>Ga0075424_100001184_pt1 | contig 22403 bp, 25 predicted proteins | sample SoiMethybrSBSTD3_FD_75301 | JGI IMG/M metagenome (GOLD analysis project Ga0075424, IMG submission 75301) | Bulk soil microbial communities from a Populus tree surrounding site in Tennessee, USA - Soil MetaG P. TD hybrid SBSTD3 | ecosystem: Environmental > Terrestrial > Soil > Tree plantation... | reverse complement strand
GCCGTTGCGCGCCTTCATCACCGATTCGAGCTCCTCGCGCTCGACGATGTGATGCGGCGAGCCTGTCGAGGACAGCACGATGTCCGCCTTCTCCAGCTCGGAGGGAAGCATGTCGAACCGGATCGCCTGGCCGCCGAAGCGCTGGGCCAGCCCGATCGCGCGGTCGTAGTGGCGGTTGGCGACGAACACCGATCGCACGCCACGCTCGGTCAGCTCGCGCGCGGTCAGCTCACCCGTCTCCCCGGCACCGATCACGATCACGCGCCGGCCGCTCAGGTCGCCGAGCGTCTCCTGCGCAAGCTGCACCGCGACCGAGGGCACCGAGAAGCTTCCCGAGCCGACCTTGGTCTCGGTCCGCACCCGCTTGCCGGCTGCGAGCGCGTCGCGGAACAGCCGGTTCATGAACGCGCTCGTGGTGTTCTCGACCAGCGCCAGCTCGTACGCGCGCTTCACCTGGCCCTGGATCTCCGCCTCGCCCACGATCATCGCGTCCAGGCCCGCCGTGACGCGGAACAGGTGTCGCGCAGCGTCGATGTCTCGGAACGAGTAGAGGTGCGAGAGCAGCTCCGTGGGCCGCATGTCGGACTCGCGGGCGAGGATGCCTAGCGCCGCCGTCTCGGCCTCGACGACATCGTCCACCACCAGGTAGAGCTCGGTGCGGTTGCAGGTGGACAGGGCGACCGCCTCGTGCACATGGCCGGTCGACACCAGCTCGCGCAGCACGCCGGCCGCACGTCCCTCGGGCAGCGCCACCCGCTCGCGCAGCTCCACCGGGGCGGTCTTGTGCGAGATCCCGAGCGCGAACAGCTCGTTCATCTGGTCACCTCGATCTGCAGTGGCTCGAACCGAAGCTTGCACTCGGGCTTGGCCGCGGCGAGCATCGCCTCGTGGTCCGCCGGCGGGGCGTAATCCGGGCCCTCGTCGATGCAGCGCTGCACCCAGGTCTCGATCGCCTCCGCGTCACCCGCGCGCACGAGGTCCATCAGATCCGAGTAGACGATGCGCTCGAAGATCACCTTGCGCTCCCCGGGATCCGGATAGCGGGCCTTGAGCTCCTCGCGCAGCGAGCCGAGCAACTCGAGGGCGACCGCGTACTCGTCGCCGTAGCACTGCCCGAGCGAGATGCGAATGCGGCGCGCGAGCGCCGGGCTCGCGCCGCCGGTCGAGACCGCGATCGCGAGGTCGCCCCGCCGCACGATCGACGGCAGGATGAAGTTGCACAGATGCGTGACGTCGACGACGTTGCAGAGCATCTGCCGCTGCTCGGCGTCCTCGAAGACGCGTACGTTGGTGTCGTTGTCCTCGGTCGCGGCGATTACCAGGAAGCGCCCGTCTAGGTCGCGCGACTCGTAGGGCCGGAGCTCGAGCTCGATCGCGCCCTCCTCGGCCCAGCGCGTGATCTGCGGGGTCGCGGTCAGCGACACCACCTTCACGTTTGCGTCCGCGTTCAGGAGGCCCGCGATCTTCCCCTCGCCCACCTTGCCGCCGCCCACCACCAGCGTGCCGCGGCCGGCGATGTCCAGGATCGCCGGGTAGTACGGACGGCTCGGCCAGGCGCGGCCGCGCTCGCGCCAGCGCGACAGCAGCGACCGCACCCGGTCGAGCGCGGTCTCCGAGGCTCCGTTTGCGGTCGAGAGGCTCATCGGTCCTCGCGATGGGCGGGATCCCCGCCGAGGCGGCGCTCGGCCAGCTCGGTGAGGCTGTCGATCTCCTTCTCGAGCCGTTGGAGGCGCGCGGCGATGATCGCCACGTATATGAGGATCAAGGTCACGAATACACCGTAGGCGGCCGCGACGTATTTCCCGGCCTCGTCGAGCGGTAGCGCTGGGGCGGCGCCTAGGACCATGCCTCGTTGAACGCCTCCGTGCTCGCGGGCCATTCTTCCCAGCGCGAGAACATCCCGCCCCGGAAGTCGTAGATGTGGTTCGTCCGTGCGTCGAGGTCGCCCTGCCCGAAGGCGTCGTAAGCGGCGCGGAGCTTCTCTTCGTTTGGATGCATTCCTATTCGTACGTCGGCCGGGCCGGGACCGTGGTCAGCGGCGTGGCCGCCGGCCCGGCAGGCGGCTCGGCCTCGAGGAGCTTACGCAGCCGCTTGAGCCGTCCCCGGGCGTGCTTCGCGGTGAGCTCCAGCCGCACGAGGGTCAGGTACAGCAGCGAGATCCCCAGCAGCGAGACGAGGAAGGTGAGCCACATCTCGCCGGGCATCCCCCCGCTGGCCGTGGCAAAGACCCGTGGGTGGACGAGGCTCTGGGCGAGCCGCACCGCGGCGAAGTTGACCGGCACGAACGCACCCGCCGTGATCGCGAACACGGATGCGTACCGCGCCCGCCGGCCCGGGTCCTCGATCGAGTAGCGCAGCGGGTAGTAGGTCGCGTACAGCAGCACGACGATCAGGAAGCTGACCAGCGTCGGCTCGTCCCACACCCACCATTTGCCCCAGCTCGCCTTTGCCCAGATCGCGCCGGTGGCGAGCACGCCGACACCGAAGATCACGCTGATGTGGATCGTGACGTAGGAGCGGTAGTCCCAGACCTCGTCGCGGGTACGCAGGTGGATGGCGGCCAGCACGCCGGCGACCACGAATCCGGCCAGCGCCACGATCGCCATCGGGACGTGCACGTAGAAGATCTTCTGGATGAAGCCCTGGTCGGCGTCGAGCGGGGCGTAGAAGAAGATGAGCGCCATCGACGCCGCGATCACGGTCGCCGAGGCGAGTGAAAGTGAGACGAGTCCCCTGCGAAACAGCTTCTCGAGCAGAGCTTCAGTCCTCCATGAGGAAGTCGAACAGAGCGTACGCCAGCAGCCCGAAAACCGCATCATAGAGGGCGAGAACCACCAGCCATTTGCCAACTCCACCGGTGTCGAACGGCACCGACAGCAGCGGCTTCGTGGCGGCTGCGGCGGCGATCATGGCCGGGACCGTGAGGGGCAGCAGCAAGATCGGCAGCAGTAGGTCGCGGGCCCGCGTATGGACCGCGATCGAGGCCAGCATCGCCCCCACGACCGCCAACCCGATGTCCGCCAGGAGCGTCACGGCGGCGAGGCGGGGCAGCGCGTGCCAGAACCCCGAATCGATGAAGAAGAGCGCGAACACGGGCAGCGCGATCAGCTCAAGCGCGATCAGGTAGACCAGCAGCGCAGCGGCCTTCGCCGCGAGCAGCGAGTTGCGCTCGATCGGAGCCATCAGGAGCCCGTCGAAGCCCGCCTGCTCGCGCTCCGCCACGAACAGGCGGTTGATCCCGAGGATCGCCGCGAACAGCAGCGTCACCCACAGCACCCCGGCGGCAAGCTCTCCCTCGAGGCGGTTGCGGTTCAGCCCGAAGTGGAAGATCACGAACGTCGTGACGGCGAACAGCGCCATCGCCGGCACCGATTCCTTGGTGCGCAGCTCGACCAGCAGGTCCTTGCGCGCGATCGCGAGCGCCGCCCTCAAGAAATTTCTCCGTAGATGGCCCGGATGGCCTCCGACGGGACCTCGGCCGCGGGCGCGTCCACGATCGCGCGCCCGTCGCGCAGGCCCAGGACGCGATCGGACTCCGCCAGGGCGCGCTCCACGTCGTGGCTCACGAGCACGCGCGTCGCTCCCGCGGCCTGACCGATCAGCGGCTCGACCAGCGCCGACGCCTCGGGATCGAGGTGGGCGTACGGCTCGTCGAGCAGCAGGAGCTCCGGCCGGTGAAGCACCGCGCGGCAGACGGCGACCCGCTGCGCCATCCCGCGCGAGAGATTTCGGACCGGCTCTTCCGCGCGGCGCGCCATCCCCGTCGCCTCCAGCAGCCGGGCGATTCGCGCTTCGCGATCGGGAACGTCGTAGAGCCGCGCGTAGAAGTCCAGGTTCTCGCGGGCGGTGAGGTCCCGATAGAGGAGCGTGTCGTGGCCGAGCATTCCGATCCGCGGGCGCAGCGCCTGGGCTTCACGAGGCAGTTCCAGGCCCAACACGCGGACCCGGCCGCCGTGCGGGAGGAGCAGGGTGGCGAGCACCCGCAGCAGGGTCGTCTTGCCGGCTCCGTTCCGGCCGAGCACGGCGAGTGTTTGCCGGCGACCGAGGCGCGTGGCCACCCCGGCCAGCGCGTCGCGCTCTCCGTAGCGGCGCGTGAGGCCCTCGATGCTGATCGCCTCGCCGGCCTCGGCTTGCGTACCCGTTTCGGCGAGGGCGGCGGTCTCAGTGGCCATCGTGGCGGTGGCCCACGCCGTCTCGCAGCACGGCGACCGCGTGGGGGATCGCTTCGCCGATCGCTTCGCCTGCCTCGCCGATGCTCTTCGGGCTGCCGGGAAAGTTGATGATCAGCGACCGGCCGCGGATGCCCGCCACGCCGCGGGAGAGCATCCAGTTGCGCGTGTGCTCGCGAGACGCGGCGCGAAGGGCCTCCGCGATCCCCGGAGCTTCGCGCTCGATCACGGCTCGGGTCGCCTCTGGAGTTACGTCATCAGGGGCGAATCCGGTGCCGCCCGTGGTCAGCACCAGGTCGCATCCCTCGGTGTCCGAGTAGTGCCGCAGCGCCCACTCGATCTCGCTCTGCGTGTCCGGCACCACCTGGGTGGCGGCGATCTCGGCGCCGAGGCCTTTCGCAAAGCGTGCGAGCGCCGGGCCGCTCTCGTCGGCGCTGGCGCCCGCGGCCCGTGAGCTCGAGACCGTGAGAATCGCTGCTCGCATCAGGGGTCCCGCCGCCAGTCGCGCTTCCCGCCGGTCTTCTCGAGCAGCGTCACCTGCTCGATCGCGACCCCGCGCTCGACGCCCTTGACCATGTCGTAGACGGTCAGGGACGCGACCGCGCAGGCCGTCAGCGCCTCCATCTCGACCCCGGTCCTGGCGGTCGTGCGGGCCTCGGCCGTGAGGGTCACAGCGCCCGCCGGGTCGACCTCCGCCTCCACGTCGACGAACGTCAGCGGCAGCGGGTGCGCGAGCGGGATCAGCTCGGCGGTCCGCTTCGCCGCCTGGATCCCGGCCAGCCTCGCCGTCCCGAGCACGTCCCCCTTGGGTGCGTCCCCGGCTGCGATCATCGCGGCGGTCTCCGGCGACATCCGCACGACCGCGCGTGCGACCGCGCGCCGGTCGGTCTCCGCCTTGCCGCCGACGTCGACCATGCGCGCACGGCCGCTCGAGTCGAGATGGCTGAGCGAGTCAGCGGCCACGTGCCGCGCGGATCGCCCGGCCGGTCACGCGCAGCAGCGGGACGGCGCCCTCGCGGAGCGCTGCGGTCCGCTGACCGTTTCGCCCGTAGATCAGGCGCATCGATGCACGGACCGCGGTGCCGAGCACCTCGTCGTAGGGCTGCCACCAGGTGTCCGCCATGCGCGACGGCTCCCACGACAGCATCTTGATGTTCACGCACTCGTAGAAGCCGAACTTCGAGTGCGAGCGGCCGACGCCCGACTCCTTGACGCCGCCCCATGCGCACTGGCAGGTCCCGTGCGTGTACGAGTGATCGTTGATCCACACCATGCCGGCCTCGATCTGGTGCGCGATGCGCTCGCCCTTGTCGCGATCGAGTGTCCACACGGACGCGCCGAGCCCGAATTGCGAGTCGTTCGCGAGCTCGATCGCCTTCTCCTCGCCGGGCACCCTGACGATCGGCAGCACCGGGCCGAAGATCTCCTCGCGCATGATCCTCATGTCGTGCGTGACCTCTGTAAGGACGGTCGGGGCGATGAAGCTGCCCTCCATCCCCGGGATCTCCACCGGCCCACCGCAGAGCCGCTTGGCACCCGCCGCGATCGCGTCGTCGACGAGCTCGCACACGAGGTCGTACTGCTCACGCGACACCATCGGGCCGATCTCCGTGTTCCAGTCGGCGGGGCTGCCAACCGTGAGCGCGCTTGCCTTGCGCACCACGCCGTCGATGAAGCGGTCCGCGACCTCGTCGACCACGTACACCCGCTCGATCCCCGAACAGGTCTGGCCGGCATTCGCGAAGCCGCCCCACACCGCGCCCGAGATCGCGTTCGCGAGATTTGCGTCGGCGCACACGATCTGCGGGTCCTTGCCGCCGAGCTCCAGCACCGATCCCTTCAGCCGGCGCGCGCATTCCTCGCCGACGCCGCGGCCAACCTCGACCGAACCGGTGAAGAAGATCTTGCCCGCGGACGACTCCACGAGGGCCTGCCCGACGGCGCCGCCACCGTGGACCGTCTGGACCAGGCCCTGGGGAAGCCCGGCGCGTTCGAAGGTCTCCTGGATGCGCTGCCCGATGAGCGGCGTGAGGGAAGCCGGCTTCAGCACCACGCCGTTGCCGGCCATGAGCGCGATCGCGACCTCGCCGAACGGGATCGACCAAGGGTAATTCCAGGGCGCGATCACGCCCACCACGCCGATCGGCTCGTAGCTGAAGGCGCTCTTCTTCTGCTTCAACAGGATCTGCGGGTAGCGCACCGGCTCCTGCGCGAGGATCTTCGGGCCGTTGTCCGCGCACCAGTGCAACAGGTCGACGGTGGGCAGCACCTCCATCGTGTAGGACTCGACGCGCGGTTTGCCCTGCTCGGTCGTGATCAGCTCCGCGATCTCGTCCGAGTGGTCGAGCAGCACCTGGGCGGCGCGGCGCAGGTACGCGGCGCGCTCCGAGAGCGACAGCTGCGCCCAGAACGGTTGCACCTCCGCGACGTCGTCGACCACCCTCTGCACCTGGTCCGGCGTCACGGTCGCCACCGCACCGATGCGCGCGCCGGTCGCCGGGTTGAAGGATTCGAGCTCGCCGGGCGAAGCTCCGTTCTGGGTGGTGGTCTCGTCTACCTGGCCCTTGGTGGTCACGGCCATGGTGTCGCCTCCTCGCTAGTGGCTACTGAGGCGATTCTACTTTCGGCCGCCTGCCTCGAGATCTAGCGGGCACGCAACGTGAAGGAGCGCATCGAGATCCGGGGATTCCCGCGGATGTCGATCTCGCGGATCGTGGCCCTTGCCTTGACGCGCCGCAGGCGCTTCAACAGCTTCACCTTGCTCTTGGCGACCGGCACGAGCACCTCCTGCCGGCGATTGCCCTCGATCGAGAACTGCTTGGAGCCGAAGCGGACGAGCCTGCGCTTGTGCTTTTTCTTCTTTCCCTTGCTCGCGTGCTTGACGGGCTTGTCCGTGGTGACGAGCATCGTGCCGGCGCAGGCGTGCTCCCCGGCACAGGTCAGGCTCACCGGGACGTAGCGCCCCTTGACGAGCTTCACGGAGCGTCCGGAGATCAGGACGTATGACTCGGTCAGGACCACCTTCAGAGGCCCGCTCGTCTGCCCTCCTCCGGAGGTGGACGGCGGGCTCGAGACGGTCACGTCGGTGCTCGCCGAGTTGTCGGTCGGGTCGGGCTCGTGGACCGCGGAAGCGGCGACGGCCTGGTTCGTGATCGGCCCGGCAGCCTGCGGTTGCACCGTGATGTCGACGGTGGCGCTCTCCTGAGCGCCGAGCGTGCCCACGTCGCACGTGACCGTGCCCGGGGACTCCGAGCATCCGGCTGTGGCGGTTGCGAAGGCGACGCTCGGCGGCAGCGTGTCGGTCACGTTGACCCCCGAGGCGCTGGACGGACCCTTGTTCTCGACCACGAGCGTGAAGGTCAGTTGATCCCCGACGACGACCGGATCGGGGACGGCGGTCATGGCGAGCGTCAGGTTGGCGGAGGGCTGAACGGTCGTCAGAACCTCCGGCGCGGAGTCGTTGTCCGGGTTCGGGTCGTCCGGCGACGAGACGCCCGCGGAGTTGACGAAGCTCGTCGGCGCCTGGGGGGTGACCGTAACGACGATCGTCACGGTCGCGTCGCTGGCCGCGGCCAGGGTCCCCAGATCGCAGATCACAGTCGAGCCACTTGCGCAGCTCCCCTGACTGGCGTTGAGCGAGACGGGCGCGAGGCCTGGCGCCAGATCGTCGGACACCCTGACGGCCGTGGCCTGGTTCGCCGGGTCCCCGTTGTGAACCGTGATGGTGTAGGTGAGCTGGTCACCCACGAACACGGGTTCCGGGGCGGCAGTCTCGGTCACCGAGAGGTCGGCCGCCGCGCTTGCAGGGCTTGGGGCAGCCGCGATCAGCCCCACCCCGAGAACGAGTCCAACAAGGGTCGAGCGCCAAGAGATGCCGGCCAGACGACGCTGCTGCGGCCCCTGCCTGAGGCGAAAGCTCCCCATCTGCCTTTTGACACTGTAGAGGCTAAGAGCCCGCTTTGCGCAGCCTTTCGCGCAGCCTTGCAAGCCTTTCGCCGAGCTTCGCTTCGAAGCCTCGGTCCGTCGGCTCGTAATAGGTGCGGTCGCGGAGACCCTCCGGCAGCAACGGCTGGTCGGACACGCCGCCGGGCAGTTCGTGCGGGTATTCGTAACCCGTCCCACGGCCGAGCTTCCGCGCCCCCGGATAGTGGGCGTCCTGCAGGTACGCGGGGGGCTCCGCCGCGCCCCGCTCTCGCACGTCGGCGCGGGCCCGCGAAAGCGCCGCGCAGCTCGCGTTCGACTTCGGCGCCAGCGCCAGGTACACGGCTGCCTGGCTCAGGTTGAGCGCGCATTCCGGCATCCCCACGTGCTCGACCGCGTACGCGGCGGCGACCGCCACCTGGAGCGCCTGCGGATCGGCGTTGCCGATGTCCTCGGACGCGAGCACGATCATGCGCCGGGCGATGAAGCGCGGGTCCTCGCCGCCCTCGAGCATCACCGCGAGGTAGTAGAGCGAGGCATCCACGTCCGAGCCGCGCGTCGACTTGATCCACGCCGAGATGTAGTCGTAGTGCTTGTCGCCGCCCTTGTCGTAGAGGACGGCTTTCTTCTGCATCGCGTCCTCGGCCAGCTCGACGGTCACCGGGCGCCGCAACGCGGTGGCCGTCTCGGCCGCCAGCTCGAGCGCGTTGTAGGCAGCGCGCGCGTCACCGCCCGCGCGCGCGGACAGGAATTCGATCACGTCGTGGCCGACCGGCGGCGGAGCTGCGATCCCGCGGTCGGGGTCGGTGAGTGCCCGACGCAGCAGCTCCGCGACCTGCTCTTGCGCGAGCGGGCGCAGCTCGTAGATCTGCGAGCGCGAAAGCAGCGCCGAGTTCACCTCGAAGTAGGGGTTCTCGGTCGTCGCTCCGATCAGGATCACGAGTCCCTCCTCGACCGCCGGCAGCAGCGCATCCTGCTGTGCCTTGTTGAAGCGGTGGATCTCGTCCAGAAAAAAAACCGTGCCGCCGAGGTTGGAGTCGCGCCGGTGCGTCGCGCGCTCGATCACGGCCCGGACCTCCGCGCGACCGGCCTGCACGGCGCTCGCCTCCTCGAAAGCCGCGCCCGTCTGCGAGGCGGCGATCCGAGCGAGCGTGGTCTTCCCGCTGCCGGGCGGCCCGTAGAGGATCATCGAGTGAAGCGCGCCCGTCTCGATCGCGGTGCGGAGCGCGGAGTCCTCCCCGAGCAGGTGCTCCTGGCCGATGAACTCGTCCAGCGAGCGCGGGCGCATGCGCGCCGCGAGCGGGCCGCCTTCCACGTCGCTCTGATCGCCTTCGCGGCCTGGGCTCGCATCGAATAACCGTTCCATCGAAGTCAGCCTAGATTGGCAGAGCGCGTAGCATCTTCCCGATGGCAGGCGGAGTGAGCCAAAACGGCGCCGCGGGCCACGAGCCCGATCGCACCCACAAGGTCCGTCTGGGGGGCATGGCACTTCGGAACGGATTGCTCGTGCACGGGCCGGAGCATTGGGCGGTCGCGGTGCGCGCGCGGGACGGCTCGATCCAGGTGGACTCCGGGCGCAAGCCGCGCTTCCGCGGGCCACTCGCGGACCTGCCGGGCGTGCGTGGCGTCGCCCGGCTCTCGGAGGCGTTCGCGCTGCTCCCGCTGATCAAGCGGCAGGTCCCCGAGGTGCGGCTGCCGTTCGAGGACGGCCGCCTGCTCGCAGCCATGATCGGCACCAGCATCGTGTCCACCGGTGTGCGCCGCGGCGCGCGGACGCCAGGCCGCGAGGCGGTGCTGGCGTTGCTGGGCATCGCTCCTGCGGCGCTCGCGCTGAAGGACTCGGAGCTGGCCTCCTACCACGCCGTCGAGCACAAGGCGATCGCCGCCTACGAGCAGGGCACCGATGCAGCGGAGGCCGCGAAAGAGCACGACCGCTGCGGCTCGAACCTCGTCGCGCCGATGCTGCTGTCGACGCTCGCGGGGAACGTGCTCGTACGGAGCCTGTTGCGCGCCCGCGGGCCGCTTGCCGGCGCAAGCGTGGCGCTCGGCAGCGTGGCGCTTTCGGTCGAGATGTTCGCGTGGTCCGAGCGGCACCCCGATCGTCCGCTCGCGCGTGCGTTCCACAGGCCCGGCTACGAGATGCAGCGTCTCTTCGCGACGCGCGAGCCGACGCCCGAGCAACTCGAGGTGGGCCGCGCGGCAATAGCCGAGATCCTCCGGCTCGAGCTTCCCCGAACCGAATGACGCTGGCTGAGCCGCAGCGGCGCGAGCGGCTCCACCCGGACATCTTCCGGCTGCCGCTGGAACGCATCCGCGACGGCTATTACACGGACGCGTACTTCAACTTCACCAAGGAGCTGCTGGAGGCGTCCGACCGCCATCCGCACGTCGTCATGCAGGTCTTCCAGAAGCATCACTCGGTGGTGGGTGGGATCGACGAGGCGCTCGCCGTCCTCAAGCTCTGCTCCGGCAGGCGCGTCGACGGGGCGTGGCAGCTCGGGTGGGACGAGCTCACCGTGCACGCCCTGCATGAAGGCGACGAAATCGAGCCCTACGAGCCCGTGATGCACATCGAGGGCGACTACTCCCTGTTCGCGCATCTGGAGACCGTGTATCTCGGCTCGCTTGCGCGGCGGACGCTGATCATGCGCAACGTCCGGGACGTCGTGGAGGCCGCGGGCGGCAAGCCGATTCTGTACTTCCCCGCGCGTCATGACCACTGGCTCGTGCAGACCGGCGATGGCTGGGCGGCTCACATCGCGGGGGCGATCGGCGTGTCGACGGACGCGCAGGCGTCGTGGTGGGGGGGCAGGGGCATCGGCACGGTCCCCCACGCGCTGATCGCCTGTTTCGACGGGAACACCGTGGCGGCTGCTCGCGCCTTCGCCGATCACTTCGCGGGCGAGACGCGCATCGTCGTCCTGGTCGACTTCGAGAACGACTCGGTCCGCACGTCGCTCGAGGTCGCGGACGCGCTTGGCGACCGGCTCTGGGGCGTTCGCCTCGACACCTCGCACACGATCGTGGACCGCTCGCTGCTCGATCGGATGGGCAGCTTCGACCCGCGGGGCGTGAATCCCGAGCTGGTCCGGCTCGTGCGCCACGCGCTCGACGAGGCGGGGCACCGGCGGGTCCGGATCGTGGTCTCGGGCGGCTTCACCGCGAGCCGGATCCGCGAGTTCGAGCGCGAGCGCGTTCCGGTAGACGTGTACGGCGTCGGATCGAGCCTGATCCGCGGTGAGAACGACTACACGGCAGACGTCGTGAAGGTGGAGGGCGAGCCGCGCGCGAAGGTCGGCCGGAAATACACGCCGAACGACCGGATGGAGCCGGTCGAATAGGCGCCGGACACGCGAAACAAAACGTGCAATCGCCTCGGATCGAGTTTATGTTGGTAGCACTCCTGCTGGACTCGAATCGCCCGTAAGGCGTGGCCCTGACGGGTGGGGGGCACGGATGTTCCCGTTCGCATTCACTCTGCTGAACCGAATCGAGACGTGGTCGCTGACGTGGCTGCCGATCTTGCTGATGGTGGCGCTCGTCTACCTGGTGTGGCGCACCCTCAAGCTGATGCCGCGCACCAAGCCGCAGCAGGTGAAGCCCGAGTCGTCCGGCTCCATCGAGTGGGCAGACGTGGCGGGTTGCGAGGAGGCCAAGCACGAGTTGCGCGAGGTGATCGAATTCCTCCGAAGCCCAGACCGCTTCAAGAAGCTCGGCGCGACCGTGCCGAAGGGCATCCTCCTGCACGGGCCGCCCGGCACCGGCAAGACGCTGCTCGCGAAGGCAGTCGCGCGCGAGTCGGGAGCTCAGTTCTTCAGCCAGTCCGCCAGTGCCTTCGTCGAGATGTTCGCCGGCCTCGGCGCGGCCCGCATCCGCCGCCTGTTCGAGATCGCGAAGAAGCACCGCCCGGCAATCATCTTCATCGACGAGCTCGACGCGGTCGGGCTCGCACGCGGCTTCGACATCTCGCGTGAGAAGGACCAGACGCTCAACCAGCTGCTGGTCGAGATGGACGGCTTCTCGGACCGTGGCGACCTGATCGTGATCGCAGCCTCCAACCGGGTCGAGGGGCTCGACCAGGCGCTGATGCGCCCCGGGCGCTTCGACCGTCAGATCCTGGTGTCGCCTCCCGGCCTGCGTGGCCGGGAGGAGATCCTGAAGGTCCACACGCGCAACAAGCCGGTCGAGGAGGTCGACCTGGACCTGGTAGCGCGCCAGACCTCGGGTCTGACCGGCGCCGACCTGGCGAACCTCTGCAACGAGGCCGCGATCTTCGCGGGACGCGACGGGCGCAACACGATCACGTCCAGGGACTTCGAGAACGCCCTCGAGCGAGTGGTCGCCGGCCTACAGACGCAACTCGTGATCACGCCTGAAGAGAAGCGCGTGATCGCCTACCACGAGGCGGGGCACGCGCTGGTCGCGGAACTACTTCCGTCCGCGGTGTCTACGCACAAGATTTCGATCGTCCCGCGCGGTGAGGCTCTCGGCTACACGCTCCACCTGCCGGACGAGGACCGTTACCTGATGTCCAAGCCCGAGCTGCTCGACCAGCTGAAGGTGCTGCTGGGCGGATTCGTCGCCGAGCAGATCGTGTTCGAGCGCACCACCACGGGCCCCTCCGGCGACCTGCGCCGCGTGGTCGAGATCAGCCGCGCGATGATCGAGGACTACGGGATGGGCAGTCAGTTTTTTCTTGCAAGCGGATCCGGCAGCGAGGCGTTGACCTCCCAGGCAGCGCTGCATCGCCGGGACGAGGAGCAGCAGGGCCTGGTCGACCAGGCACAGTTCGAAGCTCGCATGCTGATCACGGAGAACCGTGCGACGCTCGATCGCCTGGCCGAGGCCCTGCTCTCCAAGGAGACGCTCGAGCGGGCGGAGATCGAGGCCATCATCCGGTCTGTCGGCTCCGCCCCCGAGCACACTGTCGCCGAGGAGCAGGTCGCGGACGAGCCCACGCCTGCGCCGGTGGAGCCGAACGGCGCGCCCCGCAAAGGCAGCGTCGCGCCGCCGCCGCCCCGCCCGAGCACGCCGCCGCCCGCCAACGGCTCGGCCCCGCACGAGGAGCACTCAACCCCCACCCTCTAGACTGGCTCGCCATGTTCGAGGCAGTCGATCATCTCGGGGTCGCGGTCGAGGATCTCGACGCGGCGATCGAGCTCTACTCGAAAGGGCTCGGAATGCCGCTTCAGCATCGCGAGAAGGTCGCCGAGCAGGGCGTGGAGGCGGCGCTGCTCGGGGTTGGCGATTCGCACGTAGAGCTGCTCCAGCCGCTGGGCGAGGACACGCCGGTCGGTCGCTTCATCGCCAAGCGCGGGCCGGGACTGCACCACGCGGCCTACCGGTGCGCGGACGTCGCGGTGGCGCTCGAGCAGTGCCGTGCACGCGGCCTGCGCTTGATCGACGAGCAGCCACGGCGCGGTATCCGCGACAGCCGGGTCGCGTTCCTGCACCCCGCTTCCACCGGCGGCGTGCTCACAGAGCTCGTGCAACCCGCGGAAGGCGCGCACTGATGGCGCGCGACGACGAGCCGCGCCGCGTCGAGGTCGGCTTCAACGGCGGCCAGGCGATCACCCTGCGCCTGTCGTCCAAGGCTTACGATGGCTTCCGCAAGGACGTGCAGCGCGGGGGCTGGGCCGAGGTCGAGTCCGACGACGGCATCGTGTCGGTCAACCTCGACGCCGTCGTGTTCGTGAAGCTCGACACCGGCGAGCACAGGGTCGGCTTCTCGGGCCTGTAGGCCTGGCCCATGGGGAGGGTGCGCCCAGTTCTCGCCCTCGCCGCGGCCGGCACCCTGGCGGCGGCGCTCTGGTGGCGCAAGCACCCCTCCGCGTGCCCGTACGGCCAGCGCTTCTGGGTGGAGGCGCCGCACCCGTTCATCACCCGCGCCCGGCTGATCGAGGCGCTCGAGCCGCAGCCGGGAGAGCGACTGCTGGAGATCGGTCCGGGCACCGGCTACTACACCTTCGAGCTCGCCGCGAGCGTCGACGGCGGAACGTCGAGAGGCAGGGTCGAGATCTTCGACCTCCAGCAGGAGATGCTCGATCACGTGATGCGCGAAGCGGAGAAACGCGGCGTCGCGAACGTCGTGCCGACGCGCGGCGATGCGCAAGCGCTGCCATACGAGCGCGACAGCTTCGACGGGGCGGTGCTCGTCGCCGTACTGGGCGAGATCCCGGATCAGGACGCGGCCATCCGCGAGATCGAGCGCGTGCTCAAGCCCGGCGGCCGTCTCGTGGTGGGGGAGCTCTTTGGCGATCCTCACATGGTCACGTCCGGAAGGCTGCGTGAGCGGGCGGCACGGGCAGGGCTGCGCTTCGAGCGCCGGATCGGCAACCCGCTCGCGTTCTTCGAGCGATTCCGCAAGTGACGCGAGCGCTCGCGCGCCTCGATCGCAGAGTGCTGCGCGCCTTCCGGACGCGGCTCCATCCGCCCGCGCTCGAGCACGCCGCCGTCGCCTACACGACCACCGGCGAGTTCGGGGCGATCTGGATCGCCGGTGCGCTGGCGGGCGCGGCCTTGGACCGAGAGCGCCGCGGCGCATGGCTCCTGTCGGCCGCGGTCGTGCCGACGGCACTGTGTGTGAACGCCGTCGTCAAACGGGTGGTGCGGCGTCCGCGACCGCGGCTGCGTGGTCTGCCGCCAGTCGGGCGCGCTCCCTCGACGCCCTCATTCCCGTCGGGGCACGCGGCCACCTCGTTCGCGGGTGCGCGGGCGATCGGCACGCTCGCGCCCGGTGCGCGCGGGCCGCTCGTGGCGGCCGCCGCCCTGATGTCACTGACGCGCTCCTACCTCGGCGTGCACTATCCCTCGGACGTGCTCGCGGGGGCGGTGCTCGGGAGCATGCTCGGTGCACGCCTCATGCCCGGACCGCGATGAAGGTCGGCATCGTCGGCCTGCCCAACGCCGGCAAGTCGACGCTGTTCAACGCTCTCACACGGGCCGGGGCACAGGCTGCCGAGTATCCATTCACGACCGTCGATCCGAACGTCGCGATCGTGCCGGTGCCAGACCCGCGGCTCGACCGCATCGGGGACGCACTCGGGATCGCCAAGCGAGTCCCGGAGCACGTCGAGTTCGTCGACATCGCCGGCCTCGTTCGCGGCGCCCACAAGGGCGAGGGGCTGGGGAACCGGTTCCTCGGCCACATCAGGGACGTGGACGCGCTGCTGCACGTGGTGCGCACGTTCGAGAACGCGCAGGTTGCGCACCCGCATGGCGAGCCCGATCCCCGCGCGGACCTCGAGACGGTCGAGGCGGAGCTGCTGCTGGCCGACCTGGATAGTGCTGAGCGGCGCCTGGAGTCGGCGGAGAAGGCGGCCCGCAGCAACGACAAGGAGGCGATCCGCGAGGCCGAGTTCTGGCAGAGAGTGGTGGCAGGCCTGCAGGAGGGCCGGCCGGCGACGCCGGAGGCCGACCTCCTGACGTCCAAGCCGACGCTCGTGGTGGCGAACGTGGGCGAGGGCGAAGAGCTGCCGGCCGCCCTCGCGGAGCGCGGGGCGGTGCCCGTCTGTGCCCGTGACGAAGCCGAGCTCGCCGAGCTCGACCCCGAAGAGGCGGCCGCGATGCGCGCCGAGCTCGGGCTCGACACGGGCGCGCTTGCGGAGATAGTGCGGGCCGCCTACGAGCTGCTCGGGCTGATCACGTTCTTCACCGCCGTGGGCGGCACCGAGGTGCGCGCGCGGAGCCTGCCGCGCGGTGCGAGCGCCCTCGAAGCGGCCGGCCGCGTCCACACCGACATGCAGCAGGGGTTCGTGCGGGCGGAGGTGATCGGTTGGGACGATCTGGTCGAGGCGGGCTCCTTCGCACGCGCCCGCGAGCGCGCCCTGCTGCGCACGGAGGGACGGGACTACGTGGTCGCCGACGGCGACGTGCTGACGATCAGGTTCACGAGCTGAGCCGCTACGGGCTGACGCGCAGCGCCGGGCCGGTCGCCCAGCCCGAGACGATCCGGTAGACGCCGGCGTCCCGCACGTGGATCTCGTAGCTGTTCCTCTCGAGCGGCACGTCGACGACCACGGCCCACCGGCCGTGTGCTTTCCGCTGCAGGGTCACGAAGCGGTCGCGCGTGACGCTCACGGTCCCGCTGATGGCGGCCGTGGGGCTGCTTCCCGTGACAGTGCGGGCTCGCATCCCGCTGCTCGTCGTGCTCGACACCCGGCGCACGTAGAACCACGTGTCGCGGAGTCCGAGGCGGGACCGAAGCTGGGCGCCGGACACGTCCGTGTTGCCGCCCGATCCGCGGACCTCCGCCCGCACGATCCGCGGCGACACGCCGCGCTGGAGCACGTCCAAACCCTGGAACTGGCCCTTCACCCAGCCGCCGAGCTTGCCGGCGAAAACGCGCTCGGAGTACGAGTAGGGCCCCCAGCGGTGGTAGGGCGAGGAGTTGTCGTAGGGATCCTCTACGCCGCGCAGCCACGGCTGCGGGGCCGCTCCCGCGAAGACGTTTTCGACGTCCTCCGTGTAGCCCCCGGAGGTGGAGAAGAAGTAGCTGACGACCGCCTTGCCCCCGTAGGTCACAACCTGGCCGCGGGTGCTGTCGACCGCCGCGGCGGTGGACGGCGTCTCGCTCAGGTAGCCCCGGTACATCTGACTGCGCACGTCTGCGTACTGGTCGAAGCCCAGGCCGCCGACACCGGTCGTGATCGCATATGTCCGCGCGGCCACCGCCTGCGCCTCGAGCGCGGGCGCCGGCCAGCCCGACGGGCTCTCGTTGGGGACCACACCGCGCACGTAGCTTTCGAGCTGGAGCGCGTTGATCGCGTTCAGGCCGGGCCCGCCGGCCGTGCGGATCTCGATCGAGCCGCGATAGACGCCGTCGCGAACGCCGTTGTCGGCGGTCCCGAGCAGGCGCACGCGGGGCGCGCCGGTCAGGGTCATCACGCCCGGGAACCGCTTCATGACGCGGCCATTCGACCTCCGGAGCACGACCGTGGAACCGTTGCGGGTGGCTCGATAGAGCGATGCCGGATCAAGCCGGCGCCCAGACGCGCTCCCGGCGCCCCGGAACAGCACCTGCGTCTTGTTCGGCTCCAGCAGCACGCGGACAGTGCGGTTGCCGCGGCGGCCGAGGGTGGTGCCCTCGTAGTAATGCGCGAGGATCGTGCGGTAGTCGGCGCCGTGCTTCGCGTAGCCGTAGGCGCCGTACTGGCTCATGCCGATTCCGTGACCCCAGCCCGCTCCCCGCAGCGACCAGGTCGTGGCCGCCCAGGCGGCAGGGGCGAGCACCGCGGCCATGGCCGTCGCTGCGAAGACCGTGAATGCGATTCGTCTCATCCTTGTTTCGAACGCGCTGCGAGCGCCCAAGTCGCGCCGTTTCCCCTACCCACCTCGCCGGTGTTCTACATTGAGATCGACATGCGCGCGCCTTACTTGAGTCCTCGGCAATGGCTGTGACGACGCCCGAGCGGGAGCGCTCCGCGCTCGATGCGGTCCCCAAGCAGCTCTACATCGGGGGACAGTGGGTGGACGGTGCCGACGGCGTCTTCGCAGTCCAGGATCCCTCCACCGGCGAGACGATCGCCGAGGTGGCAGATGCGGGTCCGGACGATGCCGTGCGGGCGCTCTCCGCGGCCGCCGAGCGCCAGGCCGAGTGGGCCGGGAAGGCGCCCCGCGAGCGGGGCGAGATCCTCCGCCGCGCGTACGAGCTGATGGTCGAGCGCAGCGACGAGCTCGCGCTCGTGATGACCTTGGAGATGGGCAAGCCGCTGTCCGAGTCGGTGGCGGAGGTGAAATATGCGGCCGAGTTCTTCCGCTGGTTCTCGGAGCAGGCGGTACGGGTCGCGGGCAGGTACCAGGTCAACACCGCCGGCCAGGGCCGCGTGCTGGTGATGAAGCAGCCCGTCGGCCCCGCCTATCTGATCACGCCCTGGAACTTCCCCGCCGCGATGGCCACGCGCAAGATCGGCCCGGCGGTCGCCGCGGGCTGCACGATGATCCTGAAGCCGGCCGGCGCCACGCCGTTGAGCGCGCTCGCGGTGGCCAAGGTCCTGGAGGAGGCCGGCCTGCCGGGCGGCGTGCTCAACGTCGTCACGAGTTCGAGTTCGAGCGCCGTCTCGAAGCCGCTGTTGAACGACTTTCGCCTGCGGAAACTGAGCTTCACCGGCTCCACGGAGGTGGGTCGGAAGCTGATCGAGCAATCCGCCGCGCAGGTGTTGAACGTGTCGATGGAGTTGGGCGGCAACGCTCCCTTCCTGGTGTTCGACGACGCCGATGTCGACGCGGCGATCGACGGCGCGATGCTGGCCAAGATGCGCAACATCGGCGAGGCCTGCACCGCGGCGAACCGGTTTTACGTGGCCGATTCGGTCGCGGAGGGGTTCACCGAGGGCCTCGCGGAGCGGATGTCCTCGCTGCGCGTCGGTCGCGGCACCGACGACGCCGTGCAGGTCGGCCCGCTCATCAACGAGGAACAGCGCGAGAAGGTGGAGGAGTTGGTCGGTGACGCCGTTCAGAAGGGCGCGAAGCCGATCGTGGGCGGCGGGCGCGCGGACGGCCGCGGCTACTTCTTCGAGCCCACGGTGCTGGCCGACGTGCCCGACGACGCGCGCCTTCTGAAGGAGGAGATCTTCGGCCCGGTGGCGCCCGTCAAAACGTTCTCGGACGAAGAGCAGGCGCTTCGCTGGGCCAACGACACCCAGTACGGCCTCGTCGCGTACCTGTACACGCGCGACCTGGGCCGCGCGATCCGCATGATGGAGGGCCTCGAGTACGGGATGGTCGGGCTGAACCGCGGCATCGTCTCGGACCCGGCCGCCCCCTTCGGCGGCGTGAAGCACTCCGGCATCGGCCGCGAGGGCGGATTTGAGGGGATCGAGGAGTACCTCGAGACCAAGTACTGCGCGCTCAGCTTCTGACTGGGGTATAGGGGTCGCCGTAACCACTTGAGCGGATGCGCTGGAAGCGGCAGTTGAGTTGAGAGCAATCGGGGACTAGACTCGCTCTGCTGCCGCAACTGGCGTGAAAAGGTGGAGTACCACCGGGGAACGGCAGCGACTGAGCCGCGCGCCTGGGCACATCCGACTAGCCCTTGGAGGTGTCCATGAGCGTGCCGACTTCTGTAGCTCTCTCACTCGAAGCCACGGATCCGGCGGTCGCCGAGTTGATCGAGGCTGAGACAGCCCGCCAGGCGGAAACGGTCTGCCTGATCCCGTCGGAGAATTACGTCTCGCGCGCCGTGCTCGAGGCGATGGGCAGCGTGTTCACCAACAAGTACTCAGAGGGCTACACGGGTCGGCGCTACTACGAGGGCCAGCAGGTCGTCGACCGGCTCGAGCCGCTTGCGGTCGAGCGCGCCCAGACGCTGTTCGGGGTAGCGCACGCTAACGTCCAGCCCTACTCGGGCTCGCCTGCGAACCTTGCGGTCTACCTCGCCTATCTCGAGCCCGGCGACACGGTGATGGGAATGGCGCTGCCGATGGGCGGCCATCTCACGCACGGTTGGAACGTCTCGATCACCGGGCGGTGGTTCCGCTCGATCCAGTACGGCGTGCGACGTGAAACCGGCCGCGCCGACCTCGACGAGGTCCGCGAGATAGCGCGCCGTGAGCGACCGAAGTTGATCTTCTGCGGTGGCACCGCAATTCCGCGCAAGATCGAGTTCGCGGACTTCGCGGAGATCGCCCGCGAGGTCGAGGCGATCCTCGTCGCCGACATCGCCCACGTCGCAGGCCTCATTGCGGGCGGCGCCCACCCGTCCCCCGTCGGGCACGCCGAGGTGATCTCGACGACCACCCATAAGACGCTACGCGGGCCGCGCGGCGCGATGCTCTTGTCCGATGCCGAGCATGGAGCGGCGCTCGATCGCGCTGTTTTCCCTGGTCTCCAGGGTGGGCCGCATAACCACACCACGGCCGCAATCGCGGTTGCCCTCGGCGAAGCGCTCGAGCCGCGGTTCGCAGACTACGCACGGCAGACGGTCGCCAACGCGAAGGTTCTAGCTGCCAGCCTGGTGGAGCGGGGATTCGATCTGGTCTCGGGCGGGACCGACAACCACTTGATCCTGATCGACCTGACCGGTAAGGGCGTGGCCGGCAAACCCGCCGCGAAAGCGCTCGACCGAGCCAGGATCACTTCCAACTACAACACCATTCCCTTCGACACGCGTAAGCCGTTTGACCCCTCAGGGCTTCGCATCGGAACGCCTGCGGTAACCACGCGAGGAATGGGCGAAAGAGAGATGGAGCGGATTGCGGGTTGGATCGAGGAGGTCGTCGAGGCGGCGCAACGGGAGAACGAGGAAGTCATCGAACGTGTCGCGAAGGAGGTCACCGAGCTGGCGCTCGCCTTTCCGATCCCGGACGTGGTCGTCTGACCGAGCTTGCAGTCGCAGCTGCTCTCACGCGAAGCACTAGCGCGTCGCGGTGCAGCTAGGACTGCCACTTTCGTCCTTTGCGCAACTGCGCGGTTGGGTTCTGCTTCGACGCGGGAAGCGAAAGTGCGCCGAGGCTAGCGGGTCGCGCCTCCGTGTGACGAACGCTCGCTCACCGGGGCCATCTAAGTAGCTCTCTGGCCCGCCGTGGGCGCGATCATCTCTGCGGCCGACCTGAGGTCCGTGTTCGCAGGCGCTGTCGCCCGAGTCGGTAGAGGTAGCGGGGCGGCAGCGAGCGGGCCGCCATTAGCGTGCCGCGTGTGATCGAGCGCACCGGATCGGGCCCCGGATCCCCGCCTGCGGCCACCACGGCTAGGCGCGGCAGGGCGTAGTCCCATCCGAGCCCGTGGAAGCTGTGCATGTCGGGTGGCAGGTCGCGGTGGGTCAGCCGCAGGCGGGTGCCGTCACCGTCGGGCTCGAGCGCGATCTCGACGGTGCTCTGACCCGGCGGCAGCGGCAGCGCCCCGCCCTCCCAGCCCCAGCTGAAGACCAGGCGCCGGTCGGGGATGATCTCGAGCACCTTGCCGCTGGCCGGCTCGTGTCCGCTCGGATTGACGCAGTAGCGGCCGCCCGGCCACGGCTCCAGCACGGCCTCGGTGCCCATCCAGCGCACCATCTTGGCGGGATCGGTCAGGAACTCGAACACCACCGACGGCGGCGCGTCGATCCTGATCTCGCGCTCGACTAGCTCAGTGCTTGCGATCGCCATCGTCAATTCGCCTCCTGTGCTCGGTCTCGACCTCGCGTCTGAGGGCCTTGAGTCGCTCGCTCCAGAATTCATCGAGGAACGCGCGCAGCTCAGCTAGGCCCTCCGGGCGGGCTCGGTAGATGCGTCGCGTGCCGTCGCGGCGCTCGCTCACGAGACCCGCGTCGTGCAGGATCCGCAGGTGCTGTGAGACCGCCTGCCGCGTGACATCGAAGTGCGCGGCGATCCGTCCCGAGGCCATTTCCTGGTCGCGGACGAGATGCAGGATCTCACGTCGCCGGGGCTCGGCGATGGCATCGATGGTTGCTTGCATTGCATCGTCAGTATAGCCTATTCGCAAGTTGACACTTGCGCAAGTCTCTGCTTTCATTCCGCTCTTCCGGCAGTCAACGATCGAAGGAGTGGAGATGAAGATGCGAAGGCACACGAAAGCGGTTGCCGTGGTGGCTGCTGGCGCGGTCCTGGCGACGGCGCTGGGCTCGCTCGGCTCCGCGAGCGCCCAGTCGGGACCCGCGACGAGGCTGTGCACGTGGGGCGGCACCCCGGCCAACCCGACCGGGATCGTCACATTCGATCCCGGCCTCACGAACACGCCCTCGGCCGGGCCGCTCGCCGTCCACGCCTGGGGCCCGCTCGAAGGCCCGGGCTGCAACGGCACGATGGATTTCAACGGCATCGCGCGATCCGGCGCGAGCTGCGAGTCCACGATCTTCGAAGGTCCCGTCTACGGCGTCCCGGGCGTGACGCGGCTGTTCGGCCCCGGCCTGGGCCCGCAGGTCGAGGAGTTCCTCTACGACCGACAGGGCAACATCGTGGGATCTGACCAGCCGCTCGTGAAGGCTTTCGGCAACACCGGCCAGGACAGCAACGGCCTGGACTGCGGCACGCCCGAAGGCGTTCGCCGCGTTCCGTTCAGCTCCACCGTCGAGCTCTACTTCTAGGAAGGCCCGACCCGGACCAGCCGCCCCCGAATGGGGCGGCTGTTCCGGGAGGAGGTAGACATGACCAGGCCACGCTCCCCGACGGGTCGCACTCGAGCGGCGCGACCCGGCCGGGCTCGCCGCGGCGCTTCACCCGACTGTTGCTCGGTGGCGAGGCGAAAGCCAACGTCACCCGGATCGAGCGTCACTATCGCTTTGCGCGAAACCCAATAGCGCACCGCTGTTTGATTCGTGTCAACGCAGAAATCGATCCGGCTATGCGTCGCGTGACGGAGTTGCGGCATCGACACCGC
>Ga0075424_100001183_pt1 | contig 22430 bp, 19 predicted proteins | sample SoiMethybrSBSTD3_FD_75301 | JGI IMG/M metagenome (GOLD analysis project Ga0075424, IMG submission 75301) | Bulk soil microbial communities from a Populus tree surrounding site in Tennessee, USA - Soil MetaG P. TD hybrid SBSTD3 | ecosystem: Environmental > Terrestrial > Soil > Tree plantation... | reverse complement strand
TGCCTGATCGCAGGACGCGATCGAGCAGCGCTTCGTCCGCCGCCATGTTATCCGCTCCGGACCTGCCTACCCGTTCGACCAGCAGTCCCCAGTCCGACAGTCCCACCCCGTCGCTTCGCTCAGGGCAGGCTCTCCGACCGTCAGACCGTAGCATACGCTTCCACCGGTGGGCAGGTACAGACGAGGTTGCGGTCCCCGAACGCCGCGTCGATCCGGCTCACCGGCGGCCAGATCTTGTGCTCGCGCGTCGCGGCCGTCGGGAAGCCGGCGCGCTCGCGCGCGTAGGGCCGGTCCCACGTGTCGACGAGCAAGTCGGCGAGTGGATGCGGCGCGTTCTTCAAGAGATTGTTGTCGCGATCGGCTTCGCCGTTCTCGATCTCGCGGATCTCGCCACGAATCGCGATTAACGCATCGATGAAGCGGTCGAGCTCTATCTTCGGCTCGCTCTCGGTCGGCTCGACCATCAGCGTGCCGGCGACGGGGAAGGACACCGTCGGCGGATGGAAGCCGTAATCGATCAGCCGCTTCGCGATGTCCTCGACGTCCACGCCCGCACTCGACTTGAAGGGGCGCGTGTCGATGATGCACTCATGTGCGACCAGACCGTGCTGGCCCGCGTAGAGCAGCTCGTATCCGCCATCCTGCAGTCGCTTGGCGATGTAGTTCGCGCTCAGGATGGCCACTTTAGTGGCCAACGTCAGGCCGTCGTGTCCCATCATCGCGATGTACGCCCACGAAATCGGCAGGATCGACGGGCTGCCCCACGGGCCGGACGAGACGGTGCCGGAGCTCTCGGCCAGCGGGATACCGACATCCACCACGGGATGCGTCGGCAGATGCGCCACCAGGTGCTCGGCGACGCCAATCGGTCCCATGCCGGGGCCGCCACCGCCGTGCGGAATGCAGAACGTCTTGTGCAGGTTCAGGTGGCAGACGTCCGCGCCGATGTCGCCGGGGCGGCACAGCCCCACCTGCGCGTTCATGTTGGCGCCGTCCATGTAGACCTGCCCACCGTGCTCGTGCACGATCGTGCAGATCCTTTTGATGGACGCCTCGAACACGCCGTGCGTTGATGGATACGTGACCATCAATGCGCCGAGCGTGTCGCGGTATTCCTTTGCCTTCGCCTCGAGGTCGGCGACGTCGATGTTGCCTCGCTCATCCGTCTTCACGACGACGACCTGCATGCCCGCCATCACGGCGCTGGCGGGATTCGTGCCATGCGCGGACTGCGGAATCAGGCACGTGCTGCGATGCGATTCGCCGCGGTGCTGATGATACGCGCGGATCACGAGCAGACCGGCGAACTCTCCCTGCGAGCCGGCGTTCGGCTGCAACGAAACTCTCGCGAATCCGGTAATCTCGGCCAGCCACTCCTCCAGCTGACGGAAGAGCGTGGCATAGCCCTGCGCCTGCGCGCGCGGTGCGAATGGATGCAGGCGATTGAAGCCGCGCCAGGTGATGGGGATCATCTCGGTCGTGGCGTTGAGCTTCATGGTGCATGAGCCGAGCGGAATCATCGCCGCCGTGAGCGAGAGATCGCGGTCTTCGAGCTTCTTGAGGTAACGCAGCATCTCCGTTTCGGAGTGGTGCGTGTTGAAGACCGGATGGGTGCAGAACGGGCTCGTTCGGCGCAGCGACTCGGGGATCGCGGTGTCGTCGGTGAGCGGGACGGCATGCTGCGCCCCGACCTGCTGTGCGATCGGCGCCGCAAACACGGCCACGACATCCGTCAGGTCGCCGTCCGTCACCGTCTCATCGAACGCGACGCCGATCCGTGTTTGAGACAGCGTCCGCAGATTGATCTGCTTCGCCTTCGCCGCGTCGAGGATACGGGGCAGGGCATCCTGCGGCACGTCCACCGCGATGGTATCGAAGAACTGGGGATACACGACGCTGTAGCCAAGCTTCTGGACCGCTTTGGCGAGGGCGGCGGTATGCGCGTGCACGCGTCGCGCGATCCGGCGCAGCCCATCCGGGCCGTGATAGACGGCGTACATCGACGCGGTGACGGCGAGCAGCACCTGCGCGGTGCACACGTTGCTCGTCGCCTTTTCGCGGCGGATGTGCTGCTCGCGGGTCTGCAAGGCCATGCGCAGGCCGAGCCGGCCGGCGCGGTCCTTGGAGACGCCGATGATGCGGCCCGGCAGATGACGCTTGTATTCGTCGCGAGTCGCAAAAAAGGCGGCGTGAGGGCCGCCGTATCCGAGAGGCACGCCGAAGCGCTGCGAATTGCCGACGGCGATGTCGGCGCCCCACTCGCCGGGCGGGGCGAGCAGCGTGAGGGCCAGCAGGTCGGTCGCCACCGTGATGAGAGCACCCGCCGCATGCGCCGCTTCGCACAGGCCACGGTAATCGCGGAGGGCGCCATCGGTCGTGGGGTACTGCACCAAGGCACCGATGGTGCTCCCCTCGAACTTGAAGGATGCGGGGTCGGCGACGACGACTTCGACGCCGCGCGCGGCGGCGCGAGTGCGTACGACGGCGATCGTCTGCGGGTGGCAGCTCGCGTCTACGAGGTACGTGAGCTTGCCGTCGTGTTTCGTCACCGCCTCGGTCAGATGCATCGCTTCGGCAGCAGCGGTCCCTTCGTCCAGCAGCGACGCGTTGGCGACTTCCAGCCCCGTGAGATCCGCGACCATCGTCTGGAAGTTGAGCAACGCCTCCAGCCGGCCTTGCGCGATCTCGGCCTGATACGGCGTGTAGGCGGTGTACCAGCCGGGATTCTCCAGCACGTTCCGCTGGATCACGGTCGGCGTCACGCAGTCGGAATAGCCCATGCCGAGGTATGAGCGGAACACCTGATTCTGCGCGGCGAGTTGTCGCAGCTCGTCGAGCGCTTCCTGCTCGGTCTGCGCATCGGGAATGCGGAGTGCAGCGCGCAACCGGATGTCGGCTGGGACGACGTCGTCGATGAACGCATCGAGCGAGTCGTAGCCGAGGGCGCCCAACATCGCCGCCTGGTCCTCGGCCGCCGGCCCGATGTGCCGGACGTGAAAGAGATCGCGTTCGATGTCCATTTACGGAAGCGTGAAAGATTCCCCGGGCTGCAAAATTGTCACGGCGGACGTGTTGCCGACTTTGCGCCGAAACTCCTGCGGATCGGCCTTGATCACATCCCACGTGTTGTAATGCATAGGGATAACGTTTTTGGGTTTCACGAACTCGACGGCGCGGACGGCGTCCTCCACGCCCATCGTATAGTTGTCGCCGATCGGCACGAGCATCAAGTCGATCCGGCCCGCCAGCAGCTGCATCTCGATCGTCAAGGCGGTGTCGCCGGTGTGATAGACGGTCTTCCCGCCGATCGTGACGACGATGCCGGCGGGATTCGTCGTGTACTTCCCGGTTTTGTCACCTTCGACCCGGCCGCCGTGGAATGCCGGCACGAGCTTCACGCGTCCGAACGGGAATTCATGGGCGCCGCCGATGTGCATTGCATGACTCGTGGCACCCTGGTCGCTGCAGAACTGCGCCAGCTCGAACGTCGCGACCACCGTCGCCTGGTGGCGCTGCGAGAGCGCCACGGCATCACCCAGGTGATCGCCATGCCCGTGTGATAGGAGAATGGCGTCGAGCTTGGGAAGTTTGTCAGGGCCGATATCGGCGGCGGGATTGCCGGTGAGAAACGGATCGATGATGACGCGCTTTCCATCACGCTCCAGAAGAAAGCAGGCGTGTCCGTGGAATGTCGCTTTCACTCTCCTACATGCTTCGCGTACGCGTCGGCGCGGAGCAACCCCTCCAATTCTTTGGCATCCTTGATTTTCACTTTGACCATCCAGCCTTTGCCGTAGGGATCGCGATTCACCAGCGCCGGGTCCTGCTCCAACGCCTTGTTGAACTCGATGATCGTGCCCGCGACCGGCGTGTAAAGCTCGGAAACCGCCTTGACCGCTTCGATCGTGCCGAATACGTCGTGCTGCTTGAACGAGGCCGACGCCTTCGGCAACTCCACAAAGACGACGTCTCCCAGCTCACCCTGGGCGTAATCGGTGATACCCACTTCCACCACTTGAGGGTCATCGCTCTCGCGCACCCACTCGTGATCTTTTGTATAGCGGAGCTCTTTCGGAATGCTGGACATGTGGACCGGACCTTACAACAGGTCCCCTCGTGGCGCCAGCCCTGCGCCATCTTCTTCACTCAGGGCTATGCGGTCGTGACCCCAGGGCCGAAGATCCAAGCGGACCGCAATGGGATCGGGATCGGGCGACAGATGATACAGCCGGCACGGGCGCGGCGGGACCGCGGTTTCCCAGGCGCGTCGAGCCCCTTCGGCGGCTGCGACCGTCGCGACAATCGAAAGCGGCTTCACCGTCTGTAAGACCTTCGACAGGGCTTTTACGGTGGTGTGCTCGACGCGGATTCCAGCGTCGGTGTAGCGGCGTTGGATTGCTTGCAGCACCGGCGCCGCAGCGTCTTTGGCATCCAGCGCGCAGAGCAGCAGCGTCTGACCTGGCGCCTCGTCCCGCACCCCCGCGCGCGCGGCCCGCTTACGCAGTTCCGCAAAGACCTCCTGTGCCCGTCGCTCGAGCTCGGGCACCGTCCCCGCATTCTCGATGACGAATTGACTGAGCGGCCGCTTGCGCTCGGCCGGCATCTGCGCCGTGATCATTCGATCGGCATCTTCGTTCGAGAGCCCGCGCAACGAACGCAGGCGCGTGCGCCGCAGCGCGACCGGGGCATCGACCAGCACGAGCGCATCGAACTGCTGGGGATTCAGCACTTCGAACAGCAACGGAATGTCGTTGACGACAATGGCATCCCCGCGCTCGGCGGCGACGCGCTGTAATTCGAGCCGGCGCTGTTGCACGGCGGGATGAACGATGCTGTTGAGATCGGCGAGCGCTGCGTTGTCACCGATGACTTTGGCGCGCAGGGCGGCGCGATCCAGCTCACCTTTGCTCAGCACATCCGCGCCGAAGCGTCGAGCGATTGCGGCGAGCACGGTGCTGCCGGGCGCCTGGGCTTCGCGCGCGAGAATGTCTGCATCGATCACCGTCGCGCCCCACTTCTTGAAGAGGTCGACGACCGTCGACTTCCCTGCAGCGATGTTTCCAGTGAGACCGACGTTAAGCATTAGAGGAGCGCAGTCTGGTCTTCATCCTGCCTGGGAACTCGATGACAATGTCGACAGCGGGCTTCGTACGACTCCCGGCCGCCCACCATGATGATCGGGCTGTCCCAGAGGGCAGGCTTTCCATTCACGAGCCGTTGATTGCGCGTCGCAGGCCCGCCGCAGACCACGCAGATCGCCTGGAACTTGTCGACCACCTCGGCGATGCACATCAGCGTGGGCATCGGCCCGAACGGGAGGCCCCGGAAATCGACGTCGGTCCCAGCCAGGATCACGCGGACGCCACGGTCGGCGAGGCGATTCGCGATGTCGACGATGCCATCGTCCAGGAACTGCGCTTCGTCCACCGCCACGACTTCGGTGTCGTCACGCAAGCGACGGGAGATTTCCTCGGCGGAGTCGACCGGCTCGGCTTCGACGGTTACGCCGTCGTGGGAGGATACGGAGAACAGCCCAGCATATCGGGCATCTAAGTGGGATTTAAAGACTTGCACTTGCTTGCGGGCAATAATCGCGCGGCGCACCCGACGGATCAGCTCTTCCGATTTGCCGCTGAACATGACGCCGGCGATTACTTCGATCCATCCGGGACGGCCCGCTTGCTGGAACATGGGGCCACACGTTAGGCGAGGGACGGGGGAGGAGGGAAGGGGCAGCCGTGGCCGTCGGGATACGGTCACATATCCATACGTATGGATATGTCGTATTTGGGGCGGGGGTCCAGAAAGTCCAGTAATCTTGCGGTTTTTTGGGGGATATCCCATAATAATGCAGTATCCATGCGGGTTTCCGCGCCCCCCCATCAAGGAGATCGCAGTGAATAAGGCAGAACTCACCTCAGCTCTGGCGATGCGCACCAAGATGTCGAAGGCTGATGCCACGCGTACCATCGAAGCGTTGTTCGACGACAAAGGCATCATCGCGGGCGAGCTGAAGAAGGGCTCGAAGGTGCAGATCACGGGCTTCGGCAATTTCGAGGCGCGCAAGCGCGCCGCCCGGATGGGGCGCAACCCGAAGACCGGCGGCGTGATTCAGATCAAGGCGTCGATCGCTCCGGCGTTCCGCGCCGGCAAGCAGCTGAAGATGGCGGTCAACAACAAGAAGTAGTCGCGCGGTTATCCGCGATCAGGCCGTGCGGTAACTCTCCGTCCGCGAATCGAGACGCCCGAGAGTCGCTGCACGGCCTGATTCATTACGGCCGTCGCGACATCGACCAACGAGAACGTCTCGCGCACGTCGATCCTTCCGATCTGCCCCTTTTGGAGTCCCGCTTCCTTGATCAACGCACCGACGAGATCCTTCGCGCTCGCGCGATCCTTGGTCCCCACCGTCACGAACACACGCGCCCACGTCGGTTGCGCCTCGACGGGCTGCTCGCTGACGGCAGCCGGCAGGCGGCTGATGGCCAACAGCGCTCCCGCCACCATCGCCGGCGCGTGCTCCTCGAACAGCGGCGCAAGCACGGCGAGCTCGGCATCGACGTCGCCCTGACGGAGCCGCGCAGCGATTTGGGCGCGCAATTGGGCGTTGCGATCCTGCGCGCGGTCCGCGGGGGATGGCAGCGGAAGCGGGGTCAATGTCGCGATCGACCGGAAGTACGGGAGTTGAGGTGTAAGCGCGAGAACGGTGGGCTGTCCGATGGCGGCCAGTTGTCGCAGCTCATTGCGCGTGGGGAGCAACGCCGCGACGACTGCATCGGGTGGCTCGGCCGGCGCTTCGATCGCGCCGCCCGACCAGACGTACGGCCGCACGGCGCGCAGCGCATCGAGCACGTCCCGCACGCGCTTGCGTCCCGTGCTCACGATGGCGTAGCGCGCCGACGTCACCGGCCCCAGCGGTTGTCCCACATCGTCGAGCGGCAAATCACCGACGATTTCGGGACGGCGCGCGTGGCGCTCGAAAAAGGCATCGAGCGACGTGGGATTCCAGCTCAGGATGACGCGCCGCGCCTGCGGCGCTTCCGCCAGGAGTGCATCGAGCTCGGGGACGAAGCTCTCGGGCCATGCGAGCACGATCGTGTCGACGCTATCGAGCTTAAGCACGGAATTCGCGACAAGTGCAGCGAGGTCGGCTGGAGCGCCGGCGAGGATGCCGACGCGCCCTTCCTTCAAGAGCGATGCGGTGCGGCTGAGACCGGTGACCGCATGCGCGCGAAGCTCGGGTGGCGCGGCATCAGCCCACAACACCGCCTGCTCGTAATCTGCACAGACGATGACGGCCTTGCCCTCGATCAGTTGCCACACCTTCTCCGCCCGTTCGACCGCCGGCGGGACCACCAGCACGACATGCCGCTTCACACGCGCCTCGATTGTCAAAGGATGCTAATTTTCGCGCGTGAAAGTTAATGGCCTGGGGCTGCTTCTTCTATTAGGACATTCCCTCGCCGCACAGACCCGTCCGCGGGCTCGTGAACTCGGCATCGTCGTGGGCTCCATTCCAGCCGGTCCACTCGACGCCATCACGGACGTCGCCGGTGTGCGCGTCGGCCACACCACGATCGCGCGCGGCGATTCCATCAACACCGGCGTCACCGCGATTCTGCCGCACGGTGGCAATCCGTTCCGCGAGAAAGTCCCGGCCGCGATCGTCGTGGGCAACGGTTTTGGCAAACTGGCGGGCTCGACACAGGTCAACGAGCTCGGCGAGCTCGAATCACCGATCGTGCTCACGTGCACGTTGTGCGTGCCACGCGCGGCCGATGCGGTGCTCACCTGGCTGCTGTCTTTGCCCGGCAACGAAGACGTGCGCTCGGCGAACCCCGTTGTCGGCGAGACGAACGACGGTTTCCTCAATAACATCCGCGCGCGCCCGATCACCGAAGCGGACGTGCTGAGCGCCATTCGCGGCGCGACCGATGGACCTGTTGTCGAAGGCGCGGTGGGCGCGGGGCGGGGCACCGTCGCGTTTGGATGGAAGGGCGGCATTGGCACCTCCAGTCGCAAGCTTCCCCAGCAGCAGGGTGGTTGGACAGTCGGCGTGCTCGTGCAGACAAACTTCGGTGGCGACTTGACGATCGCGGGCGTCCCCGTGGGGCGCGAGCTCGGTGGCAACGGCATGCCGGCACGCGGCGCGGGCGACGGATCGATCATCATGGTCGTTGCCACCGACGCGCCGCTCGACCATCTGCGCCTCACCCGCGTCGCCAATCGCGCGTTGGCTGGACTTGCACGGACCGGCAGCGCGATGAGCAACGGCAGCGGCGATTACGTCATTGCATTCTCGACCGCCCGACCGCCGCAGTCGTCGTTTGACCGCCCGACGGACTCTATCGCTGTCGTCCGCAACGATTGGATGTCCGGATTATTCCAGGCAACGATCGATGCGACTGAAGAAGCGATCTACAACTCCTTATTGCGAGCCGAGACGGTTCGGGGGTATCGTGGCGTTGTGCGTGCGCTCCCCACCGATTCGGTCGTCATGATCCTCAAACGTCATGGAGCCATCCCGCGATGATCGAAGGCCTTTCCGCCAACCTCCAGCACCTCGAGACGTCGGCCACGATTGCGATTTCCGCGGAGGCCCGGCGCCGCAAAGCGGCGGGAGAAGACGTCATCGATCTGGGCGCGGGCGAGCCCGACTTCCCGACGCCTCCGATCCCCGCCGAGGCGGGAATTCGCGCGATCAAAGACGGCAAGACGCACTACTCGGCGAACGAGGGGATTCTGGAGTTGCGCGCCGCGGCCGCGACGCATCTCTCCCTCCTCTCCGGTGGCCGGCCCGTGAACGCCGATCACATCGTGGTCTCGAACGGTTCCAAGCAGTCCCTGTTCAACGCCTGCTTCACGCTGTTCGGTCCGGGCGACGTGGTGGCGATCCCGGCGCCGGCTTGGGTGTCGTATCCGCAGATCGTCCATCTCGCGCGCGCGCGTCCCGTCATGATCGCGGGCGATCCCGAATGGAGCCTGAAGGCGAGCGTGAAGGACCTGGAGCGGATGCTGCCAGGCGCCACCGGCTTGATCCTCTGCTCACCCTGCAATCCGACGGGCGCGGTGTATACGCACGCCGAGATCCGGGCGATCGCGCAGTGGGCAAACGAGCGGAAGGTCTGGGTGATCGCGGACGAGATCTACCGGCGCATTCACTACGGAACGGGACCGGCGCCTTCGTTCCTCGACCTGCCGGACGATCTGCTGGAGCGCGTCGTGCTCATCACCGGCGTCAGCAAGACGTACGCGATGACCGGCTGGCGCATTGGATTCGCCCTCGCCCCCGCGAAGATCGCGAAGGCGATGTCGGCGCTCCAGTCGCACACGACCACCGGCGCGAATCATCCGGCCCAGTTCGCCGCGGCCGCCGCGCTCGGCGACGAGCGCGTGGAGCAGGACGTCACGCGAATGGTCGGCGAGTTCCGCAAGCGCCGCGACATCGTGGTCTCGCGGTTTCGGCAAGACTTGCCCGGGGTCGAGTTCGTCGACCCACTGGGCGCGTTCTACTTCTTCTTTAGAGTGGATTCCTTCGGCAAGATCACCGGCACGGATTTCTGTACGCGCCTGATTACACAGACGGGCGTCGCGCTCGTGCCGGGCGCGGCGTTTGGTGACGACAGGTGGGTGCGGTTGTCGTATGCCGCCGCTACGGATTCGATCAAGCACGCGCTCGATCGAATCGTGAGCTTCGCGCGGAAGCTGGGCGACTAAAGCTTCGACACCCGGTGCGAGAGGACCTCAACGCCCGTGGGCGTCATCATGCAGTCGTCCTCAATGCGCACACCGAATTTCCCGAGCTGATAAATCCCCGGCTCATCGGTGAATACAATGCCAGGCTCGAGCAGCATCGTGTTGCCTTCGACCATGTACGGCGGCTCGTGGCCGTCCATCCCCATCCCGTGGCCGAGGCGGTGCGTGAAGAATTGGCCGTAGCCGGCGTCGGTAATGACCTTCCGCGCCGCACGGTCGACCTGCTGGCACTGCGTCACACCGGGCTTCGCGTTTTCGATCGCCGCGGTCTGAGCGTCGTGCACCGTGTTGAAGACTTTCTTGAACTCATCCGATGGCGCGTCGCCGTACCAGATCGTGCGCGTGATGTCGGACGTATATCCCTCGACGCGCGAGCCGGCGTCGATCAGCACTACCGTTTCCTTCGTCAGCCTCCCCGCCGAGGGGCCGCCGTGCGGCAGCGCGCTGGACGGTCCGAACTGCACGAGACCACCGCCCGGTGAGTTGCGACTGCCCATTTCGCGCGACAGCAGCGCCGAGACGTCGCGCTCGGTCATGCCGACGACGAGCTGCGCGAACGTCGCCGCTATCGACGCTTCGGTCGCGGCAATCGCCTGCCGGATCACTGCGATTTCTTCAGGGCTCTTGATGATGCGCAGGTGTTCGGTGAGCGGAGCGCCGTCCTGCGGGATCCAGCCGCGCAGCTTGGTGACGAGCCGCACGTAGCTCTGGTAGGATGTGGTGGGCTCGATTGCGACAACGCCTTCGCGGCCTGCCGGCTTCAACTGCTGTCCCGTCTTTGCGACGAGCGTCCATGGGTCTTCGGACTCTTCCCACCCGCGCGCGTCCGTGATCGTTGTGTTGCGCTTGATGCGCTCGACTTCGAACGACGGGCACACGATCACCGGATCGCCCTTGGCGGGAATCATCAGCAGAATCAGCCGCTCGCTGCGTCCGGGATTGTAGCTCGTGAAGTACTGGAAATTCGTGCTCGGCTCGACGACCAGCAGATCGAGCTTGCGTGACTTGAGCTCGTCTTGCGCGCGCGTGATGCGGGCTGCAAAAGTTGCCGGAGTAAGTGAAGGAGTCTGTGACCGCCCGACCGCCCGACCGCCGGGAACGTCGACCGAGGCCCCGAGTGCCACACCGCCAGCGACCGCCAAGAATTCGCGTCGTTCCATAGTGCGGCTATATTACGCGAGCTTCTCTCACCGAGGAAGGCGCAGAACCGCATGCATTTCGAAGCACGCATCGAACCGCTGGGTGGCAAGCTTCCCAAGGTCTCGTACCGCTGGGATCCCGAGACCGACATTCTGACTGTCAGCTGCAAAGGCGTGCCGAAGGGAAACGGGATGAACGGCACCGTGGACCTCGAAGGCGGTGACGGCTCTTTCGTCGTCATCGACGTCGCAGGCGGCGCGATGCGCGGCGTGGACGTCGTGACCTGGCCCGATGATGTCCGGACCGTCGCGTCGCTCGCGGCGCCGGAAGTATCGAAAGAAGGACAGGTCACGTTCCCCAACAGGCGCTCGCAGCCCGACGTCGCCGCCGTGGAGCTCGACACCTCGCTCACCGTCGACAAGAACCAGGCGGAATCGGTGTTCCACATCTGCGTTGGCCGCAAGCGGGCCGCGACCGTCGTGCGCGTGGCGGATCACATGCTGGTAGAAATCGACAAGCAGCACCGCATCGCGGGACTGTGGCTCCTGGAGGTCCCGCCGTTCCCCAACGTCGAAGCCACGGCGTAGTGGACGAGCGATTCGAGCGCTACGTCACCGAGCTGTTCGCCGCTGAAGACCCGATTCTCTCGAAAATCCGCGCTCGTCACGCCGCCGAAGAGCTCCCCGCGATCAACATCTCCCCGGAAGAAGGGAAGTTGCTGTTCGTCCTGTTGCACGCGATTCAGGCCAGACGCGTTCTCGAAATTGGCGCGCTCGGCGGTTACAGCGGGGTATGGCTCGGCCGAGCGCTGCCAGCCGGCGGTGAGCTGATTACGATCGAAAAAGACCCCAAGCACGCGCGTGTCACGCGCGAAGCGTTCGACATGGCAAAGCTGCACGGGAAGGTGCGGCTCATCGAAGGCTCGGCACTCGACGTGCTTCCGACGCTCCAGCCGGGGTTTGACGTCGTGTTTATCGATGCCGACAAGGACCCGCTGCCCAAGTACTTCGATTGGGCGATGAAGCTGCTGCGGGTCGGCGGGCTGCTCCTCTGCGACAACGCGTTCTTCCACGGCGCCGTGCTCGATCTGGACGACAAATCGGGGAACGCGGTCGGCGTCCGCAAATTCAATGCGCTCGCGGCCAAAGATCCGCGGCTCACCGCGACCATCGTTCCCGTGCGCGATGGCCTGGTGGTCGGCGTCAAACTGCGGGACAGCGCATGACCGTCGATCTCCTCGAGGACGCGGAGCTACAGGCGCATGCGGTGCCCGAGCGAAGTGCGCCGCCGATTCCCGAGGCGTCTTTCCTGAATGGGATCGGACGCTGGAAAGTCGTGTCCTATGACGGCGTGGTGCAGGTCGTCGAAGCATACGTCGCGGCAGCCGTCTGCGGGCGGGATGCAAAAGGGGTGCTTCACACGAAGGCCGGGCTGCAGCGCCGTTTTGCGCTCGCGCCACTCGCGCGCATGAGCCCGGGAGCGCGTCAGCAACTCGAGCAGAGATTTTCCGATATCGAGCCGGTGGATGCGGATCTGGTCGAGCAGCCCGCGCGCTACCTCGAGATGATCGAGTCCACGGTGCGAAAGATTCGCGCGCACGTGGAGCGCGAGCTCGCCGAAGACGCGATCCGGGACCTGGGGGACGAAGAATGGCTGATGCTCGACGGCCGCCTCTCCCGCTCGCCCGCCAACGCCCGCCACCCCCGGACACTCGGCGCAATAAAAAGCCACGGCGCGCAGTTTTTGGAAGGCCGGGGGCTTGAACGCGCGTTGACATTGCCCGCCGGTCATAGGACGAGTGTGTTCCTTGTGCGGGGAGGTCACACCCGTACGGAGGTCTACTCGTGGTATCTGCGGCTATGGCCGTGGGAAGGCAACGATCTGCTGTACGGGTTATTGCGTATCGAAGCCCGTGCCGATCCGGAGACCATCCGGCGGGCCGATGCCCTGAGCGGCTGGCTGTTGGCCGAGCGCGCGCCGATCGCGACACCAGCCACACGGTGGGACCGGCTGTTGTATCCTTTACATCACGTGGAAGAATACCTGAACGCCCGCGCTCCCCGAGATCTGCCGCTGCACCGCGCGTCCGCCCGCCTGCCGAGACTCGCGTCATGACCGCCCCTCCCCCCCCGATCGGCCGAGTCGTCGCAACCGAGCTGAAGCCGTCGACTCCGCACGAATTTCATTTCTGGACCGCAACTGAGACTCCGATTGGGATCGGGGCGATTGTAAAAGTCGGAGGCGGGAGCTGGGAGCCGGGAGCGGAACGCGTCGTCTATGGTGTCGTGACCGAGGGGTTCGCGTACTCCGATCTTGCGACGCCGCTCCACGATGTCGTCGGCGCCGACGGTGACCCGACGAACGCCGATGCACCAACCATGCGTCAACAGATTCGCTACTGGACAGCGGCGGTGCTGCGCCAGATCCCCGAGGAACCTCTCCAGCCGGTGCCGCTGGGCCAGGTCTACGTAGCCGACGATGCCGATGTGGCACAGGCGCTGCGCATGGATGCTTTCCTTAATTCAGCGACGCCGACGGCGATTCCAGTGGGGCTGTACACATCGGCCGGCAGAGACGCGCCCGTTTATCTCGACGCCGATTTCCTGCTCGGCCCCGAAGCCGCGCATCTCAACATCTCCGGCGTCTCCGGCCTCGCCACCAAGACGAGCGCCGTCGAGTTCCTGCTCGCCTCGATCTTTGCGCACTTTCCTGCGCACAAGGGCCGAGTGGCGGCCGTGTGCTTCAACGTCAAGGGACCGGATCTCTGCTTCCTCGATCAAGCGGGTAACCTCAGCGACGAGGACCGGCACCGCTACGACCGACTCAAGGTGCCGGCGGAGCCCTTCAAGCGCGTGCAGTTCTACGCGCCATACAAATCCGACGGCGTCAATCTCAACACGCTGCGCACCCATCTCGACCTCATCGGGGATGTCGAGCCACTCACGTGGGGACTGCAAGAAGTCGTCGATTTCGCGGAAGTGCTGCTCAATCGCGACGACATCGACGCCAAGGCCGACGCCTTTATTGATTTTCTGAGGGATCGTGTGTTGGGCAGGACGTTCGACGATGGCTTCGGGACCACGCATCGCGTCACGACGTTCGCCGATCTCGACCGGTTGTTCCGCTCGATTTTCGACGGCCTCGAAATCACCGCGGGCGGTCGCAGCGACACGTGGCGGACGCATCACATCGCCACGATGCGCAAAGTCCGCAACCGGCTGCTGAACATCTCGACGCGCTGCAAAGGCCTCGTCACGGACGACGGGCCGTCGAGCGACCTGCCGTGGAAAGCGTTCGAAGATCGAACCGTCTATGTGATCGACATCGCGAACGTCGATCCGCTGGGGCAGGATCTGGTGTTCGCGCGTGTCGTCTCGAAGCTGCGCGAGCAGCTCGAGCGGCGTGAGCTGGGTGTGGATGCGGTGGTCGTCTTTGTCGATGAGCTCAACAAGTACGCCCCTGGCGACGGTCCCGACACGTACGTCAAGAAGATGCTGCTCGACATCTCCGAGCGGGGCCGCTACTTAGGCCTCGTGCTCTTCGGTGCCGAGCAGTTCCGATCGCAGGTGCATCGCCGAGTGGTGGGCAACGCGGGGACGCAAATCTTCGGTCGCATGGACATGGATGAACTGGCGACACCGGGGTATCAGGTGTTGAGCCCTGCCACAAAGAGCAAGCTGGCGACGTTGCCGATCGGTGAGCTGATGGTTCGGCATCCGCATTTCACACAACCGATCTTCGTTCGCTTCCCCAGGCCGCCGGTGCTCAGGGGAAGGGATGGAGTCGAGCGTTTTCCGCCGGCCGAGGATGTGCCGTTCGAAGACGCCGTCGTGCGACAGCTCGTGCGGCTGGATCGTCGCGTGCGGCCCAACCAGGTCAAGGACTTGATCGCGGAGCGCGAGCAGGACGACGTGCGTCGAGCGCTCGCCGCGGTTCGGCGCACGCGCCCCGACGATGCGTTCGCCTATTTCCGGAAGGTCCTCGGCGGCCGAGTGGAACGCGACGCGGCACTGCGTCGTGAGCACGAAGTCGTGCCGCCGCTCAATACGATTTCCGACGAGCCGTATTGATGAAGCTCGCGCATCTCGCCGACCTGCACCTCGGCTTCCGGCAGTTCGACCGGCAGACGTCGCGCGGGATCAACCAGCGCGAATGGGATGTCGCCGAGGCGTTCAAGCGCGCGGTGGACGACATGCTGGAGCAGAAGCCGGACCTGATCGTCATCGCGGGCGACATCTTCCATTCGGTTCGTCCAACCAACGCGGCGATTCTGTTTTTCTTCCGCGAGCTTCATCGCCTGCGCACCGGACTGCCGAATTCGCCCGTGGTGGCGATTGCCGGTGAGCACGACACGCCGCGCTCAACGGAGACGGGCACGATCCTCCGGCTCTACGAAGCGCTCGGCGTCGAAGTCGCGATCGAGGAGGCGCGGCGCATCGTGTTGCCCAAACTCGACTGCGCGGTGCTGGCCGTGCCGCAGCAGGCGCTCGCCAACGCCGATCGCCCCGCGCTGCGCCCGGAAGCCGGCGGACCGACGATCAACATTCTGCTGACACACGGCGTGTATGGCGGTCTGGGCGAAGAGCGTGGCACGATGGAGTACGGCGGCGCTGCATTGTCCCGCGAGCTGCTCGCCCCTGAAAAGTGGGACTACATCGCGCTCGGCCACTACCACACCGCGCAGTCGATCGCGGCGAACGCGTGGTACTCCGGCAGCCTCGAGTATCTGCCGCCCAACCCGTGGGGCCAGCTGCAGGACGAAGCGGCGCAGCAGGTGAGCACGAAGGGGAAGAAGCTGCGGAAGGGAAAAGGATATCTCCTGGTCGAGCTGCCAGGCGTGCGGGTCGATTTCCGCGACATTCCGCCCGCGCGGCGTCACATCGATCTGCCTTCGATTCAGGCGGCGGGACTCAACGCCAAGGAGCTCGACGCGAAGATTGCCGAGACCGTCGGGAAAGCCAAAATCGACGATCAGATCGTGCGGCTGCTGGTGTGGGACGTCGATCGCGCGACGTCGCGCGACCTCGATCACGCCGCGATCCGCACGTACAAGGCTCGGGCGCTGAACTTCCAGCTCGACGTACGCCGTCCCGCGGCGCAGCGGACGACCAGCGCGGCCGGATCGACCGGCCCGCGCCGCCAGACTTTGAGCGAGACTGTGCGCGACTTCCTCGGCCGCCGGCCGCTGGACGCCGAGTTGAATCGCGAGACGTTCGTGAAGCTGGGCGTGGAGTATCTCGAGGGTGCCGCGAGCGCCGAAGGCGGAACGTCGTGAAGCTGCAACGCGTGCGGCTCGTCAACTTCCGCCAGCACGCCGATACTGAAATCGTATTCGGCGACGGCATCACGGGCATCATCGGGCCGAACGGCTCCGGGAAGACTTCGCTGCTGGAAGCCATCGCATGGGCGATCTACGGCAATCCCGCCGCCCGCGGCGACAAAGACTCGATCCGCAACCTGCGCGCCAAGGCGCGCGCCGCTGTGCGCGTCGAGCTCGAGTTTTCGCTCGGCAATCATTCCTTCCGCGTGGAGCGCGGTCTCAACAACGCAGAGCTGTACCAGAACGGCGTGGTCGTCGCAAACTCGCTGAAGGAAGTCACCGCGCGGCTGCAGCGCGTCCTCGGCATGACCCACGACGAGTTCTTCAACACCTATTTCACCGGTCAGAAGGAGCTGGCGGTGCTGGCGGACGCCTCGCGTCCCGAGCGCGCGGCGTTTCTTTCGCGCGTGCTGCGGCACGAGCAGCTCACGGTGGCGCAGGAAAAGATTCGCGAGCGCCGCAATGCACTCGACCACGAGGTCGAAGGACTCGAGACAGGCTTGCCGCCGCAGTCGGAGATTGAAAAGGAGCGCCGGGCGGCCGAGACGCGCCTCGCAGAAGCGCGTAAGGCCGCGGCCTTGGCCGCCGCCGACCGGACGAAAGCGCAGCAGGTGCTTGCCGAGGAAGAGCCGCGGTGGCAGCAAATGGTCGAGCGGCGTGATCGCACCTTGTCGCTGCATGGCGATCAACGCGTGGCGGAGGCGGCGGTGGTCGCCGCGCGCCAGGAGTTTCAGCGGCTCGACAAGGAGCTCGGGGCCGCGCTGCGCGCGCGCGAAGAGCTGCGCACCCTCGAAGACGCGGTCGCGCCTATCTCCAAGCTCAAGGCAGAGCTGGCGGAGCTCGACCGGCTGCACCGTGAAGACGCTGCGCGACGAGAGGAGCAGGCGAAGCTGACCGAGCTGACGCGTAATTTGCGCTTGCTCGACGCCCGAATCGCCGAGCTGGCCGATGCCGATGCCGCGCTCGCGCGCGCAACCACGGAAGCCCGCGCATTGGCGACCAAGCTCGAGGCCGCGGAGAAACAGGTGGAAGAGCATCAGGCCGTCTGGGTGCGCGAGAAGGAGTACGCGGGCACGAAGCGCGCCGAGCTGCTCAAGCAGTACGACGAAGTGAAAGATCACCGTGACAAGGTCGAGCGCCTCGGTCCCGAAGGGGAATGTCCGACGTGCCGCCGCCCCCTCGGCGCGGAGCATGCCGCGGTGATGGGCCTGCTCGAGCGGCAGCTCCAGGCGATCGTGGACGACGGCACGTACTTCCGGCAGCGGCTCGAGCAGCTCGCGCAACCGCCGGCCGTCGTCACGCAGGCCGAGGCGTCACGCGATGCGTTGCGCGAGGAGGCGCGGCAGGCGAGCGAGCGCGAAGTCACGCTGCGTGAGCAGTCCAAGGAATCGGCACGGATCCGGAAAGAGCGCGCCGGCCTTGCCAAGCGCACAGAGGAAATCGAGCGGCGTGTCGCGGCGCGGGATGCCGGGTACAATGCCGAGCGCCACAACGAAGTCCGAAGCGAGCTGACTCGGCTCGAGCCTGTCGCACTGCAGGCCGCGGCGCTCGCCGCGCGGGCCGATCGCGCCGAGGCACTGGTGAGCGAGGCCGAGATTGCCGAGAAAGCGTTGTCGACCCGCGAGGAGCACGTCAGGCAGCTGGCCGACGCCGTGAAAGCACAGGGATTTTCCGAGCCCAAGTTCCAGGCCGCGCGCGAGCGTCACGACCGCGCGGCGCACAGCCTCCGAGCGGCGGAGCTGAGAGTGGCTGAGTCGAGAGGGGAGTTGGTCGCGGCTGAGACCGCGGTTCGGGAAGCAGAGCGCCGGGCCACGGAGCGTGCCGCGCGCGAGCGCACGATCGCCGAGCGGAGGATCGAGTACCGGTTGCACAACGAGCTCGATCGCGCGTTCTCCGATCTGCGCGCCGACCTGAATGCGCAGATGCGTCCAGAGATCAGCGCGCTGGCATCGGGCTTCCTGTCCGATCTCACGGACGGGCGTTACGATGAAGTAGATCTGGACGAAGACTACCGCGTGGTTGTGCTCGATGAAGGGGTGCCGAAACCGGTGATCTCGGGCGGGGAAGAGGACATCGCGAATCTCGTGCTGCGGCTCGCGATCTCACAGATGATTGCCGAGCGCGCCGGCCAGCCGCTGTCGCTGCTCGTGCTCGACGAGATCTTCGGCTCGCTCGACGAATCGCGCCGCAGCCACGTGCTCGCGCTGCTGCGGCGGCTCGGGGACCGCTTCCCGCAGGTCATTCTCATCACCCACATCGAGCAGGTGCGCGACGGCCTCGATCGCGTGATCCGCGTCTCCTACGATGCGACGAGCGGCACGAGCATCACGCGCGACGACACTGCTACCCTGGGATCGCCCGATGCGAGCGTGGCTGCCTGAAGCGCGGGTAACCGGGCCGGACCGGGCGGTCGAGCGCGACATCGACGCGCTCAATCGCGTATTTGCCGAGGCGTTCACTGATCGCTATCGCCGCGACGGGTTGATCGGCGTGCGCGTCCCGCAGCTCAATCCGTTGGTATGGCGCTACGCGCTGCTCGACGCTGCCGACGGTGCGATGGTCTGGCGCGACGAGCACGGCGACATCGCCGCGTTCAACGTCGCGCACCAGGCGGGGAGCGAAGGATGGATGGGACCGCTCGCGGTGCGTCCCGACCGCCAGGGCACGGGAATCGGTAAGACGATCGTGCGGACGGCGGCTGACTTTCTCATCGATCGCGGCGTCACGACGCTCGGTCTCGAGACGATGCCGCGCACGCCGGAAAACATCGGCTTCTACGCTCGGCTCGGCTTCACTCCCGGATTCCTGACCGTGACGCTCACCAACGAGATTGTGACGCGCGGGCATCCCGCGCCGACGCTGCTGTCTCGCCGCAATGGCGATGACAAGGAAGTCGCGATGACGGCGACGCGACGGTTGCTGAACGACCTCGTCTCCGGCATCGACTTCTCCCGCGAGATCATGCTCACGGCCGAGCTCGGCCTCGGCGACACGTCGCTGGTGGAGGGCCAGGACGGATTGGATGCGATCGCGGTGTGGCATTCGGCGCCACTCGCCGACAGCCGCACGCGCGACGAAGTCCGCGTGCTGAAGCTCGCCGCCGTGAGCGACGCGGCGTTCGATGCCGCGATCAGCGCGGTCGAGGCGGCGGCGGCGAAGGCGGGGATTCGGCGGATCGCCGTGCGCTGCCAGAGCCGCTACACCGATGCGTTTCGCCGGCTCATTGCGCGCGGCTATCGCGTGCGGTGGACCGATCTGCGAATGACGTATGAGAGCTATCCCGAGCGGCAGGCGACGCAGGGAGTGTTGTTCTCGAATTGGGAGATCTGAAGGCCTATTTCGGTCAACCGCACGACTTCGCGCCTGTCACAGCGACGACCACGCTGCACACCGCCACCTCGACGAGGAGAAGCATACCGACGACCCCCGCCACATCGAGGGCTCCCTTGGCGTCGACCTTCTGTTGCTGGTCATCCAGCCTCATGGAGTCCACCTGGGCGAGAGGAAGACTGCGACGACACGTGTCGCACTTCAGGGACCTCCCATACGGGATGCCGGAGACCGAGTCTGTGGTGAAGACGACCGCCCGCCATTTGTTGAGCACACCGCGAGTCCAGACCCAGACTACCTCATGAGACTTGACGGGTTGCGGTCGATCGAGACGCCGCGAACCCCAGTGGCTGGCGCAGCCGGCGGTCAGCGAGACCACGACGAGGACGGCGCGGATGTCTTTCATACTCTTTATAGCGAGATTTGGCGCGCCCGGCTGTCATTTGGCGCGCTCCTCTTGACATCCGGGAGGAGTGATGGCATCGTCCTCCAGACACTCGGGAGGAAACACCGTGGCGAAGCCCGCCAGCAATGAGCAGGTCCTGCAAGGAACCCTCGATCTCCTGATCCTCAAAACACTCTCGCTCGCGCCCATGCACGGCTGGGGTCTCACGCAGCGGATCGAGCAGCTCTCCCGGGACGCGCTCCAGGTGGGGCAGGGCTCGATCTACCCGGGGCTCGTCCGGCTCGAGCAGCGTGGCTGGATCGACACGGAGTGGCGCGTGACCGAGAACAGCCGCCGCGCGAAGTACTACCGGTTGACCGCCGCCGGCCGACGAGCGTTTGGAAATGAAATCGCCTCCTGGCAGCGCTTCGTGAGCGCGGTGAAACTCGTGCTCGCCGCCGAGGGCTGACGGTGCTGTCTCACATTCGCGCGGCGCTCACACGCATTGGCGAGGTCTTCCGCTCCCGCGCACACGCCGCGCGTGAGCAGGAAGAGGAGTTCCGCTTCCATGTCGAGATGGAAACCGGCGAGAACATCCGCCGCGGCATGAGCCGACCTGAGGCGCGCCGCGCCGCCCTTATCCGCTTCGGGGGACAGCAGCGCTTCCACGAGGAGACACGGGAGGCGCGCGGCGTCGTCGTGGTCGACAATCTGGCCCGCGACCTCCGCTTTGCGCTCCGTCGCATACGTCGCGCGCCTGGATTCGCCGCCGGCGTCATCGCGACGCTCGGCGTCGGGATCGGCGTTGCCGTCGGGATTGGCACGATCGTATACGGCGTGCTCCTGCGCGACCTGCCGTACCCGAAATCCGATCAACTCGTGCGCGTGGGCTTTCACACCGACGGCATCCCGGGGCAGGGCGAGCTGCATTCCCCCCCCACGTTCTACCACTTGGCGATGAGCGGGAGCTCCTTCATCGAGCTGGGTTCATACTCGGACGACGACAATGCCTTCAGCATCACCGACGGTGACGCCCCCGAGCACGTGAGCATCGCCAGGGTGACGCCGAACGTCCTGACGCTCCTCGGAGTGCGCCCCCTGCTCGGTCAACTCTTTGAACCACGCGACACGTTGCAGTCCAGCGGCGGGGGGAGCCGCGCGGTGCTGATCTCGGAGGCGCTCTGGAGGCGGCGCTACGGCGCCGACCCGGCCATCATCGGGCGCCGCGTGGCGATCAACCACGGCGATCGCATCATCATCGGGGTCCTGCCACGCACGTTCGACTTCCCATCGGCGTCTACGAGCGTCTGGTATCCGCAGTCGACGCCACTCTTTGGACGGCCATCCATCATCGGCCGGTACATCTCGGTCATTGGCCGTCTGCGCGACGGTATCGACATATCGACGGCCGAGGCCCGGCTGAATGCGCTCGTTCCATCGCTGGCGGCGCGCTTTCCGTCGATCACGCCCGAGATCCTGAAGCAGAGTGCGGCGCGCGTATCCGTCGCGTCACTCAAGTCGGTGACCGTGGCGCCCGTACGGCCCGAGCTCGTGCTGCTCGGTATCCTGGTCGCTGTCGTCCTCCTCATCGCGACCACGAACGTCGTGAACCTCTTTCTGCTGCGCACCGAGCGCGCCAGCCAGGAGATCGCGATCGCGCTGTCACTCGGCGCCCCTCGCGTCGCGATTGCGCGGCGCTTTGTCGTAGAAGGGATCGTACTCGGGCTGGCGTCATCGATCATCGCCCTCCCCGCCGCCGCGCTCGCGGTGTCGACGAAATTCGGGTTCAGCGAGCGCGAGATCCCGCGTCTGCACGAAGTGACTTTCACCGGCGGGACGGTCGCGCTGTTGATCGCATGCGCGGCGGTGATCGGCGCAGGCGTCGGGCTGGTCGCGCTGACGCGCACCGCCGGAACCGGACTGTTCGACCGGATTCGCGCTTCACACGCGACGCCGAGTCGCGCATGGCGGCGCGCGCAGAACGGCCTCGTCGCTTTGCAGGTGGCGATCGCGCTGGCGCTTCTCGTTGCGGCCGGACTGTTGGGCAAGAGCTTCTGGAACCTGCGCAACGTGGATCTCGGGTTCGATCCCGCGAACACGATGACGGCGCATGTGTCGCTGCCGTGGGGATACGGGACCTATGAGCAGACGACCGCGTTCCATGAAAAGGTGATGGACCGGCTCGCCGCCCTGCCGGGTGTCACCGACGTTGCCGTCGTGATGCACCCGCCGCTCACACCGGGGCACGAGGGGCAAGTCGACGCCGACGATGACGGAAGGCCGTCGGTCACCACGATGAGCAATACGGCGAGTCCAAACTACTTCCGTGTCATGAGAATACCGCTGCTCGAGGGACGCAGCTTTCAGCCGGCTGACGAGCGCGGGATTCCGGGCGTCGTGGTGAGCGAGCGGCTGGCGATGAGCGTCTTCGGCACGATCCACGCGGTTGGCCGCACGCTCAGGGAACCGAGCCGCGAAGGATCGCGGGAGAGACTGTTT
>Ga0075424_100001182_pt1 | contig 22441 bp, 17 predicted proteins | sample SoiMethybrSBSTD3_FD_75301 | JGI IMG/M metagenome (GOLD analysis project Ga0075424, IMG submission 75301) | Bulk soil microbial communities from a Populus tree surrounding site in Tennessee, USA - Soil MetaG P. TD hybrid SBSTD3 | ecosystem: Environmental > Terrestrial > Soil > Tree plantation... | reverse complement strand
CGGCCTCGGTCGTGGCGGCGGCCCTGCTGCTGCCGTCCGCCGGGTTGGTGCTGGCGGCCGGGCTGCTGGCCGGCGGCGTGCTGGTGCCGGCGCTGGCGGCCGCGGCGGGCCGCAGCGGCCAGCGCCGGGCGGCGGTCCGGGCGGAGCTCACCGCCGAGCTGGTCGAGCTGCTCGGCGGCGCGCCCGAGCTGGTCGTGCACGGTGCCGACCGGGCCGCGCTCGACCGGGTCGAGCGGTTGGACGGCGAGCTGGTCCGGCTCGGCCGCCGGGACGCGGTCGCGGCCGGCCTGGTCGAAGGACTTGCGCTGCTGGTGTCCGGGCTCACCGTCGCCGGGGTGCTGGCCACCTGCCTGCACGCGGCCGGCGACGGGCGGCTGGACCCGGTCCTCGTCGCCGCGGTCACGCTGCTGGCCATCGCGGCGTTCGAGGCGGTGGTGCCGCTGCCGGCGACCGCGCTCGTGCTGCGGGCCACGCTCGAGTCCGGGCGGCGGCTGCTGGAGCTGGTCGACCGCCCGCCGGCGGTCCGCGACCCGGCGGTGGCAGCTGCTCTGCCGACGGCGGGGTCGGCGGCGGGGTCGGCGGCTGGTTCGGCGGCTGGTTCGGCGGCTGGTTCGGCGGCTGGTTCGGCGGCTGGGTCGGCGGCCGGGTCGGCAGCCGGGTCGGCGGCGGGGTCGGCGGCCGGGCCGCTGGTGCTCGACGGAGTGCACGTGCGGCCGGACGACAGCGACGGCTGGGGGCTGCGCGGCGCCGACCTGTCGCTGGCGCCGGGGCGGCGGCTGGCCCTGCTCGGCCGGTCCGGCAGCGGCAAGACCACGATCGCCGAGCTGCTGGTCCGCTTCCTCGACCCGGACGCCGGGCGGGTCCGGCTCGCCGGTGCCGACCTGCGCACGCTGGCCCAGCGGGACCTGCGCGCCCGGGTCACGCTGGACCGGCAGGACGCGTACCTGTTCGCCTCGACGATCCGGGAGAACGTGCGGCTGGCCCGGCCCGGTGCCGACGACGCCGCGGTCGAGGCGGCCCTGCGCCGGGCGGGGCTGGGGGACTGGGTGGCCGGGCTGCCCGCCGGGCTGGACACCCCGGTGGGGGAGGACGGCGCCGCGGTGTCCGGCGGCGAGCGCCGCCGGCTGGCGCTGGCCCGGGCCTTCCTCGCCGACACCCCGGTGCTGGTGCTGGACGAGCCGACCGCACACCTCGATCGTCCGGCCGCGACGGCGCTGATGACCGACCTGATGTCGGCGACCGACGACCGCGCGGTGCTGCTCATCACCCACCGGAGCGAGGAAGCCGCCCACACCGACGGCGTGCTGCGGCTGCGGCGCGGGCGGATCGTCGCCGAGCCTATCCGCGGCGGGTGACGACCCGGCGCCGTCGGGATCCGAGCATGGCGGCAGCCGGCCCGGGGAGAGGGCCAGCCGGACGGGAGGCGTCATGACGACCGCGGTCGACCACTATGACGTGATCGTCATCGGCAGCGGGGCGGGCGGTGGCACCCTCGCGCACCGGCTCGCCCCGACCGGGAAAAGGGTGCTGCTGCTGGAGCGCGGCGGTTACCTGCCGCGGGAGCGCGACAACTGGGACTCCGGCGCGGTCTTCGTCAGGGCGAAGTACCGGGCGCCCGAGTTCTGGTACGACCGGCACGGCAACGAGTTCCCACCGGAGGTCAACTACTACGTCGGCGGCAACACGAAGTTCTACGGGGCGGCGCTGTTCCGGCTGCGGCCGGAGGACTTCGGCGAGCTGCAGCACCACGACGGGATCTCGCCGGCGTGGCCGATCGAGTACGCCGATCTCGAGCCGTACTACACCGAGGCGGAGCACCTCTACCGGGTGCACGGCCGGCACGGCGAGGACCCGACCGAGGGCCCGTACGGGGCGGACTACGCCCACCCGCCGGTCGAGCACGAGCCGCGCATCCAGCAGCTGTCCGACGACATGGAGAAGCTCGGCCTGCGCCCGTTCCACCTGCCGATCGGCGTCGACCTCGACCAGGACGTGGACGGCGCCGCCAGCCGGGGCAGCGCCTGCATCCGCTGTGACCGGGTGGACGGGTTCCCCTGCCTGGTCGAGGCGAAGTCCGACGCGCAGGTGATCTGCGTCGACCCGGCGGTGGCCGGCGGCGGTGTCGAGCTGCTGACCGGTGCGTACGTGGAGCGGCTGGAGACCGACCCGAGCGGGCGGTCGGTCACCGAGGTGGTCACCAGGATCGACGGGAACCCGGGGCCGGTCACGTTCAGCGCCGACGTCGTCGTGGTCTCCTGCGGCGCGGTGAACTCGGCCGCGCTGCTGCTGCGGTCCGCGAGCGACGCCCACCCGGGCGGCCTGGCCAACGGCTCGGACGTGGTCGGCCGTTACTACCTGCGGCACAACAACCTGGCGTTGATGGGGGTCTCGAAGGACCCGAACCCGACCCGGTTCCAGAAGACGCTCGCGCTCAACGACTGGTACTTCGGTGACGACGAGTGGCCGTACCCGCTCGGCGGCATCCAGATGCTCGGCAAGTCCGACCTGGAGCAGATCAGGGCCGAGGCCCCGCGGTGGGCCGGGCGGGTCTCGCCGGGCATGCCGTTCGAGGTGCTCGCCCACCACGCGGTCGACTTCTGGCTGTGCGGCGAGGACCTGCCGCTGGAGACCAACCGGGTGACGCTCCGCAAGGACGGCGGCATCCAGCTCGCGCTGGACGAGAAGCACAACACCGCCGGGGTGATCCGGCTGCGGCACCACCTGCAGCAGCGGCTCGGCCGGTTGGGCATGCACGAGCACCTGCTGGACCACAGCATCTACCTGCACAAGACCATGCCGATCGGGGCGACCGCGCACCAGGCGGGCACGGTGCGGTTCGGCACCGACCCGGCCAGGTCCGCGCTCGACACCACCTGCAAGGCGCACGAGCTGGACAACCTCTACGTGGTCGACACCAGCTTCTTCCCGAGCATCGGCGCGGTGAACCCCTCGCTCACGGCGATCGCGAACGCGTTGCGCGTCGGCGACCACATCCGGGAGCGGATCTCGTGACGAGCGGAGGCATGACCGTGACCGACCGAGTCGACGCGCTGGTGATCTTCGGAGCCACCGGCGACCTGGCCAAGCTGGAGACGTTCCCCGCGCTGGTGGGTCTGGTCGACCGGGGCGTGCTCGACGTCCCGGTGATCGGGGTCGCGAAGAGCGGCTGGGAGCTCGGGCAGTTCCGGGCGTACGCGGAGGCGTCGCTACGGCTCAACCAGATCGACCCGGCCGGCGCCGCGGCCGCGAAGATGCTCGGCCTGCTCGACTACGTCGACGGCGACCTCGACGACGACACGACCTACCAGGCGGTGGCCGGGAAGGTCGGCGCCGGTGCGAAGGTGCTGTTCTACCTCGAGGTGCCGCCGCCGCTGTTCGGGCGGATCGCCCGCGGCATCGGCACGGCCGGGCTCGCCGCCGGCGCCAGGGTCATGGTGGAGAAGCCGTTCGGGACGGACCTGAGCAGCGCCCGGCAGCTGAACGCGACGCTGCACGAGATCTTCCCGGAGGACGCGGTCTACCGGGTCGATCACTGGCTCGGTCTCGAAGCGATCGAGAACGTCCTGTTCGGACGGTTCGCCAACGCGATCCTCGAGCCGCTGTTCAACCGCACGCACGTGGAGAGCATCCAGATCACGATGGCGGAGGCGTTCGACGTCGCCGACCGTGGCCGGTTCTACGACCGCGCCGGCGCCGTCCGCGACGTGCTGCAGAACCACCTGCTGCAGGTGCTGGCCACCGGTACCGCGGAGGCGCCGGCCGGGACCGGCCTGTCCGCCTGGCGGGAGGCCAAGGACCAGCTGGTCAAGGGACTGCGGCCGATGAGCCCGGACAGCACGGTCTTCGGCCAGTACCAGGGCTACCTCGACGTCGACGGCGTGGCACCCGGGTCGACCACCGAGACCTTCGTGGCCACCCGGCTCCACCTGGACACCTGGCGCTGGGCCGACGTGCCGATCATGATCAGGGCCGGCAAGTGCATGCCGGTCACGTCCACCGAGATCCGGGTGACGTTCCGGCGGCCGCCGTTCAACGTGTTCGGCCTTGAGCCGTTCGGCAGCGTGAACTCGCTGGGATTCCGGGTCTGGCCGAACAGCAGGACCTCGCTCACGGTCGCCGGCCGGAAGCCCGGGGCCGGCATGCGGTTCGAGCCGCGTGAGCTGGTCTTCGGCGAGGCGCCCGGCTCGGACATGCGCCCGTACGACCGGCTGATCGGCGCGGCGCTGGACGGCGACCGGTGGCTGTTCGCCCGGCAGGACACCGTCGAGACCGCGTGGCAGGTGGTCGAGCCGGTGCTGGCCCCGGGCGCGGTGACCGTGCACCCGTACCCCCGCGGCAGCTGGGGACCCAAGGAAGCCGACTCGGTCCTGCCGGACGGGGAGAGCTGGCACGACCCGACCGGCTGACGGCGCGCACATCGGGAGGCAGAGGGTGAGTGACGATCGCACGCCCACCGCGGTGGTCGTGGGGGCCGGCTTCGCCGGCATCGGGGCCGCCCACGAGCTGGCCAAGCACGGCGTGCGGGTGGTGCTGGTGGACCGGAACGACTACCACCAGTTCCAGCCGCTGCTCTACCAGGTCGCGACCGCCGGGCTGGCCCGCTCGGACGTCGCCGCCTCGCTGCGCACCTTGATGCGTCGCCAGGAGCTGGTCGACGTCAAGGCCGCCGACGTGGCGTCGGTGGACCCGGAGGGACGCCGGGTGACCGCGGCCGACGGGACGACGTTCACCGGCGACTACCTGATCCTCGCCGCCGGGTCACGGCCGAACTTCTTCAGCACCCCTGGTGCCGACGAGCACTCGATCCCGCTGTACTCGGTGAACGACGCGGAACGCCTGCGTACCAGGGTGTTCGCGGCATTCGACGCCGCCGACCGTGACCCGTCGCTGGTCGACCGCGGCGTGATCCGGTTCGTCGTGGTCGGCGGCGGGCCGACCGGGGTCGAGGTGGCCGGCGCGCTGGCCGAGCTGATCCACGACGTGCTGCCGCACCAGTACCGCGGCCTGGCCGTGCGCTCGGCCAGCGTGCACCTGGTCGACCACGCGCACACGCTGCTCGGCCCGTTCTCCGACCGCGCGCACGACTACGCGGCGAAGGTGCTGCAGCGCAAGGGAGTGCGGCTGCACCTGGGTACCGGCGTCGTCGAGATCACCCCGGAGAAGGTCGTGCTCAGCGACGGCACGTCCCTCACCACCCGCACCGTGATCTGGGCCGGCGGGGTGATGGCGGCCTCCCTGGCCGACCGGACCGGGCTGCCGGTGGGCCGCGGCGGCCGACTGATGGTCGAGCACGACCTGAGCGTCGAGGACGTCCCCGGCGTGTACGCGGTCGGCGACGTCGCCAACGTGCCGGCGCCGGACGGCACGCCGTACCCCCAGCTGGGCTCGGTCGCCCTGCAGAGCGGGCAGTGGGCGGCCCGCAACGTGGTCGCCGACGTGCACGGGAAGTCCCGCAAGCCGTTCCACTACCACGACAAGGGCATCATGGCGATGATCGGCCGCGGGGCCGCCGTCGCCGAGATCGGCGAGCACCGGCACGAGCTGCACGGGCCGGTCGCGTTCGCCTCCTGGCTCGGGGTGCACGCCTACCTGATGAGCGGGGTCCGCAGCCGGGTCGACGCGTTCATGTCCTGGGGCTGGGACTACTTCAGCTCCAACCGCACGCCCGCGATCGTGGACCGCGGCGCCGCCGCCCGCATCGACTGGGGCGACGAGGCCGACGAGCCCGACGAGCCGGACGAGGCCGCCGCGGCCGCCCCGCAGCGGGAAGAGGCGGTCGTCGCCGAGCCCATCCGCAGCGGGTGAGGACCCGGCCGCACCGGTCGGACGAGCATGGCGGCAGGCCGACTCCAGCGACCGGCCGGCCGGACGGGCAGGACGACCGCCGGCGGCAGCCGGATGTCATCCGGGCGCGCCGTAGCGCCCACGACCGCACGAAAGGGCTCACCATGGCCGACCAGCGCACGTCGCCAAGCTCAATGTCCATCGCCGAGCACGGTCTGATCGGCGACCTGCACACCGCGGCGCTGGTGGCGACCGACGGGACCGTCGACTGGTTCTGCTGCCCGCGGTTCGACTCGCCCTCGGTGTTCGGCGCGCTGCTCGACCCGGAGAAGGGCGGGCACTGCCGGATCCGCCCGGTCGGCACCGAATACATCACCAAGCAGCTCTACCTGCCCGACACGGCCGTGCTGATCACCCGGTTCCTGGCCGCGGACGGCGTCGGCGAGGTGGTCGACTTCATGCCGCCGGCCGGTGCGCTGGCGACCGCCCAGCACCGGCTGGTCCGGATGGTCCGCTGCGTGCGCGGCCAGCTGAGCTTCGAGATGGAGGTCGCGCCGCGGTTCGACTACGGCCGGCGGGAGCACACCCTGCAGCTGACCGCCGCCGGCGCGGTGTTCACCGCCGGGGACATGGGCCTGACGCTGCACGCGGTCCGGGAGCCGGACGACGAGCGGGTCGCCGAGGTGCGCCCGTCCGGCGAGGACCTGGTGGTGCGGCTGCCGCTGACCGCCGGCGAGACCCGCGGCGTCATCCTGGAGTGGGGCGCCGGCCGGCCGCGGGAGGTCAGGCCCGAGGAGATCGAGCGCGAGCACGCCGCAACCGTGCAGTTCTGGCGGTCCTGGCTGGCCCGCTCGACGTACCGGGGTCGGTGGCGGGAGATGGTGCAGCGCTCGGCGATCACGCTGAAGCTGATGACGTACGCGCCGTCCGGCGCGCTGGTCGCGGCCCCGACCGCGGCCCTGCCCGAGCAGGTCGGCGGCGAGCGGAACTGGGACTACCGCTACACCTGGGTCCGTGACGGCTCGTTCTCGGTGCACGCGCTGCTCGGGCTCGGCTTCGTCGACGAGGCCGCCGGGTTCGCGCTGTGGCTGCGGGACCGGGTGGCGGACCGGGACGCGCACAAGGGCGGGCCGCCGCTGGACATCATGTACCGGGTGGACGGCTCGTCCGACCTGGTCGAGGAGTCCCTCGAGCACTGGTCCGGCTACCGCGGCTCGCGCCCGGTCCGGATCGGCAACGGCGCCGCCGAGCAGCTCCAGCTGGACATCTACGGCGAGGCGTTCGACAGCCTCTACGCCGCCGACCGGATCGGGATCCCGATCGGGCACCGCGGGTGGACGGAGCTGGCCGGAGTGCTCGACTGGCTGGTGGACAACTGGGACCAGCCCGAGGAAGGCATCTGGGAGACCCGCGGCGGCCGGAAGGACTTCACCTACGGGCGCGCGATGAGCTGGGCCGCTTTCGACCGTGGCATCCGGCTGGCCGCCGAGCACGGCCGGCCGGCTCCGCTCGAGCGGTGGACCCGGGCGCGGGACGCGATCTACCAGCAGATCATGGACAAGGGCTGGAACGCCGACCGCGGAGCGTTCGTGCAGCACTACGGCAGCCCGGTGCTGGACTCGTCGCTGCTGCGGATGTCCCGCCTCGGCGTCATCTCCCCGCTCGATCCGCTGTGGACGTCCACTTTGGACGCGATGCGGGACGAGCTGGTCAGCGACAGCCTCGTCTACCGCTACGACCCGGCCGCGTCACCGGACGGGCTGGCGGGCGACGAGGGCACGTTCTCGCTGTGCACCTTCGCCTGGGTGGACGCGCTGGCCCGGTCCGGGCGCCTCGAGGAGTCCAGGCTGGTCTTCGAGAAGATGCTGACCTACGCCAACCACGTCGGGCTCTACTCCGAGGAGATCGCGGCGACCGGGGAGCAGATCGGCAACTTCCCGCAGGCGTTCACCCACCTGTCGCTGATCGACGCCGCGCTGACCCTGGACGGGGCGCTCGACCGGATGGCCGGCGGGTCGTCGAACGGGCACCGCCCGGTCGGGCTGACCCTCGCCGCGATGGGAGGCCGGGACCGGCTGTGACGGCGCGGGTCGCGCTCCGAGCGCGGCGATGACCGCGCCGCCGGTCCGGGAGCGGGAGGATGCGACCGTGCGCAACCGTCACCGTGACCGGTACGAGCTGGTCTTCCTGCTGCTGGTGTCGACGTTCGTGCTGGCCGCGTTCGGCGTGCAGGCGCGGGGACGGCTGCCGCTGCTGCTGCTCTACGCTGCCGCGCTGGTGCTCGCGCTGCGCTCGTCCCGGCTGTCCGGCTTCGTCGCCCGCGGGCTGCGGGTGGTGCTCGCCGCGGGGACCATCGGCGTGGGAGCCGCCGCGCTCGCCGCGCCCGGCAACCTCACCGAGGGCATCGTCTCGTGCTGGATCGCCCTGGTGCTGGCCACGACGATCGTCCTAGTCGTCCGGCGCATCCTGCGTCATCGGATCGTGACCGGGCAGACGATCTTCGGCGCGCTGAGCGCGTACCTGATGATCGGCTTCTTCTTCTCCGCGGTCTTCACGGCGATGGACCGGCTCGACAGCGAGCCGTTCTTCGCCGGCGGGCAGGCGGCCACCTCCGCGACGGTGCAGTACTTCAGCTTCGTGACGTTGTCCACCACGGGCTACGGCGACTACACCGCCGCCGGCGAGGCCGGCCGGTCGATGGCCGTGCTGGAGGCGCTGCTCGGGCAGATCTTCCTGGTCACGCTCGTCGCCCGGCTGGTCGCGCTGTTCGGGACGGCCAGGCCGGACCGGCCGAGGGAACGCTCCGGCGGGCGCCTCACTACGGGGACGCCCGCCGGCGACGGACCGGACGGTCCTGACCCGCCCTAGTAGCGGGAGTGCTTCGGCTCGCGCAGCTCGCGGCCGTGCGCGATCAGCGCGTAGATCACCAGCACGTCGACCGCGATGATCAGCGTCGACCACACCGGGTACGAGGCCATGTAGGCGAAGTTCAGCACCGCGCTGAGGACCGCGGCGATGACGCCGACCGTCCGGCCCCAGACGCGGCCGGAGAAGATCGCGGCGCCGGCGCCGACCAGCACGAGGCCGAGGATGAGGTGCACCCAGCCCCATACGGTGAAATCGACGTTGACGACCAGGCCGTCCGAGCGCACCAGGTAGACCTCGTCCCGGAACAGCGCGACGAGGCCGTCGATAGCCTGGAACGCCCCGACGACGATCAGCATGACGCCGGCGAAGACGGCCCAGCCGGCCCAGCCGGTGCGCTCGGGGGCGCTGGTGTAGGTGGAGGCGGAGCTCTGAGTCGTGGGTGTGTCCGTCACGGTGTCTCCTCGGTCTCGTGTCGCGACGGGGTCGCTGGATGTCACCGTGGCGTGGCCGGCGGCCGGAAGCGTCATCCGGCCCGGATAGTTGCCAGCCCCTGCGCGCCATCCCTGCCGCCTTCTCCGGCACCGACCTACCCGGGGCGGACGAGGCGGACCGGCCGCCCCGCGGCTTGTATCACGGAAGGCGATGTCCTCGACACGGTCGAGAGGGGGGAGCCGGTCATGTCCACGCTGATCGCCATCGGGTACCCGGACGAGACGACCGCGGGCTCCGCCGCCGAGGAGGCGCACCGGATGGCGTGCGACCTCATCCTCGATGCCGAGGCGATCGCGGTGATCAGCCGGAACCGCGAGGGCAGGTTGCAGGTCAGCACCAACCACGATCCGGTCGCCGGCGGCACCTCCTGGGGGATGTCCTGGGGCCTGCTGTTCGGCGTCCTGTTCTTCGTCCCGGTCTTCGGCATGGCCGTCGGGGCGGGGCTCGGCGCGGTGCTGGGTCGGGTCACCAGGACCGGCATCGACCGCCAGTTCCGCGACCAGGTCCGGGACCTTCTGGAACCGGGGACCTCGGCGCTGTTCCTGGTGGTCGACCGGGTCACCCCGGACCGGGCCGTCGAGCGGCTGCGCCGCTTCGGCGGCACCGTGCTCAAGTCCTCGCTGAGCAAGCAGGACGAGCAGGAGCTGCAGGAGGCCCTGCACGGCCGGCCGGCCCAGGCGTCCGGGTCGGCGTCCGCGTCGGCGTCGTGACGAGGCCACCGGCATGCTGAGCAACCACGAGCGCCGCGAGCTGGCCCGCCTCGAGCGGGCTCTGCGCGAGGACCCGGAGTGGCGCGAGCCGCCGGCGATGCCCGGACGCGGCACGTGGTGGCATCGCTGGGGACTGCGCCTGCTGATCGGTTTCGCCGGCCTGGTCATGACGATCGGGGTCGTCACGACCGACGGCGACCTGCTCCTGCAGGGGGTGCTGATGATGGGCGCGTCGTGTGTCTGGTGGCTGCGCCGGCAGGTCGTCGCCGCGAAGCAGGATTCGCCGTCGACCGACTCCCGACCCGAGCACTGACCCGCACCCCCCGGCGGGCTGGACCGGGGCCCGCGGAACGGGTATGACCTGCCCGTCGTCGGCGTGCGAAGGGGTGGGCCGTGAAGGTCGGTGTGGTCGGAGCGGGTGCGGTCGGGGCGGCGACGGTGCTGTCGCTGATCCAGCGGGGCGGGATGTTCCGGGAGCTGGTCGTGCTGGACCTTGACCGGAAGCGGGCCGAGGGCGTGGCCGTCGACATGCGCTACGCCACACCGCTGGCGCCGACCGTCGACGTCCGGGCCGGCGACTACGACGCGCTGGCCGGGGCCGAGCTGGTGATCATCACGGCCGGCGTGAACGAGAAGGCGGGCGGGGCCACCGACCGCGCCGACCCGGAGGGCCGGCGCCGGCTGCTCGACACCAACGCGGAGGTCTACCGCGACGTGGTGCCCAAGGTGGTCGCGGCCACGCCGGACGCGGTCCTCATGGTCGTCACCGACCCGCCCGACCCGCTGGCCGACCTGACCCGCCGGCTGGCCGGGCACGACCGGGTCTTCTCCACCGGCACGCTGATCGACAGCCTGCGCTTCCAGGTGCACCTCGCCGAGCGGCTGCACATCCGCCCGCGCGACGTGCAGGCGATGGTGGTCGGCGAGCACGGCACGTCGGAGGTGCTGCTGTGGTCCTCGGCGCGGGTGAGCGGGATCCCGGTCCTCGACCTGCTCCGGGACGGCGACCAGCCGATCGACGAGATGAAGGAGCGGATCGAGAACGACATCCGGTACGCGAACATCACGATCATCGAGGGCACCGGGGCCAGCCAGTACGGCATCGGCGCGGTGTCGGCGCGGCTGGCCGAGGCGGTGCTGCGGGACGAGGGCGCGGTGCTGCCGGTCGCGGCCTACTCGCCGGCCTACGACGTGACCTTGTCGCTGGTCAGCGTGCTCGGCGCCGGCGGCGTGCAGCGGATGTACGAGCCGGCGATGACCGGCGAGGAGCGCGCGGCGCTCGAGCGCAGCGCCGGGATCCTCCGCGACGCGGCCCGCCGCATCCTCGACTGACCGGGCGGGCGAGCCGGCGCGGCCGCCGATGCGCTCCCAGCCGCGGCCGGGTGTCCTCGGCCGCCGTCAGCGCGCCACGACCGGCCGGCGCACCGCGGTGAGCGCGAACACGGCCGCCGCCGCGGACACCGCGGCCAGCAGCGCGAGGCCGAGGCCGTAGTCGGAGAACTGGGCGTAGAGCGAGCCCATCAGCAGCGGCGGGACGAACCCGCCGAGGCCGCCGGCGGCGCCGACCACCCCGGTCACGCCGCCGACGGTCGCTGCCGGCGCCCGCTCGCCCACCAGTGCGAACGTCGCCCCGGCGCCGGCGCCGAGCGCGCCGGCCATGGCCAGGAACGCGATCGTGCCGACCGGGACCAGGTCCGGTGTGAACGCGGCGGCGACCGCGCACACGGCGACCACGGCCAGCGCCCCGGCCACCACGGGCACCGCGCCCAGCCGGTCGGACAGCCAGCCGCCGACCGGCCGCAGCACCACCGCGACGAGCACGAACCCGGCCATCCGGTTGGCCGCGTCGGAGGGCGTCAGCCCGTACGCGGTCTTCAGGTATGTCGGCAGGTAGACGGAGAACGCGACGTAGCCGCCGAAGGCGACCGCGTACAGGGCGGAGGCCTGCAGGGTGATCGGCAGCCGCAGGGTCGCGGCCAGCCGGCGGGTGAACGGCTCGGTCGGTCGGGTGCGGTCGGGGAAGTCCCGGATGAGCACCCAGGAGACGATCCCGAAGACGACCAGGACGGCGGAGGTCAGCAGGAACGGCGTCCGGGTGCTGAACGCGTCGACCAGCCGCACGGTGGTCAGCGCGCTGATCGCGGTGCCGCCCATGCCGGCGCCGAACACCCCGAGCGCGAAGCCGCGCCGCGCCGGCGGGTACCAGGCCGACACCAGCGGCACGCCGGCGGCGAAGATGGTGCCGGCGATGCCGAGGAAGAAGCCGCCGACCAGCAGCCCGGCCAGCGACTCGGTGCCGACCAGGCCGAGGAACAGGGTCGGCACGACGCTGGCGAAGGAGATGATCGGGAACATGATGCGGCCGCCGTACCGGTCGGTGAGCGCGCCGACCGGTATCCGGCCGAGCGAGCCGACGATCACCGGCACGGCGACGACGAGCGCCTGCTGGAACGAGCTGAGCCCGAGCGACTTCTGCAGGGCGGGACCGAGCGGGCTCAGCAGCGCCCAGGCCCAGAAGTTGATGACGAAGCCGACGGTGGCGACGACCAGGATGAGTCCGGGGCTGCGCTCCGACGTCGGATCTGACCCAGGCGCTGCCAGCGGCGGCTGCTCGCCCGGCATGGCCATACCCGCCCTCCGTCCCCGTTGGCGCCGGCGTGGTCGCACGCTATCGGGGTGGCGGCCCCGGGCGCATCCCCTGGTCGCCGGTCGGACCTGCCGGTCGGACCTGCCGGTCGGACCTGCCGGTCGGACCTGCCGGTTGGGCCCGCTGGTCGGATCCGCTGGTCGGGCCCGCTGGTCGGGCCCGCCGGTCGGGCCCGCCGATCGGGCCCGCCGGTCGGACCGGCCGGGCAGAGCCGCCGGTCAGAGCCGCCGGTCAGACCCGCCGGTCAACCCTGCCGGCCGACCGGAACCGGGCCAACGCCGGGGGAGGACCCCGCCCGGCGCGGCCAGGGCGGGTGTCGGGTGGGCGGCGTCGACGACGACCCGGGTCAGCAGCAGCACGCCGGGGATCTGGGCCAGGTGCTGCAGCGAGCGGGCGTCGAGGCCGAGCGAGGTCGGGTAGATCCAGGCCGGCAGGACGAAGAAGACCGCCGAGACGGCGAGGACCGCGATCGCGACCAGCATCCGGCCGGCCTCCGGGTGCCCGACGTACCGGCCGTAGCACCAGAGCCCGACGATCGTCGCCATCGTCACGCTCTCGCAGAGCACCAGCGGCGCGGTCCGGCCGATGCCGACAATCCCCATCCAGGCCGCATACGCGAGCAGGCCGCCGATCCTGACCCGGATCACCAGCCGGGCCCAGCGCTCGTCCAGCGTCGCCGTCGCGGTCGCGGCCAGCAGGTAGGACAGCGCGACCGCGACGAGCACCCCGACCGCGACCCAGCTGAGGTCGGCGGCCCGGGGCGAGTGGCTGAACACCAGGTGGTGGGCGGCGCCGGCGAACGCCGCCGCGCCGGCCGACCACCAGATCAGCGCCCAGTAGCGGTGCACCCCCGGGGTCCACCGCAGCCGGACCGCGCAGCCGACCAGAACCGTGCCCAGCACGAGATCCGTGACCCCCGCCCCGACCTCGCTCATCACCGCAGCCTAGTGCCCCGGGTCAGAGGTCCTCGCACCGTTTCCCGGCGCGGAACCGCTGACGCGGGAGACTGGGACCCGGGCGACCGGCAGCCTGCGTATTTCCGGCCGCCCGGCGCCGGCGAGCGCGATCATCGGTGCGAGGGGTCAGCCATCGTGGGCGACGTAGAGGAGGAAACCATGCAACTCGGCATGGTCGGACTGGGACGCATGGGCTCGAACCTGGTCCGGCGCCTGATGCGGGACGGCCACGAGTGCGTCGTCTACGACGTCCGGCCCGACGCGGTGCGCGGCCTGGCCGGCGAGGGCGCCACCGGCGCCGACTCGCTGGCCGACCTGGTGGCGAAGCTCGCCAAGCCGCGGGCGGTGTGGATCATGGTGCCGGCCGGCGAGATCACCCAGGCGGCCGTCGACGGCCTGGCCGCGCACCTCGAGCCGGACGACGTGATCATCGACGGCGGCAACTCCTCCTACCGCGACGACATCGCCCGCGCGGCGTCGGTCCGCGACCGCGGCATCCACTACATCGACATCGGCACCAGCGGCGGCGTGTGGGGGCTGGACCGCGGCTTCTGCCTGATGATCGGCGGCGAGGACGAGCCGGTCACCCGGCTGCGGCCGATCTTCGCCTCGATCGCGCCGGGCGTCGGCGCGGCCGAGCGCACGCCGGGCCGCACCGGCGAGCCCGTCGACGCCGAGAACGGCTTCCTGCACTGCGGCCCGACCGGTGCCGGGCACTTCGTGAAGATGATCCACAACGGCATCGAGTACGGGATCATGGCCTCGTACGCGGAGGGCCTGAACATCCTCAAGAACGCCGACGCGGGCCTGCGGCAGCGGGACGCCGACGCGGAGACGGCGCCGCTGGAGCACCCCGAGTTCTACCGCTACGAGGTCGACGTGGAGGCCGTCGCCGAGGTCTGGCGGCGGGGCAGCGTGATCCAGTCCTGGCTGCTCGACCTCGCCGCCACGGCCCTGCACCAGTCGCCGCAGCTGACCGAGTTCGCCGGCATGGTCGCCGACTCCGGCGAGGGCCGCTGGACCGCGATCGCCGCCGTCGAGGAGGGGGTGCCGGCACCGACCCTGACCACCGCGCTCTACTCCCGGTTCGGCTCCCGCGGCCTCGACCACTTCGCCGACCAGGTGCTCTCGGCGATGCGGCAGGGCTTCGGCGGCCACCTGGAGAAGCGCGGCCTGCCGCACGACTCGGGAGCGGTCCGGCCATGACCGGCGGGGTGCACATGCCGGCGCTGTCCGGGGCGACCGCCTGGATCAACTCCGCGCCGCTGGAGCCCGCGGACCTGCGCGGCCACGTCGTGCTCGTCGACTTCTGGACGCTGACGTGCATCAACTGGCTGCGCACCGAGCCGTACGTGCGGGCCTGGGCCCGGGCCTACCGGGACGACGGCCTGATCGTCATCGGGGTGCACACGCCGGAGTTCTCCTTCGAGCACGAGGTCGAGCTGGTCCGGCAGGCGACCAGGGAGCGGGACATCGACTACCCGGTCGTCGTCGACAGCGACTACGCGATCTGGACCGCCTTCGACAACCACTACTGGCCGGCGCTCTACTTCGTCGACAAGGACGGCGTCATCCGCGACCAGCACTTCGGCGAGGGCCGGTACGAGGAGTCCGAGCGGGTCATCCAGCGGCTGCTCGGGGTGGACCGGCCGCTCGTCGACGTCGAGGGGACCGGGGTGGAGGCGGAGGCCGACTGGGCCGAGCTGCGCACGCCGGAGACGTACGTCGGCTACGGGCGCGGCGAGCACTTCGCCTCCCCGGACGGGGCGGCGTTCGAGGAGCGCAGCAGCTACCACCTGCCGGCGAACCTGCCGGTGAACCACTGGGCGCTGTCCGGCGACTGGACGATCGGGCGGGAGAAGGCCGCGCTCGAGGGCGCCACCGGCAGCATCGCGTTCCGGTTCCGGGCCCGCGACGCCAACCTCGTGCTCGACCGGTCGGCCCCGGAGCCGATCCCGTTCCGGGTGCTGGTCGACGGCGCGCCGCCGGGCCCGTCGCACGGCGTGGACGTCGACGCGGACGGCGCCGGGGTGCTCGGCGAGGGCCGGCTCTACCAGCTCGTCCGGCAGCACGACGGCGTGCGCGAGCGCACCGCGGAGATCACCTTCGACGGCGCCGGCGCGCAGGCGTACGTGTTCACGTTCGGGTGACCTCGAGCAGGATCGCCTCCTCCGGGTGCAGCACCGGCATCGGCAGCCCGACCGCCGCCAGCACCCGGCCCGGGAGCTCGATCCCGCCGGCCGCCAGCCACGCCGGCGGCGCGTGGCCGGCGGGCTGCGGCGGTCCGGCCGGGTATGCGGGCCGCACCGTGTAGCGCCGGTCCGGGTCGAGGCCGGGCAGCCGGGCCGGCTCCGGCACGGCCAGCGCCGAGGTGGTCAGCTGGACGAACGCGTAGAGCGCGCGCTCGGCGCCGACGACGCCGTGCAGCCAGGCGGACGGGTCGGCCCGGTCGGCCCGGACCACCGTGCCGGTGTGCAGCACCGCCCGCCAGTCCCGGACGAACGCCAGCCAGGACGCCACGGCGGCCCGCTCCGCCTCGGTGGCGGCGGCCAGGTCCCACTCCAGCCCCTGGTGGCCGAACAGCGCGGTCGCCGACCGGAACGACAGCGTCTGCACCCGCCCGGTGGTGTGCGAGCGGTCCGCGCCGACGTGCGCGCCGAGCAGCTCCGGCGGCAGGAACACGCCGGTCCAGCGCTGGATCGCCTGCCGTTCCAGCGCGTCGTTGCAGTCGCTGGTCCAGACCCGGTCGGTGCGCTGCAGGATGCCGAGGTCGACCCTCGCCCCGCCGGACGCGCAGCTCTCGATCTCCACCCCGGGATGCCGCCGGCGCAGCTCGTCCAGCAGCGCGTACAGGGCGAGCGTCTGGGTCCGCACGCCGGGCCGGCCACGCTGGTCCGGCCCCGCCCGGCCGGCGTCGACCAGATCGCGGTTGTGGTCCCACTTGAGGTAGCCGATCTCGTGCTCGGTCAGCAGCGCGTCCAGCCGCTCCAGCAGGTATGCCGACACCGGCGGGTGGGCGAGGTCGAGCACCTGCTGGTGCCGGGCCGGCACCGGCTGCCGGCCGGGGACCGCGAGGATCCAGTCGGGATGCGCGCGGAACAGGTCGGAGTCGGGGTTGACCATCTCCGGCTCGACCCACAGCCCGAACTGCATCCCCCGGTCCCGGACGTGCCGGATCAGCGGGTTGAGCCCGCCCGGCCAGACCGTCTCGTCCACGTACCAGTCGCCCAGCCCGGCGGTGTCGTCCCGGCGGTGCCGGAACCAGCCGTCGTCGAGGACGAACCGCTCCACCCCCGCCTCGGCGGCGAGGTCGGCCAGCCGCACCAGCCGGTCGAGGTCGTGGTCGAAGTAGACCGCCTCCCAGACGTTCAGCGTCGCCGGCCGCGGGTTGCGCGGATGCCGTGGCCGGGAGCGCAGCCAGCCGTGGAAGGCGGCCGAGATGCCGTCGAGCCCGGCCCCGCTGTACGCGGCGCACAGCTCCGGCGTCGCGTACTCCTGCCCGGGCCCGAGGACCACCTCGCCGGGCAGCAGCAGCTCGCCGCCGCCGAGCCTGGCCGGGCCGCGCGGGGCGCGCTCCGCGTACGTGACCGAGTTGCCGCTCCAGGCCACGTGCACGACCCAGACCTCGCCGGAACGGAAGCCGAACCCCGGCGTGCCCGCGCACAGCCCGATGGTCGCGTCGTGGCCGGTGCGGCCGGCCCGGTTCTCCCGGACCCAGCTGCCCATCACCAGCCGGTGCCGCTGCGGGCTGCGCTCCCGGCACCAGTGCCCGGTGAAGTCGAGCAGCTCCCCGGCCCGGTCCGGGATCGGCAGCGCGACGGCCAGCCCGTCGAGCTGGTAGGGCTCGGTGCCGGTGTTGGTGAGCACGTGCCGGATCCGCAGCAACCCGGCCGCGGCCAGCTCGACCTCGGTACGCAGGGCCAGCTCCGCGTCCGGGTCGGTGGCCGTCAGCACCACCCGGCCCGGCCCGCGCTCGGCGACCGCCGGCGACCGGAACAGCGGCGAGAAGGCGCGGCCGCCGCGGGAGCCGGACAGTCCCGGCCGGGCCGGGTCGCCGCTCGCGTACGCCGGCAGCAGCGCGACCGGCACCGGCACGTCGAGCGTCCCCGTGGGCACCGCCGGTACCGTCCCGGCCACCAGTCCGTCCACAGTGGACCCGTCCAGCTCGCCGAGGTCCGGTCCCCAGTGCGGCACGGTCACCGGTCCGGGGCCGCTCGCGTCCAGCAGCAGGCTGGCGCCGGCCGCCCGCAGGTGCACGAGACCGCCGGCGTCCGCGGTGGTCATCCCTTGTTGGCTCCCAGCGTGAGGCCGCCGACGAACTGCTTCTGCAGCAGCACGAACACCAGCACCGTCGGCAGCACGATGATGACGGAGCCGGCGGCGAGCAGGTTGTTGTCGGTGAAGAACTCGCCGCGCAGGTTGTTCAGCGCGGACGTGATCGGCCGCTTGTCACCGGTGTTCATCAGCACCAGCGCCCAGAGGAAGTCGTTGTAGATCCAGGTGAACTCCAGCGTCGCGAGCGCGGCCAGCGGCGGCCGGCACAGCGGCATCGTGATCGTCCAGTACTGCCGCCAGGCACCGGCACCGTCGACCAGCGCGGCCTCGGTCAGCTCGTGCGGCAGCGTCTGCATGTAGTTGGTGAGCACGAACGTGCAGAAGCCGATCTGGAAGGCCACGTGGATCGCGATGACGCCCCAGTACGTGTCGTAGATGAACGCCTGGTGCTCGACCACCCAGTTCTGGTCGTCCCAGAGCCGGTATGCCTGGTAGAGCGGGGTGAGCAGGATCTGCTGCGGCAGCAGGTTGCCGGCGGTGAACATGATCAGCAGCCACTTGCCGCCCCGGACGCCGAACCGGGCCAGCCCGAACGCGACGAACGACGACAGCAGCAGGATCAGCAGCAGCGACGGCACCACGATGATCAGCGTGTTGACGAGGAAGTGCAGCACCCGCGACTGCTGCCAGGCGTGCGCGTAGTTGGCGAACGTGAGCGCGCGCGGCAGCGAGAAGTAGCCGTACTTGGCCGTCTCCGCGTACGGCCGCAGCGACGTGTAGACCGCGTACAGCAGCGGGAACAGGAACACCAGCGACGTGATCACCAGGAAGACGTGCAGCAGGATGCGGCCGCGGGTGACCGGCCGGCGCCGCCGCTCGACCCGTGCGCTGCCCTGCTCCGCCTGCCGGGGCGTCTGCACGGCGGTCATCGCCGCTCCTCGCGGAAGATGTTGAGCGTGTAGATCACGATGAACACCGTCGAGATCACCAGCATGATGGTGGCGATCGCCGAGCCGTAGCCGATCCGGCTGGCCTCGCCGATGATGTTCTGGGTCACCAGCACGGACAGCAGCTCGAGGCCGTTGCGGCCGCCGTTGATGACGTACACGAGGTCGAACGCGCGCAGCGACTCGATGACGGTGATGACCAGGACGACGATGTTGATCGGGCGCAGGGCCGGGAACACCACGTAGCGGAAGGCCTGCCAGTCACTGGCCCCGTCGATCGCCGCCGCTTCCTTCAGCGCCGGGTCGACGCTCTTCAGCCCGGCCAGGTAGAGGATCATCATGTAGCCGACGTGCCGCCAGCTCGCGGCGATCAGGACGGCCCACAGGTTCAGCTGCGGGTTGCCCAGCCAGTCGATCGGTGCCGCGCCGAACTTCGCGAGGACCGCGTTGATCAGGCCCTGGTCGGTCGAGTACATGAGCTGCCAGATGAACCCGACGATCGCCAGCGACAGCACCACCGGCAGGAAGATCAGGCTCTGGTAGACGCGGGTGAACCGCAGCTCCCGGTCCAGCAGCACCGCCAGGAACAGGCCGATCGGGGTCGGGACGAGCAGGAAGAACAGCAGCCAGATCAGGTTGTGCCAGAGGGCCGGGTAGAACGGCGGGTAGATCGTGAAGATCTCCCGGTAGTTGCGCAGGCCGATCCACTGGATGCTGTCCAGGCCGATGCCGTCCCAGCGGGTGAACGACAGCGCCACCGAGGACAGCGCCGGCACCCAGACCAGCGCCACGCTGATCAGCGTCGGGACGCCGATCATCAGCGCCAGGACGACTCTGTCCCGCCGGGTCCATCGGTGCGCGGACCGCTTGCCCTTGCGCGTGGGGACGTCGGGGGCCGGGGCCCCGGTCGGGACCCCGGTCGTGGAAACGGCCACGGTGCCCCCTAACTCTGGTAGATCGACTTCTTCTGCGCCTCCATGTTCTTGGCGATCGAGGCGGCGTCAGCCGGGTTCTTGATGAACGACTGGAACGCCGGGATCGCGACCGTCGACGCGAAGGTGGGGTCGGCGTCCCGGTCCAGGAACTGGGAGATGGACTTGGCGTTGCTGATCAGCTCGGACGCCTGCTTCTGCAGGGCGTTGTACTTGGACGTGTCAGCGTCCTTGTGCACGGCGACGTCGTTGGAGTCGGTGGCCAGGTAACTGTTCTCGGCCTTGGCCGAGCCGAGGAACTCCAGCAGGTTCTTGGCGCCGTCGGCGTTCTTCGGGCGCTTGGCCATCATGAAGCCGTCGATAGGCGCCTCAACCGCGTCGGTCCCGACCGACGAGTCGACTTCCGGGAACGGGAAGAAGGTGAGGTCGTCCTTGTCCGCGCCGGTGAACTGCTGGCCGACGAAGGTGCCCAGCAGGTACATGCCGGCCTTCTTCTGGGCCACCGTCTGCGCGGCCTCCTGCCAGGTGCGGCCAAGCGAGTTGGGCTGGCTGATCTCCAGCAGTCGCTTCCAGGTGTCGAAGACCGTGGCCACCTTGGGCGAGTCCCAGGCCTCCTTGCCGGCCATCAGGTTGATGTGGAAGTCGTAGCCGTTGATCCGCATGTTCAGGTAGTCGAACGTGCCCATTGCCGGCCAGCCGTCCTTGTCGGCGAAGGCGAGCGGGGCCAGGCCCTTCTTCTTCATCTGCTGGCCGAGGGTGACCATCTCGTCGAGCGTCGTCGGCGGCTGGAAGCCGTTGGCCTCGAACACGCTCTTCCGGTAGTGCACCGCCCACGGGTAGTTGTACAGCGGCACGAAGTATTGCTTGCCGTCCTCACCGGTGGACGCCGTCTTGATAGCGTCGGTGAAACCGCCGCCGATCTTCTCCCACACGTCGGAGACGTCCCCGACGAGGCCCTTCTTCGCGAAGAACCGCATCCGGTAGCCGGCGAACCAGGTGAACACGTCGTCCGGGCGGCCCTGCAGGTAGTTGTTGATCTGCTCCTGGAACGTGTTGTGGTCGACGGTGTTGACCTTGACGTCGCCGCCGCCGGAGGTCTTGTACGCCGCGAAGGTCGCCTCGAACGCCTTCTTGGGCACCTCGTCCGAGGCGTTGGAGCCGAACGTCACCGGCCCGGTGGCGTTGCCGCCGCTGCTGCCGCCGGAGGACGACGACGACGAGGAGCCGCCGCAAGCGGCCAGACCGAGCGAGCCGAGAGCGACGGCGCCCGCCCCGAGGAAGATCCGGCGGTTGAAGACCGCGGCGGGCAGACCCGGCTGGTCGGGGTCCTGGAGCATTCGCTTGCCCATGACGCCTCCACTACGTAGCCGACAGGTTCGAACGCAGTTCACCAGTATCGATCGGAATTGAAGTGGTCCCGGTCACCACTGTCAATCGGCCGAGCCGGTCGTGCATCCAGGTCAACGTCGCGATCCGGTAACGGTTTGCACTGTGTCAGGGCGGCCACGACACGGGCCGCACACGATGCGCGGCTTCTGTTCGAGTTTGTTGACTCTGGATCTTCGGCTGAGCAGTCTTGTCCTCATGAGCTCACCCGGCGGCGCCCGCACCGTCTGGTTCGGCGGCGACTACAACCCGGAGCAGTGGCCGGCGCAGGTCTGGGCCGAGGACGTGGAGCTCATGCGCTCGGCCGGCGTCACGCTGGTGACCGTCGGAGTGTTCGCCTGGGCCAGGCTCGAGCCGCGTCCCGGCGAGTACGACCTCGGCTGGCTGGAGCGGGTGATCGAGGTGCTGCACGGCGGCGGCATCGCGGTCGACCTGGCCACCGCGACCGCGTCGCCGCCCCCGTGGATGGCGCGGCTCGACCCGGCCTCGCTGCCGCAGCTGGCCGACGGCACCCGGCTGTGGCCGGGCAGCCGGCAGGCGTTCTGCCCGTCCTCGGTGACCTACCGGCAGCGGTCGCTGGAGCTGGTCGAGCGGATCGCCGAACGGTTCGGCCGGCATCCGGCCGTGGTGCTCTGGCACGTCGGCAACGAGTCGGGCAACCACGTGGGGGAGTGCTTCTGCGACCGCAGCGCGCAGCGGTTCCGGGACTGGCTGACCCGCCGGTACGGCGACCTCGACGGGCTCAACGCCGCCTGGGGCACCAACTTCTGGTCGCAGCACTACTCGGACTGGGCCGAGGTGCTGCCGCCGCGGGCCACCCCGACCTTCCCGAACCCGGGGCAGCGGCTCGACTGGCGCCGGTTCTGCTCGGACGAGCTGCTCGACCAGTACCTGGCCGAGCGGGAGGTGCTGCGCCGGCACTCCGACCGGCCGGTCACGACGAACTTCGTCGGCTTCCGGCCGACGGTGGACTACTGGTCCTGGGCGCCGCACCTTGACGTGGTCGCCCAGGACACCTACCAGGACCCGGCCGATCCGCGCGCCCACGTGGACGCGGCGATGGTCGCCGACCTCATGCGGGGGCTCGGCGGCGGCCGGCCGTGGCTGCTGATGGAGCAGACCACGGCCCGCGTCAACTGGCGCAAGCGCAACGTCGCGAAGCGGCCGGGCCAGTACCGGCTCTGGTCGCTGCAGGCGGTGGCCCGCGGCTCCGACGCCGTGCTGCACTTCCAGTGGCGGCAGTCAGCGGCCGGCGCCGAGAAGTGGCACTCGGCGATGGTCGGCCACGACGGCGCCGTCCGGCCGGAGGTGTCGGCGCTGGGCGCCGAGCTGGCCGGCCCCGGCGGCGCCGCGGTCCCGGGCGGCGCGGCCGGCTCGGGCGGCTCGGGCGGCTCGGGCGGCTCGGGCGGCTCGGGCGGCTCGGGCGGCTCGGGCGGCTCGGGCG
>Ga0075424_100001180_pt1 | contig 22454 bp, 15 predicted proteins | sample SoiMethybrSBSTD3_FD_75301 | JGI IMG/M metagenome (GOLD analysis project Ga0075424, IMG submission 75301) | Bulk soil microbial communities from a Populus tree surrounding site in Tennessee, USA - Soil MetaG P. TD hybrid SBSTD3 | ecosystem: Environmental > Terrestrial > Soil > Tree plantation... | reverse complement strand
CTCAATTGTCCAAGCCGACAGAGGTTGATTGCATTCCCGAGAATTCGCATCGCTTCTTGCGGTGCGTGAAACCCCATGGAGTTCTCCGACATGACGAAATCGATCATGAACTGCCCTCGCCGCTGATAGTCGCGCGACGCGGCCAGTTGCGCCTCGCCTACCCCCTTTGCCTTGGAGTCTTTGATGTCGCCGATCAGATCCATCAGCGCATCCAGAGCGGTGTTCCGTAAATTGAAGAACCGGTCCTGAATGTCCTCCACCCGCGCCTTCAACTCTTCTTCCGCAAAATGGTGGCAGGTCTGGCACGAGCGATTGATCTTCAGTAGCGGGCTGTTGATCTGGTGTTCGCTGATTTTCAATCCACCCTGGCGCATATACGGCATATGGCAATCGGCGCACGCGACACCGGAGCGCGAATGCACTCCCTGATTCCACATCTCGAATTCCGGATGCCGTGCCTTGATCAGCAACGCCCCGCTGTCCGGATGCGTCCACTCACTGATCTTCTGCTCGCCTTCAAGTGCAATGATGTCTTCCACTTTGATTCCCTTGGCCCAGGGAAAGGTCAACCGCTTGTTAGGTGGCTGGAAGTAGTATGTCACGTGGCACTGCCCGCACACGTATGACCTCATCTCCTGCCGGGTAGCCATGGCGTTCACGTCGTAGTTCGCGACGCCCTGCGCGGCCTTTAGTGCGCGGATGCCCTCGATGAACGCCGGCCTCGTCACGCGCAGGTGCATCGTTTTCGGATCGTGGCAATCGACGCAGGCGACGGCATGCTTTACGGTCTGCCGGATCTGCGGATAGGTCATGTGCGTATCGCTGATGACGTCGAAGCCCTTCATGATGTCGCCATTGCCCAGCTTCAGGTACGTCGGCACCATCGACGCGTGGCAGTTAATGCACATCGCCGGCGGCGCGAACTTCTGGCGCTCGGTGAAGGTCTGATCCTCGAGCATGTATGCGTGCCCACGGCGCTCGCGGTAATCGGCCGAGAAGGAGTACCCAGCCCACATGGTTTTCAGCCGCGGATCTTCCTCCAGCTTCGATCGCGCCACCACCGATCGAGGATCGGCTTGCGTGGGCGAGTGCGGCATGGCTTCGCTTCCACCGTACTTTGTCCGCTGCATGTCGGCGGTGCGCAGGTAGAGGTCATACTGCATGGGGAAGTTCTTACCCCAGACTGCGGGATCGTCGACCATGTCATCCAACTCGACCACGCGGTAAAACGGGTTCCGGGCTTCTTGCTTGCGTTCGAAGATATTGATCAGAAGCGCCGCAACCGCCATGGTCGCAACAGCCGCCAGCACAACCACCGCCGCCAGCATCCGGCGGGACGGAGTCTTCCCGGTCTCAGGTGTTCCATTACTCATGATTGCTCCCCACTAAAACCGGCCGCGGCACAGCCGCCGCAGCCTCGGAGTGCCCAACGGAATTGTGGCAGCGGGTGCATTCCAAACCCCGGGCCCTTCCGTGCACGACATTGCCGTCAATGGCCGCCGTGATGCTTTCATGGCATCTCCGGCAGGCATTCTCGACCACTTTGTGGTCGAACTTCGTGATCTCGATGGTGTCGGGGTAGTACCCGGTCGTGAAATAGAACGAGTGCCAGAACCCATTGTTGGCCTTGACCGCGTACTTTCCGATAATGTTGTGCGGCGTGTGGCAGTCATTGCAGACCGCGACCACATGATGGCTCGACTTCAACCACGCTTCATATTGCGCCTGCATCACATGACAATTCGCGCAGGCTTCCGGATTGTTGGTGAGCTAGGAGTATCCCTTGGCGTAGAGAAAGGTGTATGCGCCCAAGCCGACAAACAGCCCCGCGAGCATACCGATGAGAATCGTAGCTGCAACCCGTGATTTCACTTGGGTTGGACTTAACCGTTGTGAGAGTAAGCTGTAAGACTCCTTTGCGCAAGGTTCCCATCTAAGCTTCAAGTGCAATTCGTTTGGAGTCTTTGGAGCGACGGGCTTCCTCGCCCGTCGGGCGGCCAGCACGCACTCTGCTCCCTCCTCTTGGTGAATCGGAGGAAGGAACGCACGGGATGCTCAACGGAAAACCGGCATGCAGATCCCGTGGTGCTTCTGTAACAGGAGAAGATTGGGAACAATAGCCGCTGTTTCGGTGTCAAAGTCTGACGGGATCCTGATCCACCCACAACGACGTCTCCCAATGCAGCTGACGCCGCTTCAAAGGGAGTGCTGTTCCAATGACTCTGTTTGGCGCGCCCGATACGTCCGCTCAGCGGCCCTTACCAAAATGGCTTGCACCATCCGCCGGGCTACTTGTCGCAGCCGCCATCGCCTGTCTCGGTTGTCGGCTGCCGCGATTGGGAACGCTCTCTTGGCCAGACGTGATTCGGTCAGCGGCGGGGCGTGTGATCCTGGTGTTCGTCGCTAGTTCTGCAACTATTTGGTCCTTTCGTTTCATCCGTCGAAATACAAAGACAGCGGAAGGGGAACAGCCCGTTCTAAGCATCGCCCTCTACGCAGTTTGGCTCGTTCCTATCATCGCCCTGCTCTGCGCAGGTTCCGTGTGGGCGGTAGCAATCACAGCTCTTGCCGTTGCGAGCACAACCACCATGTTTCGTTCTCCGCTCGGCAAGTCTGATGTCATTGGGATAGAAAGACCCGCGCTTCTTCCTTTGTTCGCGGATGCCTATTGTCTGTCAGATCCATCACCGACACGCCGGCAATTCCTGACCGCGGTTATCATGGCGTTGCTTGGTGAAGGTGCCGTTGCCGCGTGCCTCGCAGGCTTACCGCTAATAGCGGTGCCTCTGGCAGCGATCAGCTCTGCTTTGTGGGCCTCGTGCTTCAGAACTGAAGAGGCGCGGTCTCTCAAAAGCGACCACTCTAGGCTGCGAGGAGCAACGATCGTAGTGCTCGCCATCATGGTCACCGCAGCCAGCCTGATGCCCTACCTGAAATATGCCCCGGGCTCTGGTGGCCTCGGTCTTTTCTTTGCGAGCACAAGACGCCGCAGGCCTTCTCCACTTAAGGAGCAGGAGCAAGCATGGACGGGGGAGGCGGTCGAAAGCTCAGCGCCTGGGTCGGACGACGCCTATTCCGGGATCCTACTGTGGTCCAAGAAACAGGAACTCATGCCCCTGGTCGCTCCCACACCAGTCTTTGGCAATTACCAAACGGGGATGAGTGGCGGTGCTGATCCTCTGATTGTTCCGTTCAACGGTGTTTACTGGTTCTTTAAGGCTCCGAATGTGCGCCCACCAGGAGGCTCTCACGAAGCGCATGGAAGCCCTGAATTGGTAACCACTCGCTCGACCGACCGGGTACCGCTCTCCATGGAGGCGCACCAGAATCTTGGCGCACTTATCGATCTGAACTGCTGCAGCAGAATTCAGGTTGTGATTCGAAACACAGACCGCTACCCGGACACGGTCTATTTGGAACTTGTACTGACAGACACAAGCCTATCGAAAAGACCCTCTCAGTCTCTGGGTAATGTCAGGGTCAGGTCCACTCGGCCGTGGAAGCTTTATGGCGACCGACCCGTCGTTCAGGAAACTGTGACATTTCCAATTCCAGCGCGGGCCACGATCAATCGCTTCGATGAAGTGAGTGTCGTGTTCCATCTAGACCCCATGCGTGCGGACTTTGGCGCAAAGATTGGAATAGAAAAGTTTGTGCTTGTCCCTCGAGGATTATGAGGTGTATTCAGGTGCCTCAGGTTCGCGTCCGTTCTTTGGACGCTAATCTGGACTCGATGAAATGGTCCCCATGAAGTGCGAACTGCCACGCTTCGCGAGCCTCGGCAGCCCCGTCACCCGCAATGCCGAGCAGTTCCGGCTTAGAATCCAAACGCGCGCGCAGAGTACCCTTGCAGATCCGACTTCGCTTTCGTTAAATTGACTTCCCCTCCTCTCGCCCCTAAGATGACACGCCAACGGACCTTTCCGGCATGATCGGCCAAACCATTTCCCACTACCGCGTGCTCGAAAAGCTGGGCGGCGGCGGCATGGGCGTGGTTTACAAGGCGGAAGACACCCGGCTTCATCGGTTCGTCGCTCTCAAATTCCTGCCCGACGAGGTCGCCCGCAATCCCCAGGCCCTGAGCCGCTTCCAGCGCGAAGCCCAGGCCGCGTCCGCGCTGAATCATCCCAGTATCTGTACCATCTACGACATCGGCGAGCAGGAAGAGCGCGCCTTTATCGTAATGGAGTTCCTGGAAGGCGCGACGCTCAAGCACCTCATCTCCAACCGTCCGATGGAATTGGAGATGGTTTTTACCCTCGGCATCGAGATCGCCGATGCCCTCGATGCCGCTCACTCCAAAGGCATCGTGCATCGCGACATAAAGCCCGCCAACATCTTCGTCACCAGCCGCGGCCACGCCAAGATTCTTGATTTCGGACTGGCGAAGCTCTCCCCGCTAAGCGGCAGCTTCTCCGAACCTGCAGCCCTCACCGCGCAAGAGACCGCGATGAGCGAGCAGCACCTGACCAGTCCGGGCTCCACCCTTGGCACCGTGGCTTACATGTCGCCGGAGCAGGCGCGGGGCAAGGAACTCGACGGCCGCACCGACCTGTTCTCCTTCGGCGCTGTGCTCTACGAAATGGCGACAGGCACTCTTCCCTTTCGCGGCGACACCTCTGCACTCATCTTTCAGGCGATACTCGACCGCGCTCCTACGCCGCCCATCCGCCTGAATCCCGACCTTCCACCCAAGCTCGAAGACGTCATCAACAAGGCCCTGGAGAAGGATCGCAACCTTCGCTACCAGCACGCCGCCGATATCCGCGCTGATCTGCAGCGCCTCAAGCGTGACACCGACACTGGTCGCGCTATCGCCGCCAGCTCCGGCTCTATCCCGATTGCACACGAATCCTCCGGACACGTCACGCCTCAGCCCGCCAGTGCTCCGCAGCCCGCCGTGGCACAACCACGCTCGGGCTCGTCGATGTCGGCTCTCGCGCCTTCGTCACCGGCGGTGAGCGCAGCGGCAGTAGCAACCGAAGCTTCGAAGAAATCCCGCAACGGCGTGTACGTGGTCGTCGGCGTGATTCTTCTCGGTGTGCTCCTGGCCGGAGGCCTCTACTACCGCTCCCGCCAGAATGTTCAACTCTCCGAGAAAGACACCATACTGCTCACCGACTTCGTCAACACGACCGGTGACGCCGTCTTCGACGGCACTTTGAAGCAGGCCCTGGCAACGCAACTGGAGCAGTCGCCCTACCTCAACATCCTCCCCGAATCCCGCATCCGCCAAGCGCTGCGTTTCATGGGACGCCCGGAAGATCAGCGCATCACCAGCGATGTCGCCCACGAAATCTGCCTGCGGGAGAACGTCAAGGCCATGCTCACCGGCTCCATCACACCGCTCGGCAGCCACTACGTCATCAGCCTCAACGCGGTCAATGCGCTCACCAGCGATTCTCTCGCCACCGAGCAGGCCGAATCGGAGAGTAAAGAGCAGGTCCTGAAAGCTCTCGACAAAGCTGCCTCTGGCCTTCGCAACAAGCTGGGCGAGTCGCTTCCTTCGGTGCAGAAGTTCGCCACTCCGCTCGAACAGGCCACCACGTCCTCTCTCGAAGCCTTGCAGGCCTACAGTCTTGGGCACGCCGCTCACCAGCGCGAGCAGGACGAACAAGCCGTTACACATCTCGAGCGGGCGGTGCAACTCGATCCGAACTTCGCAATGGCTTGGGCCGAGTTGGGAGTGTGTTACGGAAACACCGGACGGTTTCGCCAGCAACAGGAAAATCTGCGCAAAGCCTACGACCTACGTGAGCGGGCCAGCGAGCGTGAAAAACTCTACATCCTGGGACACTACTACGGGGAAGGAACGGGGGAAGTCGACAAAGAAGTCGAGATCTACGAACGCTGGAAGCAAACCTATCCGCGCGAGACGCTACCCTGGGACAATCTTGCACTCGGCTACACGGCCTTGGGCCAGCACGAAAAGTCGCTCGAGAGTGCCAACCAGGCGCTGCGCCTCGATCCCAAAGACGCTTTCGCGTACCAAAACGTTGCTGATGGCTACCTGACTCTTTGGCGACTCGATGAGGCACAAGTCGTCATTGATCAGGCCGTCGCCCAGAAAATAGATCCGCGTTCTACGCGCTTCACCCGGTACTTCCTCGCTTTCGCGCGCGGAGACGATGCGGCTATGCAGAAGGTAGTCGAAGAAACTCCAGGCACGCTGGACGAACCCATCATTCTGTTTCACCGCGCTCGCGGACAGATGGCGCTTGGCAAGGTCAAGGACTCGCGGGCCACGTTCGATCGAGGTGTCCAGGCGGCCGAGCAGCATGGCATGAAAGAGTTCGCTTCTCTCTCTCGCGGCATGGAAGCGGCGTTGCACGCTCAACTGGGATACCTGACCGAAGCTCGTCAGCAGGTTTCCCAGGCTCTTCAGCTTTCCCAGGATAAGGATACCCGCTCGATCACCGCACTACCGTTGGCGCTGACTGGCGATGTGGCACGTGCGGAGAAGCTAAACGAGAGCCTGGCTCGAGAATTTTCCACCGACATTGCATTGAACCGGGTTCGGATTCCCGTCAACCGCGCAGCCATTGAACTGCAACGTAACCAACCCGAGCGCGCGATTGAATTGCTGGCAGTCACTGTGCCCTATGAACTTGGAGCAGGACCTGGCGGCGCCAACTTTTATCCGATCTACTACCGCGCGGAGGCTTACCTGAAGACGCACGATGGGGCCAAGGCGCAGGTGGAGTATCAGAAGATCCTCGACCATCGCGGCATTGATCCGCTGGGCGTTCCCTATCCACTGGCCCGTCTCGGGATGGCGCGGGCTTACGTTCTGCAGAACAACCCTGCCAAGGCGCGCACCGCGTATCAGGATTTCTTCGCGTACTGGAAAGACGCGGATCCTGACATACCAGTGCTGATACAGGCACAGACGGAGTATGCGAAGGTGAAGTAGCTATGAGCTTCGAGCTACTAGCTACGAGCGATCCTTCTTGGTTTGCTCGAAGCTCGTGGCTCATGGCTCGAAGCTCGGCTTTGGCACTGAACGACATCCCTTCCCGAATCAACGCCTCGCACTCGACGCCTTTCTTCACTCATCAATACATGATTGTCCTCGTCAAGTGGTGTGGCCATGTCGTGACGTGGTAGTGCGTCCAGAGGCGGGCGTCGATTTGCGGGATGATGACCTGCAAATCTGGCGGTCGCAGCTTGTTTACTTCTTCCCGAAGCAGCGCGGTGGCGTACAAGCAGTGGGCGCGGATTTCGATTTCCTGGCGGCTGTCGCGCGGGATCATCTCGGATGAATTGATCGTTTTCTCGAGCGCGGGAGAGTAGCTGGTCATGCCCATCACGCGCAGCGCTACGGGCACGATGTAGTCGGCGAAAGCGGTGAGCTTGTCGGCGTCTTCCAGTTTGAAAGCGCCTGTGCCAGAGAGGCCTGAATACAATCCCCACGCGCCCAGCTGCGAGAGTTTGTAGAACTTCACTTCGTGGCCGTCGTACTGGCTGATGTCGTTGTAGCGGGGGAACTCTTTCACCAGGCGGTCGATTAGGCCGTTGCCGTTGTCGTAAAGCCGTTGCGAACAGGAGCGCACGAAGTTCAGGAAACGGCCGCCGTATTTCGCACTCAGCAGGTTGCCGACTTCGTGGAAGACCGCCATCTTCTCGTCCAGCATTGGCATCTCGATGTTCCCGGCAAAGATCTTCGCCAGTTCGTCTTTGGTCACGCGGGAAAGAAACTTGCCGTCGAGGATCGGGATGCCGTCGTCCATGGCGCGCTTCACGCAGGCCTGCATGGCGTCGGCGTCGGAGAAGTGCTGACCTGCGAAATCCACCTGAAACTTGACGTGGGTTTTGAAGTCGGTGAAGGCCGAGTCGATGCAGTTGGTGACCATCACGTAGTCGATGGCGATTTCGGGCGTCTTTTCCAAGCCGAAGGGCACAGCGATGTTCGGCATGGGCAGTTCTTCGTAGGCCATCCACTTAGCGACTTCGACGATCTCCGCGTAGTGAGTGCGCACATCGCGCGATTTCTCAATCACCGGCCGCAGGCTGTCGAGAACGGGGCTGCCGATCGGTTTGGGCCAGGGGATTGGATTGGCCGGAGCAGAGGGGAGACCCCACTCAATCGCAAAGGACGCGATTGAATGGGGCACCCGGAGGATGGCGAAACTTGAAGTCGCTTTCAAAATATCGCGGCGCGTGGTCATGAGGTTGGAATGGTCCTTGAGCTGACTGTAAAAATGACACTCACTGTAAACCGGGCGCACGCGGTCGCGCCAGCCGGCTGCGTGTTTGAAGATTGTCTTGGTTGGGCAGTTTGGGAAAATTCTACGGCTCCGCGGCAACTAGAGTGATCTTCACTGAACTCGTTTTGCACGGTTCGCGCGTCTCCGTCGCCGTCAAAGTAATCTCGGAAGCCGCCGGCATTGTGGCTGGAGCGGTGTAAAGTCCTACTCCCGACATCGACCCACAATCAGAGATTTTGCATTGATCCCCACTGAGCTCCCAATGAGCAAGCGTCACGGGATCACTTCCTTCGGTGAGCGAAAATTTCTGTTTCCCGCTCAGAAGAAGCTTGACCGGTCCGGTGGGCGCGATCGAAAGAGTAGTCCCACCATCGGAAGTTAGAGAGGTCGTCAAGTAATCCTCAACCGTGCAGTCGCGTGCCACATAGGGCAGATTTCTTGGTCCGGGCGGCGTTGTCGTGTTCACGTTGAGGTTGTAGTAATACGTAAAGCTTAGCCCGAGATAGGGGCCGGGAAATTCCTTGGGAAGTGGGGGAAACGGATTGGAAGCGGTAATACTGCCAAAAGCCGGACGATCGAGCAGGACGTCGCCCGATGAACTTATGATCTTCAAGCCAGCAACGCTGCCTGACTTCAGAATGGAAAACTCCAACACCACCTTGCCCTTTCTCGACGAGACAGACTCCGACATCAGCGTATACCAATTCTGCTTCACAACATGTAACACGCGAGACAGGTAGGGATTGAAATTGACGCCCATGGTGTCAGTGAGGACTTGGATCGGTCCCGGTGCCGAGGGGGCAGCACCTTTTTGCTGGGAGGAGTTGGATTGTCCGGGTGGTTCACTTGACGCCTGCTCATTCTCGAGTTCCTTCATCTTCTTCTGTGAAATTTGAAATTGCCTTGCACCCGCCAGTGCCGCAGATGCTTTGTCCCCCTCCTCGGGAGTCCTCGCCAAGGAAACCGCCAACGTAGCCACCCGGATTGCATCCTCTGCCCGTCCCATCCGCTCAAGGACCGACACTGCTTCAATCCGGTATTGCATGTTTCGGGGCTCACGTTCCACGGCTTGCAACACCATCATGTACGCTTCATCAAGCTTCTGCCATGGCCCGGGCCGCGACAAAAGCTCTGCAAGTCCTGCGTATGATGGAACGAATTGCGGATTGCTCTTGATAGCCGCACGGAAGCTCGCTTCCGCCTTCGCCATGCTGCCGCTGTCCACTGGGCCCCCATACAGGACACTCATGGCGTAGTAGTAATTCGCAAGGTGGCTCTGCGGGTTCAGTACCAAAGCCTGTTGTGACCACTTTTCCACTTCTCGGACCTTTCCCTGACGAAAGGAAACAAAAGACATGTTCTCGTATGTGGTAGCCAGCTTCGGGTCCAGGTTCAACGATTCTTCCAGCGTCGTCCGTGCTTCTGCATACTTTGCAATGTGAGCCATAAAATCGCCACGCACGGAAAGTGCCTCCGCATCGGTTAGAGGTCGTGTTTGAAACTTCGCATTCTCGATCTGCGGTCTAGGTAAAACTCTCGTAGTAAATGAAAACCTGCGAATGTATTCCCCCAACGCTTTCTCCAGTATTTCCGGATCGCCGATCGTTCGCTTTGCGGCTTCCATCTGGGGAATGTTTTGCCGAATAAGGGACGTGAAATCGCTTACCCGATGAGCCTTCTCTTGCCAATCACGCAGCATCAGGTAATGAGTTAGCGCCCAGGACTCCGCATAGAAGATGGAAACCTTGCTTTCCTCGTTATAGTAGGGCGACGACGCATCGACATCGAATAGCGTGGACAAAGGCAGGGGCGCTCTCTCGCGGAGGAGCATCACATTCGTGGTGCTGGGCGTGCCTAACAAGACTCGATTGCTTTCGATACTCAAATTGCCATAAAACTCTGCCAGCCCCTCCACCATCCAACGTGGCAAAGTCGGAGTTACCCCGCGCATGAGATGATGGATGTACTCGTGGTAAATAGGTTCGTAAGGTTCATACACTCGATCTAGGCTGACATCGAGCCGAAGTCCGACGTAGGACTTGTCTAAACCATTCAAGTACACTCCGGTGCGATGCGCAGCCCCTTTCTTTGTCCAAGCCTCTGGCAGGAGTGGCCTTAGCGTTTCTTCATCCTTGGCCGCAAGTATGACGATAGGCTGGTCATCGATCGATCCGATTCCGAAATTCTCCCGGAACACAGCGCGAACTATTTCGAATTGCTCGGCGACACGACGGGCGTCGTGTTCGTTGGCATTGCTGACAACTATGAAGTGCGGGCTGCGGACTTCGATCCACGAATGCGAATTCGTGGCGAAGCAAGCATTAACTGCAGCGAGAAGACCAGCAATTAGTACGGCAAACTTTTTACTAAAAAGCTCCATTGCTTAGGCGGGTGAACGTCCCGGTGAATCGAGCGGGAAAGTCTAGCATTGAGGGACGCTGCAGGGAAGTTCAGAACTTTGCGCGAACCGGTGAGCGAAGAACTTGGTCTACAAGCTTCTTGAGGCGGCCGATGCACCACAGACTCACAGAGACACAGAGACTCGCATTGATAGGCATGAACCGGAAGAACGAGTGAACGCCCAAACGGCCTTTCTCTGAGACTGTGTGTCTCCGTGGTGAAACACCTCTCGCCCTCCCTTGCAAAACGCAGTAGTGCCTGCAAAATGCAGCGGCGGCACGGCCTTTCGTAACTTTTCTTCTCACTGAAACACGTCGTCGTTTCAATCACTTGCGGCAATTCTGTTTTGTACTCCGCGTGCATTAAGCATGAATGGAGTCGGGTCCGGTCTGGCAAGCCTAGACGCCGGGCAGCCGATGCGGAGGTCAGTATGTCCATCTTGATTGTTCTGCTGATGTTTCTGCTGGTAATGGCGGTCAGCTACTTTCGCACGCGGCACGAAGTGCCGGCCCGGGTTGAAGCCTATTCGGGTCCGCGGACGCCGCGCCTGCAGCGCGCGTATGGATTCTCGATACCCGAAGGCTACTGCTTTCATCCGGGCCACACGTGGGTGATGAAAGAGGGTGGAGAGAACGCGCGGGTGGGCATCGACAGTTTTGCTGTGAACCTGCTCGGCAAGATCGATCACGTGGAGGTGGTCGGGCCGAATCGCTGGGTGCGGCAGGGGCAGAAGTTGGTGACCGTGCGCGCCGGCGATCAGAGTTTCGATATGGTGTCGCCGGTCGAGGGCGTGGTAACGGCGATTAACAAAGACGCAATCGAGGATCCCAGGGTGATCGCTCACGATCCGTACCAGAAGGGATGGATTGCGATCGTGAAGTCGCCCGATCTGGCGATCAATCAGAAGAACCTGGTGCAGGGCGGCATGGTCGCTCCCTGGTTGCAGAACAGCGTGACGCGACTGAACGGGATGGTGCCGCAACTCTCGGCGAGCATGGCAGCCGACGGCGGTTTGCCGGTGGAAGGGCTGCTCGGGCGGGTGTCGGCGGAGGAAAGGCAGCAACTGGCGAAGGAGTTCTTTTTGGTTTGAGGTAGCTGTTACCGCAGCGAGGGCGAGACGCCCTCCCGACAGCCGGCGGGACGCCGGCGCTACCGGGACGAGGAGATTGTATGGAGCGGACAAGAGCGATTCTGGTGGACATCACGAAGTGCATCGGGTGCCGGAGTTGTGAGCAGGCCTGCAAGGATGTTCACGGATTTCCGAAAGAGACGGAGGCGAAGTTGTCGCCGACCGCGTTGACCGTTGTCGAGGAGCGCGGGGACAAGTTCGTGCGGCGGATGTGCATGCACTGCCAGGATGCGGCGTGCGCTTCGGCTTGCCTGGTGGGCGCTCTGAAGAAGACCTCGCTCGGTCCGGTGACTTACGACGCCTCGAAGTGCATCGGGTGCCGGTATTGCCTGGTGGCGTGTCCGTTCAGCGTGCCGCGTTACGAGTGGACCAAGCTGGTGCCGTATGTGAAGAAGTGCGATATGTGCGCGGCGCGGCAGGCGAGCGGGCAGGCTCCGGCATGCGTGGAGGCGTGTCCGACTGGTGCATCAATTGTGGGATGGCGCGACGAAATCCTGGAAGAAGCGCAGCGGCTGGTCCTGAACGATTCGAAGTATGCGAAGCACATTTATGGAAGCGAAGAGGCGGGCGGGACGTCGGTGTTCTTCATCTCGGATGTGCCATTCGAGAAATTGGGCTTTGTGGCTGCGCCACGGCAGCCAATGCCGGCTCTGAGCGCGGCGGCTCTGGGCGATGTGCCCACGGTGGTGCTGGTGGGTGGCGCGTTGTTGTCGGGACTGTACTGGATTACGGAGCGACGCAATCAGGTGGCGATGGCTGAGGGAGAGAAAAAAGCTTTCACCCCAAAGGACACTAAGCTTAACCACGAAGGGCACTGAGGTCATAACGGCTCTAAGGTCACACAAGGAAATCGGAAGGGAGCATGGTCATGGCTGGCATACGGGTTCCTCGCATCACGTTGTGGCGGGTGATCGTCGCAGTAATTTTGGCGGCGGGTTTGTACGCTACTTATGCGCGCTTCGCACTGGGCTTCAGCCAGGCCACGCATCTTACCGATCCACAGCCATGGGGATTGTGGGTTGGGCTGGGGACGTTGTGTGGCGTAGGCCTCTCGGCGGGCGGGTTCGGAATTGCGGCAGCGGTTTACCTGCTGGGCTTTGAACGATATCGTCCGGTGCTGCGCACGGCGGTGCTGGTCTCGTTTCTCGGCTACATGAGCGTGATGGCGGGCATGATGTACGAACTGGGATTGCCGTGGAGGATCTGGCATCCCATCGTGATGTGGAACCGAAGCTCGATGTTATTCGAAGTTTCATGGTGCGTGATGCTGTACTCGACGGTGCTCGCGCTCGAATTCTCGCCGGCGCTTGTCGAAAAGATTCCATGGGTGGGGCTGCGCACGTGCTACTTGAAGCAACAGCATCGTATTTTGATCGGGCTGGTGCTGGTGGGATGTGTGCTGTCGTCGCTGCATCAGTCGTTTCTAGGCGGGCTGTATCTGCTGACCAAGGGCAAGCTTGATCCACTGTGGTATACGCCGTACCTGACCACGTTGTTCTATCTGTCTGCAATTCCGGCGGGGCTGGCGGTCACGGTGATGGCACTTTATCTCTGCGTGCGTTCGCTGAATGTGCGTCTCGATACGAAGATCCTGAGTGAACTCAGCCGTGTAATCGCCCCCATGCTGGCACTCTATGGGATCCTGCGTGGCGTCGATCTGGTGACGCATGGTGCGATTCCGTATCTGTTCCGTTGGCGGGAGGAGACGCTGTCGTTCTGGTTGGAGATTGGATTGTTCGTCGTCGGGCCGCTCGTGCTGTTGAGCCTGGAGCGGGTGCAGAACAATCCGCAATACCTGCACTGGACTTGCAGCCTGGTGGTGATGGGATTCATGGCGAACCGGCTTAATGTCTCTATCACTGGGCTGCAAACCAGTTCGGGCGTCTATTACGTGCCGAAATGGACGGAGTTTGCGGCCACGCTGATGGTGCTCACGGCTGTGGTCATGGCATTTCGGTATGCGGTGAAATATCTGGATATCTTGCCGAAAAATGCAGGTGTCAGGTCTTAGGTGTCGGGTCTCAGGTCTTGAGTCTCGCTTCCTCCGAAGGTACGGTTGACGCGAGGAGAATCAAGCTGCGCCGGTTTTACCGCGATCTGGGGATTCGGTACAGGCTCGTGCGCGCTCGAGCAGAAGAGAGCGCTCGCGGGAGTTTCGGGTTAGTGAGGCCGCCCGCTCGAATTCCTGGCGCGCCTCTTCCATCCTATTCAACTTGAAGAGAAGGTCGCCGCGGACGGTGGGCAGCAAGTGATAGTTTGCGAGCGAAGGTTCGAATCTCAGGGTGTCGGCCAGGTCGAGACCTGCGGCTGGTCCGAAAGCCATGCCGAATGCAACTGCGCGATTCAGGTCGACAACCGGCGAGGGGGCGACCTGAGCGAGGGCGCTGTATAGCGCCGCGATGCGAGCCCAGTCTGTTTCGTCGGCGGTCGTGGCACGCGCGTGGCACGCGGCGATCGCGGCCTGCAGGGTGTAGGGGCCCAATTTTGGATTAATTTTTTCAGAGCGTTCCAAGGCCGCGAGACCGCGCCGGATCAGAAGTTGATCCCAGTGTGTGCGATTCTGATCAAGCAGCAGCACAGGCTCTCCCGAGGGACCAATCCGGGCTCCGGCGCGCGATGCCTGGATTTCCATTAGCGCGACCAGGCCATGGACCTCGGGCTCACGGGGTGCAAGCTGCGCGAGTATCCGGCCCAGGCGGAGCGCATCCTCGCAAAGTGCGGGACGCATCCAATCATCGCCCGCAGTCGCGGTGTAGCCTTCGTTGAAAACCAAGTACACCACCTCGAGCACGGACGACAGACGCGCTGCTAACTCCTCTCCGCGCGGGACCTCATAAGGAACCTGCTTCTCCGCGAGCGTGCGCTTCGCGCGCACAATGCGCTGGGCGATCGTCGGCTCGGGAACCAGGAATGCACGGGCGATTTCATCCGTGGTCAAGCCACCCAGCAGGCGCAACGTCAGGGCGACTCTGGCTTCGGGTGATAGCACCGGATGACAGGCAGTAAAGATGAGGCGAAGCAGATCGTCGCCGACGGGATCGTCCAAGGCGGCGTTGAGATCGGGCACAGCCGTCTCTCGTGCTTCGAGCTCGCGGGCCAGTTCTTCATGTTTGCGCTCGAGCATGGTTCCGCGACGTAGACGATCGATGGCTCGATGCTTGGCTGTGGCCATCAGCCAGGCCCCCGGGTTGTCGGGAACGCCGGACGAGGGCCACTGTTCCAGGGCGGCGACCAGTGCATCCTGCGCAAGATCTTCCGCAAGGCCGATGTCGCGAACGATGCGGGCCAGTCCGGCAATCAGGCGGGCCGATTCGATGCGCCAAACGGCATCGATCGCGGAATGGGTGTCGGTCGAAGGCACTGCTTCGATGACACCATGTTGTGGAAGCAGGTGCAAGAGGAGTTAAACAGGTGTCAGGTGTCAGGTGTCAGGTGTCAGGTGTCGGGTGTTAGGTTTCGAGTTTCGGGTCAGGTCTTCGGTCTTAGGTCTGGAGTAGCTGTATTTATCTTCGCCCCATCCATCGATTGGCGCACCAACTCATCCTCACCGCCGATATCTAAAAGATGCTTCAAGCGAGCGGGGGCGATCGGCTGCCAGCAATTCTTTTGTATCTCTGGACCGCTGACGTTGCGACTCAGGCGCTGAGGGATGTCTGATATCTCCTCCGGCCGGTCCAGCCTGATGCCAACTCCGAACTTGTCAAACTGTTCAATGTATCCGTAAGGCCACGATTCCAGCCATTTGCACAGGAAGCAAGGTATGCCGCGCACCGCGCACTCGGTTGTGATAGTGGAAAGGACGGTCACGGCAAACCACGTGTGCTGGAAAAGGTCCTCTTGCAGGCGACCCGTGACCAGTCGGGTGATCCGGAGTTGCTCGGGGCGCAAAAGCTGCCGAATCATCTGGTGGCGCTCCGAGGCACTTTCGGCAGGATGAAGCTTGACGACGAGTTCGCGTCCTTCCGAGATCGCGAGATTGGCCAACCGCGGCAGAACATCGCGATAGAAGTCTTTGGCACGGCCATCGCCCACTTCGTAGGATTCGGAAAAGAAAACGATGTGCGAACCGTGATTCGTTTGGACGGAGCCTACATCTGACTGTGACGGTGCTCCGATCTCGACCTTGTCGTGGGGCAAACCACAAACTCGCAAAAGGTAGTCTTCTTCCATTGCCCCCTTTGCAAAATTACATCAGCGTGTGGGCGCTTGAAAATGTAGGCTCCGTCGAAAGCGCCATGATGGCCGGCGATCACTGGGATTCCCCGCTCACGGACGAGAAGCAAAGGAATGAGCGTGTAAGGATTGGCATCATCAGCACAGATCAAGGCTTGCACGGGTTCAGAGTCCAGGACGTTGCGCCATGCATCCCGAATTTCGAGGCCGCGGGTGATGCGTGGCGCGAAATCCTCGAAACCTCCGATATGGGCAAGTATGCGGAACTCCTGGACCCGTTCCAACTCTGTTCGCAGCGATTGCCAGCACGTCAGAAGATCGGCGCATTCGGTTGCGCGGCGACCCTCACCGACGGACGCGTAGGATCGCAACCACGCCATCGAGACGTAAGGAGGACGGGACTTGATCCAACCGCTTGGGCGGGTCGCCACAAGCATGAATTGAGTATCCGAAAGGGTTTTGGCGTATTCGATTCCCGTGCGCGGCACGTTGACATAAGCTGTTGGCAGCAACACAACGGGGCTGCGTTGCCGCTTCGGTTTCGATGCGAACCTTCCCCGCAATTGGTATCCAGCATCAAACTTGTCCCAGAAAATTTCTATTAATTGCTGCGCCGGAAATTTCGCGAATACGCGTGCGTAGTGGCGCGCATCCTTGGCACCGCGGCCCCTAACCGCGGGAAAGACTCGTGGAGTTGACTGCAAAAGGGTCTCGAACGCAGACGCGTAAAAACCAGGACGTGACAGGTACACTTCGTCGGACGGATCGAGTGTCTTTGCCATTTTGCTAACGAGCACATCGAGTTTCTGATGGAACAAAATCGAAGTTAGTTCCCACCAGTCCAGCCCGTGCCAGGGAGAAAAGATCACGAACTTTGCGAATTTCCTCCTGAGGGTGGATAAGTAAAACTTTCATGCCTACACGCTGAAAACTAAGAAAGAAGCCTCAGAACACGATCACTCCACAACCGCATGGTGCCTGTCATTCAAGATGGCTTCACCGATGCGAAGGTCGAATTCCTCGGCGACATGCACGGAGCGCTGCTCAGGAGTCTCAAAGGCCGAAGGCGCTGTCCGAAAAAGCTGGCACTACTCGCTAGTGCAGTCAATCTGGCAATTTTAATAGACCCATTGGGACGATAGACGCGTGGGAGTAGAGGCCGTTCCTTCAAGAATTGCGTTCCGAAAAACATCTTCCAGTACGGACCAAACACATGCGACCCGGCGCGCAGCGCTTGCACTGCTTGCTCCACGTGATAGCACGGCGGACTACATCACGAGAATCTTGCTGAATGTTGAGGCCACAGTCATTGGCATTGCGACTATGCCGGGACTGGAGAACTGTCGGGTTCGCTCGATTCAATTAAAGACTGCAACTGTTCAGGCCTGAGCCAGTCCGAGTTTGTGTCACTTGTGTAGCGGAAGCCATCCGGCAGAGCGCGGCCATTTACCCAGTTCTGATTCTTCCACCAGGGGTGCGCAGGACGGATCACGTACATGCCCTCGACCTCGACAGCGTTGCGCGCTTCGTCCTCGGACAGGAGCGATTCGTGCAGTTTCTCGCCTGGCCGTATACCGATCGTCTCAATTTCGCAGCCCGGCGCAATGCATTCAGCGAGGTCGATCATTTTCATGCTGGGAATCTTGGGAACAAAGATTTCCCCGCCGTGCATCTGTTCTAGGCATCGAATGACAAAGCGCACGCCCTGATCCAGCGTGATCCAGAAGCGAGTCATGCGCGGGTCGGTGATGGTGATTTTGCCTCGCTTGCGCTGCTCGAGAAAGACGGGGATCACACTGCCGCGGCTGCCAACGACATTGCCATAGCGCGCGCAACTGAAACGCGTATCTTTCACTCCCGCATATGCATTGGCCTGTACGAACATCTTCTCGGCGCACAATTTGGTGGCGCCATACAGATTCACCGGATTAACGGCCTTGTCGGTGCTTAGCGCAAGAATGCGGTGAGCGCCTTGGTTGATGGCTGCGTCAATTACGTTGCGGCCGCCCATGATGTTGGTCTGGATGGCCTCAAAGGGGTTGTATTCGCAAGCCGGCACCTGCTTCAACGCCGCGGCATGCACCACAACGGTGATTCCGTCCAAAGCTCGCTCGAGGCGTCCCGGATCGCGCACATCCCCAATGAAGTAGCGGAGGGTAGGGTGATCCAGGCCCGAGCTGCGCATGTCGTGCTGTTTCAATTCGTCGCGGCTGAAGATGACCAGCTTCTTGGGGCCATACTCGCGCAACATGATTTCGACGAATTTCTTACCAAACGAGCCCGTTCCGCCCGTCACCAGGACCGCCTGATCCGACCAATTCATCCCAGAGCCTCACAAAATTGCGCCTGATCACCGCCCGCCGACCCGGTGCGATTGGTATGTTCTTGGCCTTGGCGCAGGAGAAATCGCCTCATCCAGCACGATTCAGTATTGAGGCGGTTGGCTTAGTATATCGAACCCTAGGCATGAATATGCTCCGTCGAAGCGCAAGTACGTTTTTGCGCCCGAAAAGGCCCCGAGGCTGGCCCCTCCCGCCGACCGGGGCGGGAGGTCGTGCAGCATGCCTTCCTCCTCCCCTTAGGGAATTCGGAATTTGATTTCTGCGGTATACACCGGTGCTAAAATGACCGGAACGTTATAGTTGGTAGCGAGGAATGGTTCGCGTCCCATGCGCCATTTGAGGACTCCATAAGCGTTCACTCGGCCAGCCCGCATTTGACAGCCCTAGTCTACTGAGGAGTTTTGATGGACTCAGGTCCCTTGGTGAAGGCGAACGCCTCAATGATCCGCGAGGTCTCGCCCGCCAGTCCGTTTGACTTCCAAGCCCCCGCCTTGCATCCCTGGACTCCGCCCCAAGAATCGCCTTTGCGCGAATATTTGCGGGTATTGATCAAGCGCAAGTGGACCGTACTCGGATGCCTGGCGACTATTTTCACAGTCGTGGCGATCGCCAGCCTGAAGATGGTTCCGATCTACGAGGCGTCGGGGAGCATTGCGATCAACAAACCCGACTCTAGCCTGATGAACTTCAAGGACTCTAACGGCGGCGCGGTGGACTACTCGGACCCGTCCACCGACATGGATACGGAGGTTGCGATTCTGCAAAGTGACCTTCTGGCCCTTCAAGTCATCACGACTCTCAATCTGGACAAGATGCCGGAATTCGGTGGTAAGCCGGGCAAGAACATGACTGATACCCTTGGCCCCGACCCGCTGCAAACGGATTCGGCGCGCATCTCCGCGCTACTGGGAGCGTTTCGTGGTGGGTTACGCGTCTCGCTGAAGCCCAATACCCGAGTGGTGGAGATCCACTATGTCAGCCCAAATCCTCAACTGGCTTCATTGATCGTAAACACCCTGGTCAAGACCTACATTGAGCAGAACTTCAAGACAAAGTTTGAATCCACCATGCAGGCTTCGGAATGGCTGTCGAAGCAACTGGTTGATCTGCAGATCAAGGTCGAGACCTCGCAGGAGAAGCTCGTAAATTTCCAGAAAGAACACGAGATTCTGGGAACTGACGAGAAGCAGAACATCATCACCGAGAAACTCGCCGAACTGAATCGCGAACTCACCACGGCCGAGTCGATCCGCATGGAAAAGGAGTCTCTCTACCGGCTCGTACAATCCGGTGACACGGATGCTGCGGCCTCCATGGCCGGGGTTTTGGAATCCGCCGGAGCGAGTAATTCGGGAGGGACGGCGAGCCTTTTAGGCGCACTACACAGCAAGGAATCTGAGCTCAAAGTTCAGATCGCCGAACTCAGCACGCAGTTTGGAGCTTCGTACCCCAAGGTGGCACAGCTCAACAATCAACTGAAGGAAGTACAGGCCCAGGTACAGTCTGAGCTGAAGAAAATTATTGAACGGGTGCGGGGTCAGTATCTGGCGGCCCAGCAGCAAGAGAGCATGCTGGGCGATCAGTTCGAGAAGCAAAAGCAGCAAGCTAACAAGCTTAACGAGAACGCGATCCAATACAGCCTGCTGAAGCGCGATGTCGACGTGAACCGCCAGCTGTATGAGGGGCTGCTCGAGAAGTTGAAAGAGGCTGGAGTGACGGCCGGACTTAAGTCCACGAATGTGCGGCTGGTGAATATCGCCCGAACTCCCACGAGTCCGACAGAACCGAATATCCCGCGCAACCTCGCATTTGCTTTGGTCCTGGGCCTCACCGCCGGAGTCGGACTGGCATTTCTGCTGGAGAACATGGATAACACCGTGCGCACCACGGAACAGGCGCAGGTTATTTCCGGCGTGCCGGCACTGGGCATGATTCCGATGGGGACCAAGACCGGATTGGATGCCGGCGGGAAAAAACTGCTCACTGTCTCCTCGTCCAAGGAGGCCGTGGAGCTTGTCACGCAAGCGCGTCCCCAGTCCCAGATGGCGGAATCGTACCGCGCCCTGCGGACTTCCCTGCTTCTTTCAAACTTGGGCACCCCGCCTAAAACGATCATGATCACGAGCGCGCGGCCGCAGGAGGGGAAAACCACGACGAGCATTAACACGTCGATCGTGCTGGCGCAAAAGGGCGTGCGCGTGTTGCTCATCGATGCGGATTTGCGCAGGCCCAGCGTTCACAAGACACTGGGAATGGGACCGCGGAGCGGACTGAGCAACGTACTCACCGGGAGCGCCGTGCTCGAGCAGACCATTGCCCGCTCGCCGATTCTTACCAACTTGTTTGTGCTTCCCGCTGGAACTCCGCCGCCGAACCCGGCAGAACTGCTGGCTTCGTCCAACATGCGGGACCTGCTCCTGGAACTGCGGGACAAATACGATCATATCGTGATCGACACCCCGCCTACACTTTCGGTTACAGACGCAGTTGTGCTCTCGCAGCGAATGGATGCGATCATTCTGGTGATACGCTCCAACCAGACGACCAAGCAGGCACTGCGAAGAGCTCGCGACATCCTTGCCCAGGTCAATGCCCGGATCACGGGCGTATTGTTGAACGCCGTCGATCTCACATCTCCCGACTACTACTACTATTACGAGTACCAGGGGAAATATCACGACAGTTATTACCGCGAGGATGATGTTCCCGCGGAAAGCCCGTCGGATCGCTCAGCGGGGGACTAGTGGGCAACTGGCGTGAAAGCCGGCAAGGGCTTTAGAATCGGCCTCTTCTGATACCGGTCATGCGGATCACACTCGATTCGGCTCTCAAGAAGCGAGCTTTAATCGCCGTGTATGCGTGCCTTTTTGCCTACCTGACCGTGGTGTCCACGCAGTTTCTTGCCGACCGGCTGGCAAGCGACCTGGAGTCGGGAAGCTTGCATGCCGCGCTGAAACTGGATCGCGGAAACGCAGACTATTACTCACGTCTTGCGCGGTACTACGACTGGATCCGCAACGATAACTCCTCGGCGATCGTTCAGGACGAGAAAGCAGTTCAACTCAATCCTTACAACGCTCGTTTCTGGCTTGATCTGGCCGCGCTCTACGCAGTCAACGGCGATTCGGAATCCCAGATGCGTGCGATTGAACATGCGGTGCAGGTGGACCCGACCTCCCCCAAAGTCGCCTGGGACGCAGCCAACCTTTATGTCGCTCGCGGACAAACCGAGGCGGCGCTTCGTCAGTTTCATGTCGTCATGGAAGGCGACCCTTATTTGCCGGAAACCGCCATGCGGACGTGTTGGCGAATCGCACCTGATGTGGACTTGCTTTTGAAAGACGTCATCCCGGCTCGCGTCAACTCCTACCTCAGCTTTCTGGGGTTGTTGATGTCGAAGGAAGAGACTGCAGGCAGCCTGAAGGTGTGGGATGCACTCATCTCCTTACATCAGCAAATTGAAATACAGCCGATCTTCAACTACATCCGGTATCTTCTCCTTCACAGGTCCCCGGATGAAGCTGCTCTCGTCTGGCGGGAGGCCGCGTCTCTTCTGGGTCTCAACGCTTACCTGCCTTCATCGAACAATCTCATCGTCAACGGAGATTTCCACCTCGACGTGCTCAACGGCGGGTTTGACTGGCAGCATCAGAAGCGATCGAGTGTTTCTCTGAGCCTGGACACCAGCGAATTTCATGGAGGACATCGCTCGCTGGCGATCTCATTCGACGGGCCAGGTGTAGTCGATGCAGGCGTCTTTCAAGTGATTACCGTTAAGCCCAATACCACCTACCAGTTTTCTGGTCACTACCGAAACGGGGAAATGGAAGGCGCGGGAGGGCTCCATTTCTCACTCGAAGATCTTTATTCATCGCAGTCGTACTTCCTGAGTGATGAACTCAAGTTCGGTTCGGTATGGAAGAGCGTCTCCGCAGAATTCACCACAGGTCCGGAAACTAAGGTTCTGGTATTGCGCGTTCAGCGTTTACCAGCGGGCAGCCCGTTGCGCGGCAAGATCTGGATCGATGATTTTCGCCTAGTCGAAAAGCCTGTTGCGGAGGGATCCGGCTAATGGCCTCCGCTCTCGCCACCTCAACCCTGAAGCTGCCTTCTGTTCGAGATAAGCACAAGATGAGCACGGACTCAGTACTGCTAGCGGGCGTGTTCAGCTTGTTGTTCTTCGGTCCCCTCGCCTTCGGAGCC
>Ga0075424_100001178_pt1 | contig 22469 bp, 21 predicted proteins | sample SoiMethybrSBSTD3_FD_75301 | JGI IMG/M metagenome (GOLD analysis project Ga0075424, IMG submission 75301) | Bulk soil microbial communities from a Populus tree surrounding site in Tennessee, USA - Soil MetaG P. TD hybrid SBSTD3 | ecosystem: Environmental > Terrestrial > Soil > Tree plantation... | reverse complement strand
TCGGAGAGGGCAAGCTATTTGACGGGCCTGTGCATCCCGGTAGATGGGGGCACGAGCCGGACTTACTGATCAAGCCAACGAGATAATCGGAACTGGAGGTTTTGCAGAGTATGGATCCGCGGAAACAGTACGAAGGCGAGTTGGTAGATTACCCGCTAACGAACTATCCTGACTATGAGCCTGGCCATCCTCCACGAAGCGAACGCTTCGAGAAGATAGGATTTCTAGATGAGGTCGAAAAGATTTGGGGTAGCAGGTGGGGAGGCAGCGCCGGAATCGGGCCGCTTGCGCGAAGTCGATTGATTAGCCCCACTGAACACGAACTCGATCCTTCTGTGGGAAAAGGACAGAAACTTTTTTCTGTTACGCCGTGTGCGCGTCGATATCGACAGACTAAAAGAAGCTTTCGAGGATCTCTCTTTAACCCTAACCCTAACCGGAGAAGACACGCAGGCTAATGAAAAAATTAAGAGAAGAGACGGTCCCCTACAATACAGGTTGGGCCGCGGAGTTAAAAAAGGGACAGGTGATGCGTATTACCGCAACCACCACGGTAGATTTTGTGGCGTTCAACTTACAAAATTTCAAAGAGCGCTTCGATCAGGCCCGAACCAAAGTCTATAACATGAAGATCTTCATCAGCACCGGGGAAACACTAATGGGCCGACCCGATCAGCCCATGCTGACGATCGTGGAAGACACCTTCAAGGAGGGAACCCACGATCTTCAAAAGGGCATGTGCAGCGCGATCCGCTATCAGCGCGTCAAGAATGAGGGGCTGCTAAGAGATTATCCCAGAGAAGTAAGAGAGATCCCCGATCACGGCTGCTATGAGAATCTTTCTAGGGTTCTGGACCCCTACGGCATCGCCCCTGACGATATTCCTAGCCCTTTCAATCTAAATCAAACGATGAAGATCGACGGAATCACCGGGAAAATGGCACACACCTCGATCAGACCGAAAGCTGGAAGCTACGTCGATATGAGGGCCGAGATGGACCTCCTCGTTGCTATCAGCGCGTGTCCCGACCTTTCCGTGGGTGGAAAACCGGTAGACGTCATGATTTACGAGCCGTAACGAATTCCGACGGTAGAGAAACGCAAGACAGACGTCGCTTTCAAGTCCACTAAGAGCGTGTTTGAAAACAAAGTAAAAGAAGAGAATAGCGATCATGAAAAAGCCATTCATTCAAAGAAAGTGCTGGACACGTTGGCTGATTTATCTCAGTTCGATCCCGTTTATTATCCCCCCTCTTTGTTTCGCGGCTAGCGATGTCGGAGGTAAACCAGAAAAAACCGAGATCGTTGTCACCTACCCACAACCCAGCGGATCATCTACTCCTCTTTGGGTTGCCTACGAGGCCGGTCTCTTTAAAAAATATGGGCTTGTCGCCAGTCTCCAGGTTCTCAGTCCCCAGGCATCGGTACAGGCGGTCGTCTCTGGATCGGCGGATTTCGCTGGAGTTGGAGCAGAGTTGTTGAGTGCCCGTCTCCAAGGAGCACGGCTAAAAGTTATCGCGGCCACTTTGGAGAACCTAGTATTTCAGATGTGGGGTGCAAAAGACATCACCAACATCCAACATCTCCGGGGCAAGACGGTTGCTGTGAGCAGCCCGCGTTCTCTGATCGAAATCGCCACCAGAGAGGTCCTAAAGAAAAATGGACTTATAGGGGAAAAGGACGTCAAGTTTCTTCCTGCCCAAACGGTCAGCGCCATCCTCAACGTCGTTCTTGCCGGCCAAGCGGCAGCTGGCACTCTCTCTGCGCCGACTACTCTCAAGGCACGGGAGGCCGGCTTGAATCTTGTGGCGGACATTGGAAGATTGAATATCCCCGGCCTCCAAACCGCTTATGGGGTGACGGAGCAATATCTCAATGAAAATCCCAACACTATTGAGGCATTCGTTAAGGCGATGGCTGAAGGAATAGTGCTAACAAGAAAAGATCCAGCAACAGCAAAAAGGGCGATCGCCAAATATACGAAGACCGAGGACTCGAGGATGGTCGATGAGGCCTATGAAGCGTTCGCGCCTCATTGGGCGAAGAGCCTTGCCGTACGCACGGAGGTGGTTCAAGCTTGGTTCGGGTATCTCGACGAAAAGGAATATCCGCAGGCTAGGAATGCCGACCCGAGAGAATTTTACGATAACTCCTTCGTCAATAGACTTGAGAGCTCGGGCTTTTTCCAAAAGATTGGGTGGGCAAGATAGGAACTTTTAGGGATTCCGTTGCTGGTAAAAACCGCCAGCGAAATTTCCAGTGCCCTAGGGTTTTCAGAGCTCAGAAGCATGCTAAGGGTCAAAAGCAGTTAGAGCACCGACGAGAATCACATGGACTTGGGACCAGCCGGAGAGAAGGCCATTGTGACTGCTGCCAGCAGGGGCTAGGTCGGGCGGTAGCTTTGCAACTAACCGCAGAAGGTGTAGAGCTCGCGATCTGCGTTCGGAACGTAGAAATTTTCTTGGCGTCAGATAGGGCGAGCTACTTGACGGGACTAGCATCTCGGTCGATGGGGGCGCGACTAGGTCTTATTGATATTTGGACTAGAGTTTAAGATTGCAGGAACCTATTGGAGTCCTGCGCAAAACCGGGGGGGAAGATACATGGAAAAGAACTCCAACACAGTCGACAAAAGCGGGACCTCACGGGACTTAACTTTAAGAGCGTTTATCGATCGGGTAGATGCCGTTCAAGAACTAAAACAGATCTCCGGGGCTAACTGGGACCTCGAGATAGGGGCCATCACGGAGGTCTCGTCATCCCTGAGCGAATCCAAGGCTCTGCTTTTTGACGACATCGTCGGTTATCCTAAAGGCTTTAGGGTGATTACCAATGCTACAGGCTCCCAAAAGAGGAGCGCTTTAGCTTTAGGTATCGATCCTCAGGTTAGCGGTCTTCAACTAGTTAAGGCCGTCCGGGATAAACTAGAGCATCTCCAGTTGATACCTCCCAAGAATGTCGCCGACGGTCCGGTACTTCAAAATATTGAATCGGGTAACAAGGTCAATATTTTGAAGTTTCCAGCCCCGAGGTGGCACCGTGACGACGGCGGAAGATACATCGGCACCATGGACGCTGTGATTACAAAGGACCCTGATACGGGCTGGGTTAATATCGGGACCTACAGAACCCAGGTTCACGATGAGAAAACTCTGGGCGTGTACATGTCGCCCGGTAAGCATGGGAAAATCATACTCCAAAAGTATTGGAGCCAAGGTAAAGCAGCCCCCATCGCCGTGAGTTGCGGTATCGATCCTATAATGTTTGCAGTCGCGAGCACCGCCAGTTTGGCGCCATCGGGCGTCTGCGAATATGACGTTGCTGGGGGGCTCGCTAATGGGCCGGTGGAGGTCATCGATAACGAGCGCACGCTTTTGCCCATTCCGGCACAGGCGGAAATGGTGTTCGTGGGGGAAACGCCCCCGCCAACCGTGCAATCGAGAGAGGAAGGGCCATTTGCCGAATGGACGGGTTATTATGCTTCGGGTTCAAGGAACGAAATGGTCGTTAATGTCAAACATGTCTTTTACAGAAATGATCCGATTATTACAGGCTTCCCCCATTTTAAGCCGTTCTACTCAACGTTGGTTTACCCTTCTCTTTTTATAGCCGCATCGATTTGGAATACGATAGAGAAGGCGGGAGTTCCCGAGGTCCAAGGGGTTTGGCTGCTCGAATCCGGCTACCACAATTTCATCATCGTATCCATCCGACAGAAATATGCGGGCCATAGTCGCCAGGCTGCGCATGCGGTGCTGGGAAGCAGGTCCGGGGGTTATCACGGCAGGTTTATCGTCTTGGTGGACGATGATGTGGACCCGTCGAACGTAAGCGACGTCTTGTGGGCGATCGGCACCCGATGTGATCCGGCAACATCCTTTGAAGTGGCTCATTCTTGTTGGAGCAGCCCATTGGATCCTCGGATTACACCGGAGGAGAGGCAAAAGGCCAACTTCACGAGCTCTAGGGGAATTATCGATGCCTGCAAACCCTTCACCTGGATGAAAGATTATCCTCGGACAAGCACAATCCGCGCTGAAGACTTTGAAGAGACAATGCGGAGGTGGGGAACGATTCTTCGTTCCTAGAACCGAGATGAATAAAATTAAAAAAGCCTTTTTCATTTTTCAGGCCCTTGCCTTTTTCTCCTCTCCGGGGTTGGCGGCCACTGATGTGGGGGGCAGGCCGGAAAAGAGCGAGATTATCATCGCCATTGCCCAGCCGAGTGGGGGTTTCACCCCTATCTGGGTCGCTTATGAAGCCGGTTTCTTTAGGAAATATGGCCTCGACGCCAAGCTCCAGCTGCTCAGTCCCCAGGTGTCGGCTCAATCTGTGGTCTCCGAGGAAATCGACTTCGCTCTGGTCGCGCCAGATCTTATAAACGCCCGTCTCCGAGGAGCAACCACGAAACTTTTTGGCAGCACGCTACATCAGTTCGTGTTTCAGATGTACGGGGCAAAACAGATCACCGACTTCCATGACCTCAAGGGAAAAACCATTGCTGTCAGTACCGCGCGCTCCGCAATAGACATTTCCAGCCGAGAAGCGGTGAAGAAAAATGGTCTCACTCCAGATAAGGACGTCAAATTCGTCTACCTTCAAACCGTCCCTGCCATTCTTACCTCCCTGATCGCCGGCAAGACATCTGCGGGTACCCTATCCGCCCCTAATACCATTAAGGCGCGGGATGCCGGCTTAAATCTTCTGGTGGATATCGGGAAGTTGAATATCCCAGGTTTTCAAGTCGCCTACGGGACAACCGAAAGGTATCTCAAGACCAATCCAAACACTATTTATGCTTTCCTTAAAGCAATGGCAGAGGGAGTGGTCCTATCAAGGAAGGATCCAGCGGTCGCAAAAAGAGCGATTGCCAAATATGCGCTCATCGATGATCCGAAGATGCTTGACGGCACCTATGACGCCTTCGCACCCTACTGGGAAATGGGTCTTGCCGTTCGAGCGGAAACGGTCCGGGCCCAACTTAGTTATGCCGACGAAAAGGAATTCCCCCAGGCCAAGAATGCGGACGCGAGAGATTTTTTTGATAACTCCTTTGTCAATAACCTTGAAAGGTCAGGCTTCTTCAAGCAGGTCGGGCTAGAGAAATAGAAGTCATCCACGGACGTTTTGCCGGTTTGAGGCTTCTCGCTAATAAATTTCAACCGGAGGTCGAGCAGGATTATGGATCCGCGAAAGCAATACGAAGGTCATCTTAAAGATTATCCGCTGACGAACTATCCGGACTATGAGCCCGGCCATCCTCCCCGAAGCGAACGGCTAGAGAAAATCGGCTTTCTCGACGAAGTCGAGAAAATTTGGGGAAGCAGGTGGGGCGGGAGCGGCGGGATCGGGCGCTTGCGTGAAGTCGCCTTGATCAAGCCGACCGAGCATGAGGTCGATCCTCTATGGGAGAAAGACCGGAACTTTTTTCTTCTTCGGCGCGTTCGCGTCGACATCGACAGGCTAAAGCAAGCCTTCGAAGACTACGCTCAAGTGCTTGAATCTCTCGGCGTCCGCGTGCGCTGGATGGAGGCGCCGCAAAGCTGGGGCGCGTACGGACCCATGCGCAAGCTGTTCATGGGAGCTTTTCCGCTGGTGATCAAGGGAGGGGCGATAGTTTCGCGGCAAGGGCAAGCCTCTTTTATGCGAGGGGTAGAAGTCAATTTTACTAAGTTTTTTGCCAGCATCAATTGTCCCATCCTGCATACCATTCATGGGCATGGAATCTGCGAGGTCGGAGTTTTTGTGCCGATCGCCGAAGACGTAATTATGGGATTCAAATCGTGCGCTTCCAATGATGACGGCCTGGAGCAGGTTCTCTCCGTGTTCAAGCGCAGCGAGGTCAAGGAGATGCCAGTCGCGCATTCAACGACGATCATCGATGATTTCGAAGCAGGGGGAGAATTCCACGTCGATATGGTTCTTGGCGTTGTCGATATCAGAAAAGTCGTCGTGTATCCGGGTTATCTCGACTACAACATTTATCGCTGGTTTAAGGAACGAGAGTTCCAGATCATCGAAGTTCCCAAAGAGGAGCATCATAAGTTCTACCCGGCTAATTTAGTGCTGATCGAGCCGGGCAAGATCATCATGGCCAAAGGAGCTACGGAAACTATCCGGCGAGTCAGAGCAGCCGGGGTAGAAGTCATAGAACTGGACACGACAGGGCTTATGGCCGGCACCAACGGAATCCGCTGTGTGACCCTGCCGTTGGTCAGGGATCCGGGTCCCGGATTGGATTGAGCCATCCAGGATTACCAGTAGGCCACCCAGGAGCGCATCGATGAAAAAACTCGAACTCACTCTCGCATGTGAACAATATGACCGCACCGATGCCCTGCGGGAAGGAAAAATAGAGCCCGAAGGCTGTGAGCTCATCTACTTGCCGCTCGCTCCCCAGGAAACTTTCTGGCGGATGATGAGGCACTTGGATTTTGACGTGGCCGAGACGTCGCTTGCCGCTTATGTCATCGCGAAATCACGCGGGCAAAATCAGATCATCGGGATTCCGGTTTTCCCCTCTCGCCAATTTCGCCACTCGGCTATCTATATTAACGTCAACTCGAAAATTTCCAAGCCGTCCGATCTCAGGGGGAAAAAGGTCGGGGTGCCGGAATACCAACTAACCGCCGTCGTCTGGGCCAGGGGGGTTCTGCAAAACGAGTACGGCGTCGATCCAAAGGACATGTTTTGGTTTACCGGCGGGCAGGAGGAGGCGGGCCGCGAAGAGCGGATCGAGCTGAGAAAGCCTCCCGGCGTCAGCATCGAGCCGATCCCTAAAGGACGCACGTTGAGCGGCATGTTGGACGAAGGGGCGCTGGACGCCTGCATTACTCCCCTTTTGCCGTCGGTATACGCGCACCGGTCGCCGCGTGTGCGCCGGCTTTTCGAGAACTTCCGCGAAGTAGAAAAAGACTTTTACAAACGGACCGGCGTTTTCCCGATCATGCACACGCTCGCGATGAAAACCAGTCTGTACGAAAAGTATCCCTGGGTGTCACAGAGCCTCTACAAAGCCTTCAGCAAGTCGAAAGAAGAAGCGATCAAAAAATTGTATGACACCAACGCGCTCCGCATTACGTTACCGTGGGTGGTCGCGGAAGTGGAAGAAGAGGCGAAATTTTTAGGCGACGACATCTGGCCTTTCGGAGTCGAGCCTAACCGGAAAACGATCCAAACGTTTATCAGCTATCTCGATCAGCAGGGCCTGTTGGAACGTCCTGTCACGATCGAAGAGCTCTTCGCCCCAAATACCTTCGACATGTACAAGACCTAGAATGGAGACCAGTATGAGCACTGATACACTAGCCATAACTAATATCGGGACCATTGCCTCCGGAGACATCGAAAGACCTCTGCTTGAAGGCGATTCGATACTGACCGAGGCGGGTAAAATTACCGCGATCGGCAGGCGCAAGGATCTAAATCTCGAGCAGGTCGCCACACTGATCGACGCCGATGGAATGACTGTAATCCCAGGATTGATCGACCCGCATGTCCATCCGATGTTGGGCGACTGGAACCCGCGGCAGTCAGTCATGGGTTGGATGGAAGGGGCGCTGCAGGGCGGCGTCACTTCCATGCTCTCGCAGGGTATTGTGCATTTGGAAGGCCGACCCACGGACGCGTTCGGCACTAAGGCCATGGCGATTCTTACCTCGACGGTCTATCGCAAGTACCGGCCAGGCGGTGGCCTCAAGATGCTGAGCGGTTCGGTGATCCTCGAGGCAGGGTTGACCGAGCAAGACTTCAAAGAGATGTCTGAAGCCGGAGTCAAATTAGTCGCCGAGATCGGTGGATGTGGAATCCACAAGTTTGAAGAAGTGAAGCCGATGATGGATTGGGCGCGTAAGTATCGGATGAAAGTTCCCATGCATTTCGGCGCGCCATCGTATCCGGGCTCGGTCCGATTTTGGGCGGACGAAGTCATCCAATACCAACCCGACGTGGTTGTCCACCTTAACGGCGGACCGGTGACCGCTCCTCTCAAGGAGATAGACAAAGTCATAGAAAAAACGAATGCTGTCGTCGAGATCATTCACTGTGGAAACATCAACGCTTCGCGCCACATCGCCGGTAATCTACGCGACGCCAAGAATTTGAAACGCTTGATTCTCGGCTCGGACACGCCCGTCGGTCATGGAGCGATTCCTCTCGCAATCCTGAAGACGATCGTTCAAGTTTGTCCGCTGGCAGGGATCAGCGGCGCCGAAGGGATCGCCTTGGCGACAGGAAATTCAGCTCGCGCCTACGGGCTGAATAATACGGGAATGATCAAGGCGGGCAATACAGCAGACCTTCTGATCGTGGATTGTCCACGGGATTCGGCGGGCAAGGATTTTCTTTCCGCGGTCGAATTCGGCGATGTGCCCGCGATTGGACCGATCGTCATCGATGGGACGGTCGTCGCGCTGAGAGGCAGAAATACTCCCTTCTCCTACCGCGCCGCAAAGATCCGCACCGCAACAGGAGCAGTACTGGAACGGGATTTTAACGTTATGCCGGCAATGTTCCGATAGAAATCCTAGAGGAAAAACTGGATCATGCTTGATAAGGTCAAAGTTGCAGCGGCTCAGATCGTTCCCGCATTCATGAAAAAAGATCCGACCGTGCAGAGGGTATGCGATGCCATTCACAAGGCCGCGGCCAATGGGGCGCAGCTCATCGTTTTTCCCGAGACTCTCATCCCCGGATATCCGTATTGGAGGAGTCTCCAGCCGGTTTCGCGCTGGAGCCAGCTCATGGTGGAGTATCAGAAGAACGCGCTTCTAATCCCCAGTGACGACACGGCGCGAATCTGCGAGGCTGCCAAGAAAGCCAACATCATCTGCGCCGTCGGCTGCACCGAGTTGAGCGACCGACCGGGAAGCCAAACTCTGTACAACACCATCCTGTTCGTCGACAACTACGGCAAGATCATGGGAAGACATCGCAAGCTCATGCCGACCCACGCCGAGCGTACGGTGTGGGGAATGGGCGACGCCAGTGATCTGAAGGTATTCGACACCGACATCGGAAGGATCGGCGGCTTGGTTTGTTTCGAACATCACATTACCTTGTTGAAGGCGGCGCTCGCCGTCAAAGGGGAAGAAATTCATTGCGCGGTGTGGCCGGGATGGTGGGTGCAAGAAAAACATCCGGGAATCAAAAGGAGGTGGCGCGCCGGAGATCCCAAAGATCTCTGCGACATCACCTGTGCCATTCGAGAGTATGCGTTCGAGACCCAATGTTTTGTCGTTAGCGCCAGCTTGTTCATACCGTCCGAGGAGTTGCCCGAAGAGTCGAGGGGGTTTGATATCGCCGCCGGGGGAAGCGCCATTGTAAATCCGACGGGACTGTACCTGGCCGAGCCGGTCCTCGATCGAGAGGAAATCGTCTATGCGACACTCGATGCCGACGAGCGAAGGGCCATGAAAGCTTATTTCGACGCCGTGGGGCATTATTCCCGATGGGACGTCGTGTCTTTGTCAGTTAGAGAAGAGGCCTGGGAGCCGGTGACTCCGGCAAAATCGTTTAAGGAAGGAGATCGTCATGGGTAAGCTATTGAAGGCCTATTTTGTCCCTAACGGTTCTTACTTGATGCAGGAGGATGAAGACGGAATCCCCGATCCGAGTGTCGACGCATTGCATGAGATCGGCAGGGAGATTCGAGAAGAATTAAACGCCGACGTCATGATCGCCGTCTCGCCTCACTGGCAGACCAAGAGCGGATTTTACGTCGATCCAGGTCAATATCATACCTCGTTCACCGATTATCCGTTGCTCCCGGCGAAGTGGGGAAGGCGTCCTTTCTCGTATGAAGCGGACGGAGATCCCGAGTTGGCGTTAGGCATCGTCGAAGCCGCCAAGGCGTTGGGTCTCAATGCGGGGAGCAAAACTTACGGGCTGGATCACGGCGCCTTCTGTCCGGTGAAGGTTATGCACGTCAATTGCAAGATCGTACCGGTGACCATCACGCAGCGGCCTTTCAAGGAATGCCTGGTTTGGGGAAGGGCTATTAAGGAAGCGGTAGAGAAAAGTTCCCGCAGAGCGGTCCTGGTAGCGCCGGGAAACCTTACCCATCGCTTGGATCTTCGCCACGACAACGAAGCCGAAGCTTACCTGGATCAAGGAAAGAAATTCGATGAGTTGGTGATCGATCTGATAACGGCCGGCAAATTCGATGAGATCGAGAGAATCGATCCCGCGTTGGTGAAGGCGGCTGCGCCGGAAGCCGGACTTCGGCCTTTGATTTTGATTCAGGGCGCCACCGGCGGACAGCCGGGGAAGCTTCTCTGCTATCACGGTATGAAGTACTCCGTCGGCGACGCTACTTTCGACTTCGCTGTACAGGCCTAACAAGGAGGCGAGGAGATTTATGGCCGAGCGAGAACAGTTTGGCGCGGATTTCATTTACGACGCGAAGCAAAAAAAGGCGATCCTTTGGGGAAAAACCGAGAACGGAGCCGAAGCGCAGCTAGAGCTGATTCGCCGCAACGAGGACGACTCGCACGATGCTGTGCTGATCGTCGGCAACAAGGAAAATGACAAGTTCGTTTTGCGGGAAGAGGATGTCGAGTATCTCAATGACGGTTTCCGGCTCAAGCAACTGGCGGTCAAGATACTAGTGGACCAGGTGTCGGCGGCGAAGTTTCGCGGTTTTACCAAGGGAAACATTCCCACGCCGGACATTCCCAGTGACTCGCTTCCTTGATCTAGACTGGGACGGTAAGGAGGATTCAATTGAGCGTAGCAGAAAAACTTAAGGAACTAGGAGTCAATGTCCCGGAACCTCTGCCAGCCATGGGATCCTATGTCCCTGCGGTTCTGGCGGGAAATGTGCTGTTTGTCGCCGGTCACCCGCCGGTTGAGAACGGGAAGATCAGATACAAAGGCAAAGTCGGGAAAGATGTAACATTAGAGGACGGCCGCCACGCTGCCCAACTCTGCATCATCAATTGCCTGGCAGCCGCGCGCGGCGTGCTCGGCGACCTCGACCGGATCGAAAGAGTGGTCAAGCTGACCGGGTACGTTAACTGTCTGGCCGATTTCGAGAAGCATCCTGATGTGATCAACGGCGCCTCCGACTTGCTCGAGAAGATCTGGGGAGAAAACGGACGTCACGCGCGCGCCGCGGTGGGCAGCATCTCGCTCCCCGCCGATATCTCCGTCGAGGTGGAAGCGATCTTCAAGGTCAAGGGCTAAAAGCGAAAGCTGATAATCATCAGAATTCAATTTGGGAAATCGATCATGAGACGAAGAATACAGTGCTGCATGAACGCTTGGTTCCGAGGCCAAGCTTATCGCCGTTTCTCATAGAGATCATCAATTCACAAACGTGAGTCGCGCTCGGTTGTCGCTGACATTTCGGATTGGCTAAGAAATTATCGCCCGCGGGATCCATAGAACGGCAAATCGATGAAGATTGCGAATTGATGCGAATGGCCCGATTTTCTTTAAGCGAGGGAACGATCCGATGGCAACAGAAGCTTTTGACGACCTTCAAGGATTCATCGAAGCTGCGAAGCAAGCGAGCGAGTGGAGGGAAATCAACGGGGCCGACTGGAACCTCGAGATACCCGCGATCATCGAAGCGGCCTCTGAACGTATCCCCCAACCTCCGATGCTCATCTTCGATCAGATCAAAGGCTATCCCAAAGGCTATCATGTCTTAGGATGCGCCTTTTCATCTCATAAACGTGTCGCGCTCGCCCTGGGTCTACCCTCCGATAAGAGCAAGCTGGAGCTCGCTCGTCTCGGACCGATATTTTAAGCAAAATTAAACAAATTATAGAACACAAAGGGAGGAGTACTATGCGTCAAGGTTTGCGGGATTTTGTCGAGGAAATGACAAAAAGACGACCCAATGAAGTCGTCCACGTTCGCGATGAGGTTGATCCCAAATACGAGGTCACTGGGATCATGTTGGAAGCCGAGCGTCATGGTCATTATCCGTTGTTTCTTTTTGATCGTATCAAAGGCTCCAACATTCCGCTCGTTACGGGAGTTATTTCGCACCGGAAGAGATTTGCCGATGCCCTAGAGGTTCCGCTGGAGCAGGCGACCCAAAAATACATTGAGCGGAGCACAAAGAAGATCGCGCCGCGTGACATCGGCAAGGCTCCTTTCCATGCCAATGTTCAAACGGGTTCCCAAGTCGACCTAACCAAGCTTCCACTTCTGACCTATTTTCCGGTTGACCCAGGCCCGTACATTACTGCCGCTATGGTTGTGACCCGTGATCCTGTTACGGGCACGGATACTTTGGGCTACCATCGTTGTATGCTTAAGGGAAAGAACAAGCTTGGTATCAGCCTTCACAGTCGGCGCCGCGTGTGGGAATACCAGCAACGCGCAGAAGGGCTCAAACAAGATTTGCCCGCTGCCATTTGTATCGGGTTACACCCTATTCACTCCTTGGCCTCAATGACGCTCTTGCAATACGACGAGAGCAAGTTTGAGCTGATAGGCGGTCTCTTCCGAGAAGCCATGGAGATGGCGAAGTGCAGCACAATCGACCTTATGGTTCCTGGGCAGACTGAAATTGTGTTGGAGGGCAGAATCCTGTCTGGTGTCCGCGAGCCGGAAGGACCGTTTAGTGAGTTCACAGGTTTTTCATCTGCCCGGAGTACGCAGCATGTTTTCGTTGTCGATGCGGTCTCATTTCGAGACAATCCTATCTATCAGAGTATCTGCTCGGGTTTTGCCGGAGACCATAATACTGTCATGGGATTTACGCGTGAGTTTGACATCTATGAAGCGGTGCGGCGTACGGTTCCCAACGTTAAGGCGGTTCATGTGCCGATTTCAGGATGCGGCATTTTTCACTGTTACATATCCATAAAAAAGACCGCCGAGGGTCAGCCCCAGCAGGCGATTTACGCCGCCTTTGGAATCGACCATGGGTGCAAGTTTGTCATTGTGGTGGATGACGACGTCGATGTGTTCAACGAAAAAGACGTTCTATGGGCTTTGTCCACTCGGATGCAAGGTGATCGCAGTATTATGATATTGCCCCGATCCATGGGCGTTATTTTGGATCCTTCGGCCACAGAAAAAGGTGTCACAACGAAAGTAGGAATCGATGCAACTCAGCCATCAGGCCCTTATGCTCAGCGCTTGGACCTCGATGCTGATACGAAGTCTAAAGCCGCTAGGGTGTGGGAGCAATTACGACTGCAGATGGCAGGATAAAGATCCGTCAAGGTCCTCTTAATTTGCTTTCGACTGACGTTGTGGAATGCCTGAGATGCGGTAAGTTTAAAGACGTTGGAACAACCCAATAAATCGAATGGAGGGATCACAATGATCATTGATTTCCATACTCATATTTACGCTGAAGAGGAGCCAGCCTGGAGTTTTGCTGTTTGTCCGGCGGAAACACTTATTAAGTCCATGGATGGGACGTATCTACAAGATGGTGAGCCGATTAAAGTAGCCAAGTCGGTCGTCCAGCCCACGCCCGGAGTGACGATTATTCCTCACCTCAACTTTCGCCAGCAGCACCAGTACGTGATCGACAGTGTCCGGGCCCACCCCGATCGCCTCATAGGGGCCATGATGCTCAACCCGCACAAGGGCGTTGCCGCCGGCTGCGACGAGCTGCGCTATTTGGTGAAAGAGCACGGATTTAAGATGGTGAAGTTGCATCCCAACTTCCACACCTATTTTCCAAACAAGGCTAAGAACCTGAGCTATCCCATTTTGGAAGAGGTGCAGAAGCTCGGGATCGCGGTCATGATCCATACGGGCGATACTCCGTTTTCATTGCCCTCATTAATGGCTCCCCTAGCTCGTGACTTTCCTCAGGTCCCAATCCTATTGGGACATATGGGAGTGCAAAAGCTGGCTCTCTCGGATGACGCCATTAACGTAGGGATGCAGTACGATAACGTCTTTTTAGAAATGAGTTGGGGACCATTGAATCGAGTCAAGGAAGCCGTTGAATTTTTAGGTACGGATAAGCTCGTATTTGGAACGGACAGCCCATTTAACGATGTGGGGGTTCATGCGCGTATCATCGACGTGTTGGGCCAACCTCCGCCATGGGGAATGAACCTTTCTCGCACGGACCGGGACAAGATTCTCTATAAGAATGCGGAGCATCTTCTTGGCATCCAGTTAAAATAGTTCTCGGAGGCTCTCAGACTAGACAGAAAGGGCAGCCTCAATGAGGTTTTACGACCGATCGAATATCGTGCTCATAGCTTTTACTTTTTTCTTACTTTGTTCCGACTCAAGTTTCGCCCTCACAAGGCTACGTGTTGGGCTCGCCGGCTTAAGTAATGAGTACATTGCCGTTTATATAGGCAAGGAATTAGGACGATTTAAAGAGCACGGTCTCGATACTGAGATCATCACGTTTTCTGGTGGAAGCTCGATGCTCCAAGCAATGCTGGCGGGGGAATTGAACATCATAGTGGTGGGCGGAACCTTCGTCCAAGCAGCACTTCGGGGAGCGGATCTCGTGACTATTGCCACCCCTGTGGACACCTTCCCATACGCGTTGGTAGTTAAATCCTCTATAGAAAAACCAGAACAACTGAAGCGAACGAAGCTGGGGATCAGTAGATTCGGCACCGCAAGCGAGCTTGGGCTACGGGCGGCTCTTGCAAAGGTTGGAGTAGATCCGGAAAAATCAAAGGTCACCATTATGCAGGTAGGTGACCAGGCTAACCGGTTTGCAGCTCTTCAATCAGGGAACATCGATGGCACAGTCCTGGTCCCGCCGTCAACATGGGTTGCAGAGAAGTTAGGTTTTAGGGTCCTTCTGGATATGACCCAACTTAAGATCCCTTTCCCCCAGCAGAACGTGGTTACAAGGAGAAGTTTTATCGACAAGAGTCCGGAAGTGGTGGAAGCCTTTTTGAAAGGCTTGGTGGCAGCTATCCGAGATGCCAAAATCGAAAAGGAAAAGACCGTGAACGTTATGGCCAAGTATCTGAGACTCGATATTGCAAAAGATCGTGATCTTTTAGAGGCCGCGCAAAGAGATCTAGCTGTTAAACAAATTCGTCAGAAACCATATCCAGCGCTTGAAGCGATAAGGGTTGTTCTGGGTCAGTACTCAAAGGAACCCAAGGATCCGAAGGAATTTGTAGACGAACGTTTTATGAGAAAACTTGACGAGAGCGGCTTCATCGATGCCCTCTATCGGTAAGGGGAAAAGTCACCTTTAGGCTTCCGCCGCCTGTAAGCTTCTATGAAATCTCCTCCTTTTGATTATCGCGATCCCCACACGTTGGATGAAGCGCTTTTTTTCCTTTTCCAGTATGGGGACGATGCCAAGGTTCTTGCTGGTGGACAAAGTCTGGTTCCCCTAATGAACTTCCGTTTAGCCAGACCTGCGGTCGTCGTGGACATCAACCAAATACACGAACTGTCTTACATCTTAGAGAATGAAGAAGAGGTGCGTATTGGAGCGATGACTCGTCAATCTAATGTAGAAACTGATGAAGGAGTCAAACGGAACTATCCGCTTTTGCCATGTGCAATTGCTCAGATTGCCCATTCAGCGATCCGTAACCGAGGAACTGTCGGTGGTAGCCTTGCCCATGCAGACCCAGCAGCGGAGCTTGCCGCTGTGACTCTTTGTGCTGATGCGGAGATTAAAATCCGCAGCCGGGATGAGGTACGTTGGGTCTCGTCACGAGACTTCTTTCAAGGCCCGTACACGACATCTCTTGAGCCGACAGAAATCTTGGAGGAGGTCAAATTCCTTAAACCTTCCGGGACGGCAGAAACTGTTTTCTTAGAGTTCTCCCGGCGTCAGGGTGATTTCGCGTTAGTCGGTGTAGCTGCAATGCTAGAAACTAACGAGGACAATTCCTGTCGTCAGGCGAGGATTGCCTTGTGCGGTGCGGGGTCAGTTCCTTATCGTGCTGCTGCCGTCGAGAGAGTCCTTATGGGAGAGCGCCTCACGCTAAAAATCATCAAGGACGCCGTTTCAGTCGTAACAGAAGGCTTAGAGTCCTATAGCGATGTTCATGCCTCTTCCGGGTACCGCGAACACCTCGCACGCGTCCTGACCTACAGAGCCTTAGAGATGCTAATCGAAAGTGCAGAGAAACAAACACGCACTGAAAAGAGCGAGAGTTGAACGAAATGGGGTATCAGTCCGTAGGCCAACCTTTGAAAAGAAAGGAGGACCTGCGCCTCCTGATCGGTAAAGGGAACTTCGTGGACGACTTCAAGCTTCCCCATATGGCTCACATGGCTGTTCTGCGCTCGTCTTATGCGCATGCCAAGATCTTGAAGATCCATGGTAGCAAAGCGCGCCATACAAAAGGAGTCCTAGCCGTCTTCACGTCTGCCGATTTAGGGCATCATAACCGCTCTTTCCCGCTTCTTGTTCCGCACCCATCCCTTCGGGGTGTTACACCCAGGCCACTGGCTGAAGGAAAGGTATGTTATGTAGGTGAGCCGGTAGCAGTCGTAGTCGCTAATACACGGGCCGTTGCCGAAGATGCTCTCGATATGATTGGGATCGACTACGAGCCGTTACCCGCGGTGGTGTGTTCCGAAAAGAGCCTCGAACCGGAAGGTCCAATCGTTCACGAGAGCCTGGGCAACAATCTAGCTGCGCATCTGGCTCAGAGTTCCGGCGACGTTGAGGAAGCAATGAAACAAGCCGATCTCATCATTCGAGAGCGATTTTTCCTAAAACGTGGAAGCGGTCAATCAATTGAGGGGCGCGTGATTTTAGCTCGTTATGAATCGCGCATGGGAATCTTCACGATATGGGCTGCGACACAAGCACCGCACCTCCACCGGCGAATCCTTGCAGAGCTCTTTTCCTGTGGGGAGGAAAAGATCCACGTGATTGTCCCTGATGTTGGAGGTGGCTTCGGACCCAAAGGAATCTTCTACCCAGAAGATTTTCTCGTTCCCTATATCTCCTATCGGCTCTGTCGCCCAGTAAAGTGGGTTGAAGATCGAAGAGAGCATTTTCTCAGCTCTGTCCATGAAAGGGAACAAGTTCATGAAATAGAACTGGCCTTGCGCAAAGACGGAACTTTTTTAGCTTTTCGAGATCACGTTATTGTCGACATGGGAGCATATGTTCCCTGGGGCATTATTGTACCTTCGGTAACTCTGAGTTCGCTTCTGGGCCCTTATCGGATTCCTAATTTCTCCCTTGAAGCCAAGGCCGTGTATTCCAATAAGGTTCCTATCGGTCAGTTAAGAGGAGCAGGCCGGCCTCAAGCAGTATTCGTCACCGAGCGCATGGTTGATATTGCCGCTGCCAAACTCGGAATTGACAGGGTCGCCATTCGCTTTAAGAACCTCATCCAACCCGGAGAGCTGCCCTATACGCCCGGTCTAGTCTATCGGGATGGAAGTCTAATGACCTATGACAGCGGAGATTATCCGAGCTGTCTCCAGCGTGCACTGCTGCTTTCGGGTTATACAGGGTTTCGTCCTGAGCAAGAGAAGGGCCGGGAAGAGGGACATTTTACTGGACTCGGTATGGCTTGCTTCGTTGAGGCATCAGGGCTGGGTCCCTTGGAGGGGGCCTCTGTGAGAGTTGAGCGCACTGGACGGGTCGCTCTTGCGGTGGGATCGCCACCCCAGGGACAAGGACATGAGACAACGCTTGCTCAAATTTGTGCGGACGAGCTTGGTGTGGGGGTGGAAAGCGTCGATGTCACATTAGGAGATACGGAACGTCTCTCTTATGGTACGGGTACCTTTGCTAGCCGCACGGCTGTTGTGGGAGGTAACGCAGTGAGCATGGCTGCGCGTGCAGTAAAAGAAAAAGCGATTCGAATAGCATCAAAAATTTTGGGAGTGGGGGTTGAGGGCCTTGAGCTTGCGGGGGGGAAAGTCTTCAGCAGAGGAATGCCGGCCAAGTCTATCCCTTTGGGCGAAATTGCTACCATCGCATCGGGTTCCGTTCCGGGAAGCTTATTTCCTGAAGGGATCGAGCCGGGGCTCGAGATGACTTGTTACTTCACACCTCCGCAGCCCACGTACGCGAGTGGCGCCCATGTCGCGGTGGTGCAGATCGATCCTCAGACGGGTTTCGTGAAAGTCCTGCGCTATGCTGTGGCTCATGATTGCGGAAGGGTCATTAATCCGATGATCGTGGACGGGCAAATCCACGGAGGAGTTGCGCATGGTATCGGCGATTCCCTATTTGAAAACCTCCAATACGATGAAAACGGACAGCTCCAAACGACATCTTATCTTACTTATCTGATTCCGACATCATATGACGTTCCATATATCAAAACGGAGCACGTTGAGATTCCCTCCCGATTCAACCCTCTTGGGGTCAAGGGGGTTGGGGAAGCCGGCGCGATTGGTGCTCCGGCTGCAATAGCAAACGCGATCGCAGATGCCCTTTCACCGTTCGGGGTGCCGATTCAAGAATTTCCTTTGATTCCAAGTCGGATCTGGGAATTGATCAATAAAAAGAGCTTTTCTGACGAAGCAGTCCAAGGATAATTCGCTTCGACAACCAAGGAAAGCAAATCCCTTCTATCTTGTGCGAAAGGTATACTATGAAGGTTCTAATACTCAATTATGAACAGGTAGAAGATATTATCATGTCAGATACGGGACTTCGAAATTGCCTGGAAGCCCTTGAAGATATCTACCGTGATTATGGAGTAGGAAAAACGGCAAACCGCACGCGCTCGCACACTTATATCCCTTTGCTGGATCAGCAATCGCATGAGGGAGATCGCTTTTTTTATCACCTGAAGACTCTGGATGGAGGCAGTATGAGGGGAGGTGTCATGGCGCTCAGGATCCACTCCGGTCTCCTACATCATGTCGATGTCGCTGGCATACCCAGAAGAGAATATTATGCCTCGGTTGGAACGGAGCATGGAGAGAAGAAATGGTTGGAATTGGTTCTCCTTTTTAACGTCCAAGACGGAAGTTTATTGGCGGTCATGCCTGGCGGTCTCATCCAGAGTATACGGGTAGGTTTGACGAGCGCACTTGGGAGCAAATACATGGCTAAGGAGGCAGCCCAAAACGTTGGCCTATTCGGTGCTGGATGGCAGGCGAAGGCTCAATTGCTTGCTCACCGACTCGTGCGAACGATTCGTCATGTTAAGGTTTACAGCGTCCGTTCGGAAAGTCGAGAACGCTTTGCCGCTGAGATGGAAAGGCTAATGGACATCGACATTCAGGCAGTCAATGATCCGAAGCAGGTTCTAGATTGCGTTGATCTGGTTCTGGCTGCTACGACCTCCTATGAGCCCGTCTTCAAGACTGAATGGCTGAGTGCCGGGATGCACTTCACGTATATTGCATCAGGGGAAGTGGACACGGCAGCTGTAAGGCGAGCCGATCGTGTCGCTATCCATACACACCTTGGCGCAAAGAATTATTGGACCGAAGCGGGAGATAATCCGGCTAAGCGCTTTGCAGAGCGGTATGTTGAGGACGATATCAACCAATACCCGGAACTTTCAGATTTGATCCTGGGCCGCTACAAGGGTCGCGCATCTCCCGATGAGATCACGTGCTTTGTCAACAACCAAGGAACGGGTATCCAATTTGCCGCGGTGGCCGGATACGTGTACGAAGCAGCCAAGAAAAGAGACATCGGTCGTTTCGAGACTTGGGATCATCTATTACAATCTACGCATCCGTAGTTGCAAGCAGCCCGGGCGTGAAGTAGGCATCGGCGACAGGGGAAATAGGCGATACTATGTCGACCAAAAACTGGATACGGCCGTTGATGTTGATTCTGGTGCTGGTGGGTTTTTCGCTGGCGCAGGGTGCTGAACTCCAAAGGGTAAGGATTCCATTTACGAGCTATACGATAGAACAGCTTCCCTATCAGTTGGCCGACAAGAAAGGCTATTTCCGTGAAGAAGGGTTTACTCCGGAATTTATTTACATGCGGTCGACCACGATCACCATGGCTCTGGCCAGCCAGACTCTGCTTTACTCCAGCGGTGCCTCGTCCGCAATTCAAGCTGCGGTAAGTGGAATCGACGCCAAAGTCTTATGGGTGGCCTCGTCCAAGACTCTCATGTTTTTGTTGGCAAAACCGGAAATCAAGCAAGTTTCCGATCTTAAGGGGAAGCGCATTGGAGTTTCCGGAATCGGCGGCGCTTCGGATGTAGGGACACGCGCGATGTTATCTGCGAATGGAGTCAATCCGCGAGACACGACCATTATTGCAATCGGACCGACTGAAGCCCGTCTGCTTGCTTTGAAAGCGGGCGTCATCGATGCGACGCCTCTGATCTCACCGCGTAACTTCCAAGCCGAAAACCTCGGGTTTCGAAATCTCGGATTCATGGGCGATTTCATGCCCAACGCCTTCGGAGGATTCTCCATCAACAGCGTCGCCTTGAGCCAAGACGCGAAGACCGTGGAAACCTTGGTGCGGATTGGACTGAAGGGCTTGCGGGTCATGAAACAAGACAGAGCTTTCACCGTGGATGTTATGCAAAAGTTCACCAAGATGGATGATAAAGAAATCGCCCAGCGCACCTACGAAGCGAACATCCCATACTTCACGGATGATGGGATCATCTCGGAAGCCGAGCAGCGGGCCATTTTGGAAGAATCAAAAAAACAGTTGAACATCGATAAGCCGATCCCATTGAGCGTCTTTGATTTTTCCCTGACTCAGAAAGTGAAAAAAGAATTGGGCAACTGGAAACCTTAAGAGCTGGACAATAAGAAGGAGGACCATGAGAGATGGGTTATCGCGACCTGCGTGAGTATCTAAACAAGCTTGAAGAGTCGGGTAAGCTGCATCACGTCACTTGCGAGGTGGACAAGGATTGGGAGATCGCTGCGGTAACACGGGGCGTTTTCCAAGACATTCCGGATTCGCGAAGACCGGCGCTGATGTTCGACCGGATAAAAGGCTACCGTAATCCTTTGGTGGTTGGCGTCCTCGGAGGCTCGCTCGACATCTATGCCCTGGCTCTGCAGACAACGGTCGACGGCATCGAAGACGCCTGGAAAAAGGCCTACACAAAACCAATTCCGCCAGTGAAGGTGAACACTGGCCCGTGTAAAGAGGTGATCGAGACAGGCAAGGACGTCGATGCGCTGGCGTTTCCGATTCCGGTCTGGACGGTAGGCCAAGACCCCAGCCCTTATCTTACCGCGCCTCAGGTGTTCTCCGTGGATCCGCATACCGGCGTGGGTAACGTCGGAACATATCGCATCCAGATGCGAGAGAAAGCGCGTTTGGGTCTCATGGTGAATTTGCGCCAGCATCTACGGAAGCAAATCGGTCTTTACGAAGAAAAGGCCGCGCCCACTCCTATAGCGATCGTGCTCGGCTCCGAGCCCGCCGTTCCTCTCACGTCGGTCAGCAAGATACCCTATGACATGGACGAGGTCGCGGTGGCGGGCGGTTTACGCGGTGAGCCGGTCGAGGTGGTGCGATGCGAGACCAACGACTTGCTGGTGCCGGCCAACGCAGAGCTGGTCATCGAGGGTTTTATCCCGGCAGGAGTTAGAGAACACGAAGGTCCGTTCGGCGAGTTCACGGGATACATGGGAGTCTCCGGTGATTCCTATGTTGTAGAAGTCACGGCGATTACACGTCGGAAGGACCCTATCATTCACGCCTTCTTAAGCCAGATGCCGCCCAGCGAGAGCAGCACGATCAAGGCGTATGGCCGCGAGCGCGCCATTCTCCGGTATCTTCGAGACCAGCGCGGGATTCGCGTGCGCGACGTACATCTCACCACCGGTGGAAGCGCTACCGCGTTCCTGGCGATCAGTATGACCTCGGAGTTTCCAGGACAGGCCATACAAGCCATGTGGGGAGCTTGGAGCGTCGATCCAGCTCTGGGAAAATTCACCGTCGTGGTGGATTCCGACATCGACGTGCGCGATCCGTTCGAGCTTCAATGGGCGATGTGCTTTCACGTTCAGCCCCAGAAAGACATCTATGTCTTTCGCGACACGCCGGCGATGCAACTCGATCCGTCGGTTGCTCCCGCCGACGTTGAGCAGCACATACGCGAACAGCTTACAGGTTCCAAGGTCGGGATCGATGCGATGCGAAAGTTTCTCTTCCCGGCCGTTGCGATTCCACCGAAGGAGCACATGGTCAAGGTTCGCAGTCAATGGCAGCGATATGGATTCGCTAAATAGCGCCTGCCGGGAATCAAGGACAAGTTGATGAAGCTGCGCCGATTAAAGTCCAAGGCGTTAATTCTTTTCTATGCGCTTGTATTTATTTTAGTTTTTCGCCTCTCCGCGCCAGCCCAGGAGACGGTGGATCCCAAGATCATCGAGGGGGCCAAGAAAGAAGGACAAAGTCGTCTGGTGTACGATCATGACCCTGGAGCAGGCCAAACAGGTCGCGGACCGGTTTCAGGAAAAGTATCCGTTCATCAAGCCCGTGCTCTTTCGTACGGGAGGGGGTCCGCTGCTGAACAAGATCCTGACCGAAACCCAGGCCGGACGGCATGCGTGGGATGTGGCTCTAGGAAGAGCAGAAATCCTCCTCCCGCTCATGCAGAAGAAACTTCTCGCGCCGTATCGCTCGC
>Ga0075424_100001176_pt1 | contig 22483 bp, 19 predicted proteins | sample SoiMethybrSBSTD3_FD_75301 | JGI IMG/M metagenome (GOLD analysis project Ga0075424, IMG submission 75301) | Bulk soil microbial communities from a Populus tree surrounding site in Tennessee, USA - Soil MetaG P. TD hybrid SBSTD3 | ecosystem: Environmental > Terrestrial > Soil > Tree plantation... | reverse complement strand
TGGAGGTCGACGAGCGGCGGATGGCGGGCAATCTCTCGGCCCACGGGGACTTCGCCGCGTCGGAGGCGCTGCTGGCGGCGCTGGCCCCCCGGGTGGGCAAGCACCGGGCGCAGGACCTGCTCCAGCGTGTCCTCGGCGAGGCCCGCCGGGAGGGTCGCTCGCTCGAGGAGGCGGCCGCGGCATCGGAGGTCGCCCGCGAGATCTCGCCCGGCGAGCTCGCCTCCCTGCTGGAGCGGCCGCGAACCGGGGCGGCCGGGGCCATGGTCGACGGGGTGGTCCGGCGGGCGAGGGAGCGGCGCGCCACCGAGCCCGAGGCGTGGCCGTGATGCCTCCGGCGCGGTTCCCGCTGGCCGTGCTGCCGACGCCCCTGCAGCCGGCCTTGCGGCTGTCCGACGCCCTGGCGGGCCCTTCGATCCTGGTCAAGCGGGACGACCTCACCGGGTTCGCGCTGGGCGGCAACAAGGCCAGGAAGCTCGAGTACCTGCTCGGGGACGCCCTGGCCACACGATGCGACGTCCTCCTCACCGGGGGTGGGCCGGACTCCAACCACTGCCAGGCCGCCGCCGCCGCCGCCCGGGTCGCCGGGCTCGCCTGCGAGCTGGTGCTCTATGGGGACGAGCCGCGGCAGCCCCGCCTGAACCTGGCGCTCGCCCGTCGTTCCGGCGCGGGCGTGGCCTTCACCGGCGACCCCGACCGGGCCTCGGTGGACGGCGCGATCGCCGGCCGCGCCGAGCGGCTGCGCGCCGGCGGCCGCCGGCCATACGTCGTCCCGCGTGGCGGCGCGACGCCGCTCGGCGCGGCCGGCTACGCGCTGGCCGTCCCCGAGCTGGTCGGGCAGCTCGCGGAGCTGGACACCGACCCCGAGGTGGTGCTGGTGGCGACCGGCTCGTGCGGGACCCAGGCCGGTCTGGTGGCCGGGACCGTGGCCGCCGGCCGCCGCTGGCGGGTGGTCGGGGCCGCCGTGAGCCGGCCTCCGGTCGAGTGCCGTGACCGGGTGCTCCGGCTTGCGCGCGGATGTGCCGCCCTGCTGGGGTTCCCCGCGCCAGAGGAGCGGGACGTGGAGTTGGTGGACGCCCGCGGGCCCGGCTACGGGGTGGCATCGGCGGACGGCGACGCGGCGGCCGGCCTGGTCGAGGCGACCGAGGGGCTGCTGCTCGATCCGGTGTTCACCGCCAAGGCGATGGCCGCGCTGGCCGGCACCGTCGGACCAGGACTGTCGGGCCCCGCAGTGTTCGTCCATACCGGCGGGATGCCGGTGGCCCTGCAGTCGATCGCGAGGAGGTGCGGGTGACCGACAACGTCGAAGAGGGGTTCTCCGAGTCGGCCCCGGCGCCGGAGCTGATCGAGGCCGGCTTCGCCCTGGAGGTCGCCGACGCCCCGATGCTCCATGCCGGCCTCAACCTGGCCGACATGGCCCACGTCCTGGCGTTGCGGGACCAGCGGGTGATCCCGGCCGGCGCGGCCGAGCGCCTCCTCGGTCTGCTCCTGGAGGTGTCCGGGTGGCCGGCCGAGCGGTTCCCCTACGACCCCCGCCACGGCGACGCCTACAACTCGCGGGAGCGGTTCTTCGTGGAGCGCCTCGGCTCGGACGCCGGCTGGCTGCACGCCGGCCGACCCCGGCGCGAGGCCGGGCGGATCGCGTTGCGCGTCTGCCTGCGACGCATGACCCTGGAGCTGATGCGCGACGCCGCAGGGTTCGCGGCGGCGGTGGCGGCGCTGGCGGAGGCCACCGCCGAGACGTTCATGCCCGACCAGACCTACCTCCAGCAGGCGCAGCCATCGACCTTCGGGCACTACGTGCTCGCCTTCGCCTATCCCGCGCTCCGCGACGCCGAGCGCCTGCACGACGGCTTCGACTGGGTCAACCGGAGCCCGGCCGGGGCGGGCTGCGTCAACGGCAGCCGCCTGGCGCTGTCGCGGGAGCGGACGGCGAGGCTGCTGGGCTTCGAGGGGGTCATCGACCACACCCGCGACGCGATGTGGCAGACCGACGGGTTCGTCGACCTGCTCGCGACCGGCGCCAGCCTGGCCTCGACGCTCAGCAAGCTGGCCGAGGACCTGGAGATCTGGGACAGCCGGGAGTTCGACTTCGTCTCCCTGGCCGGCCCCTACACCCGCGCGAGCGTGCTCATGCCGCAGAAGCGCAACCCCTACGCGCTGTCCATCGTGCGGGGCGCGGCCGGCGTCCTGCTGGGGCGGCTCTCCGGGTTCCTCGGGGTGGTGAAGACCCCTTCGGCCCGCAGCGACAACCTGATCTTCGCCTACGGCGAGGTGCCTCGGTCCCTGGAGCTGGCCGGCAAGGTGACCCGGCTCATGACCGGCGTGGTCGCCACGCTCCAGGTGCATCCGGAGCGGATGTGGGAGGCGTTGTGCGCGGGCTTCTCCCAGGCCACCGACCTGGCGGAGTACGTCATGCAGTCCTGCGGGATCGACTACCGCAGCGCGTACCTGCTGGTCGGCGCGGCCGTCCGCAAGGCGAGCCGCCAGGGCCTGCGAGGGGTCGATCTCACCGGTGCGATGCTCGACGAGGCGGCCACCGAGACGATCGGCCGCGGCCTTGGCCTCGCCGGCCGGGACCTCTCCGAGGTCCTGGACCCGAGGGCGATCGTCCTCACCAGGACCTCCCTCGGCGGTGCCGCCCCGGAGGTCGTGCGGCGCATGGCCGCCGACCAGGCCGCGGCGGCCGCGGCGACCCGGGACCGGGCCGCCAAGGCGCTCGGCGCCCTCCAGGGCGCCGAGTCGGCGCTGGTCAGCGCCGCGGAGGAGGTGGTCCCTCGCCGTGGCTAGCCACCGCGGGCTCCACCCGGTACTCGATCTCGGGCTGTCCGCGGATCGTGTTGGAGACGTAGCTGGACCGGATCGCCTGGTCCAGCACGGACCGCACCAGCTCGAGCTCGCTGGACGTCGCCTCCACGATGATGCGGTCGAAGCCGGCGCCCCGGTACTGGCCGCGCACGCGCACGCACAGGTCGGGCAGCTCGTGCCCGCGCTTGCGGGCCACGTGGGCCACGGCCAGCGTGAAGCACGCGCCGAGCGAGGCCAGCAGCAGCTCCGTCGGCGTGGGACCGGTGTCGGTGCCGCCGGCCGTGGCCGGCTCGTCCACCAGCACCTCGAAGCCCCGGATCGGGACTCTGCACCGGTATCCCCCCTCCCAGGAGGCGGTGATCTCCAGCATGGCACCTGAGTCTAGCTCCCCGGCTCCCCGGGGGCCGTTGTCGGCACCCCTGCCCGAACACGTGCGGGCGGTGAACGTCGGCCTACCGCTGTTCGGCGAGGCGATCCGGGCCCAGGGGGCGGAGGCGGTGGACGTCGACTGGCGCATCCCGGCGGGGGGGCAGGACCGCCTCGTCGAGGCGCTGACCCGGCTCCACGGACGCCACGCCGAGCGGGTCGACCGGGCCAACCGCGAGGCCGTGCGCCGCCTCGACGAGGCGGTCCCGGTGCTGGTGGAGGTGGGGCCGGCCGCCGAGCTCGTCCCCGCGATGGGCCAGCGGACGATCCTGCACCCCGGTCCGCCGCTCCCGTGGGAGCGGTTCTGCGACCCGCTCCGCCGCTCCGTCCTGGCGGCGGCCCTGGCCGAGGGCTGGGCGGCGACCCTCCAGGACGCCGAGGCCCTGGTCGCCGCCGAGGGGGTGGAGCTGGAACCGGCCAACGACCACCATGCGGTGGTCCCGATGGCCAGCGCCGTCGGCCCCTCCGCCCCCGTCTTCGTGGTGGAGAACCGCTCCGGCTCCAACCGCGCCTTCTCGGGTCTCAACCAGGGTCCCGGCAGGACGCCGTGGTATGGAGTGGACGCACCGGAGGCGGTCGACCGGCTCCGCTTCCTCCGCGACGTCGCCGGCCCGCTGCTCGCCGCCACGGTGCGCCGGAGCGGGCCGATCGACGTGCTCTCGCTGGCCGGCCAGGGCCTGCAGATGGGCGACGACGGCCACATGCGCACCCAGGCCTCCACGAACCTGCTCATCCGCCAGCTGCTCCCGCACCTGGCCGAGGTCGGCGGGCCGGGCCTGGTGCCGGTGGCCCGCTTCCTCTCGGAGAACCACCTGTTCTTCCTCAACCTGGTGATGGCGGCCGCCAAGACGCTGACCGACTGGGCCGGCGAGGTCGCCGGCGCGAGCGTGGTGACCGGGATGGCCCGTAACGGCACCACCTTCGGCGTGCGCCTGGCCGCGACGGGGCGGCGCTGGTTCGTTGCGCCGGCCCCGCCGGTGGACCAGGCCCTGTTCCACGCCGGCTACGGGCCGGCGGACGGCGCTCCCGACATCGGTGACAGCGCGGTGCTGGAGCTGGTCGGCCTGGGCGGGGCGGCGGCGGCGGCCTCTCCGGCGGTGGCCGCGTTCCTGGGCGGCGGCATGGCCAAGGCGGCGGCCGCGACCGAGACGATGGAGCGCATCTGCCTCGCTCGCAGCGCGCGGTTCAAGCTGCCCTACCTCGATCAGCGCGGGTCGCCCGTGGGCGTGGACCTCCGCAGGGTCGTCGAGACCGGGATCACCCCGTCGATCAACACCGGGATCCTGCACCGGTCGGCCGGCAGCGGGCAGGTCGGCGCGGGCGTGGCCAGCGCCCCGCTCGCCTGCTTCGAGCAGGCCCTGCTCGCGCTGGACGAGCGCCTGGAGGCCGCCTCGACGCCGGACGCTCAGGTGCGCTGACGCCGACGGGGGAGGGCCGCGGTCAGGAGGCGAGCCGGCGGTAGATGGCGGCGTGCTGCTCGGCGCAGCGCCGCCAGGTGAACCGTCCGGCCACCCTCGGGCCGCGGCGCCCGAGCCGGTTCCGCAGCTCGGGATCCAACGCCACGCGGGCCATGACGTCGCCAAGCGCACCGGCGTCCCCGGCAGGCGCCAGCAGCGCGTCCTGCTCGCCGAGGAACTCCCGGAACACGGGGATGTCGGTGGTGACGGTCGCCAGGCCGGCCGCGAGCGCCTCCAGCAGGGCCAGGCCCCACCCTTCCTTGTTGGAGGGGAACACGAACGCGTCCGCCGTGTGATACCAGCGGGGCAGCTCCTCCTCGGGCACGGTCCCGAGCAGCACGACCGCCTCGCCGACGGGGACGCCGAGCTGGGCCGCCCGGTCCTGCACCCGCTGCCGGTAGGAGCGGTGGTCCTGAAAGGAGTGGCCACCAACCACCGCGACCAGGGGCGGCGGGCTGACCACGGTTCTGACCTTGGCGAGCGCCTCCACCAGCTCCAGGCTGCCCTTGCGGGGCTCGATGCCGCCCACCGTCAGGAACAGGAAGCGGCCCCTGGCACCGATCCGCGCCCTGAGGTCGGAGCCGTCGACCGACGACGGCCGCGCGAACCGCGGGCCGTCCACGCCGTTGGTGACCACCTCGGCGTCCACCCCGAACTCCTCACGCAGACGCCGCCGCCAGTCCCGGCTCACCACCAGAACCTGGTCGGGGTCGAGGATCGAGTGGCGTTGGCATTCCACCAGCGACTGGGAGACGAAGTCCTCGACGTGGTGGACGGTGCGGATGACCGGGAGGCCCGCCGGTCCGGCAACGGCCACCCCGGCGCGCGCGGCGATGCAGTCCTGGGCGTGGACCAGGTCGAAGCGGCCGCGCAACCGCCCTGACAGGCCGGCGACGAGCGTGTCCATCGAGGTGGCCACCCGCTCCTCCAGGCTGCCGTCCCGGCCGGGGGCGGGCAGGATCGTGTGCGGCGCCCGCAGGGGCCGGAAGAAGCCGGCCCCGGGGTCGCCGAGGGCGAACACGTGCACCTGGTGGCCGAGGTCGTGCAGGTTCTCGGCCAGGTGGAGGCTGTGCACCACCCCGCCCCTCGGCTTGGTGGAGTAGGTCAGCATCGCGACCCGGGGACGGGCGGTCCTGGGCCCCGTCATTGGAGATGCGCCTCGGCGACGGCGGGCTGCCGGCGGCTGAGCGCGGCGGACATCAGGGCGCCCCGGGCGCCCGTCGGGGCGAGCAGGCAGCCGGCCTCCGCGAGCCGGCCTCGCTGGTCGGCAAGCCCCTGCGGGTCGGCGTCGGTACCGAGAACGTAGGCCACCACCACCGGCCCGCCGGGTCGGCTTCCGGCCTCGGCGCACGCGGGCGCCAGGACCGCCGCCGGGTCCGGGTGCGAGCCGTGGCCGAGCACGACGTCGAGGAGGATGACGGCCGTCGAGGGATCGTCCGCCTCCCGCCGGATGTGCTCGACCCGCGCCGCCGGGTCGAGCATCGGGTGGGGCCGGCCCCGGGTGAACTCCTCCTCGCCGAGGTCGAGGCAGACGTGCGCACCGTCCGGAGCCGGCGTGGCCCAGGCCGGCCGCAGCGGGACGTTCGAGTACACGGGGCCGAGCTGCCGGCTGAGCAGGACCATGGCCTCGTAGCACAGGGTGCCTCCGGAGAACAGGCCCCGGACCGCCAGCCGCTGTGGATCGAGCCCGGCGGCGGCCCGCCGCACCGGCTCGGCCAGCCCCTCCCAGGGTCGAGGCGCGGGCGCGCCGAGCAGCCCCACCGCTGCCGCGGCCGCCTCCTCCAGGGTCCCCACCAGCCGAACCTGCCGCGGAGCGGGCAGCGGCTCCCGCAGCCCGACCAGCGCGGCGACCGTCGGCTTGCCCCCAAGGTCGGCCAGGAGGGACCGGGCGACCGCTCGAGCCGGCGGCTTGGACACCAGCACCAGCACCTCGGTCGACGGGTCCGCCTCCAGCGCCCGCACCGCCAGGCGCGTCATGCGCGCGCCGACCTGCTCCTGGAGGTCGCGGCCGCCCACCCCGATGACCTGGGACACGCCGGGACCCCAGCGGTCCACCAGCGTCATGACCTCCTGGGCTCCGGTTCCGGCGGCGGCGACCACGCCGACCGGTCCTGGTCGCAGCGCGTTCGCGAATCCCAGCCCGACGCCGCCGAGCACCCCGGTGCCGGCGCCGGGCCCCATCACCAGCAGGCCGAGCCGCTCCGCCCTGGCCTTGAGCTCCACCTCGTCGGCCAGCGGCACGTTGTCGCTGAACACCAGGACGTGCAGGCCGGCGGACAGGGCCTTGTGCGCCTCCAGTGCGGCGAACGGGCCCGGGACGGAGACCAGCGCGACGTTCGCGCCGCCCATGGCGGCGACCGCCTCCTCCAGCGTCTGCGGCGTCCGCTCCGCGCCCCTGCCGGGCGTGGGCGCCGCCTGGACCAGCGTGCTCATCCCTGCCTCCAGGGCGGCCACGGCCTCCCCCTCGTTCCCCGCCCGGACCGCGAGGGCCAGATCGTTCGCGCCGACACCCCCCAGCTGGTCGGTCCCGAAGCCCTCGTCGGCGAGCCTGGCCAGGTTCGCCGGCGTCCCCATCACCGCCGCCGCCCAGCCCACGCCCGGCTGCTCGAGCAAGGTCCGGGTGGCCGCCATGAGCTGCACCGAGTCCACGTAGGTGTCACCGCGTGTCTGGATGCGGAGCGCGCTCACCGTGGCGGCTCCGCCCCCGCGGGGACACGCCCCGGGACGACGCTCGTCCCAGCCCTCCCCGCCACCCCCTCCAGGACCCGGGTCGGGGAGGTGATGATCACCCGCCGACCTCCGGCCCGGACGAAGCGGATGGCGGCGGTCACCTTCGGGCCCATGCTGCCGTGCGGAAACTCGCCGTCGGCAAGATGCTTCTCGGCCTCGTCGACGGTCATGGTGGCGACTGCCCGCTGGCGCGCCGTGCCCCAGCCGAGCCATACGTGGTCGACGCCCGTGAGCAGCACGAGGATGTCTGCGCCGAGCGTCGACGCCAGTCGTTGGGCGGAGAGGTCCTTGTCGATCACCGCGTCCACGCCGCGGATCCCAGCCCCCTCCCGGGCCACCGGGATCCCGCCCCCGCCCGCCGCCACGACCACGAACCCGGCCTCGACCAGCGCCCGGATGGCGTCGGCCTCGAGGAGGCCCTGCGGCTCCGGGGACGGCACGGCCCGCCGCCAGCCACGCCCGGCATCCTCGATCATGTGCCAGTGCCGCTCCCGCGCGAGCCGCTCCGCCTCGTGCCGCAGGTAGAAGGGGCCGATGGGCTTGGTCGGGCGGTGGAACGCCGGATCGGAGGGATCGACCAGGGTGTGGGTCACGATCGTGGTCACGGGCCGCTGCCCCGGGACCCGGCCGCCGCGGAGCGCCGCCGTGATCATGTGGCCGACCTGCCCTTGCGTCATCGCCCCGAGGACGAACAGCGGCTGCGGTGGCACCAGGCCCGCGCCCTCCTCCTGCTGGATGGCGAGGTTGCCGACCTGGGGGCCGTTGCCGTGGGTGAGGACCACCCGATGGCCGTCCCGCGCCAGGTCCGACACCACCGTCGCCAGGGCCGCCACGTTGGCGAGCTGCTCCTCATAGGTCCCTCGCTCGCCTTGGGTGAGGACGGCGTTGCCCCCGACAGCGATCACAACGGTGCTCATCTGCTCGACGTGGCTCCTCGACCTTCGCCGGCACCCGTCTCACGATGGGCGCATCGTCATCCACAACGCGCGGGCGGGCTGGTCGCCCGGGTTGCGCCACCGGTGGGGACGGTCGGTCCGGAAGTGCAGGGCGTCGCCGGGGCCGAGGGTGAGCTCCTCGCCGCCGACCCGGAAGACGAGGGTGCCCTCCAGCAGGTAGACGAGCTCCTCGCCCGGGTGCTCCATCTCCTTCGGGCCGCTGTCGGCCCCCGGCTCCAGCTCGGCCACCGCCCCGGCCAGGTGGAACGAGCCGTAGGGGCCACTGACCCCCCGGAGCTGCAGGCCCCGTTTGGAGGTCAACAGCGGCTTTCCCTCGCCCGCCTTCACGAGCGAGACCGACGGCGGCACACCGTCCTCGTCGATGAAGTAGCTCACCGGGCGGTCGAACGCCATGGCCAGCTTCATCAGCGTTGCGATGGTCGGCACCATGCCGTTGCGCTCGAGCTTGTGAATCGCGGTGGCCGAGACACCGGCCCGCTGCGACAGCTCCTCCAGGGAGAGGTTCTGCTGCTTGCGGAGCTGCCGGACCTTGGCCCCGATGGCGGCGAGCGCCTCGTCCAACTGCACGGTCATCCACTCACTCCTGGTGCGCCCGTCCCGGGCTTGAGTCCCCCAAATGCCACGATCCCCGACCTGCATTATAGGGGATGAAGCTGTACGATGATGAATCCTCGACGCCGGGAGGTCTCATGGTCAGGCGGGTCGCGGTCATCGGCGGGAGCGCCGCCGGTATGGGCGCGGCAGGCGCCGCCAAGCAGGCGGACGCCGACGCGCACGTGATCGTCTTCACCGACCAGCAGGACGTCGCCTACAGCCCGTGCGGCATCCCCTACGTCCATGGGCGGGAGATCGACACCTTCGACCGCCTCATCCTTCAGGGCCGGGAGTACTACCAGCAGCTCGGCTACGACATCCGCTACGGGACGCGGGTACGGTCCATCGACCTCGGAGCCCGCCGGCTGGGCGTGGAGGGTGGGGACGACGAGCCGTTCGACAGCCTGGTGGTCGCCACCGGCTTCGAGTACGAGCGGCCCGCCATCTCCGGCATCGACCTGGAGGGCATCTACTACGTCCGCGACATCCGCGAGGCGATGCGCTGGGACCAGATCCTCGAGCGGACCAAGGTCGCCGCGGTGGTGGAGGCGCAGCCGATCGGCGTGGAGATGGCCACGGCCCTGGCCCACCGGGGCATCGAGACGCACCTTGTCGACCCGCGCCCGTGGGCCATGGCCGACATCGCCGACCCGGACATCATGCAGCCGGTGGAGGACTCCTGGCGCGAGATGGGCGTCAAGCTCCACTTCAACACGCGCGTCGAGGCGCTCCTGGGCTCGGGAAGCGTGCGAGCGGTCAGGACCTCCGCCGGCGACGTCCCGGTCGACATGGTGGTGATGGGGACCAGGAAGCTCCCCAACAACCGGCTGGCCCGTCAGGCGGGCATCAAGATCGGCTCCACCGGCGGCGTCATCGTCGACCAGCACATGGCCACCTCGGCGTCCGGTGTGTTCGCCGCGGGCGACTGCGTCGAGGTCCCCCAGGGGGGCACGAACATCCCCGTCCAGGGCCTGTCCGGCAGCCACGCCTACGCCCAGGGCAAGGTCGCCGGCGCCGGCGCCGTCGGCAGGTCGCGCAGCTACCAGCCGGTGTACGTGCCCTGGGGCATGGTGGGCGGCAAGTGGATGATCGGCGGGGTGTCGTTCGGGGAGACCATCGCCAGCGCCCTCGGGGTCCCCTTCGTCACCGGGGTGGCCGAGGGCATCTCCCGGGCCCGCTACTACCCCGACTTCAAGAAGATCCGCGTGAAGCTGCTGGCGGAGCCGCGCACGCTGCGCCTGATCGGTGCCCAGCTCGTCGGTGGCGAGGGCATCAAGGAGCGATGCGACTTCCTCGCGATGGCGGCCAGGAAGGGCGTGACGCTGGAAGAGCTCGCCTGGATGGAGAATGTGTACTCGCCCGCCATCGGGGCGCTGAACGAACCGATCGCGCTGGCGGCGCAGAATGGTCTCGGCAACGCGAGGGGCTGACCATGCCACTCTTCGAATGGGTTCGGCGCAACTCCGAGATGTACCTGCTCGAGGCCGCGCAGGCCGACCTGGCACGGCGCTACCTGGGCCGACCAGGTCCGGTGAGCCGGCGGGGTCTCCAGCCGCTGTTCTGGAAGCGCCTGTTCGTGCCCGTGTACCGCAGGCTCCCATGGAGGCTGCGTCACGCCGTCATCCTCGGCATGCCAGGGAGCCATCGACGGTCCTGGCAACGCCGGGGACCGCCCCCGGCCGCTGCGAGGTGAGGACCAGGATCTGTCGACGAGGCCTCAGGAAGGAGCCCGCACGCCTGTGTGGGCCACGTTCAGGGAGGATCCGGATATGGCACAGTTCGTGGACGACCGCGTCGACGCGGGTCAGGCGATCGTCGACTTCGAGGACAAGGTCTTCGAGGACCACCAGGCGGAGCCCGGCCAGCAGGCGTGGATCTTCATCCACAGCGTCCCGTTCGAGAGCTCCGTGTCGGTGGTCAACCTCCTGACCGCCACGCGGATCCGCCGCAAGGGCTTCGACACCAACATCGTCCTGTTCGGCCCCGGCTCGCTGATCGCCTCCGCGACGCGCGGGTTCCCCAAGGTGGGCGACGAGGCGTTCCCCGGGAACATGAACTACAACCGGCAGCTCCAGACGTTCATGGACGAGGGGGGCAAGGTCTACGCCTGCCGCTTCTCCGCCGCGGCCCTGTACGGCATGCGCGAGTCGGACATGCTGAAGGGCGTCAAGCCCATTCACCCACGCGACGTCCTGGACGCGGCGCTGACCGCCTGGAAGGCGGGGGCGTTCGTCCTCAACACCTGGAACATCTAGCCGGCGCCCGCGAGCCCGGGCTCGTGCCCCCTTCCCGGTGCCCACCATGAGCCAAGCGCCTGTCGAGCTGGTCGAGCGCTGGAACCTCGCCGAGCGTCACCTGTATCCGGTCGTGTTGGCCCGACCGGACCTGTACGAGCGCTACCTGGCGCTGGTGCGCGCGACGGCGGACGACCTCGGGGACCTGTCGACCCCCGAGGCGCTGGCCGCCGCGTTCGGCGAGGCCGTGCCCCGGGCGGCCCGAACCGCCGCCCGGCGCGGGATCCCCACCGGGGGGCTCGACCTGGAGGTGGCGGCGGGGGCGGCCTTCGCGCTCCGGTACCGGGAGGTCAGGGCCGCCGCCGCCCGCGGCGCCGTCGCGGCGCGGGTCCAGGAGGCGACGGCGAAGGGGGAGCGGTGGGTCGCGCTGCAGGAGCCGCCCGGCGGGCGGGCGCCCGATCCCTTCGCCGGGGCCGTGTCCTCCCGCGTCGAGCTGCACGTCCCCACGGGCGTGGCCATCCACTCCTTCGTCGAGCTCGATCCCGATACCTACCAGCCTCGGTACGGGGTCGAAGCCGCCCGCCTGGATCCGGTCAGCGGCGAGCTGGCCAGGGACGAGGAGCCGGTCGCGACGCCGCGAACCTTCGACGACCCGGCGGCCTGGGAGCGGGCCATCGCGGCCCTGCGCCGGGCCTGTGAGACCGGGTCGCCGTCGCAAGGGCCTCAGGATCGAGTTGTGGAGGGCGACAGATGAACCAGGACCGCGTGCCCAGCCGGACCATCGACGGGCACAGCCACATCGGCGAGATGGCCGCCTGGAAGTTCTACGACCTCGCCGAGCCGGTGAAGCCGACCGTCTATGAGTTCCCGACCACGCAGAGCTACCTCCAGCACATGGACGAGCTCGGCGTCGAACGCGCGCTGGTGCTGTCCAACTACGGCATCCCCGTGCAGCAGCAGCCGTTCTCCCTGAACGACCTCGTGCTCGACTCCGTCAAGTCCTCCGACCGTCTCCGCGGGGGGTTGTGGGTGTCGTTCCTCCCACAGAACAAGGAGATGACCCTCCAGGCCCTCAAGCACGCGGGTGAGGAGGGCATCGTGGCCCTCAAGACCACGTTCCTGCTGGGCGGCAACCCCAACCCCGAGGGCTGGGACGAGGAGACCACGGAGGTCGCCGAGGCCTGCTTCCGGGCCGCCGAGGAGCACGACCTGGTGTTCCACTTCCACACCAGCCCGGGGGGCGCCTCCGACCTCAACAACTTCATCCCTCTGGTGGAGCGCTACGGCAAGCGGGTCAAGCTCTACCTGGTGCACTTCGGCGGCGGTGTCAGCGGCCACATCCGCCTGGTGCCGCGGTTCCTGGACTGGGTCGAGCAGGGCTACAACGTCTACACGGACGTCACCTGGGCGGTCGGCTTCGGGGTCCGCTGGCTCCTCACCGAGATCGAACGGCGCGGCGTCGGTCACGACCGCGTGCTGTTCGCCTCCGACGAGCCGTGGAGCGACTTCTGGGGCGAGTACTACAAGATCGCTGGCCAGCCGGTCGGCCGGGAGCTCAAGGACCGTATCCTCTACCAGAACTTCGAGGCGCTCTATGGACACAAGTGGTAGCACCCGCTCCAGCGCGGGGCTCGGGCCGCTCATCGCCGAGGTGCAGAGCCTCGGGCTGCGGGTCGAGGCGCCGATGGAGGAGGGCCGCCGCGGGGGAGCGGGCCCCGCCGACGCCGGCATGATCTGGATCGAGGGCACCCCCGTCACCTTCCCGCACGTCAGCGGGTTCGCCTCGAGCTCCCCGTACCTGCTCCGGCGCGACCAGCGCGACGGCTGGGGCGTGTACCGCGACGACCGGCGCCTGGCCAGCGCCACGCTGCCGGCGAGGCCGAGGTTCTACGACCGCCAGACCGCCGACGGCACCCCGTACTGGAAGATCGCGCTGCTCCATCTGGACTCACTGGCCAGCACCGTGATCCAGACCTGCATCTACTGGGGGAACGCCGACCAGTGCCAGTTCTGCGCGATCGAGACGTCCCTGGAGGGTGGCCGCACCATCCCGGTGAAGAAGCCCGAGCAGCTCGCCGAGGTTGCCCTGGCGGCCAAGGAGCTCGACGGCGCGGTCGACGTCACGCTCACCACCGGGACCACCCGGGGGCCTGACAAGGGGGCGCTGTACCTTGGCAGGTGCGCCCTCGCGGTCAAGGAGGCGACGGGCCTGCCGGTCCAGGCGCAGTTCGAGCCCCCCGACGACTATTCGGTGTTCGAGGCGCTCCGCGACCTGGGGGTGGACACCGTCGGGATGCACGTGGAGTCCTTCGACCAGCGGGTCCTCGACCAGGTCGCGCCGGCCAAGGGCAGGACCGGCGTGGAGGGCTACTTCCGAGCCTGGGAGCGGGCCGTCGAGGTGTTCGGTCGCGGACAGGTGTCCACCTACGTGATCCTCGGCATGGGCGAGGATCCCGAGCTCACGGTGGAGTGCTGCAAGCGGGCTGTGGACCTGGGGGTCTACCCCTTCGTGGTGCCGCTGCGGCCGAGCGCCGGGAGCCTGCTGGAGTCGATGCTCCCGCCCGACCCCGGCTACGTGCAGTCGGTGTACCGCCGGGTCGCGCCCCAGGTGCTCCTGAGCGGGCTGGAATCGGCGAGGGTGAAGGCGGGCTGCGCCCGATGCAACGCCTGCTCGGCGATGTCCGCGTTCGAGGGGAGACCGCATGGAACGAACCGCCGCACCCTACCGGTCCTTCAGCTCCGCTGAGCTGGCGGCCCCGCCCGACCGGGCGGACTGCAGGGTGGTGGCCGCCGAGGCGGAGCGCGCCATCCACATGGCGATCCGCCGCGCCGTCTTCGTGGAGGAGCAGGTCCTGTTCGGCGGCTCGGACGCCGACGAGCACGACCGCGACCCCGCGACCCTGCACGTCCTGGGCTTCTGGGCCGGAGAGGCGGCCGGTACCGTCCGGCTCTACCCGCTGGCCGAGCCGGGGTGCTGGAAGGGCGACCGCCTGGCCGTGCTGCCGCCGTTCCGCAGGCACGGCATCGGCGCGCCCCTGGTGCGGTTCGCGGTCGGGACCGCCTCCGGGCACGGCGGGGTCGTGATGGTGGCGCAGATCCAGCCCGCGAACGTGGCGTTCTTCGAGCGCCTGGGCTGGTATCGCGTCGGCGATCCGGCCCCCTATGTGGGGCGGCCACACCAGCAGATGGCCATCGACCTCCAGCCGGGCTAGCGCCGGGCCGCCTGACCCTGAGGTCCGAGCAGGCCCGTCACCGGCTCCTGGCCGAGGTCGATCAGCAGCTCCTCCCGCCCCCCCAGCCTGGCCCGCAGCGCGCCGGAGGCGTCGAGCAGCCCGATCTGCTCGCACGCCAGCCCCCTGGCGCCGAAGGCGGCGCGGCACGCCGGCACCTGCGAGGGAAGCGCGCAGAGCAGGAAGCCCAACGACGGGAAGGCGCCCACCCAGGCGGTGAGCGACACGCCCGGCGGTCGCGGCAGGGCGTCGAGGTCGACCAGCACGCCGCAGCGGGTCGGCTCGAGCAGCATCGCCAGCGACCCGAGGACTCCCGCCATGCTGACGTCCTTGGCCGCCAGGCAGTGACCCGCCTCCGCCAGGTCGGCGAGCAGCCGCACGTCGTCGGCGAGCGCCGCGCCGCGCTCGCGGATCGAGGAGAAGAAGGGGAAGTCCTCGCGCATCCCGCCGTCCAGGCAGGCGCAGAAGAGCAGCGCCTGGCCGGGCGCGGCATCCACGGCGCGGAGCGGCCTCCGCGCCGTCCCGAAGACGAACGCCGAGAGCGCGGGCGGACCGGAGCGGATGGTGAGGTGACCTCCGACCACGGGCACGCGGTAGAGCTCGGCGCCGAACCGCAGCCCCTCCAGCGCCGAACGGGCCGAGGGCTCGTCCGCGACGATGGTGTCCACCAGGGCCTCCGGCCGTCCGCCCATCGCCGCCACGTCGTTGACGTTCGCCAGCACCGCGGCGATCCCCGCGCCGAACGGGTCGCGCTCCACGAACGGCGGCCACATGGCCTCGCCGGCGACGAGCGCCTGCCGACCGTCGTGCTGCGGGAGCACCGCCGCGTCGTCCCCCGGCCCCCGATCCCAGTCGGTCGGCCCGAAAACGTCGCTCACCATGGCGATCCGCGCCTTGCCGAGCAGGCCGGGATGGCTCCTGAAGCCGCGGACCACCTCCGCGAGCTCGCCGCCGCTCCCCCCTTCGACAGGCTCGACCAAACCGCCCCCGCGTTCCTCCGCCAGCGCCGACACCGCCGGCAGTCTATATGCCCGCGACTCGGCAAGGGCTGGTGCTGGTCCCGGTCTGACCCAGCCCCGTACACTCACGGCCATGGCCGTGTGCGGGGGGTGTGGGAAGTTCGGGTCTGATGACGCGCGCTTCTGCTCGGCCTGCGGCAGTTCGCTCGCCGCCGCCCCCCTCTTTGAGCGGAGGGCTCGCAAGACCGTGACGGTCGTCTTCGCGGACATCGCGGGCTCGACCGAGCTCGGCGACCGCCTCGACCCCGAGACGGTGCAGCAGGTCGTGTCGCGCTACTTCCGAACGACGCGGCGTGTCCTGGAGCGGCACGGCGGCACGGTCGAGAAGTTCATCGGCGACGCCGTCATGGCGGTGTTCGGCATCCCGGTGGTGCACGAGGACGACGCCCTGCGGGCAACGCGCGCCGCGGTGGAGATGGCCGAGTCTCTCAGGGTGCTGAACGAGGAGCTCGACCGCCGCTGGGAGGTGAGCCTCGAGATCCGTGTCGGCGTGAACACGGGCGAGGTCGTGGCCGGCGACCCCTCGGGCGGTCAGGCGTTCGCGACCGGGGACGCCATCAACCTCGCGGCGCGCCTGCAGCAGGCCGCCCAGCCGGGCGAGATCCTGATCGGCGAGAGCACGCGCCGCCTCCTCGGCGACCGTGTCACCGTCGCCGAGGTCAGGCCGTTCCAGGTCAAGGGGAAGCGCGCTCCCGTCAGGGCCTCCCGGGTCCTCGCCGTCAGCTCCGACACGCCCCATTCGACGTCCGTCGCCGGCCCGTTCGTCGGCCGCGAGACGGAGCTCCGGCTCCTTCGGGAGACCTTCGATCGCTGCGTCGCCGAACGGGCGTGCCGGCTGGTGACGATCCTCGGCGTGCCGGGAATCGGCAAGTCACGGCTCGTCCGCGAGGCACTGGATGAGATCAGGGTCGGTACGGGGATCGTTGTCGGCCGCTGCCCGCCCTACGGCGAGGGCATCACCTACCTGCCGCTCCTGGACATCGTGCGCCAGCTCGCGCCCGCCGGACTGGCCGACCTCACCGCAATCGTCGAGGGTGAGGACGAGGGGGACCTGATCGCCGACAGGGTCGCCGGCGCGGTGGGCCTCTCCGCCACGAGCGCGCCGACCGAAGAGACGAACTGGGCCGTCCGCAAGCTGTTCGAGGTGCTCGCCCGCCACCGCCCCCTCGTGGTCGTCCTCGACGACCTCCACTGGGCGGAGCCGACGTTCCTGGACCTCGTCGAGCACGTGGTCGGATCGGCGCACGACGTCCCGCTCTTGGTGGTCTGCCTGGCGCGACCGGAGCTCCTGGATGCGCGTCCGGCGTGGCCGTCGCCGTCGGGCAACGCCAGCGTGGTGCACCTCGAGCCGCTGGCCGAGGACGAGGCGGCGGCGCTGCTCGAGCGGGCGCTGCGCGCCCGCGTGGTCGACGAGCAGACCGGTCGGCGCGCGCTGGAGGCGGCGGAGGGCAACCCGCTCTTCCTCGAGCAGTTGCTGGCGATCCAGGCCGAGCACGGCGAGGAGCTCGGGGTACCGCCGACCATCCAGGCGGTGCTGGCCGCCCGCATCGACCGCCTTCCGCCCCCGGAGCGGACCGTGGTGCAGCGGGCGTCGGTCCAGGGACGGGCGTTCTCGCGACGCGCGCTCGCCGAGCTCGTCGGTGAGCGCAGCCTCGCCACGCTGGATGCGACCCTCGGCGCGCTCGAGCGCAGGGAGCTCATCCAGCGTGACCCGCGCGCGTTCGGAGGAGACGACGGCCTCCGCTTCGCGCACGGCATGATCCGGGACGCGGCATACCGGTTCCTGCCGAAGGAGACGCGGAGCGAGCTTCACGAGCGGCTCGCCTACTGGCTCGACGAGGCGGCCAGGCAGCAGCTCGGCGAGCAGGAGGAGGTCGTCGGCTACCACCTGGAGCAGGCCTATCACTATCGGGCGGAGCTCGGACGCGTCGGGGCGCGCGAGCGCGCCCTCGGCGCCCAGGCCGCCCGGCGGCTCGACTCGTCGGGCCGGCGCGCCCTCGCGCGGAGCGACCTGCCCGCCGCGGTCAACCTCCTGGAGCGAGCCGAGGTGCTCCTGTCGCGCGACGACCGAGCGCGCGCAGAGCTCCTCCCGTCCCTCGGCGCCGCGCTGACCGAGGCCGGGAGGCTGGCCGATGCGGACCGGGTCCTCGTGGCGGCGGTCGACTGCTCACGGGTGAACGAGGACGAGCGGCTGGAGGCGCACGCCATCGTCGAGCAGCTCTTCCTCCGGATCCAGGTCGACACCGAGAAGGCGATGACCGAGGCCCGCGAGCTGGGTGAACGGCTGCAGGCGACCTTCGAGGCCAACGGGGACGCCCATGGCCTGTGCAAGCTGTGGCGGCTTCGCGCGCTGATGCACTGGCTGGAGGGGAAGTGCCTGGAGGCGGACACCGCGTGGGAGCAGGCCGCCGAATATGCCCGCCAGGTCGGGGACTACCGTGAGCGCGCAGACATCCTCGCCTGGCTCGCCTCGTCGAGCTTCGTCGGCCCGATGCCGGCCGAGGAAGGGATCCACCGCTGTGAGGCGATCCGCGAGCAGGTGCGCGACGACCGGCGGTCCGCGGCAGCCACGTTGTACCCGCTTGCCGGCCTGTACGCGATGATCGGCCGCTTCGACGTGGCACGCGAACTCCTCGACTCGGCCTGCCGGACGCTCGAAGACCTCGGCTTCGTCACGCTGGGTTCGTCGTTTACGCACTACGAGGGATTCGTGGAGATTCTCGCTGGAGATCTGCCGCGGGCGGAGGAACGCCTGATGTTCGGCTTGGGGCGGCTGGAAGCGATGGGTGAGAGGGCATTTGTCTCCTCTCTCGCAGCACGCCTGGCAGAGGTTCTCCTCAGCCAAGGCCGCCTCGATGAGGCGAAGAGGTTCGTCGATCGGAGCCAGGAGACCGCAGCACCCGACGATATTGCGGCGGAGATTGCGTGGCGAAAGGTCCAAGCCAAGATCCTAGCGACTATCGGCCGCCTGGAGGACGCAGAGGCACTCGCACGCCGAGCCGTGTCCCTCGCTGGGGAGACGGACTGGAGCAACGATCACGCGGCCGCCCGGGTCGCCCTCGGCGAGATCCTACACAAGCGCGGAGTACAACAGGAGGCCGAGGCGGAGATCCGAGAGGCCCTTGCAATGTATGAGGCAAAGGGGAATACCGCCGCGGCGGAAGAGGTGCATGCACTGCTGGCCGGACTTGTACCCGCGTGAACTGGTCTCACAAGGAGGCGCAGTTGAATCCTCAATTCCACGACCAACTCGACCTGAAGAGCAAGGGACGGACCGTCGCAGCGGGCGGCCCGTGCAATTGGCTGGAGGACGACGAGTGGGCCGAAGTACGGGAGGTTGAGGTTAGGCAGGGGAATGTCGTCGCGTCGAGCCGCGACCGGTCCACGACGGTCCGCAGGGACAGCGACCCAACCTGGTGGCTCGACGTGGACTCGACCGGCCAGTTCGGCTATGGGCCGGCGGAGGCCAGCGCCCGGGCGGTCGTGCACAGGACGGACGGCACGACCTACGAGTACGAGTGGCCCGACGCCGTCGTGGTGGACATGCCCCTGCAGCTGGAGGAGATCCAGGGCAACGTCGTCGCCGGGTTCAGCAAGGACCACACCAGCTACCTGTTCTTCGCGCTTCCCGACGAGCCGGCCCAGGCGCGCGCGTGGCTGGCTGACCTGGTTGACGAGGTCGCGACCGCCCAGGAGGTCAAGCAGTTCAACGACCTCTTCCGCGCCATCCGCAAGCGGCGTGGCGACCGCGAGGGGGTGGTGGAGGCGGCATGGATGAACCTGGCGTTCACCCATGAGGGCCTGGGGAAGCTGGGTGTCGACAAGTCCCAGCTGCGCCTGTTCCCGGAGGAATTCCGCGAGGGGATGCGCAATCGGAAACAGATCATCGGCGATGTCGACGACAACGACCCGGACCTGTGGCCGAACGGCCTGGGCACGAGGACGATTCACGCCCTGATGATCCTGGCCGCCGACAGCGCCGAGGATCTCAACCGGGAGGTCCTGTACTTCGTTCGTCATGCCGCCTCCAACGGGGTGTCGCTGGTCTTCCAGCAGGATGGGATGACCCGGCCTGACGCGCCCGGCTACGAGCACTTCGGGTTCAGAGACGGGATCTCCCAGCCGGCGATCCGCGGCCTCGCCACGTCGTCCTACCCGCAGGGTTCCGACCAGGCCGTCCCGCCGCAGGACGTGATCGCCGGGGGCGAGTTCGTCCTCGGTTACCCGCGCCAGCAGCCGTCGGATCCGACCGATGACCCCCTGACCCCGCGGCCGGACTGGACGGAGAATGGCTCGTATCTGGTCTTCCGCCGGCTCCGGCAGGACGTCAGGGGCTTCCAGGACTTCCTGAGCAGGGAGGCGGCGAGGCTGGGGACGACCGTCGACCTGCTCGGCGCCAAGCTGGTCGGCCGCTACCGGTCGGGCGCGCCGCTGGTGGGTGCGGGCAACGCCACCCAGGACCCCGGCACGACGAAGCCGGACGTCCTTGAGAAGCACAGGATCAACGCCTTCGGCTATTCCACGGATCCTGACGGGACGCAGGTGCCCCGCGCCGCCCATATCCGCAAGGCCTATCCCCGCGACCAGGAGGTAACCGCCAAGGAGCTGCGCGAACGACCGCGGATCCTCCGCAGAGGCATCCCGTTCGGGCAGTCGTACCGCGACGGCCATCCGCCCGACAGTCCCATTGGTGCCGATCCTCGGTTCCCCGACGACCGCGGCATGTGCTTCGTCTGCTACCAACGGTCGATCCGCGACCAGTTCGAGCTTATCCAAGGCACATGGATGAACCGGGGGGCGGTCCCGGAGAAGGGCGACGGCGTGGACCCGGTCGCGTCCCAGGCATCTCCCCCGCGTCCGTTCCGGTATCCCGGTGGGGAGGTCGATCAGGTGAACCTCCCCAGGCGATGGGTGACGACCACCGGAGGGGAGTACTTCTTCTCGCCGTCGATCAGTGCCCTCAAGCGGTTGACCTCGTAGGGTCTGGTCCAGCCGGATAGCGCACGCCAAGGTGGTGGCTGGTCAGAACTGCGGATTGCATGGTCCGGCTTGAGGCGATACGCCGGCCAGCATGGCTTCCCCGCTGACCGGCGTGCTGGGTGACCCCGGCCGGCTGGCCGCCGTGCGTCAGACCAACCTGCTCGATACCCCGGCCGAGGACGCCTTCGATCGGGTGGCCCGGCTGGCCGCCCGCCTGCTCGAGGTCCCCATCGCACTGGTGCCCCTGGTCGAGGAGGACCGCCAGTTCTTCAAGGCCTGCGTCGGGCTGCCCGAGCCCTGGGCGTCGGCCAGGCAGACGCCGCTGTCGCATTCGCTGTGCCAGCATGTGGTGGTGGCCCGCCGGCCGCTGGCCATCGGCGATACCGCTGGTGACGCCCTGGCCCGCGACAACCCGTTGGTCCGGGAGCTCGGTCTGGCCGCCTATCTCGGGGTCCCGCTGATCGACCCCTCCGGGTATGCGCTGGGCTCGGTGTGCGTGGCCGACCGGCGGCCCCGGGACTGGACCCCCGAGCAGGTGACCGTCCTCACCGATCTGGCTGGGCTGGTCATGACCCAGATCCAGCTACGGGCCGAGCTGGCCACCCGGGGCGAGCTGGAGCGGCGCCTGATCGATCTCGAGGCCAGCCTTTCGGCTCTGCTCGAGCGCCTCCCCGGCGTGGTGTACGCGGTCGGCCCCGAGGCCCCGAATCCGGTCTTGTACGTGAGCCCGCAGATCCAGGCGCTGGCGGGCCTGTCGGCTGCCGAGTGCGTCGGCGACCCGGGGCTGTGGGACCGCATGGTGCACCCCGAGGACCTGGACTGGGTCCTGGCCGAGTGCGAGCGGACCAACCAGACCGGGGAGCCCTTCTCGGGCGAGTACCGCGTGTGCACCGCCGATGGCCAGGTGCGCTGGGTCCGCGATGAGGCGGTCCTCGTCCATGCCGGCGACGGCCACCCCCTGTTCTGGCAGGGGATCCTGACCGACATCACGCCCAGCCACCTGGTCGCCGACCGCCTCGCCGAGGCGCTGGACCGCGAGCAGGAGGCCGCCCAGCAGCTGGCCGCCGCCCTCGAACGCGAACGAGCCGCGGCCGAGCACCTGCGGGCGGTGGACGAGATGAAGACGACCTTCCTGCAGGCCGTCTCCCATGATCTGCGCACGCCCCTGACCACCATCCTGGGCATCGCCCTCACCCTGGAGCACCGGTCGGGCAGCCTTCCCGCCCGCGACCTGGCCGACCTGTTGCATCGGCTGTCAGCCAACGCCCGCAGGCTCGACCGGCTCCTCGGCGACCTGCTCGACCTGGACCGGCTGGCCCGTGGCACCCTCAGTCCGCGCCGCCAGCTGATCGACCTCGGCGCCCTGGCCCAGCGGGTGGTCGCGGACGCCGGCGTGACCGACGAGCACCCGGTGGTGGTCGACGTCCCGCCGCTGCGCCTGGCCGCCGATGCCCCCAAGCTGGAGCGGATCATCGAGAACCTGGTCGTCAACGCGGCCAGGCACACCCTGGCGGGGACGACCATCTGGGTCCGGGTGGAGGCGCAGGACGACGGCGTCGTGCTGCTGGTCGAGGACGAGGGACCCGGGGTCCCGGCCCACCTCCGCGAGCAGATCTTTCAGCCCTTCCACCAGGGCCGCAACATCGCCGATCACGCCCCGGGCTCCGGCATCGGCCTGGCCCTAGTCGCCCAGTTCGCCATCCTCCACGACGGCCGGGCCTGGGTCCAGGACCGCCCCGGCGGAGGTGCCTCCTTCCGGGTCTTCCTCCCCGACGCCCCGCACCCAGCCGCCAGCAGCTGAGCCCCAGACCCCGCCCGCGGTCCCTCACGTCGCGGTGACTTCGGCGAGGCGCCGGGTGAGGAAGTCTTTCTCTGCGGCGTTGGCGGCCAGCGACAGCGCGGTTCGGTAGGCCTGGGCGGCGTCACGGGTCTGGCCGAGGCGGCGCAGCAGGTCGGCGCGGGTGGCCGCCAGGTAGGGGTAGGTCGCGAGGTGCGGGTCGTCGGCGACCATGTCCAAGGCGGCCAGCCCGGCCGCCGGGCCGTCGACCATGG
>Ga0075424_100001175_pt1 | contig 22488 bp, 16 predicted proteins | sample SoiMethybrSBSTD3_FD_75301 | JGI IMG/M metagenome (GOLD analysis project Ga0075424, IMG submission 75301) | Bulk soil microbial communities from a Populus tree surrounding site in Tennessee, USA - Soil MetaG P. TD hybrid SBSTD3 | ecosystem: Environmental > Terrestrial > Soil > Tree plantation... | reverse complement strand
GGCGCGGCCGCCTTGGCGGCGGGAGGCGGCGCGGAGCGCTCCTGCGTCGGGGCGGCCATCAGATCTCCAGGATCAGGGGGATGACGACCGGCTTGCGGTCGAAGCGCTGGTTGATGAAGCGCCGCACGGCGCTGCGCACCACGGCGCCGATCAGCTCGCGATCGATCACCTCGGGCTCCTGGCGCGCGGCCAGCCCCTCGCGCACCGCCTGCTTCACCTCTTCCATCAGCTCCTCCGACTCCTTCACATAGACGAACCCGCGGGAGGCGATCTCGGGTCCCGCCACCACCGAGCCCGTGGTCTTGTCGATGGTGAGGGCGACCACGACCATGCCCGCTTCCGCGAGGAGCTGGCGGTCCCGCAGCACCACCTGCCCCACGTCGCCGATCCCCTTGCCGTCCACGAACACCCGAGCCACGGGATAGCCCGTGAGCACGCGCGCGCCCGACTTGCCGAGCTCCAGACCCAGGCCGTCCTCGATGAGGAAGACGTGGTCGGCGGGCACCCCGGCCTTCTCGGCGAGGCGCGCGTGCTGGAGGAGATGACGATACTCGCCGTGCACCGGCATGAAGTAGCGCGGCCGCGTCAGCTCGATCATGTGCTCGAGATCGTCCTGGCTCGCGTGTCCGGACACGTGGACGAAGGCCACGTCCTCCCACAGCACCTCGGCCCCGCGCTTGAGCAGCGCGTTGATGACACGGCCGATCACGCGCTCGTTGCCCGGGATCACGCGCGAGGAGAAGATCACGAGATCGCCGGGGCCCACTTCCACGTACTTGTGCTCGCCCGCCGCGATGAGAGAGACAGCGGAGTGCGTCTCGCCCTGGCTCCCCGTGGAGAGAATCACCTGCTGGGCCGCGGGCAGCGCGCCCAGATCCTCGAGGGAGACGAGGAGCCCCTCGGGCACTTTGAGATAGCCCATCTCGGAGGCCACCGCGACGTTGGCGACCATGCTGCGCCCGAGGAGCGCCACCTTCCGCCCCACCGCCGCCGCCATGGTCAGGACCTGCTGGATGCGATGGATGTGCGAGGCGAAGGTGGCGACGAGGATCCGCCCCGGCGCCGCCGCGAAGCGGCCCTGGAGCGCCTCGCCTACCTCCGTCTCGGATCCCGTGCGCCCGGGCCGGCTCACATTGGTCGAGTCCGAGCAGAGGCAGAGCACGCCGCGCTCACCGAGGGCGGCGAACTTGGCGTAGTCGGGCTGCTCCGCGTCGATGGGACGCGGGTCGAGCTTGAAATCGCCCGTGTGCACGATGGTCCCTACCGGCGTCTCGATGGCGAGCCCGATGCCGTCGGCGATGGAGTGCGTCACGCGGACGGGAATCACCACGAGCCCGCCCAGCCGGATCTCGTCGCCTGGCTCGTAGGGCCTAAGGTCCGCGCGCTCGAGCACGCCCAGCTCCGCGAGGCGGCCGCGCGCGATGGCGAGGGTGAGCGGGGTGCCGTAGACGGGCACCTCGAACTCGCGCAGGAGATACGAGAGAGCGCCGACGTGGTCCTCGTGGCCGTGGGTCAGCACCACGGCGCGGAAGCGCTCGCGGTGCTCGCGCAGATAGGTGAAGTCGGGGATGACGTAGTCGACGCCGGGCATCTCGTCGTCCGGAAACAGGAGGCCGCAGTCCACCGCCACGATGTCGTCGCCGGACTCGACGAGCATCATGTTGAGCCCGATCTCGCCCAGCCCTCCCAGGGGGATGAGGCGGACGGCGGGCTCACGGGGAGCGTCGATCGGGACGGGCTCGGGTCGGTAAAGGGTGCTCACGGCGGCGGAGTCATCGTACCACCCCGTCTCGCGTGGGCGAAAAAACGGGCGCGCGGTCAGCGAGGCACGGACGAGGTGAGCCGGACGAACTCGTCGAGCGTCAGCGTCTCCGCGCGACGTCCCCCATCGATGCCGGCCGCGGCGCACGCCATGCGAGCGGCCTCGACGCCGATGCCGAGGCCGGCCGCGAGCGCGTTGGCCAGGCTCTTCCGGCGCTGGCCGAAGGCGGCAAGGACGACGGCGCGGAATCGCGCTGCCATGGCCTCGTCGACCATGGGGGCCCGGCGAGCGCGCACGTGCAGCACCGCGGAGTCGACCTGAGGCGGAGGCCGGAACGCTCCCGGCGGCACCGTGAAGCAGAGCCTCACCTCGCAGCCGACCTGGGTCAGCACGGAGAGGCTGCCGTACGTCTTCCCGCCGGGCTCGGCGGCGACGCGCTCGGCGACCTCCTTCTGGAGCATGAGGGCCATCTCGTCCACCGCCCGCCCCGCCTCGACGAGCGCCATCAGGATGGGCTTGCCCACGCTATAGGGAAGATTGCCGGCCACGAGCACACGGCCTCCGGAGTCGGGTCTGAGGGCGGGAAGGCCGCGGTAGTCGAAGGTGCGGGCGTCGGCGAGGCGGATCTCCACGCGGGGCTCGCCGGCGAAGCGCGCGGCCAGCTCTGCGACCAGATCGCGATCCACGTCGATGGCGAGGAGGCGACCCGACGCGCGCGCGAGCCGGTGGGTCAGCGCGCCCTGCCCGGGGCCGATCTCGAGGACGAGGTCGCGGGACGTGGGCGCCACCACGGCCACGATGCGCTCTGCCACGCCGTCGTCGCGGAGGAAGTGCTGGCCGAGCGCCCGCGTCTTGCCCGAGGCGGCATGCCGCCGGGGCGGAGGCGTGAGGGCGCGCGCATTCCGGCGCGGGCTCATGCTCCCGGCTTGGTCTTGAGCTCGGCCAGGAGGGATTCGTACACCGTCTTGACCTGCCGCTCCGTCTCGGCGCGCTCTCCGGAATTGTCGATGACGTAATGCGCGCGCTTGGCCTTCTCGGCCACCGGCATCTGGGTCGCGATGCGCGCCCGCGCCTGCTCCTCCGTGATCCCGTCGCGCGCCATGAGGCGCGCTAGCTCCGTGTCGGGGTCGGTGTAGACGACGACCACCCGGTCCATCCGCGCCACCCCGCCCGTCTCGAAGAGGAGGGCCACGTCCCAGATCACGATTCCCTCGAACTCCTCCTCGTCGAGCACGGAGAGGATGCGCTGCTGGCGGAGGCCGATGGCGGGATGGGTGATTTCCTCCAGACGCTTCCGGCGCGTGGGATCGGCGAACACGATGGCGCCCAGGGCCTTGCGGTCGAGGGTGCCGTCTTCCTGGACCACGCCCTGGCCGAACTCCTCCACGATCTTGAGATAGGCGGGCTGGCCCGGCATCACCACCTCGCGGGCGAGCGTGTCGGCGTCGAGCACGCGCGCGCCTAGGTGGGCGAACATCCGGCTCACTGTGCTCTTCCCCGTAGCGATGCTCCCCGTGAGGCCGACGAGGAGGAAGCGCCTCACATCGAAGACCCCACGAGGCCCGACGGAATGTCGACGAGCCCCCTCACGCCTGGGACCAGTCCAGGCCCGAGCTGATGTCGACCTTGAGCGGCACGTCCAGGATCATGGCCGACTCCATGATCTCCCTCGCCAGGGCCTCGAGGCGGGCGACCTCGTCCTCGGGAGCCTCGAAGAGCAGCTCGTCGTGGACCTGCAGCAGCATGCGGCTTCGTAGCCCGTTCTGCTCGAGGGCGCGGGCCATGCGCACCATGGCGATCTTGACGAGGTCGGCCGCGGTGCCCTGCACGGGCGCGTTGGTCGCCATGCGCTCGGCGAAGCCGCGCAGATTGGGATTGCCGCTGCTGAGCTCCGGAATGTAGCGCCGCCGGCCGAGCAGCGTCTGGACGTAGCCCTGCGCGCGCCCCTCGGCCACCGTGCGCGTGAGATAGGCCTTCACCTTCTGATGGCGCTCGAAGAAGCGGTTGAGGAACTCCTGCGCCTGCTTCTGGCTGATGGAGAGGCCTCGGGACAGCCCGAAGGCGGTCACCCCGTAGATGATGGAGAAGTTCGTGGTCTTGGCCACGTCGCGCTGCTCGGAGGTGACGGCGCCCAGTTCCACTCCGAAGACCTCGGCGGCCGTGCGCCGGTGGATGTCCTCGCCGGCGCGGAAGGCGGCGAGGAGGCTTTCCTCTCCCGAGACGTGGGCGAGGATGCGCAGCTCGATCTGCGAGTAGTCCGCGGCCACGAAGCGCCAGCCGGGCTCGGGCACGAAGGCGGCACGGATGCGCCGGCCCAGCTCGGTGCGGATGGGAATGTTCTGGAGGTTCGGCGATGACGACGACAGCCGACCCGTGGCCGCCACGAGCTGGTTGAACGAGGTGTGGATGCGCTGGGTGGCGGGATTGATCAACAGGGGCAGGGCGTCGGCGTAGGTCGACTTGAGCTTGGCGATGGTGCGGTGCTCGATGATCTTGGCGGGCAGCTCGTGGGAGAGCGCGAGCTGCTCGAGCACGTCGGCGTCGGTGGAGTAGCCCGTCTTGGTCTTCTTGATCGGCGGCAGCTTGAGCTTCTCGAAGAGGATCCGCGCCATCTGCTTGGGCGAACCGATGTTGAACTCCTCGCCGGCCAGCGCGCAGATCTCTCGGGTGAGCCGCTCCAGGGTGAGGTCGAGCTCCTTGGAGAAGTCCGCGAGACGATCGGGATCCACGCGGATGCCGTGGCGCTCCATGGCGGCCAGCACCGGCACCAGCGGCTGCTCGAGATCGACGTAGAGCGTGTGGAGATTCACCTCGCCGAGCGCGCGCGGCATCATCTCCCAGAGCTGCCAGACGGCGTGGGCGCGGCTTCCCGCCGCGGCGAGGCCCGGCCCCGTGCCCAGGAGCTCCGCGCTCGTGTCGGCGAGCTTGTAGCTGGTGCGCGCGGGGTTGAGCAGGTAGGCGCCCACCGCCGTGTCGTCGAAGCCGGGCGGCGTGCCGCGTGCCATCCACCACTCGATCAGCGGCTTGACGTCGTGGCCGATGAGACGGCGGCCTCCGAGGTCTGGCGCGGCCTTGTCGAGGGTGAGGACGGCGGCACCCGCCGCGGGGTGATACACGCCGAGCAGGGTCAACCCTGGCTCCGGCGGCCCGCCCTCCCCCGCCCAGTCCACCGCTACCGGATCGCCCGCGGGCACCTGGGCGAGCCACTGCTGGAGCGCCTCGGGGCCTTCGAGTGCGGGGAGCGCCTCCGCGACGACGGTCGGGGCCTCCGGCGCGGGAAGCTGGCGGAGGAGCGTCTCGAACTCGAGCTCGGTCCAGAGGGCGCGGAGCCGCTCCCAGTCCGGCTCCTGGCGCTTGAACGCCTCGAGGTCTTGTGGGATGGGCACGCGGGTGCTCACCGTGGCGAGCTCGCGCGAGAGGAAGGCCTGCTCGCGATGCGCGGCCAGCGTCTCGCGCAGCTTACCCGGCACCAGGGTGAGGTTCTCGTAGAGCCGCTCCACGCTGCCGAACTGCGAGATGAGCTTGACCGCGGTCTTCTCGCCTATTCCGGGCACTCCGGGGATGTTGTCGATGCTATCGCCCATGAGGGCGAGGAGATCGGGGATCTGCTTGGGCCCCACTCCCCACTTGGCGGTGACGGCGTCGTCGTCGAACCAGATGGGCTCCCCGCGGATGTTCGTGGAGAGCACGCGCACGCGGGGGCCGACGAGCTGGAGCATGTCCTTGTCCGCGGTGACCAGCACCGTCTCCACCGGCTCCTTCTCCATCCGCGCCACGAGGGTGCCGAGCACGTCGTCGGCTTCGAAGCCGGGCACCTCGAGCAGCGGCAGCCGGAGGGCCTCGAAGACGCGCTTCACGAGGACGATCTGACTGCGGAGATCGTCCGGCATGCCCGGACGCGTCTCCTTGTAGGAGGGCAGCTTCTCCTCGCGGAAGGTCGGCCCCGGCGGATCCCAGGCCACTGCCACGTAGGCGGGGTTCTCCTCGCGGAGGAGCTTGAGGAGCATGGTCGACACGCCGCGCACCGCGTGCGTCGCCTGCCCCTTGGAGTTGGAGAGGTACGGCAGCGCGTGGTAGGCGCGATAGAGGAAACCCGGGCCGTCCACGATGAAGAATCGCGTGCTCATGCCGGCACCACCCGATCGTACAGCGCGCGCACCCATGAGGTGCGGCGCCGGTAGTCGTCGAGGAACTCCTTGCGCGACGGATAGTCGAGGCTCTTGGCGAGGCGCGCGGGAATGGGGCCGGCCAGATCGAGGGTGTCGGTGGGCCGGGCCCCGAAGAGCCGGAGATCGGCGGAGACGCGGCGGAGGAAGCGGTAGTGTCCGGCCAGCGTGTCCGCCTCCCCCGGGGGCAACAGGCCCGCTCGCCCGATCTCCCGGAGCGCGGTCACGGTGTGCGGGCTCCGGATGGCGAGATGGCTCCGCCCCTGTGTCATCTGGATCGCCTGGGTAATGAACTCCACGTCGACCAGCCCTCCTCGCCCGAACTTCACGTGCAGCCGGCCGGGCGTCTCCTTGCCGAGCTCCTTCTGCATCCGCCCGCGCAGCTCGCGCATCTCCTTGAGGTCGGGCGGCGCCGCCTCCGCACCATACACGAGCGCGCGGATCTCGCGCCGCACCGCCCGGCCCAGGCGAGAATCGCCGCCCACGAGACGGGCGCGGGTCAGCGTCTGGCGCTCCCACGGATCCGCCCACTCCCGGTAGTACTGGCCGAGCGCGTCGAGGCTCGAGGCAAAGCCGCTCCCCTTGGAGCCGGGACGCAGGCGGAGGTCCACGGGCACCACGACCCCGGCCGCCGTCACGTCGCCCAGGATGGACGAGAGCGTCTCCACCGCCCGATCGTAGAACACATGGGCCTCCACGCGCTCGGCTCCGTCGGTCTCGCCCGGACCCGCGTAGACGACGAAGAGATCGAGATCGGAGCCCGTGGAGAGCTCGCGGCCGCCGAACTTCCCCAGGCCGACGATGCAGGCGTCGACGAGCTCGCCCGTGGGGCGCCGGGGCACGCCGAAGGCGGCGGCCGTCTCGTCCAGGGCGAGAAGCCAGGCCGCGCTCAGCGCCGCCTCCGCCAGCTCCGTCATCTCGCGGGAGAAGCGCTCCGGATCGGTCACGTCCAGGAGCATGCGCCAGGTCACGGCCAGCTCTTCCGCCTGCTTGAGCCGACGGAGCCGATCCATGCGCTCGGAGAGGCCCAGCCGAGGAGCGAGGGCGGGGGCGAGCAGCTCCTTGAACTGCCGCCGTCGCCGCGGCGAGGCGAACGTCGAGGGATCGGCGAGCCCGTTCAGGAGCTCGGGCTGCGTCACGAGGAGCTGGGTCAGGAGCTCGCCGCGCGCGCACAGCTTGACGAGGTTCACGAGGAGGTCGGGGCGCTCGGCGAGGAGCTCGAGATAGGCGGTGCGCGGACCGGCCGCGGCCACGAAGCGCTCGACCTGGTTGAGCGCCTCGTCGGGATCCGGGCTTTGCCACAGGGCCTCCAGGAGCACGGGGAACATGGCGTGCAGCGCGCGGCGCATGGGCTCGGCGTAGGGCACCAGCGGACGGCCCTCGAGGACGAGGCGGAGATTCTGGCGCGCGCGGTCGGGATCGGTGAAGCCGGTGGCCTTGAGCGCGGTGTAGGTGGGGATGCGCGGGGCGGGCGCGCGGGCTTCCGGAGGCGCGGCGAAGAAGTCGGCGAAGGCGTGGTGCACACCCTGGGTGACGCGGCGATACTCCGCCTCGAAGCGACGGCGCGCCTCCACCGGCGGCAGGGTCGAGCCGAGCCGCCGCGCGAGCCGCCCCAGGGCCGCCGCCTCGTCAGGCAGGGTGTGGGTCTGGAACTCGTCCACGATCTGCAGCCGGTGCTCCACCGTACGGAGGAAGACGAGGGCGTCGCCGAGGAAGCGCCCGAGCGACTGCGGCAGGTAGCCGCGCTCGGTGAGGCGGAAGATGGCGCGCAGGCTGTTGCGCTCGCGGAGCCAGGGGTCGTCGCCGGAGTAGAGGAGCTGGAGCGCCTGCACGAGGAACTCCACCTCGCGGATGCCCCCCACCCCGAGCTTGACGTGGCGGCGTTGCACGCCCTTGGCGCGCAGCGACTTGTCGATCTGCGCCTTCATCCCCCGCACCTCCGCCACGATCTCGGGATCCACCCCGGGCCGGAAGACGAAGGGACGCACGAGATCGAAGAAGCGCGCGGCCACCTCCGCGTCGCCCGCGCAGTAGCGCGCCTTGATCAGGGCCTGGCGCTCCCAGAGTTCCGCGCGCTCCTCGAGATAGGCGCGGTAGCCCGAGAGCGACAGCACGACGCCGCCCATGCGCCCTTCGGGGCGGAGGCGCAGATCCACGCGGAAGGCATAGCCCTCGTCCGTCACCGACTCCAGGGCCTCCACGAGGGTGCGCGCCCCCGCCGCGAAGTAGTCCCCGTTGGCGATCGAGCCCTCCTCGCCTCCCGAGGTGTCGCCGTCGTCGCCGTAGACGAACACGAGGTCAATGTCCGAGGAGTAGTTGAGCTCGTCACCCCCGAGCTTGCCCATGCCGATGACCGCGAAGCCCGTGGGCGCCCCGTCGGCCGCGCGCGGCTCTCCGTAGCGGCGGCCCAGCTCCTCCTCCGTCCAGCGCCAGGCCGCGGCCAGGCACACGTCGGCCATGCGGGAGAGCTCCTCCGTGGTCACCGTGAGATCGGCGTCACCCAGGATGTCGCGGCTCCCGATGCGAAGAAGCTGGCGGTACTTGAAGCGCCGCAGCGCGTTCCAGCGCCCCTCGGCGCGGTCGAAAGCGTGCGCGCTCTGCTCGAGATCGGCGGCGAGCTCGTCCGCCAGCCACTGCCGCATGGTGCCGGGCTCGAGGAGCCACGAGAGCAAGGTGGGACGTCGCCGCAGCGTGTCGGCGAGGAACTGGCTCGTGCCGCCGAGTCGCGCGACGAGATGCAGCGCGCCCGGGTGGCCGGCGAGAAGACGGAAGAGCGCGGGGCGATCGCCCTGGGCGGCCAGGCGCTCGAGATTGTTCAGTGCCATGTCGGGATCGGGCGCCGCCGACATCTCGACGAGGAGACGGGGCAGGAGCGGGGCGAGCAGCTCGGCGTCGCGGGGTTCGGGCGTCATCGCGTGCAGGTTGGCGAGGGCGCGCGCGGGCTCGGTGAAACCGCGGCGCTTGAGCTCCGCCAGCGCGGCGCGATCGCGGGGAGATGCGGCGAGGAGATCAGCCATGGCGGCGACGGCGGCGGGGGACGGCGGCGTCAGATGGCGGCTTCGCCCTTCTCTCCGGTGCGGATACGGATGGCCTCTCCCATGGGGAGCACGAAGACCTTCCCGTCGCCGATGGAGCCGGTGCGGGCCGCCGCCGCCACCGTGGCCACCACCTTCTCCACGAGCGTGTCGGGCACCACCAGCTCCACCTTGACCTTGGGGAGGAAATCGATGGTGTACTCCGAGCCGCGATACAGCTCGGTGTGCCCCTTCTGACGCCCGAAGCCCCGCACTTCGGTCACCGTCATGCCGATGATGCCGAGCTCCGTCAGCGCCTCCTTGACGTCGTCCAGCTTGAACGGCTTGATGATCGCTTCGATCTTCTTCATCGAGACCTCCGTGAAGGCCGGGGGGCGGCGGGACGGAGCGCCTTCTTGTAGAGGAGAGCGTACTCGCGGGCCGAGGCGTCCCACGAGAAATCTTCCGTCATCCCGTTGCGGACGAGCGCGCTCCAGTGCTCGGGTCGCCGGAAGGCGCTCACCGCGCGCTGGATCGCCTCCTGCATGGCCTCGACCCCGAAGGCGTCGAAGAGGAAGCCGGTGCCCGCGCGGCGCGCGGGATCGAACTCCGTCACGGTGTCGGCGAGCCCGCCCGTGCGCCGCACGATGGGCACCGCGCCGTAGCGGAGAGCGATGAGCTGGCTCAGACCGCAGGGCTCGTAGCGCGAGGGCATGAGGAAGCAGTCGGCGCCGCTGTAGATGCGGCTCCCGAGCGCGGTGTCGTAGCCGAGGCGCACGGCGACGCGGCCGGGGTGCTCGGCGGCCGCCCGCGTCCACGCCTCCTCGAGATGCGCTTCCCCGGAGCCGAGCAGCGCGACCTGGCAGCCGGCCTCGAGCATGCCGGGCAGGCCGTCCAGGGCGAGGTCGAGTCCCTTCTGGCCGGCCAGGCGCGTGATCATGGCCACGATGGGCCCGCGGGTCTCCTCGAGGCCGAGCTCGCGGCGCAGGGCCTCGCGACAGGCCGCCTTGCCCTCGGGCTCATCGGCGGTGTACGGGCGGGTCAGCGCCGCGTCCTTGGCGGGGTTCCACTGCTCGTAGTCGATACCGTTGATCACCCCGTAGAGATCAGCGGCCCGCTCCTCGAGGACGCCGTCGAGGCCATTGCCGAACTCGGGAGTGCGGATCTCCTCCGCGTAGGTGCGGCTCACCGTGGTGAGAAGGTCCGAGAACACGAGGCCGCCCTTGAGGAAGTTGATCTTGCCGTAGAACTCGATGCCCGCCGGGGTGAAGAGATCCCACCCGAGCCCTGTCATGGCCATGTCGTAGTGCCAGAACACGCCCTGATAGGCGAGGTTGTGGATGGTGAGCAGCGTGCCGAGGGAGCCCAGCACGCGATGGTCGCGGTAGAGCGTCTTGAGGTAGACGGGAATGAGCCCCGTCTGCCAGTCGTTGACGTGGAGGAGCTGCGGCCGCCAGGTGTCCGCGAGCGCGACGAGGGACTCGAGGGCGCCCCGGCAGAAGAACACGAAGCGCTCGCAGTTGTCCCAGTAGTCGCCGTCCGCGGTGCCGTAGAGCCCCTCGCGATCGAAGTACTGCTCCTGGGCGAGGAAGTACACGGGGACGCCCGCAGGCCCCTCCGTCTCCTGGAGCGTCCCCTCGACCACGCGATCGCCGAGGGGCACGGCGAGGCGCGGCACCACCGTCCGGATCTCCGGAGTGTGCTGCTCGACGCCGCGGTGCCGCGGCATGAAGATGCGGACGTCGTGCCCCAGGGCACGCAGGGCCCGGGGCAGCGCGCCCGTGACGTCGCCCAGCCCGCCCGTCTTGGCGAAGGGCGAGGCCTCGGAAGCTACCAGCAGGATGCGCAGACGCGATGGCATGATGCGAACCTCAGGCGTCTTCCTCGAGGATCGGGAAGACGAGCTGGGAGATGTGTGACGAGATGCGCTTGAGATTGGTCAGCACGTCGAGATGGATCTCGGAGGTTTCCAGCGATTCCGCGAGCCCCTGGCGCAGCCGCGCCAGGTGGGAGGCGCGCAGCTCGCGCTCGCGCTGGCGGATGGCCGGGCGCTGGTCCAGCACCTCCTGGGCCAGGCTGCGGTCGTTGGCCGCGAAGCCGGCGATGGCGCGCTCGAGGTTCTTCGAGACCATGCCGTGGAACTCCAGGAGCTCCGCCTCGCCCGCCTCCGAGAAGCGCCGGCCCTGGTAGAGCTTCTTGCGCGCCAGCTCCATCAAGTTCTTGTCCACGATGTCGCCGATGTTCTCGAGATTGCCGATGAAGGAGATCAGCGCGATCTCCTTGCGGTTCAGCTCGGGGGACATGGTCTCCTGTCCCAGGCGCGAAAGGAAGAGCTTGATCTCGCGCTCCAGGTAGTCGAGCTGGTCGTCCCGCCGCTCCACGTCCTCGAGGAGCTCCTGGTCGTCGGTGCGGAGAGCCGTCATGGCGTCTCGCAGCATACCCTGCGCCACGTCGCCCATGCGGAGCGCTTCGCGGGTGGCCTGGCCGAGGGCGAGCGAGGGCTGATCCAGATAGCGATCGTCGAGATAGCGCGTCTTGAAGGGATTGTCGCCGCTTTTGATCTCCTCGGGCACTGCGGCGGCGATGGCGCGCGCGGCCAGGGGCGCAAACGGGAGGAACACCGCGCTGATCCCCACGTTGAAGAGGGTGTGCGCGTTGGCGACCTGGCGCGCGGGCTCCTGGGCCGTCTCCGCGATGAAGGCGGTGAGCTGGTGGAGAAACGGCAGCGCCAACGCCACGCCCAGCACCTTGAAGGCGATGTGCGCCACCGCCACCCGGCGCGCATCCGCGGTGGAGCGGAGGCTCGCCGCGAGCGCGGTGGCGCAGGTGCCGATGTTGGCGCCGAGGACCACGGGAATGGCGCCGTCGAGGGGCAGGAGCCCCTGTTGGGCGAGGGAGAGCATGAGGCCGATGGTGGCGACGGAGGAGGCCATGCCCGCGCTGAAGATGGCGCCCACGAGAAGGCCCAGGGCTGCATTGCTCGACAGGGCCACCAGCACCTGACGGGCGAGCGAGCTGTCGGCCACGGGAGCGAGCGCCTCCGACATGACGCGCATGCCCAGGAAGACGAGGCCGAAGCCGAGCACGACCTGGCCCAGGCTCTTGGCGAGGCCGCGCCGAGCGAAGAAGGTCAGCGCGAAGCCCACCCCCACGAGGAGGAGGGCCAGCTCCTGCACCTTGAAGGCGAGGATCTGCACGGTGAAGGTGGTGCCGATGTCCGCACCCAGGATCACGCCCAGGGACTGGCGGAAGGTGAGGAGGCCGGCGGACACGAAGCCGATCAGCATCAGCGTGGTCGCCGACGAGGACTGGATGAGGGTGGTCACGAGCGCACCCGAGCACACCGCGGTGAGGCGATTGCGCGTCATGCTCGTGAGGAGATGGCGGAGATGACCACCCGCCGCGCGCTGGAGCCCCTCGCCGCACAGCTGCATGCCGTACAGGAGCAGGGCGAGGCCGCCGAAAAGACCGAGGAGGACCATGGCTAGGCGCCGAACCTCGAGGGCGCGAGCGGCCCGCCCGCGGCGAGGCCGGCCAGGTGCCGGGTGCTGTTGACGGAGCGCACCCGAGGCGGCGAGATCTCCGTGAGCGAGCAGTTGGACAGGGTGAGCCGCCAGATCGACGACAGGGGCAGCCCGAGGCAGTGGGCGAGATACGCGCTGATGACGCCGCCATGGCAGACCACAAGGGCTTCCTGGCCGTTGGGATGCGCGGCGGCGATGTCCTCCATGACGCGCACCACGCGCGCCTGGACGTCGCTGAGCGGCTCGCCGCCCGGAGGCAGGTAGGCGACGGGGTCGCGCACCCACTGGGTGTACGGATTGCCGGGGCGCGCGCTGATCTCCTCGACGGTCTGCCCTTCCCACTCGCCCAGGGACAGCTCGCGGAGATCGTCGACCGGCATCACGGCGAGCCCCAGGCCCTCTGCGGCGATCTCCGCCGTGCGGCGCGCGCGCTCCAGCGGGCTCGTGTAGACGGCGACGACACGGCGCCGGCGGAGGGCCTGGCCGAGCGCGGCGGCCTGGCGAAGGCCGAGCTCGGAGAGGGCCACGTCCTGGAGACCCTGGAAGCGGCGCACGGCGTTGGCCAGGGACTGGCCGTGGCGAGCGAGGAGGAGGCGGCTCATCGCGGGCCCGAGGCGGCTCGTTGCGCCGCCTTCAGACGCGCGATGGTCTCGGGCTTGCCGAGGATGGCCGCCACCTGGAAGATCGGTGGGCTCGCCGCCTTGCCGGTGAGCGCGATGCGCGTGAGCTGCGCGAGATCGACGAGCTTGAGCCCCATCTCCGCGGTGAGCCCGCGATAGAGCCCTTCCAGGCTCTCCGCATCGAAGGCGTCCTGGACCTCGATGCGCTTGATGAGGGCCGCGTAGCGGGCGGCGGCCTCCGGGCCCCAGAACTTCGCGGTGGCCTGCGGATCGTAGCTCGCGGGAGCCTGGAAGTAGAAGGCGGCCTGCTCCGCCATCTCGACCAGCGTGTGCGAACGCTCCTGGAGGGTCTGGGCGATGCGCGCGAGGCGCTCCGCGTCCATGGTCGCCGGATTGCCCGCGCGCTCGAGGAAGGGCGGCAGGAGGGCGGCGAGCTGCTCGGGCGGCGAGGCCTTGATCCATTCGAGGGAGAGCCACAGGAGCTTCTCCCGATCGAAGATGGCGCCGGCCTTGCCCACGTGCGCGAGGTCGAAGCGCTCCACGATCTCCGCGGGCGTGAAGATCTCCTGGTCGCCGTGCGACCAGCCGAGGCGGGCCAGGTAGTTCACGAGGGTGCCGGGAAGGATGCCCTGATCGCGGAATTCCTCCACGGTGGTAGCGCCGTGGCGCTTGGACATCTTGCTCCGGTCGGAGGCGAGGATCATGGGGATGTGGGCGAAGACGGGCGGGGCGTAGCCGAGCGCCTCGTAGCAGGCGATCTGCTTCGGCGTGTTGCTGAGGTGGTCGTTGCCGCGGATGACGTGGGTGATCTTCATGGTCACGTCGTCGACCACCACGCAGAAGTTGTAGGTGGGCGTGCCGTCCGTACGCACGAGGATCCAGTCGTCGAGGACGGTGTTGTCGAAGGCGACGCGGCCGAGGATCGTGTCCTCCACCGTGGTCTGCCCGTCCGGCGGCACCCGGAGGCGAAGGGCGTGGGGCTCCGAGGCGGGCACGTCGGCGTCACGACAGGTGCCGGGATAGCGGAACTGCTCCTTGCGAGCGCGGGCGGCCTCCCGCAGGGCGTCCAGGGTCTCCGGAGTGCAGCGACACCGGTAGGCGCGCCCCTCCGCGAGCAGGCGCTCGGCGTGCGCGCGATAGATGTCGAACCGCTCGGTCTGGCGGTAGCCGGGCGCCGGCGGCCCCTCGTCCCAGTCGAGCCCGAGCCAGCGCATGGCCGCCACGATCTGGTCGATGTGCTCGGCGGTGGAGCGCGAGCGGTCCGTGTCCTCGATGCGGAGGATGAACACGCCCTTGTGGTGACGCGCGAACGCCCAGTTGAACAGTGCGGTGCGGGCGCCGCCCACGTGGAAGGAGCCGGTGGGGCTGGGAGCAAAGCGAACTCTGACCGTGTCGGGCATTAATGTTCATTCTACCCCGATGCGAAACCGTGAGCCCACCGCGGAAGCGGCGGCCCGCGCTAGAAGCGGACTCGGCGCATGACGGCGCGCGGGAGGAGGCGGATGGGGAACATGACCCAGCGCCAGATGGGCGGGGCGTAGACCACCGGCGCGCCGCGGTCGAGGGCGCGGACGACGACACGCGCGACGCCGTCGGGCTCGCCCGCGAAGGGCGGGACGGAAAGCCCCGCCGTCATGGCCGTCTTCACGAAGCCGGGGCGGACGCAGATGACGCGGACGTTGCGGTCGCCGTAGGCGAGACCGAGCCCGTCGAGGAAAGCGGAGAGGCCGGCCTTCGAGGCGCCGTAGAGATAGTTGCTGCGCCGGGCGCGGTCCCCGGCCACGGAGCTGAAGGCGCAGATGGTGCCGCCGCCGCGCGCCGCGAAGCGCTCCCCCGCCAGCTGGCAGAGCACCGCGGTCGCCGTGAAGTTGACGTCGAGGAGCCGACGCAGCCGCTCCGTGTCTCGCTCGAGAGCGTCCTGGGCGACGAAGTCACCCGCCGTCACCACCAGGGTGTCGAGCCCGCCCACGGCCTGATCCGCCTGATCGAGCGCGACGGCGAACGCCGCGGGCTCGCCCAGATCGAGGTGGCCGGTGGCGATGGTCCCGCGCGCGCCGCGGGCGGAGAGATCGCGCGCCGAGGCCGCGAGCTCCGCCGCATCGCGTCCCAGCAGCACCACCGCGTCGCCGCGCTCCGCGAGGAGGCGGGCGACGGCGCGGCCCATGCCGCGCGTGGCCCCGACCACCGCCGCCTTCATGCGTGATCTCCCAACACACGCACCGACTGCGCGGAGCGGAACCGCCGCTCCGGGTCCCACCGGTCACGCACGCGGCGCCACTCGGTGAGACGGGGGACCATGCGCGCAAAATCCTCGGCGCGGGTCACGGCGTCCTTGGCGAGATACACGCGGCCGCCCGCGGCGATCACCATGGCGTTCAGCTCGTGGACGAGGGCCTCCGTGGCCGGGCCGCGATAGGGCAGATCGAGGGCGAGCGTGGTGCCCTCGAGGGGAAACGACAGATAGGCGTCGGCCTCGGGGCCGCAGTCCTTGATGACGGCAAGGAAGGACGCCGCGCCCGCCGCGGCCAGGCGCTCGAGGAGGCCGGCCACGGCGGCGGCGCCCGCCGCGCGCGGCACCACGCACTGATACTGGAGGAAGCCGCGGGGACCGTAGAGCCGATTCCAGCCGACCACCGCGTCGAGCGGATAGAAGAAGCCCTGATACGGCACGACGACGGCAGCGCGACGGCGGCGCGTGTGAGCACGGTAGTAGGTGGAGTTGAAGAGACGCATCAGGGCGGGGCTCAGGAGGAACTCCGGCGCGTCGAACGGCACGGCGAGGCGCCACGGCTCGGACGGCCCCTGCGCGGGCGCCTCGTCTCGCGTGGCGTGGCGACCGCGCATGAGCAGGCCGCGTCCCAGTGACGCCCCACCCGCGAGGCAGTCGATCCAGCCCACGGTGTACGGCCAGTCCTTGGCGGCATCGCGCAATCCATCCATCATGCCGACGAGCCCGGAGACCGGCTCCGTGTCCACCCGCATCCACGCGCTCTCCACGGGCTGGAGCCTGAGCGTCACCTCCGTGATGAGGCCGGTGAGCCCCATGCCGCCCACGGTGGCGAGGAAGAGCTCGCGCTCCCGCGCGGGTCCGCATTCGATCACGCGGCCGTCCGCCACCTGCACCGTCATGCGCTCGACGAAATTCCCGAAGGACCCGTCGCGATGATGGTTCTTGCCGTGCACGTCACAGGCGACGCAGCCGCCCACGGTGACGAGCTTCGTGCCCGGCGTCACCGAAGGGAACCAGCCGCGCGGGAGGAAGACGCGCAGGACTTCCGCGAGGGACAGCCCCGCCTCGCAGGTGAGGATGCCCGTGCCCGGATCGAAATCGAGGACGCGGTCGGCGCGCGTCGTCTCGATCACCCGTGCCCCCGGCGTGGCAGGCACCGCCGCGTCCCCGTAGGAGCGGCCGAGCCCCCGCGGCAGGACGGGGGTGTCGCCCTCGGGCAGCCGGAGCGTCTCCGGCCGCTCGACGGCCGCCCGGGAGACGGGATGCCGGCCCCAGCCCGAGATGGGCTCGAGACTCAGGATGCCCATCGGGGACCGTAGATGATGGCGAAGGTGGCGAGCATCCAGAGGAGCGCGTCGACGAGGAGGGCCCGGTCGCTGACCACGAGATCGGACGGGTTGCCGCCGAGGTCACGCCGGTAGAGCAGATAGAGGTAGCGGAAGATGCCGTAGAGCACGAAGGGCAAGGTCAGGGGGAGCAGTCGCGTGTGGAACTTGGCCACCGTCTCCGGCGACATGGTGTAGAGGGCGTAGGCGGTGACGGTGGAGGCGGTGACCACGGAGATCATCTGGTCGAGGAAGCCTTCGCTGTACTCGGCGAGGATGGGCCGGTGCGAGGAGGCGTCGCGGGCGAGCGAGCGATACTCGTGGCGCCGCTTGCCGAGGGCGAGGAAGAGCGCCAAGAGGATGGTGCAGATCAGCAGCCAGCCCGAGATCTCCGCCTCCACCGCCACCGCGCCCGCCACCGCGCGCAGGACGAACCCCGCGGCCACCGTGAGCACGTCGAGGATGACGAGGTGCTTGAGCCACGCGGAATATGCGAGGAGGAGGATGGCGTACCCGAGGGCCACGAGGCCGAACGGCGCGTTGATCCGGAAGGCGGCGGCCAGCGACCCCGCCAGGAGCAGCACGCCCACCAGGGAGGCGGTGGCCGGTGAGATCCTGCCGGAGGCGATGGGACGGAGCCGCTTGGTCGGGTGCAGCCGATCCCGCTCCGCGTCGGCCACGTCGTTGAAGAGATAGATCGCCCCGCTCAGGCTGCAGAAGATCGCGAAGGCGCCGAGGGCCGTCCAGGCAAGCGGCGTGAGCATCTGCTGGGAGAAGATCACGCCCGCGAAGACGAAGAGGTTCTTGACCCACTGGCGCGGCCGGAGCGAGACGAGGACGGCGAGGAGCGTGCGCACGCCAGCCTCTCCTACGACCGGATCGGTGGCGGTAGAGACCCTGTGAGGTGATGGATGGGGCGAGGACGGTGGGCGGAACGGTCGGCCGTTTCCGCCTCCGTCACGCGATGCTCTCGAGGGCGGCCTTCACCGATCCTGCCACCGTCCGGATCTCACCCTCGGTCAGCTCCGGGAAGCACGGCAGGGAGAGCACCTCGGCCGCCGCGCGCGTGGAGTGGGGAAAGGCCCGGTCGGCGTCGGGCATGGCGAACATCGGCTGAGCGGGAATGGGGATCGGATAGTGCACGGCGGTGCCGATGCCGGCATCGCCGAGGGCAGCCACCAAAGCGTCCCGCTTCGGCGAGCGCACGGTGAATTGGTGATAGATGTGCCGCGCGGGGGGAACCTCCTCGGCGATGGCGAGGGGCGCCCCCTGCAGGAGCTCGCGGTAGCGCGCGGCGATGGCGCGGCGCCGCTCGTTCCAGGCAGAGAGATGCCGGAGCTTCACGCGGAGGAGCGCGGCCTGCAACTCGTCGAGCCGGCTCGAGTAGCCGAGCTCCACGTGCTCGTATTTGCGCGGCGACCCGTGATCGCGCAGCCGCCGGATCGCCCGGGCGATGTCGTCGCGCGAGGTGAGGACCATGCCGCCGTCGCCGCAGCCGCCCAGGTTCTTCGTCGGATAGAAGGAGAGACACGCCACGTCGCTCCACGATCCCGCGGGGCGGCCGGCATAGCTCGCTCCCACCGCCTGCGCGGCATCCTCGACCACCGCCACTCCGCGCGCCCGCGCGATCGTGCCGATAGCGTCCATGGCTGCCGGCTGGCCGTAGAGGTGTACGGCCAGGATGGCCCGCGTGCGGGGAGTCACCGCGCGGTCGACGAGCGCGGGATCGAGGTTGAAGGTGACGGGATCGATGTCGACGAACACGGGCCGGGCCCCCAGCATGAGGGCGGTGCTCGCCGAGGCCACGAAGGAGAAGGCGGAGGTGATGACCTCGTCGCCCGGCCCCACGCCCACCGCCTTGAGGGCGAGCACGAGGGCGTCCGTGCCCGAGTTCACCCCGATGCCGTGGGCGACGCCGCACACAGCGGCCAGCTCCGCCTCCAGCGCGGTCACTTCCGGCCCGAGGATGAAGCGGCACGAGTCGAACACGCGCGCGGTGGCCGCCTCGAGGTCCGCGCGGATCACCGCGTGCTGCCGCTTGAGATCGATCTGGGGGATCAGAAGCCGAGGCCCCGCGCCTGAGTGGCCACCTGTCCCACGCCGAGGAGGTTGATAGAGAACCGCAGCTCGTTGTCCTGACCGAAGCGGTAGATGTACTCGGTCAGAATCGCCCAGCAGTCGAAGTGAATGTCGAGCCCTCCCCTGACTTCCGTCGCCCGTCCCGCCGTGACGTCCCAGGCGCTGTACGTCTTCGCGTCCGCGAAGCGTGACAGGCGCGCCGTCGCTCCCGCCTCGAGGAAACGAAAGCCCTGCTGCTCGTTGAAGCGCGGCCCCACGTTGGCCGAGTAGTCGTTGAAGATCGCGGTGAAGACGCCGTTGGCGTCCCGCAGCCCCAAGTTGTAGACATTGTACCGGGCATTCGCACCGATGCGGAAGTGCTCGTTGGGTTGGACCATCACCTCGCCGATCAGATCCTTGAAGGGCTGGGAGACGGGGAGGAAGTTGAAAGTCTGGCTGAGCGTCATCCTCGCCAGCTCCCAGCGCACAGGCTCCTCGTTCACGCCGGCGGTGGTGCGGGCGTTGAGATGGTTAGCGATCGAGTACGTCACCTCGTTGGCCTTGTTGATGGCGTCGATCCCCGTGCGCGCCTCGTAGCCGGGATCCAGACCCGTGGTGGGCCCGCCGCCCGGCTCGTACTGCGGATTGGCCTTCTGGTTGATGCCGCGGATCTCGATGAAGTTGGCCTTCGGCTCGATGACGTGCTGGAGCGCCGCGATGCTCCCCGCGCCGGAGAGGTTGTAGACCTTGGAGGCGCGGGTCTCCACCAGCACGCCGCCCTCCATCTGCTGACGGAGGCGGAGGGTCTCCCGGGTGTCCTCGATGGACACGGGATCGTTGGCGATGGCGGGGCCGAGCGAGGTCGACTGCCCGATCGCTTCCTGGTTGTAGAGGGTGAGCCGGCCTCCCGCGTAGGGCGTCATGGTGAAGAGCCCAAGCACGGGAATGGGGAGATAGAGCCTCGGGTGAAGATCGCCCCGGATGCCCGCGGTGCCGACCTGGCGGATGAAATTGGTGAACGAGGCCTGCCCCTCGAGGAGCAGGCCGGTGTTTCCGGGCAAGGGCTGGCGCACGGCGGTGAGCCGGAGATCGGGGACGCGCTGCAGCTCGACGGCACGGGCCTGGGTCAGGTCCTGATACCAGTAGATGCGCCCCAGGAGGTTGACGGTCTCCCAGCGCTGGGTGACGTACAGATTCGTTTCGGCGCGCTGCCGCACCCGGTCCGCCGTGGTGTAGGCGTAGGTCTTGAAAACATTGTCGTCGGAGGTGACGTTGGAGTCGAGCTTCACGGAGAAGCTGGGCGTGACCTGCCAGGAATGCACGTACTTGACGTAGCCGCGGTTCTCGGGGAGGCCCTGCGACTGGCGCGTGGTGAGGAAGCTCTCGTTGACGCCGAAGGCCGTCAGGCGACCTTGGGTGTCCCGCGAGAGCATGTAGCGGTAGTCGATGTCCGCCCCGATGCCCCGATGGCTGTAGGCATCCATGGCCACCGTCAAATCCTGGCTGTCGTTGATCGCCCAGTAGTACGGGATGCGAGTGAGGAAGCCGTAGCGCGAGTTGGTGCCGAACTCGGCGAAGAGGAAGCCCGACTGTCGCTCGCGACGGAGCGCGGCCGCGAAGAAGGGGACGTAAGGGATGACAGTGAAGCCCTTGACCAGGAACGAGGTATCGGAGGCCTGGATGGAGGACTCGAGGTCGACCTCCGCCGAGCCCATCTTGAAGGACCAGGGCGGATTGTCCCCCTCGCAGGTGGTGAAGGTCCCCTGGCGGATGCTGTAGACGCTCTCCCCCAGCTTGTCCATGCGGTCAGCGGAGAGGCGATAGTAGGGCGGCACGAAGGTAGAGCCCTTGTAGACGATGCCGGTCCCGGTCCTCAGGTTGAAGTCGATCCGCTCGCCCACCAGTCGGTCCTGACCGTCGAAGAACACCGCCCGGCCCTGGGCGATGGCCTCCCCGGTGGCGCGGTTGAGCTCGACCCGGTCGGCGACCAGGCGGTTGTTCCCGCGGGTGATCTCGACGTTGCCCGTGGCCAGGAAGAGATCGGAGTCGCCCCCGACCTGCTGGATGCGATCGGCAACTACGTTGGTCTCGCCGCCGGGCCCAGAGACGGTCAAAGGGGACTGCTGGGCCGCGGCCGGCGCTGGCCACGCAAGCGCGTACGCACCGGCGACGAGGAGCGCGGCGGCGCTCCAGCGGAGGAGAGGGCCGCGCAGACAGAGAGCGAGCGCCGTGTTCGAAAACACAGGGCCATATGGTATCAGCGGGAAGCAGCGTCTAAGCCAAAAATATCTGTATTTTCAGTGGCTTGGACGAGGATCTCGCCTAGGAGAAAGAGCGATCCCGCGACACAAACCGTAGTGGTCCCGGGCTCCGAAACAGCCATCCGTAGGGCTTCGACAGCCGACGGGGCAGTCTTGAGGGCCAGGCCTCGCCCGGCCGGAAGGGTACGCGCGACGGACGCGAGGGAACTCGGTGAGGCGGCCCGCGGGTGGTCGGCCGCCGCGAAAATGACTCTGGTCGCCAGCGGCAGGAGGGCCGACAGGACGCCGGCCTTGTCCTTGTCCTCGGACGTTCCGATCACGAAGGTGATCCCGTGCTCCGGGACATACGCGTGCAACGACGCCGCGAGGGCGCGGGCCCCCGCCGGGTTGTGGGCACCGTCCAGGATGACCAGCGGCGAGCGTCGAACCACCTGAAAGCGGCCGGGCCATCTCACCTGGTCGAGCCCGCGACGGATGGCCGCCTCGTCCGCTCCGAGGGCACGGGCTGCCGCCGCGGCGAGAAGAGCGTTGCCCGGCTGGAACACTCCCAGCATCCCGCAGCGAACGTCGTCGATCCGCCAATCGGGGCCTTCGAGGTCGAGCCACTGCCCGTCCAGCGAGGCCTTGCGTACGCTTACGCGAAGATCGCGGCCCTCGAGGAGCAGCGACACGCCGGCCTCGGACGCGGAGCGGATGACCACAGCCTCCGCCTCCGAGGCTTGACGAGCTGAGATGGCGACGCCGCTCCGGATGATGGCTGCCTTCTCCCGTGCGATCGCCTCGAGCGTGTTGCCCAGGTAGGCCTGATGGTCGTAATCGATGCTCGTGATCACCTCCACCGCGGGACGGCCGACGGTGGTGGAGTCGAGCCGGCCGCCCAGCCCCACCTCGAGCACCGCCACCTCCACGCCCTGCCGCGCGAAGTGATCGAGGGCGAGCGCGGTGAGGGCCTCGAACATCGTCGCGTCCAGTCGGGCGATCAGGGTGCCGAGGGCCTCGACGCCGTCGGCCAGATCGGCCTCGGCGATGGGCCGGCCATCGACGCGGATGCGCTCGCGCAGGTCGAGGAGATGCGGCGAGGTGTAGAGACCGGTGCGGCGGCCGGCCGCTTGGACGATGGCGGCGAGCATCGCGGAGACCGAGCCCTTGCCGTTGGTCCCCGCGATCTGGGCCAGGGTCATGGCGCGCTCGGGATTGCCGACAGCCTCCAGGAGTGCTTCGATGCGGTCGAGGCCGGGGCGCATCCCGGCCAGCTCGCCGCCCCGCAGCCCCGTGATGCGGGCCACGGCCTCCCGATAGGTCATGGAGTCGGCTGGGGGCGACCCGCGAAGAAGGCGATGATGCGCCGGAGCGTTTCCCGGAGCTCGCGCCGCTCGACGACCATGTCGAGCTGGCCGTGCTCGAGGAGAAACTCCGAGCGCTGGAAGCCTTCGGGCAAGGGCTGACGGATGGTCTCGGCGATCACCCGGGGCCCCGCGAAACCGATGAGGGCGCGGGGCTCCGCGAGGATCAGATCGCCCAGCATGGC
>Ga0075424_100001174_pt1 | contig 22496 bp, 21 predicted proteins | sample SoiMethybrSBSTD3_FD_75301 | JGI IMG/M metagenome (GOLD analysis project Ga0075424, IMG submission 75301) | Bulk soil microbial communities from a Populus tree surrounding site in Tennessee, USA - Soil MetaG P. TD hybrid SBSTD3 | ecosystem: Environmental > Terrestrial > Soil > Tree plantation... | reverse complement strand
GCCTTCTGTGCCACCACCCCAATCTCGATCACGAGCAGCGACGAGAAGACAACCACGAGTCCCGCACGCGCGCGCGACGAAAACACCCTGCCCGCTCCCGAAACGTTCATAGATCGCGATGATAGCCGAACGAGACGCGCGTCCCGAAACGCTTTACGGCGTTCGTAACAGATCGTCGGCGTAAGTCGCTGACGACGGGCCTATGTGCAGGGAACCAATCTTGCTCGATGCACACGCGGGCGGGGACGAAGGAGTGTTCATGCGCACTATTTCAGTTCCCGTCCTCGTCGCCAGCGCGCTCGTTGTCGTTGCCTGCGGCGGGAGCGGCAGTTCCACACCTACTGCACCATCGTCATCATCAACGGGCACGCCGACGATCGTCATCAATCGCCAGAACGGGAGCCTGTCGTTCTCACCGAACCCGGCCGCGTTCGGCGGAATGACGGTCGTCTTTCGCAACGCCGACAGCGTGCTCCATCGCGTGCAGTTGAACGACATGTCGGTCGATACCGGCGACATCGCGCCTGGCGCCACGAGCCGTGCGGTGCAGATGCCGATGGCCGGCACGAACTATCACTGTGCGCTGCACCCCGATATGGTGGGCGCAATCAACGCCTCGGGCGGCTTGCCGCCTCCGCCGTGTGAGGGCGTCTACTGCGATACCGCGCGCTGATCCTGGCGCACGTACACGATGGCTGCACCGCCAGGCACGGCGCGGACTTCGAACGGGTATTTGCGTCCGTGCCGCGTGACGGTGCGGCCGGCAATGATGCCGACCGACGACCCGAACACCACGTCGCTCAGCCAATGCCGGTTCGCTGGTATTCGCGACATCGCCACGTACGACGAAATGACGTAGGCGGGAACAGCGCCCTTCCACCCGAGATGACGTTCGAGCGCCGTGGCGAATGCGAACGTGTCGGAGGCGTGCCCTGAGGGAAACGAGTTGTTGCTGCTGTGATCGGGCCGCTCCCGCCTCGTCGCGTATTTCACAGTCTGCACTAAGCCTTCGCTGACGGCGAGCGCTTCAATCAAGTCCATCCCCAGGTGCGACACCTTGGGCTGATCCCGCGTCCGCCCCACACCGTAGATGATGCCGGCCGAGCCGAACATCGTGGCCAGTTGACCGACGACGCGTCCGGGCTTGAAGAACTTGACGGCAAAGTCACTGCCCACCAGGCCGCGATTGACGTTGTCGTCGAACGGATGCGCGGCGAGCGCCAGCCCTCCGCCCACGCCAACCCAGAACAGGTTCTCCTTCGACGGCAGATGCGTGACATCACCGGCGAGGTCCTTGACCATCGCGCGGATACCGGTGTGCCTCGGCGTGGGCGGCGGCCCTGCGGGCTGGGTGACGACTTGATCGAGTTGAAGGCTGGCGGCCACGCTCGACGCCGTCTGCATGATTCCGGCTGGCGCCGGACCGCTCGCCGGCTCGCCGGCTGAATCGGCGTCCTGAGCGTGGAGCGGCGATGCGGATCGCCATGTGATCAGCACCGCCACCATGAAGACGCTGAGCCGCTTGCCTCGAGCGGTCACAGCGATAGCAGACGCTCGAAGAACGAGCGGTACTTGCGAAGCGCCAGGCGCAGATCTTCCGTCGAGATCTGATTCGCCTGATCGGTGTGACCCCACTGTTGCTCCAGCCTCGTGCGCTCGTCGGCGAACACTTCCGAGAGCCGCTTGATCACCTGGGCGACGAGGGCATCGGCTTCTTCGACGGCACGCCTGGGCTCGTCGACGAAACCGGTCTGAATGCCATCCCACTGAGTACGATACCCCTCGGATTCATCGGGCGCAAACATCGCTATGGCTCGATCCTCGGCGGCGGCCGTGCCCTCGCGCGCGCCTTCCTTGGCGGCGTTCTTCAGCGTGCGCGCAACATCGCGCGTCGACATGTTGTCAGAGCTCATGATGCCCTCCTCACAGTGCGGCCGTGCGCGGTGACGAGCTCGTCGAACAGCGCGCGATAGTGGACCATTGCCTGGCGAAGATCCTCGGTGCTGGCGGCGCCGCGCTCGTGACGCTCGGCGATGTCGCGGCCCTTGCGGTAGTGGTCGATCACGTGCGCGTGGTCAACCGACAAGTCGTCGAGACGACGGTTGGCGTCTTCGATCGGATAGCCCCGGGCCCGCATGACGTCGGCGATGAGATGATCGGCTTCGATCACGGCGTTGCGTGGATCGTCGACGAATCTCGCCTGCACCGTGCGCCACGACGCCGTGAACGTATCGGCGTCCTGCTGCGAGAGCGGCCGCAAGGAGAACGACTCGACGCGGCGCTGCCGATCCTGCAGCTCTCGTTCAGCTTCGGTCATCGTGCCTCGCGCGTGCAGCACGCGGTCGTACTCGGGCCCGAAGCGCTGGCGCAGCGCCGTCGTCTGCCGGCGGCGCAACATCACCCACACAGCCGCGAGCACCATCACGATCGCGACGACGATCACGACGGCCATCATCGTTTGGTTATCCATGGTTCACCTCAACCCCCACCATCGGTCGTAGCAAGTCGGGTGCCCTGCACACACGCGAGGTTGTGTGCGTTCGTTCGACACCCCTCGCCCAATCAACATCGGTACGGTTTGTGATTGACCGTGCACCGTGGGAAAGCTTCGACTCGTGAGTGCCATGGTCGTGCTGATGCTCGTCTGCACCGCGTCGAGCGCACCCGCCTACTCCGTACTGGCGCACGAGGCGATGATCGACGCCTCGTGGGAGCAGGGAATTGCGCCCGTCCTCAGGCAACGATTTCCTAGTGTGTCAGCTGAGGCGATCCGCAAGGCTCGAGCGTATGCGTACGGTGGATCGCTCATCCAGGATCTCGGCTATTACCCGTTCGGCAGTCACCTGTTCACGAATCTCGTGCACTACGTGCGCTCGGGCGATTTCGTCGCCGCGCTGGTGCGCGACGCGCGCACCGTCGACGAGCTCGCGTTCGCGCTCGGCGCGCTGGCGCATTACGCCAGCGACAACGAGGCGCATCCGATTGCCGTGAACCGCGCGCTGCCGATCATGTATCCGAAGCTACGCGGCAAATTCGGCGACACGGTGCTCTTTGTCGATTCGCCCGGGCGGCACGTCATGGTGGAGTTCGCCTTCGACGTGCTGCAGGTGGCGCGTGGGACGTACAAGTCCGACACGTATCAGGATCTGATCGGCTTCGAGGTGTCCAAGCCGGTGCTCGAGCGCGCGTTCCGCGAGACCTACGGGCTCGAGCTGAAAGACGTCTTCGGCGATGTCGATCTCGCCATCGGCACCTATCGCCGTGCGGCCAGTCAGGTCATCCCCGACGTCACACGCGTGGCGTGGCGTGAGAAGCGGAAAGAGATTCTCGAAGCGACACCCGATGTGGCCGAGGCGAACGTCGTCTACACGATGACGAGGGCCGACTACGACAAGAAGTACGGAACGAGGTATCGAAAGGCCGGTCTGCTGGCGCGATTCGTGGTGATGGTGTTCAAGGTGCTGCCGAAGTTCGGGCCCTTCAAACCGCTGGCGTTCACGCCGCTCAATACCGAGACCGAGCGAATGTTCCTGGATAGCTTCGATCGATCAGGCGAGCGATTCCGCGTGCTGTTGCGTGCCGTGCGCGACGATCGTCTGTCGTTTGCGGACACCGATCTCGACACGGGTAAGCCGCCGTCGCCTGGCGTGAACCGGCTTGCAGACAAGACCTACGTCGACTTGTTGGAGAAGCTGACCAAGAAGAAGCTGGTCATCCCTGCCGCGTTACGCCTACAGCCGCGCCAATGATCAGCAGCGCGCCGGCAACGCCGCTCCATTCGAGACGATCACCCAGCACGATCATGCCGAGCAGCGTGCCGACCACCGGTTCGAGATTCACGAACACTCCGGCCTCTGACATCGGCACTCGCGACACGCCCCAATTCCACAGCAGGGTGGCCACCGTGGTCGCGAGCAGACCCTGCGCAATCAGTGTCAGCCACGCACGCGACGTGAGATGCACGGGTGGAAGCCCGTTCACGCTCAGCACCCACATGACCAATGGAATCGTGCCGACAAGCGTGATGAGCGCGCCGATGCCGACCGGATCGTATCGAGTCATGAGCCGCTTGCTCGTCATCACCCATCCGACACCGGCCAGGAGCGACAGGAGGACCAGCCCATCGCCGATCATCGTCGGGCCACGAGCATCGCCGCTCGCCGCCGAACTCGAGACGATCAGCAGCGCGCCGAACGCGGACACGAGCAGCAGCAGCCAGCGCGTCATCGGCACGCGCTCGCCCGCCAGCACGGCCGCCGCCACGCCGAGCAGAATCGGGAACATCGCCACCATCAGCGACGCATGCGCCACCGTGGTACGAGCCAGCCCTTCGAACTGAATCAGGTAGATGAGTGGAACACCGAACACGCCGGCGGTGATGACCATGCGCCAGTCCTCGACTCGAACGCGAGTACCTCGCACGAGCAGAACGGGCACGAAGCCGGCGCAGGCCAGCAGCAGCCGGTACATCATCATGTGCGGCACGTCGAGTTCGACGAGCAGGAACTTGCCGAGGAGAAATCCTGTGCCCCACAGACTGCCGGCGCCGGCCAACGCGAGATACGCGCGCGAGCGCACGTCGCGCCCTCGTAGGTAGTGTCCGGCTTTAGCCGGACCGGCCTGACCGTTAGACGCCATCGGTGCGGACCGCGTCCGGCGGCGTCAGATGCGCCGGTGCGCGATAGTGGCGAAGCTGCGGCGTGCTCGCGGCCACCCACGCCGTGACGATCAGACAGCCGACTCCACCCGACACCACCGACAACACCGGCCCCCACGCATTGGCGACGAGACCGGCCTCGAGCTCGCCGAGCTGCGGCCCACCCATGAAGAAGATCATGTTCACGCTCGTCATCCGGCCGCGCATGTGATCGGGCGTCGTGAGCTGCCGCACCAGATTGCGGATCACCATACTCACCGTGTCGGCGGCGCCCGTCAGCGCGAGACAGAGAAAGGTGATCGCAAAGCTGCGCGAGATGCCGAACAGCACCGTGGCCAGACCGTAGACCACGATCGCCCAGAGCAGTGCCGGTCCTCGGCGCTCGATGTGATCGACCAGCCGCACCATGACCAGGCTGGAAAGAATCGCACCCACTGACGGTGCAGCCGAGAGCACGCCGTAGCCGTGCGCGCCGACGCGAAGGATGTCTTGCGCGAAGATTGGCAGCAGCGCCGTCGCCGAAGCGAAGAACGTCGCGAAGAAATCCAGCAGCATCGTCGAGCGGATGAGCGGGGTGCGGAACACGAAGCGCAGTCCTTCAACCGCCGCCGCGAGGTTGACCTCGCGCGAGCCGCCCTCGGCGCGTCCGGAGATGTCGCGCATCATCAGCAGCGCGGCGATCACGAACCCGAACGAGATCGCGTTGACGGCGTACGCCCAGGCGACCCCCGCTTCGCCGATCAGGATGCCGCCCGCCGCAGGGCCGATCACCGACGCGGCTTGAAACACGATCGCATTCAAGCTGATCGCGTTCGGCAGGTGCGCGGCGGGAACCAGCGTCGGGATGAGCGCCTGACGCGCCGGCGCATCGAACGCGCCGAAGGCTGCGCCGGTCGCGGCCAGCGCGTAGATCGGCCACACATGAGACACACCGGCGAACGCCACCCACGCCAGCAGGGCCGCACACAGCGCCATGCCGCTCTGCGTGATCAGCATCACGCGTCTGCGGTCGTGCGCGTCGGCCATCACGCCGCCGATCAGCGAGAAGGTGACGATGGGCACGACGCGAACCAGGCCGACCATCCCGAGCGCGAGACCACGCTCCGACGGCTCAACCAGCAGCGAGACGTGCCAGAGGATCGCGGCGCTCTGCATCATCGAGCCGGCCATCGAAACCAGCTGGCCGATCCAGATCAGGCGGAAATTCCGGTGCTGAAGCGCGACAAACGACGACCGCATGCTCGTATCCCCAACGATTCAACATTCGGCGATCAAGATCAATAATTGACGCGCTCTCAGAAAGGAGCGTCATGCGATCGCACATGGTGACCACGTCCCTGGTGCTCGGATGCGTTGTCGTGACGCTGGGTCAAACGCGCAGCTGGACGCCGACCCGAACCCCCGATGGTCAGATCGATATCGAGGGCGTCTGGGACTTCAGCACCATCACGCCGCTCGAGCGTCCGAACGGACTCGACAAGGCGACGTTCACCGACGCCGAAGCCGCGAGCTTCGAGCGGGAAGAGAATCTGCGCCAGAACCGCGACCTGATCGATCCGAAGAAGGGCGGCGCGAACTATCTGCCGGGGAGCGTCGTTCCCTACAACGAGTTCTGGTACGAGCGCGGCAGCCGCATCGTCGGCTCGAAGCGCACCTCGCTCATCGTCGATCCGGCCGACGGCCGCATCCCGCCGCTCACACCGGAAGCGAAGCAGAAGCAGGATGCCGATGCGGCGATCGCGCGCGAGGAGCAGCTCGGACGCGTGCGCGCCGACTCGCCCCAGATGCGCTCGCTCGGTGACCGCTGCATTCTGGGCTTCAACGCTGGACCACCCATGACACCCGGCGCCTACAACAATCACGTGCAGATCACACAGGCACCGGGCTACGTCACGCTCGTTCCCGAGATGGTGCACGACGCACGCGTCATCCCGGTCGATGGCCGTCCGCACCTGCCGTCGAACATCCGCCAATACCAAGGCGACTCGCGCGGCCATTGGCAGGCCGGCACGCTGGTCATCGAGACGACGAACTTCCTGCGCGAAACGAGCTTCCGCGGATCGAGCGCGAACCTGCTGCTCACCGAGCGCTTCACGCGCATCGATGCCGATACGCTGATGTACGAGTTCACGGTGTACGACCCGAAGACCTGGACGAAGCCGTGGAGCGTTGCCGTGCCGATGCGGAAACTCAACGAGCCGATCTACGAGTACGCGTGCCACGAAGGCAACTACGCGATGCGCAACATCCTGAGCGGCGCGCGCGCCGCGGAACGATAGCAGCATGAACCGAGCGATACGTTCGTTGGTGATCGGCGGCGCAGCACTCGCGTTCGCGATGACGGCCTGGCTCTCTCCCGGTTCGCTCGACGCGCAGGGCCTCGCGATTCCCAGCTACACCGACGCACAAGCGGCGCAAGGCAAGACTGCCTTCGATCGCAGCTGCGCGTCGTGTCACGGCGCCAATCTCGACGACGGTGAGTTCGGGCCGCCGCTGAAGGGCGCGGAGTTCCGCCTGCGCTGGGGTGCGCAGCCGCTCGACACGCTGCTCACGCACATGAAGACGATGCCGCCGGCGGCGCCGAACTCGCTCGGCGACGACGTCTATACGCAGGTGCTGGCGTTCATCGCTCGAGAGAACGGGGTCATCGCCGGCGCGCGGGCGCTCTCCAGCGATCCCGCGACGCTTCGATCGGCGGCGTTGCCCGCCGCTCCGAATGGACCCGGCGGTGGCTTGACCACAGGCGTGCCGCTGCCGCCCGGCCCACCGAAAGCGAATCCACTCGACACGCTCACGCCGGTCACCGATGCGATGCTCAGCGCGCCGGCCGACGGCGAGTGGCTGACCTGGCGTCGCGCGTTCGACGCCCAAGGCTTCAGCCCGCTCGCGCAGATCACGCGCGACAACGTCAACGATCTGCATCTCGCATGGAGTTGGGCGCTGCCGAACGGCCCGAACGAAGTGACGCCGATCGTGCACGACGGCGTGATGTTCGTGCACGCCTACGGCGACAAGGTGCAGGCGCTCGACGCCGCCACCGGCGATCTCTTGTGGCAATACTCGCATCGTCTTCCGAGAGAGCGTGCGCCGTCGGTGAAGCGCAGCATCGCCATCTACGGCACGCGCCTCTACGTGCCCACATCCGACACCCACATCGTCGCGCTCGACGCCAAGACGGGGAACGTGATCTGGGATCAGCCGATCGCCGATGCGAAGCAAGGCTACGGCCTCACCGGCGGGCCGCTGGTCGCCAACGGCAAGGTGATGGTCGGCACCACCGGCCGCGCACCGGGCGGCAACTTCATCGTCGCTCTCGATGCGCAGACCGGCAAGCCGGCATGGCGCTTCTCCACGATTGCGCGGCCCGGCGAGTACGGCGGCAATACGTGGAATGGTCTACCGATCGAGAAGCGCAATGGCGCATCGGTGTGGGTGCCGGGCAGCTACGATCGCACGCTCAATCTGGCGTTCTTCGGCCCGGCGCAGACCTACGATACCGGTCCGCTGCGCAATCGCGGTGATGAAGGGGTCACTACCGACGGTCTCTACACGGACTCGACGCTGGCGATCAACGTCGACACCGGACGCCTCATCTGGTTCTTTCAGCATCAGCCCAACGATCAGTGGGATCTCGATTGGGCGTTCGAGCGTCACGTCGTGCAGCTGCCGGTGGATGGCAAACCGAAGACCGTGGTCGTGACTGGTGGCAAGCAGGCGATCTTCGACGCGATGGAAGCCGACACCGGCAAGTACGTGTTCTCGATCGACCTCGGCCTGACCAACCTCGTGAAAGCGATCGATCCGAAGACCGGCGACAAGATCATCGACGACAAGCTGGTGCCAGGCGACGGCGAAACGAAGTTCGTCTGCCCGCATGCCGGCGGCGCGAAGTCGTGGCTCCCATCGTCGTACAACGCGCGGAGCAAAATGCTCTACGTGCCGCTGGTCGAGTCGTGCATGGATCTCACGCCGGTGGCGCCGGGCGGACGCGGCAGTTTGTCGACGGGCGTGCGATGGAGCCTGCGTCCGCGACCCAATAGCGATGGCCTCTACGGCCGGCTCGAGGCGGTCAACCTCGAGACGCGCAAGTCGGTGTGGATCGACCGGCAGCGCGCCCCGATGAGCACGGGCACACTGGCCACGGCCGGCGGTGTGGTGTTTGCCGGCTCTCTCGATCGCAACTTCGCCGCGTTCGACGACACCAGCGGCGAGAAGCTGTGGCAGGCACGTCTCGGCGATGTGCCCAGCAACGCGCCGATCACCTACACGGTGAACGGACGTCAGTTCGTGGCGATGGTCGTGGGCAACGGCGGTGCGCAGGCGGCGACGTTCCCGGTGCTGGTGCCGGAGATTCGCAATCCGCCCGATCGGGGCGCGTCGGTGTGGGTATTCGCGTTGCCTGTGAGGACGCGACCAGCCGCGCCGGTTATTCGTTAGTTCACGTTCACGCGAACGAGCGCGGTGGTCCAGCAGCACTGCTCTCCACCACCGCCGTCGCCTGACGAATCGTTCACCTGCGCGCGAATGACGTAATCGCCCGGCGCGGAGAACGTCGCCGTCGTCGTCGCTTCGAGGACCATCTTCGGATCGCGCTTGGTCACGAGCGGGATTCGCGGCTGCGCGAAGGTCACCTCACCGGGGCCGCGATGCCTGCGCCAGTTCACGGTGATGTCGGGCTGGTTCGCTGCTGCTCGCGCATCGCGAGGTGTTGTCCCGGCCGCAGTCGTGCCTCCCCCGCCGCCGATCACTTGACCGTTGATGATCGCCACCGCATCCTGATTGCCGCGCGCCGCGTTCGACGCGCGGTTGCGTGCGGCGAGCGCCTCTTCGCCTTCGTTGACTTGCGTCGGCACGTCCGACGCCCACAGCGTCAAGGTCACCGGCTTCCCCACCATGCCCGTCAATGTCTGCGCGATGCTGCTCGCCGGACCCGTCATCGTCGGACCGTCGCGCTGCAATCTGATCACCGGCGGCTCGTTGCCGTTAGCGGGATGCTTGAAGAAGTTCACCCAGTACGGCGGATTGAGCCAGAACGTGATCGATGTGGGCTGTCCGTTCGCGGTGATCGTCCACGTGAGCTTCTGCGTCCCGAAGTCCTTTGGCACTTTGATCGCGAAGATGCCGTGCTGGCGTCCCGCATAGAAGTGCGTGGGCTGACCGTAGTCGGGGCCGCCAGGCTCGATGCGATTGTCCGGCCCGAGTGGGATGTCGAGCTCCTGCGTCTTGTTGCGGTTGTAGTAGCCGAGCAGGATGACGTTGTCGCCGTTGTTGTCGGGTCCCCACCCTTCGAGCGCCGGGTAGATCGCTTCGCCACGCGATCCGAGCGGCTCGAGCACCAGTGGAGCGCGCGGAAGCTGCGCTCCGCCGAGCGTCGCCATCGCCGAGGCAGTGAGCGCCGCGACAATGACGAGCGATCGGACACGCGTCATGGGTCAGACCCTGTCTACTTCGTGCCGCCGCTGGAGACCAGTCGCGAGCGGCGCGCCGCGACTTCGGCGGCGTACTCCGCGTCGGTGAGATACGTCACGTTGACCCAGGCGTGAGCCATCTCGTCGACGGTGCGATCGCCGTAGCCCACCCACACGTTCGGATCGGGGTTGGCTTTGTTGGCCGCGGTGTTGTCGTGCCACGAGGTGATCTTCATCACCGTTCCCTTCGGCACGAGCGGCGCGGCATCGTCGGCGTAGATGTACGACGAGTGCCAGTTGAACGTGAACTGATCGACGTGACTCAGAAGCACCGTCTGGCCGTTCGGCAGAATCGCTTCGAGCGACATCGCCTTGCCGCGCAGGTGCATATGCGGCTGGAAGCTCTCGATGCGCGCCGCCTGCTTGAGCGGATAGAACGCCTCGGTCGTCGAGATCGAATTCGGCGCGATGTCGATGGCGCCGTCGCCGGTCCTGCCCATGCGCAGCAGATGCTGACGGTACTTCGGCTCCTGCCCTTTCGGATAGAAGTAGATCCCCATCTCGACGACGTCGGTGATGTCTTCATCGCGCGAGGCGGAGTAGTGAATGTCCCAGACGATTTTCGAGCCGGGCATCATCAGCTTGCCGCTGTTCGGCCGCATCATCTCGCCTTCCTTGCCGACGGCCCACTCCATGAATCGGCCGGGGCCTGCCTGCGTGAGGTCGCCGGGCTCGTCCTGAATGAGGTCGGAGTTGGCGTGATGCGTGATCTTGCGACCCTTCACGGTGCCGGGACGCACTTCGATCGCGCGCACCCAACGCGGCTCGGTGATGCCCGTCGGCACGACCGGCTTCCACCACGTGTCGTTGACGCCCTTCTTCTGCGTCCACGCCGTCGAGCGGATGATCAGATCCGGTTCCTTCTGACCGAACTGCGCCGCGTAGATCCACGACTGACCGTCGGGCCATTCCTTGGCGCGCGGCATGTCCTTCGGATCGCCCTCGGGCGCGCCGCTGTCCACCCACTTCACGATGGTGGCGATCTGCTCGTCGGAGAGCGAGCGATCGTGCTTGAACTCCTGAATGCCCACCGTCTTGTCGATGTGCCACGGCGGCATCTGACGCGACTCGACCTTCGCCTTGATCGATCGCGCCCACGGGCGCGCTTCCTGGAAGGTGCGCAGCGACATCGGCGCAATCGAGTCGGGCCGGTGGCAGGCCTCGCACTTCTCCTGGAAGATCGGCGCGACGTGTTTGGAGAACGTGGGGTTGGCCGGGACGTCTGCCCAGGCGACCGAAGCCGAGAGGCAAACGGCAGCCGCCGCAGGGAGGATACGCAACGCGCTCGACCGTTTCATAGGATCGACTCCTGTGAGATCGGGGTCACCCAGGGTCCGCGGCGACTTCAAAAGGGAATTCTACACCCTCTGGCTCGATGGTATTAGAATCCGCGTCCTGGGGGAGCGCGGGAACGCTAGGGATTTCACGCAGAGATCGCAGAGACGCAGAGATCGGCAGAGGGCGACGGCCGGACGCCGGCTTTGCCGGCGTTGGGTCGAGCGGAGAGCAAGAAAACGAGCGCCTCAGAATGGCGGTTGGCGTTCGTTTTCTTACTCTCCGCTCGGCCCACCCGCGCGCAGCGCGGGCCGTCCGTCGCCCCAGCCCCTGCGTGCTCTGCGCCTCCGCGATCTCAGCGTGAGATCGCAGGCGCCGCGAAGCAGTACTGTCGAGACAAATACTCGGTACCTTGAACAGCGGAGGATCCGATGACGCGCATGAAATTGGGCGCAGTGGCCACGATGGTGGCGATCTGTGTCGCCGCACTCGTCGCGCAGAGCTCGACGAACGGCTCTACGAAAGGGGCTGGAGCGAGTCAGGCCCCGATCTTCGAGGTCGATCCGATGTGGCCGAAGCCGCTCCCCAACCACTGGGTGATGGGCTCGACGATCGGCTTGTCGGTCGACGCGCAGGACCATGTGTGGGTGATTCACCGCCCGCAAAGCGTCGAAGACAATTTCAAAGCGGCAGAAACCACGCCGCAGATCGGCATCTGCTGCAAGGTGGCGCCGCCGGTGCTCGAGTTCGATCAGGCCGGCAATCTCGTTGGCTCGTGGGGCGGCCCCGGTGAAGGCTACGAGTGGCCGGTGAGCAATCACGGCATCACCGTCGATCACAAGGGCAACGTGTGGATTGGCGGCAACGACAACACCGACACGCAGATCCTGAAGTTCACCAAGGCCGGCAAGTTCCTCCTGCAGATCGGCAAGCACGGCGTCCACAACGGCAGCAACGACACGGCCAACCTGTGGCGCGCGGCGAAGATCTATCCCGATCCCGACGCCAACGAGATCTACGTCGCCGACGGCTACGGCAACCGCCGCGTCATCGTCTTTGATGTCGACACCGGCAAATACAAGCGGCATTGGGGCGCGTACGGCAGCAAGCCGGACGACACCAAGGTGCCCGAGTACACGTCCGCCGCGCCGCCCTCGAAGCACTTCAACACCGTGCATTGCGCCGACGTGTCGAAGGACGGCTTCGTGTATGTGTGCGATCGCGTCAACGATCGCGTGCAGGTGTTCCGCAAGGACGGCACGTTCGTGAAGGAAGCGTTCTTCGAGAAGGACACGCTGCGTTCGGGATCAGTGTGGGACATGACCTTCTCGCGCGATCCGCAGCAGGCCTACATCTACATGGCCAACGGCGTGAACGAGCACATCAACATCGTGCTGCGCAGCACGCTCGAAGTGCTGACGACGTTCGGCGACGGCGGCCGCCAGCCCGGACAGTTCTTCGGTGTGCACAACCTCGACACCGACTCGAAGGGCAACCTCTACGCCACCGAGACCTACACCGGCGCGCGCGTGCAGCGCTTCATCTTCAAAGGCGTCGGCCCGGTGACGAAGAAGGATCAAGGCGTCCCCTGGCCGAAGAAGTAGTCGTGGTGCCCGGCTTTAGCCGGACCAACACGTGAGGACGATATGAGAAGCATTCTGCTCGGATGCGCCGGGGCGGCGCTTGCCATCGCCTCCCTCGTGGCGCAGACGAAGATCAACCCCACCGATCCGCAGCCGACCTGCAACATGTGCCCCGGCACTTACATCCCGCTCGGCGAGCTGCAGGCGTACACCAAGAAAGCGCTCGCCGAAAACCTGCTCGACCAACAGGTGCGCGACATCGAGATCGGCAAGGCGCACATCGGCATCGGCATGGTGCACCGCGGCAAGCTCGATAAGCCGGGCACGAACTCCGTCGCCGAGCACGATCAGGTGAGCGAGGTCTATCACATCGTCGACGGCACCGCGACGCTGATGCTCGGACCCGACATCACCGATCGGCAGCGGCGTCCCGCGACGCAGCTGACGGTTCGCGAATTCAACGGCCCCGGCAACAACGGAGCCGAGATTCGCAATGGCGTCTCACACAACCTCAAGCCCGGTGACGTCGTCGTGATCCCAGCCGGCACTGGCCACTGGTTCACGAAGATCGACGACCACATCGACTACTTGATGGTGCGCATCGATCCCGACAAGGTGACGCCGCTCAAAGACGAGGCCGCGTCGAAGGCGTACCTCTCGAAACCGGCGCCGCGGGGGAATTAGATAGTCCTTGGTGCTTGGTTCTTGGTCCTTGGTCCGGTCCTTGGTCCGGTTCAAGTTCTGCGTCGTCTACTTCACGCTTTACGCCGCCGCTACGCAGGTGCTCGGTGGCGTACTGCTCCTTCCCGGACTCCAGGTGCCCGCGCTCGGCAACGTGTGGCCGATGCGCGACGTCACGCTGTGGATCGCGGAGCATGTGATTGGTCTCACGGCTCCGCTTCGCTACACCGGAAACAGCGGCGACACGGCGTTTCATTGGATTCAAACCGGTTGGCTGTTGCTGACCGCGATTGGCGTCACGGCGATCTGGTCGGCGTTCGATCGTGATCGCAGCGATCACGCGGCGCTCCGCAAATGGTTTCGCGTGTTCCTCCGCTTCGCGCTCGCGGCGCAGATGTTCTATTACGGGATGGCGAAGGTCATTCCAACGCAGTTTCCGCCGCCGGGCCTCGTCACTCTCATTGAGCCTGTAGGCTCGGCATCGCTGTCCGATCTGCTGTGGACGTTCATCGGCGCGTCGACACCGTACCAGATCGTCACCGGCTGCGCGGAGATGCTCGCCGGCCTCCTGCTGCTGACACCGCAAACGACGATGCTCGGAGCGCTCATTGGGCTTGTGGACATGCTGCAGGTGTTCCTGCTGAACATGACCTACGACTTCGGCCTCAAGCAGATCTCGTTTCATCTCCTGCTCATGTGTGCCTTCCTGCTTGCGCCCGACGCGCGTCGCCTCCTCAACGTGCTGGTGCTGAATCGACGTGCCGAACCGTCGAGCGAGCGGCCGCTGTTCGCGACGCCGCGAGCCAACCGCATCGCGCTCATCGCGCAGATCGCGTTCGGGCTGTATCTGGTCGCGATGTTCACGTCGCTCAGCACGCGCTACTTCTACGCCGCCGGCGGACCCGGCGCGGCGCGATCGCCGCTCTATGGCATCTGGAACATCGAGCAGATGTCGATCGACGACGAGATCAGGCCGGCGGTCTCGAACGACTACGACCGCCGCTGGCGGCGTGTGATCTTCGACACGCCCGACGTCGTCGTCTTTCAGCGCACGGACGATTCACTCGCCCACTACGGGGCGACGCTCGTCGATGACGACCGGGCGGTGACGCTGAGCAAACGAAACAGCACGACGTGGTCGGCGCGCTTCACGATAGAACGTCCGTCTCACGATCGAATGGTTCTTGCGGGCGAAATGGATCGCCACAGAATCCGCCTGCAGCTGCAGCTCGTGGAGCTCGACACGTTTCGATTGCTTCGAAGCACGTTCCGGTGGGTCCGCCCCCCTGATCCATTTGCTGGATAGTCGCGCAGCAGGAAGCCTGAGCTCTACGGCGACTTCTGGTAGACCGTTGTTGTAGTAACAGCGCGTCCCGATGCATCCCTGCCGGTCGTCACCGTCGTGATCGTCTTGGCGTCTGGCGACAGCGTCACTCTCGACACCCCGGCCGGACGGTCGTCGATGCGCACGACGACGTTGTAAGTGCGATCGTCGACGCGTTGATAGGCGTAGGTCACGTACTCATCGATGCCTTGCAACGGATACGGTTGACCGTCGAACGTGCCGCTCCACTCCCAATGCGTCGTCCCACCACGCGGGTAAACCATGTCGTACGTCACCTTCACACCATCCTTCCAAGGCTCGATCACGTACTGGGCGCGAGCATAAGGCGGTGGGCCAGGCGTGTAGGTAGACTTCGCGATGTTCAGCGTCCACGTCCCGAACCACGCGTCGAGTGCGTGTGCAACAGCGCTGGCTTGCGCGAGGAGCGCGAGGGTCAGGCAGACGCATGCGGCGGGCATGCGTGCGGATTATACGGTGTAGAACCTACAGTTCGAGGTTCGAGGTTCGAGGTTCGTGAGAACATCGAACGTCGAACCTCGAACTCGGAACCATAGAGCACGTGATGGACACCACGCTTCGTCCGATCGGACAGATTCAATCGACGCTCACCGAGCGCAAGAACGCGCCTCGGCAAGGCAACGAGGGCGCACCCGACGCATGGCTCGAGATCGATCCGGCGTACGCGACAGGCCTGCACGGCATCGCGGCCGGCGACGAGGTGCTTGTCTTCACCTGGTTTCACCGCTCGAACCGCGAGACGCTCGAAGTGTTCCCCCGTGGCAACCCGCCGCTGACCGGCGTGTTCGCGACGCGATCACCCGATCGTCCCAACCCGATCGGGCTGCATCGCGTCACGGTGCACGAGATCTCCGGACTCCGTTTGCGGATCGGACCGATCGAGGCGATCGATGGCACCCCGGTCGTCGACATCAAGCCGATCCTGTCCAACAACGACCGGTAGAAACGTAGCGGCCGCCGCGAGGCAGCCCTGGCGTGCCTACTTGCCCTTGCCCTTCCCGGCGGCTTCGGCCATACCCTCGTGCAGGTCGGCCAGCTCGCGCAGCGCTTCCGCGGCTTCATGCGAATGCTCCGCGTAATGCGCCGCACCGATAGCCAACTCGAAGGCGTGACCCGATGACACGTCCTTCTTCGCCGAAGCGACGATCTCCTCGTGCATCTTCGCGTCGGCTTCATGCTCGGCCGCGTGGGCGCGGTAATGCGCGGCGAGCTTCTTGTGCTCGGCAGCCGTCGTCGCGGACGCGCCCAGCTTCTTGAACTCCGCATCCGACAGCTTCTGCGCGGTGGCGACCCTGGGTACGGTCACGAAAGCGATCAACAACATTCCGAGCACAACGTTCATCGAGCGTCCGATCGTCATGGCGTGTCCTCTCCTGCAATGCCGCGTTCGGGTCGGGCATTGAGCAACGGAGATGCCACCGTGCGATCGGCGGAGATGTGTTCGAAGTTGGCGAGATTGACGTTGAAATTCGATGGATACCGGCGGGCAGCTGGGGATTCTTTCGCGCCGTGCGGAACTTTCCCGGGGTATAAAGAAGATCAGACCGCCGCGCCCAAGGGGGTTGTGATGAAACGCCCGTTCAGTGTCGTCGCCGTCGTGATGGCAAGCGCGTTGAGCGTCTCCACCTCTGCTGCCGAACGATTCGACCAGAAGCTTCCCGCCGATAAACACGCCCTGCACGCGCTCAACCGGCTGACGTTTGGCGCCCGCGCCGCCGATCTCGCCGAGGTCAAGCGGCTCGGTATCGAGAAGTGGATCGACCTGCAGCTGCATCCGGAGCGCATTCCCGAGAATCCCGATCTCGCCGCACGGATCAACGCGCTCACCACGCTGCAGCTTGCGACGTGGCAGATCCTCGAAAAGTATCCGCTGGCTCCGGTGATGCTGCGCATCGAGTCGCCGTTGCAGTCGCTCACGGCGCTCCAGGTCTGCAAGTTGATGCAGGGAGCACCTGTCGATGAACGCCGCGCCGTCATCGATGGGTTGACTCCCGAGCTGCGCCGGCAATTTCTTGCGTTCGGTCCCCGGCAGGCGCTCGACGGTCTGTCCGATCTGCAGCAGGAGGCCGCCAGCGCGCGTCAGGCCGATCAGCAGGCACGGCAGATGGAGATCAGGAAGCTGATGCCGCCGCTGAACGAGCTGCTCACGCCCGAGCAGATCCGCACGGCTCGCACGGGCACGGATGCAGACAAGCTCGCGCTCTTCAACTCCTTCGACGCCGACAAGCGCAAGCAGGTCATTCGAGCGCTCGGACCGCAAGCGTTGGTGAACTTTCCCGACCTGCGACGCGAGGCGTTGGCCGCACAGCAGCCGGCCGGGTACGTGAACCAGGAGCTCGTCGAGCACAAGCTGCTTCGCGCGCTCTACTCCAATCGCCAGCTCGAAGAAGTGCTCGTCGATTTCTGGATGAACCACTTCAACGTGTTCAACGGCAAGGCGCAGGAGCGTCAGCTGATCACCAGCTACGAGCGCGATGCGATCCGCCCCAACGTCTTCGGGCACTTCCGCGATCTGCTGCTCGCCACCGCGCAGCATCCGGCCATGCTGCTGTATCTCGACAACTGGCAATCACAAGTGCTGCGCGATGACATCAGGCCGGCGATCGGTCCCAACGGTGCGCCACTGCCCCGACCGGGACTGAACGAGAACTACGGCCGCGAGATCCTCGAGCTGCACACGCTGGGCGTTGACGGTGGATACACGCAGGAGGACGTAATCGCCGTGGCGCGTGCGTTCAGCGGCTGGACGATCTACGACATCGGACGCTACGCGGAGTTTCAATTCAACCCCGCCGGCCACGATCGCAAGGAGAAGAGGGTGCTCGGCCACACGCTGCCCGCCGGACGCGGCCAGCAGGACGGCCTCGACGTTATCGACATGCTGGCGCGCCATCCGTCAACCGCAAAGTTCATCTCCAAGAAGCTGGCGCAGCGCTTCGTCGCCGATGCGCCCCCGGCATCGCTCGTCGATCGCATGGCGGCCACGTTCACGAAGACCGACGGCGATATTCGCGCGGTTCTCCAGACGATGTTTGCGTCGCCCGAATTCTTCTCGGAGGGCGCTTGGCGCGCGAAGTTCAAGTCGCCGCTCGAAATCGTAACCAGTTCGGTGCGGGCGCTGAACGCCGATGTGACGGATACGTTTGTGCTGTCGCAGCGCATCGCCGACCTCGGCCAGCCGCTGTACGGAAAAGTGGAGCCGACGGGCTATCCCAACACCGGCGAGACGTGGACGAACAGCGCCGGCATTCTCGGTCGCATCGATTTCGCCAGCGCCTTGACCGGCGGCCAGATCCCAGGAGCACGCGTCGACGTCAGCCGCTTCAATTTCAAGACGCCCGCCGCGGTCGCCGCCGACGTGCTCGGCACCACGCCATCGGCGGCGACGCTGTCCGCGATCGAGAAAGGCGTTCAGGCCAAGGAAGCGACGCCATCGATGATCACCGCGCTGGTGATCAGCTCGCCCGATTTCCAAAGCAGGTAGTCATCATGCTGACTCGTCGTTACTTCATGCGCGCGTCTGCCATCGCCGTGGCCGGGATGGGTGCCGCCCCATCGTGGCTGGTTCGCGCCGCCGCTCCAGGCGAGACCAAGGGCAAGATCCTGATCGCCATCTTTCAGCGCGGCGCTGCCGATGGCTTGAACATCGTCGTTCCCCATTTCGAAAAGCGCTACTACGAGCTGCGTCCGACGATCGCGATTCAACCGCCAGGCAAGGAGAACGGCGCGATCGATCTGGACGGCCGCTTCGGTCTGCATCCGTCGTTGCAGCCGTTGAAGCCGTTCTGGGATAGCGGCAACTTGGCGATCGTGCACGCCGCCGGATCACCGGACGGCAATCGCTCGCACTTCGAAGCGCAGGACTCGATGGAATCGGGAACGTCCGGCCGCATCACCGAGGACGGATGGCTGAATCGCGCACTCCCGCCGCTCACGGCGGACGCGTCTGCCGTTCGCGCGGTGGCGATTGGCGCGAAGATGCCGCGCACGCTGCGGGGCGATCGCGGCGCCATCGCGGTGAGCGATCTGCAGCAGTTCCGCGTCCGCAACGAGGGCGCCTCGTCCATCCTCGAAAGCATGTACGCGAAGGCGGCCGACGCGCAGCTCGTCGCGCAGGGCAAGCGGACGTTCGATGCGCTCAAAACCATCGAGTCGATCAGCAAGGCGCCCTACACGCCGGCGAACGGCGCGCAGTACTTCGGCGAGTTCGGCAATGGCCTGCGCCAGATCGCTCGTCTGATCAAAGCGAATGTCGGCGTGGAAGCGGCGTTCGCGGAAATCGGCGGCTGGGATCATCACAGCAACGAGAACGGTCAGCTGCCGCCGCTGCTGCAGCAGTACGGCAACTCGCTCGCGGCGTTCGCCAAGGACATGGGCGATCGCATGGAAGACATCGTCCTGGTGACGATGTCGGAGTTCGGTCGGACCGCGGCCGAAGACGGCAACAACGGCACCGATCACGGGCACGGCAACGTGATGTTCGTGTTCGGTGGTCCGGTGCGCGGCGGCCGAACGCTCGGCCAGTGGCCGGGGCTCGAGCCCGAGCAGCTGTTCGAGCGGCGCGATCTGGCCGTGACCACCGACTTCCGTAGCGTCCTCAGCGAGCTGGTCAGCGGCCACCTGGGACAGAAAGCAGACGCAGCGTTTCCGGGATATGTATCGACCGAGCGCCTCGGACTCTTACGTACGTAGAGGCCGCCTTCAGGCGGCCTCTTACTGGGCCGCCTAAAGGCGGCCCCCACGTCCTATACGCCGACGAGCCTGACGAGCAGGCCCGCCAACGCGCCGCCCACAAGCGGACCGACGATGGGAATCGGCGCGTAGCTCCAATCTGAGTCGCGCTTGCCCGGGATTGGAAGAATCGCGTGGGCGATCCGCGGCCCGAGATCGCGAGCGGGGTTGATCGCATACCCTGTCGTTCCACCAAGCGACAGACCAATCCCCCACACCAGGCTGCCAACGAGATACGGACCGAGGCCGGCTGCGGGACCCGACGCGGCCACACGGGTGGAGAAGATCGCCGCCACGACGAGCACGAGCACGAAAGTGCCGATGATCTCGCTGGCCAGGTTCGATGGCGTATGCCGGACCGCAGGAATCGTGCAGAACGTTCCGAGCTTGAAGTCGGGATTTGCGGTGAGCCGCCAGTGCGGTGCGTAGTGAATCCACACGATGGTGGCGCCGATGAACGCGCCGGCGAGCTGCGCCAGGGCGTATGGCACCAGCTTGCTGAAATCGCCGCTCCTGACGGCAAAGCCGAGCGTGACGGCCGGGTTGAGATGTGCGTCGGCGCTGCCGAAGGCGATCGCCGTGAACACGCCGGCGAAGACCGCAAACGCCCACCCGGCGGTGATCGCCAGCCAGCCGGCGTTCTCGCCTTTCGAACCTTTGAGAAGAACGCCGGCGACGACGCCGTCGCCGAGGAGGATCAACACCAGCGTTCCAAAGAACTCACCAACGATCGGCGATGTCATGCGCTGCGGGAGCCTATCAAATTTCCGTCCATTCTCCCGAGCTGTTTTCACCAACCATCGCTAGAACGGCGATACTTCGCAGCGTGGAGGGGCGTCCCTTTGAAACGCGTGCGCGTACTTAGTCGACCAGTCTTGATGGGCGCGCTCGCGATCGTTCTCGCGAGCGCGTCATCGTCGGCGGCGGCGGTCAGCGGTGCCTGTCACGTGAGTCCGATCGTGGCCGACCTCGATCGATCGGTGCGTTTCTATCGCGATCTTCTCGGGCTCGAGAGCACCGCTCCCGCTCCAGCCGCGCCAGGCCTGTCTGAGCTCCACGGGCTGCCACGGGCGCGCCTGCGCTCCGCCACTCTTCACGTCGCCGGTACGCGCTGCGGCATCGAGCCGGTGCAGTTCGACAATGTCGATCGAAAAGCGGTGCGGCGACGAATGCAGGATCCAGGCGCAGTGACGCTGATCCTCCTCGTGCGCGACATCGATTCGCTCTTCGCGACGCTGCGAGCGGCGCACGTCGACATCGTCACGACTGGAGGCGCGCCGGTCACGCCAAGCGCCACCAGCAAGTCGCGCGCGGTGATCGTCAGGGATCCCGACGGTCACTTCGTGGAGCTGGCGCAGCTCGATCCGCTGCCGGCGACGAACGTGCCAGCGACGAGCAATGTGTTCGACGTGCGCTTTCGTGTGACGGTGAACAATCTCGACGAGGCGGTTCAGTACTACCGCGATGGTCTGGGCATCGCCGGCAAGTCGGCGGCATTCAGCGCCAGCCCTGGAGTGATGGCGATGATGGGTCTTCCCGCGAACGTCGAATACCGGGTCAACATGACCACCATTCCGGGCTCGAGCCTCATCCTCGAGTTCCTCGAGCTCAAAGGCATCGAACGCCGCTCGCGATCGGCGCGCGTCCAGGATCCAGGCTCGTATCGACTACAGCTCACCGTCGATAGCATCGACCGCACGGTCGACGCTTTACGCAAGGTGGGCGCGCACGTGATCTCGACCGCCGGCAGCCAACGTCTCGCGCAAGATCTCAATCACGTGTTTCTCGTCCTGGAACACTAGGGCCGCCTGAAGGCGGCCACTACGTACGACACAGAGGGAACAGAGGGAACGGAGGACGGATTCAACACAGAGATCACAGAGGGCCGGGTGGACGCCGGCCTTCGGCCGGCGTATGAATCGAGAGGCGAGCGCGAAAACGAACGCCCCGAGAACAGATGGCGCTCGTTTTCGTGCTCGCCTCCGATCCATCCCGCGCGTCGCGCGGGCCACCTGGCCTGTACCTGCTCCGTGGCCCCTGTGATCTCTGTGTGAGATCCCGTGATCTCCGTAGCGGCCCTATTTCGTGCCGGGCCAGACAACGCCCTGCTGCTTCGCTTTCACCGGCGCGAGGCCTTTGTAGAGGAACCGCTGCAGGCGCCTGCCTTGATAGGTTTCGACGGTGTAGAGATTGCCCTTCGAATCGACGGCGATGTTGTGCAGCGAGTACCACTCGCCGGGATAGTGGCCGCCCTTTCCGAAGTTGGTGAGCTCCTCCATCGACTGGCGATCGAAGATGCGCAGCTTCTGATTGCGGCCGTCGGCGACGTAGAGATACTTCTGCTCCTTGTCGCGCGAGAACGCCACGTCCCATACGGCGCCGTCGCCGCGTGAATCGCGCGCGATGTAGACCTCTTTCACGAACGTGCCGTCGGTCTTGAAGATCTGCAGGCGATCGCTCGTGCGGTCGCAGACGTAGACAAGACCGTCGTTCGACACGTCGGCACAGTGCACTGGGCCGCGGAACTGTTGATAGGTGGCCGTGGGATCGTACGCACCTTGCGCCGCGCCGGCCTTGTCGTCGGGCGGCTTGCCGTACGCGCCCCAGAAGCGCTTCATCTTGCCGCTGTCGGCGTCGATCACCGCGACGCGGCGGTTGCCATATCCGTCAGCGACGAACACTTCGTTGGTCGGCGCGTAGAAGAACGTCTTGGCAACCAGATAGAAGCGATCCATCGC
>Ga0075424_100001172_pt1 | contig 22503 bp, 20 predicted proteins | sample SoiMethybrSBSTD3_FD_75301 | JGI IMG/M metagenome (GOLD analysis project Ga0075424, IMG submission 75301) | Bulk soil microbial communities from a Populus tree surrounding site in Tennessee, USA - Soil MetaG P. TD hybrid SBSTD3 | ecosystem: Environmental > Terrestrial > Soil > Tree plantation... | reverse complement strand
TAGTTCGCGTTCACGGACGAGCGCTGGTGGAACCAAGGCGCCGGGTCGCCTGGCTGAAGATTTCGGTAAGTTGGCATGAAGAACTCCCAAACGGGGCAGCCTAACCCAGGCCGTTCGGTATTTGAAGCTGGGCGCCAGAGCCGCCCGCAAACATGGTTCACGGTGCGCGTGCCGCGGGCAGCGCCAGCGAAAAGCTCCGCTCAAGCACGGGCGCTCCGTGCGCCAGCACGCGGTAGCTGGCCCGATAAACCCCTGCCGGCCAGCCGCCCGGCGGGCGCTTCTTGCCGACAAACAGGAGCGATTGCGCCTCGTTGCGGCTGAGCGCGTCGGCCCGGTGGTCGACAAGAATACTGCCGTCGGGGGCGTGCACGAGCAACTCTTGCACGTCGGCTGCCTTCAGGCCGATGCTGCGCACATAGGCGACGATGGCGGCGGCATCGGCGCCCGCCGCTGCAAAGCTGTCGGCCGCCCCGGCCTCGACCGCCTCCATGCTGACCGGGCCCGCTGCGAAGCCCGCATTGAGCACCACGCGTGCCCGATAGGCGAGGCCGGCCGCCAGGGTCGGTCGCCACAGGGATGTACCGCCCCCGCAGCTCTCCGCCGGCGCCGCAAAAGCGAACGGGTCGACGATCAGCCCGTGGTGACGCACGGTAAAGTGCAAGTGCGGGAAGACCGTCGCGCCGGAAAGGCCGACCCGGCCGAGCGGGGTTCCGGCGCCGACGCTCTGGCCGGGGGCAACGCGCACGCTCGCCTTGGCGAGGTGACAGTACTGGGTCTCCCAACCCTCGCGGTGGGCGACGACGACACCGTTGCCGCACAGCCGGGCGCCGAGCGCGACGGGACCACCTTCGGCCATCGCGAGATCGTCCATGTCGTTGCGCACGCGCAAGACCACGCCGGGCGCGGCCGCCAACACGTCGACGCCGGCCCGTTGTGCCGCCAGGCTGGGAAGGCGGAAATCCGTTCCATTATGACCATCATAGGACAGCGTCCCACATTGGTAATCCCGCGCCGCCGGTGAGGGATCGTGGTCCACATACTGCTGGACCACACAGGTCTCGCCCAACGTGCAGGCGAGCGGCAGGTCGAGGACGAGCCCGTCGGCCGCCCGTAGCCTGCTGAGGCCGTCGAGCGCGAGGCTCAGCAGGAGCGCAACTGCGAGCTTAAGGCGATGCATAACAACGCTTTTCTGCGCCTCGCGCGCCGCGAACCAACGGTGCGAGCGGCGCCACCGGGCCGCGTCGTCGGCTCGCCGCATTGGGTCACGTGCGGCCGTGCGCGTTGTCCCACTATGGGGCAGCGGGTTGGCCTCAAAAATGCACAACGAGCTTCGTTCGGCCTGGACCATCATCGGGTTGAGCCTCGGTATGATGCCAAAAATCCGCAGCGCGCGAGGCGAACCGTGTGGCTCGCATTGCCACTTCCCGAGCACAGGTGGTAGATTAGCTGGAGGGGAATTCGTGGATTAAGAAAAAAACCCGGATAGACATCCATTGATGGGTCGCGGCTGTGGTGCGCAGCCTCGGCTAGGGGTGTACGACCAAGCGTAGGGTGTGTTGGGGTATGCTGGCGGTGCGGTTGTTGGGTGGCGGACTCTTCGCCGCCGCGTTGATCTCATTGGTCCTCGATGTGAGGCACTGCCTGCGGGCAGGGACCGGGCTTGCGCTGACAAGCCTGGAGAACCTTTGGTTTGCGCTGCACGCGGACAGTCTGCGAACGGCGCAGACGCTGCTGCTTGAGGGCGCTCCACCCTGGGTGTGGGCCTACCTCGTTCAGCCCTTGTTGCTGATCCCGATCGCCTTGCTGGGCGGCCTTTTCGGCTACCTCTTGGTCACGACCGGGCGCCGGCATCGCCGCCGCGCCAGCGCCGAGGACAGGGGTCTGCCGATCGCGCTGCGGGATCTCGGGCAGCAGCCGGGCTCGGCCGGCTCCGCGCTGGCGAGCGCGCTGGCGTCCTGCCGCGGCGCCTTTGTCGGCATCGCCCTCTTCAGTGGCATGAGCAACATCCTGTTGCTGACCGGCTCCATGTTCATGCTGGAGGTGTACGATCGCGTGCTGCCGAGCCGCAGCATTCCCACGCTGATCGGTTTGGCGATTTTGACGGCCGTGCTGTTCATGGCACAGGGCGGCTTCGACCTGATCCGCAGCCGACTCCTGAGCCGGGTCGGGGCGACCCTCGATGAGACGCTCAGTCCTCGCGTCTATGACACCATGGTGCATCTGCCGGTGCGCATGGGCGGGCGCGCCGACAGCCTGCAGCCCCTGCGCGACCTCGACAGCCTGCGCTCTTTCCTCTCGAGCCTCGGTCCCACGGCGCTGTTCGACCTGCCCTGGATGCCGCTCTACCTCACGATCATCTTCGCCTTCCATTGGATTTTGGGGGTCACGGCGCTGGTCGGTGCCATTCTGCTCGTTTGCCTCACCGTGCTCACGGAAATCATGACGCGCAAGCCGATCAAGGCCGCCATCGAATTTGCCGTGTCGCGCCAGCGACTGGCCGACTCGAGCCGGCGCAATGCCGAAGTGATGGTCGCCATGGGGCTGACCCAGCGCGTGGGAGCGCACTGGCGCGATGCCAACCGCAACTATATCGCCGCGCACCAGGCGGCCAGCGACGTGGGTGGCGGCATCGGCGCGGTCTCCAAGGTCATGCGCCTGATGTTGCAGTCGGCCATGCTGGGGATCGGGGCCTACCTGGTGATCATGCAGGAGGCGACGGGTGGCATCATCATCGCCGGCTCGATCCTCTCGGCGCGGGCGCTGGCGCCCGTGGATTTGGCGATCGCGCACTGGAAGGGCTTTGCTGCGGCGCGCCAGAGCTGGCAGCGGCTGAGCAAGCTGTTGGCCATGATCCCGTCTGCGGGAGAGGCGATGGCGCTGCCGGTGCCCACCAACACTTTCGCGGTGGAGAATATTTCCATCGTGCCGCCGGGCGAGCAGAAGTTCGTCGTCACCGATATCACCTTTGCTCTCAACCGCGGTCAGGGCCTCGGCATCATCGGTCCCAGCGCCTCGGGCAAATCCTGCCTGGCACGCGCGCTGGTGGGCGCCTGGCTGCCGGCACGGGGCAAGATCCGTCTCGACGGCGCCGCCCTCGACCAGTGGGATCCCATCGCGCTCGGCCGCCATGTCGGCTATCTGCCGCAAGACGTCGAACTGTTTGCCGGCACCGTGGCGCAGAACATTTCTCGTTTCGACGATCATGCCGACCCGGAGCTGATCGTCCGCGCGGCGCGCGCCGCCGACGTGCACGAACTGATCGTGCGTTTGCCGAACGGCTATAACACTCAAATCGGCGAGCAGGGTGCGACCTTGTCGGCCGGGCAGCGCCAGCGCATCGGCTTGGCGCGGGCGCTCTACGGGGACCCGTTCCTGGTGGTGTTGGACGAGCCCGACGCCAACCTCGACTCGGAGGGCATGCTGGCGCTGACCCAGGCCATTCTCAGCGTGCGCACGCGCGGCGGCATCGTCATCGTCATTGCCCACCGGCACAACGTGCTGACCAACGTCGACCTCCTGTTGGCCATGAATCTCGGGCGCGCGCTGGCGGCGGGACCAAAAGATGCCGTGATGAAGAAGCTGAGGCTAGCCGCGCCCGGCATGGAGCCGCTCAAGGTCGTGGCCGAGGCGGGGAGGAGCGGCTGATGCCCATCAGCGGTACCAAGGCGGCGATCCAGCGTCATCTCTGGGCGGGAGTAACCCTGCTCCTCGTGCTGTGCGGCGGCGTCGGCGGCTGGGCGGCAACCACGGAAATCTCCGGCGCGGTCATTGCGCCGGGGGTGCTGGTGGTCGACACCAACGTCAAGAAGGTGCAGCACCCGACGGGCGGCGTGGTCGGCGAAATCCGGGCACGCGACGGCGATCGCGTCTCAATCGGCGACATCGTGGTGCGTCTCGACGAAACCGTGACGCGGGCCAACCTCGGCATTGTGCTGAGGGGCCTCGACGAGCTCGTGGCGCGCAAGGCGCGCCTGGAGGCCGAACGGGACGGGGTTGAGGGCATTGCCTTTCCCAGCGAGTTCATCGAACGGCTGGGCGAATTGCAGGTGGCCACCATCGTCGCCGGCGAGCGCAAGCTGTTCGATCTGCGGCAATCCGCGCGCATTGGGCAAAAATCGCAGCTGCGCGAGCGCATTGCCCAGTTGCGCGAGGAGATCGGCGGCATCGCCGCGCAGATCAAGGCCAAGGCCCAGGAGATCGTGCTGATTCAGCGCGAGCTCACCGGCGCCCGCGACCTCTGGGAAAAGAATCTAATGCCAATCACCAAGCTGACCCAGCTCGAACGCGAGGCGACCCGCCTCGAGGGCGAGCGCGCTCAGCTGACGGCCACCAGCGCCCAGAGTAAGGGCAAGATTTCCGAGCTCGAGTTGCAGATTATTCAGGTCGACCGTGACCTTGCGAGCGAGGTCGGCAAGGAGTTGCGGGAGGTCGATGCCAAAATCGGCGAGTTCGTGGAGCGCAAGGTCGCCGCCGAGGATCAATTAAAGCGCATTGACATTCGTGCCCCGCAGGACGGCGTCGTACATCAATCCATTGTGCATACCATCGGCGGCGTCATCAATGCCGGCGAGCAGCTGATGTTGATCGTCCCGTCAGCGGACAATCTTATCGTGGAGGCGAAATTCGCACCGCAGGACATCGACCAAGTCAAGGTCGGGCAGCGGGCGGTGCTGAGATTCACGAGCTTCAACCAGCGGACAACCCCTGAGTTGAACGGTATGGTCACCCGCGTATCGGCCGATACCACCGTGGACCAGCGCACCTCTGCGCCCTATTACACGCTCAGGATTTCCCTGAGCCGCGAAGAAATCGCCCGGCTTGGCGACGTCACGCTGGTGCCTGGCATGCCGGTCGAATCGTTTATTCAAACCGGCGAGCGAAAAGTGATATCGTACCTGATGAAGCCCCTCTCCGACCAAATAATGCGAGCCTTCCGCGAGAGATAAGGTAGCGGGCGCCTTGAACGTAGGTGTGAGTAACGGAGTTGCGAGATGATATTCGGATCCAGGAAATCCAAGGATACCCCGGCCGCACCCGTGGCGCCGCCCATCGCCAATGGCAAGGCGCAGGATGCCGGTGCCGCCGAGCGGCCGATTGCGCCGCCGCGGCCCGCGGTCATTCCGTCCGCATCCGCCAAGCCGGCGGCCGCGCCGGCCACCGACGCCGCAGGCACCCCGACCTCGGATGAGGCGCGCCGCCGCGCCGCCGCCGCGGTGCGCCACTCGCTGGCCTTTGCGCAGATCGTCAGCATCCTGATGCATTCGCCGCGCTATCGCCACTACACGCTGGGCGACCTCGAATGGCTGGTGCTGCCGCCGCTGTTGACGGGGCAGTGCAGCGTCGCGGAGGCCAAGTCCAAGGACAACGGGGCCTCCGTCCCGGTGGCGGTCGCGCTGTGGGCCAGCGTGTCGCCCGAGGTTGATCAGCGCTTGACGGAAAACCTCAACACCCCCATCCGTCTGCGCCCTGACGAGTGGCGCTCGGGGGATATTCTCTGGCTGATCGATGCGGTCGGTGACCGCCGCGTGGTGCCGGGGCTGCTCAAACAACTGGCCGACAACACCTTGAAAGGACGCGAGATCAAGGTGCGCGGCCGCGGCGAGGGCGGCAAGGTCGAGGTCAAGAACCTGCAGGCCACGTTGCAGGCCGCCGCCGCGGCCGGACCGGCAGGGGCGAGCTCCTAGACGGAAAGAGGAACACGCTTAGCCCGCATGGCGGCGCGCCGCCATGCGGGAGTAGAGTAACGCCGCCATGCGGGAGTAACGGGGTCTTCGAGCGCGACTCAGACGCGCAGCGCGGCCAGCCGTTCCGTGCTCGCGGGGGTCAAGTTCACCGATTCACCGCACCCGCAGGCGCTTGACTGGTTCGGGTTGCAGAACACGAACTGGGCTGCGAGCTTGTCGACGCGGTAGTCCATTTCCGCCCCGAGCAGGTACATCACCGCCTTCGGATCGATCAGCACCCGGGCGCCCTTGTGCTCGACCACTTCATCGTGCGGCTGCGGCTCGCCGGCCCACTCCATGGTATATTCCATGCCGGCGCAGCCGCCTTTTTTGACGCCGATGCGCACGGCCGCCCCCATGCCCTTGCCGGCGAGGATTGCCGTGATGCGTTCGGCGGCCCGGTCGGTCAAGGTCATGATTTGCGGCCGCGGGCGGGCGGGGGGTCTCGGACGATCGGGGCTCATGCAGGTCTCAAGGTGGCGATGGCGGTTCGGGCCAACAGCCACAAATATAGCGCATGTGCGCAAAAAATCGAGGGCCTGGCCCCGCGGCAAATGCAGGCTCAGCCCTGCCACCGCCGCGCAACAGCCTTGAAATCGCGCGCAATCTCCCGGGCCGCGTTGCGCCCCGGCAACCCTGTGACGCCGCCGCCGGGATGGGCACCGGACCCGCACAGATAAAGCTGAGCGATGGGCATGCGGTAATTGGCGTGGCCGAGCACGGGCCTTGCACTGAAGAGCTGGTCGAGCGTCAGCTGGCCGTGGAAGATGTCGCCATCGACAAGGCCGAAGCGGCGTTCCAGATCGAGCGGTGAGAGGCTTTGGCGGCCGAGCACGCTGGACTTGAAGTTGGGGGCATGCGCGGTGACGGTCTCAATGACCAGGTCGGCGAAGGCCTCCTTGTCGCTCTCCCAACGCCGCGCTGCGGGCAGCTCGGGGGCCACGTGCTGCACGAACAGGCTTGCGACGTGCCGACCCGGGGGCGCCAGGGAGGGATCCAGGGTTGAGGGAATGACCATCTCGATCACCGGCTGCAGCGACCAGCCATGCGCGCGGGCATCGAGATAGGCCTGATCGAGGTAGGCAAGGGTTGGTCCGATGATGATGCCGGAGGCATGGTGATCGGCGGCCATTTTGCCTGGGCGGCAGCGGAAATCCGGCAACTCGGCAAGCGCGACATTCATGCGGAACGTGCCCGAACCGGACTTGAGCTCGAGAAAGCGGCGGCGCAGCTCGGGCGCCAGCGCATCGGCGGGGATCAGATCGCGGAACAAGAGTTTCGGCGCCACGTTGGCGGCCACGGCACGGGCCCGCACAATCTCACCCGTCTCCAGCCGGACGCCGCGGGCGGCGCCCCCCTCAACGAGCAGCGCGGCGACGCCGGCCCCCGTGCGGATCAGCGCTCCACGAGCGCGGGCGGCGCCCGCAAGGGCCTCGCTGATCGCCCCCATGCCGCCGATGGCGTGGCCCCAAACGCCGACCTTGCCGTTCACCTCGCCGAAACAGTGGTGCAACAGCACATAGGCCGTACCGGGGGTATATGGGCTGGCGTAGGCGCCGACGATGCCATCGAAGGCAAAGGCCCCCTTCACCACCTCGCTTTCAAACCATTGCGCCAGGAAATCGGCGGCGCTCTTGGTGAATAGGTCGAGCAGCAGGCGCTTGTCCTCGAGCGTCAAGCCGTAAAGCCGACGACCGAGGCCGGCGTTGGTGAGAACTTCGCGCCATCCTCCGCCCGCATTGGGCGGACGCGCGAGCGCGAGCTGACGCAGGTGGCCTGCGGCCCGTTCCAGCGCGGCCTCGTACGCGGGTAGGCGGGCCGCATCGGCGGCAGAAAACGGCGCGATGGCCGCCTGTCGGTTGGCCTGCCCATAGGGCAGCAGCAAAGCGCGCGCGGCGTCCACCGGCCAGAAATTGGCGACCGGCCGCTCGACGATCTTTAAGCCGAACTTGGCAAGCTCAAGATCGGCGATCACCGCGGGATTAAGCAGGCTCACCGTGTAGGCGGCGACGGAATTGCGAAAGCCCGGAAAAAACTCCTCGGTCACGGCGGCGCCGCCCACAACCGGGTTCTTTTCCAGCACGACGACGCGCAAGCCGGCGCCGGCCAGGTAGGCGGCGCAGGTGAGACCGTTGTGGCCGGCCCCGAGCACGGCGATGTCGTATTCAGGCGGCGCCATCGACAGTTAGGCTCACCCAGCCTTGTTAACCCACACGCCTCAATTGAACGTTCGGGCCCTTGAATGCTACGACCCCACTTAAGGAAGTCAGCGCGGAGTTGCAAATGTCGAAGCCTGGGCTCCTGAACACCGGCCCAATGATGGATCTCATCAACGCGGGCGTAGCCAAGGACTTCGCGGTCTACGGGCTGCACGAGGTGGGTGACCGCGAGGCGCTATTCGCCAAGGTCGGCGGCGCCATTCGCGCGCTCTGCACGGGCTCTCACACGGGGGTGCGGACCGACGCAGCCATGCTCGACCGGCTGCCCAACCTCAAGATCATCGGCAATTTTGGCGTTGGCTACGACACCATCGACATTGCTGAGGCGGCACGGCGTGGCATCGTCATCACCAACACGCCGGAGGTGCTCAGCGAAGAGGTCGCCGACACCGCCATCGGCCTGTTGCTCGGGACCATCCGCGAGTTCTACGGCGCGGAAAAATGGCTGCGTGCGGGGCGTTGGTCCACACACGGCGACTACCCCTTGACCGCGGCCTCGCTGCGGGATCGCTCGATCGGCATCATGGGCATGGGCCGCATCGGCCAAGCCATTGCCCGCCGTCTCGAGGCCTTCGGCCGTCCGATCGGCTACTGGGCCCGCCATCGGCAGCCCGCCCTCAGCTATCGCTACTATAGCGACCTCATTGCCATGGCCCGCGACGTCGACACCCTCATTGCCATTTTACCGGGCGGACCGGCGACCAACAATCTCGTCAATGCGTCGGTGCTCGAGGCCCTGGGGCCGCGCGGCGTCTTCATCAACGTCGCCCGCGGCTCGGTGGTGGACGAGGCGGCTCTTATTGACGCGCTGAAGTCGCGCAAGATCCTGCGCGCCGGCCTCGACGTCTTTCTCGCCGAACCCAACATCAATCCGGCGTTCTTCCAATTGGACAACGTCACCTTGGTTCCTCACATCGGCTCTGCCTCGATCCACACGCGCAGCCGCATGGGCCAGCTCGTGGTTGACAATCTGTTGGCGTTTGCCGCGGGCAAGCCGCCGGTGACGCCGGTGCCGGAGACGCCGTTCCGGGGGTGGTAACGCGCTGCGTTGCGGCCCGCTGTCGAAAGAGGTGCGTCTATGGCCGAGGACCTGGGGGTCGCGCTGATCGGCACCGGCTTTTTCGGCGAATGGCACGCGCGCGCCATCGCCGCCGTGCCGGGCCTCAGGCTGGTGGGCGTATGCGATGAGAACCCGGCTGCGGCCGGCCGCCTAGCCGCCGCCTACGGCGCCCGCGTGCTTTACGATTGGCGCCAGCTTATTGCCGACAGGCAGAGCGAGGTGGTGGTGATTGCAACGCCGCACCACCTGCACGCGGCCATGGCGATCGCCGCCACCGAGGCGGGCAAGCCCACGCTGCTGGAGAAGCCCATGGCCGCGACGACGGCCGAATGTATGGCGATCCTGGAAGCGGCCGAGCGCGGCGGCGCCCCCCTGATGATCGGCCACCTCCTGCATTTTGCCCTGCCGAGCCTGATCGCCCGCGACCGCCTGGAGGCGGGCGAACTGGGCCGGCCGATCACGGGCATGAGTACGCTCGTCAAGCTTTGGATGGAGCCGAACCGGCGCGCCTGGCATCTCGAACCCGGCTGCGGCGGCGGCATGCTGATGACGGCCGGCATTCACGCCCTCGATCTCATTGTCTGGTTTATGGGCGCCCCCGTCGCGACGGTGTTCGCCGCCGCCGGGGCCCTGATGCACGCCCAGGCGGCCGACGACAGCGCGTTTGTGCTGCTGCGCTTCGCCGACGGGCGTTTCGCGCAGGTCTCCAGCGTCGGCTACCGCGACGGCGCTGGCAGCTATGGCATGGACCTCGTCTGCGAGACCGGGACGCTGCGCGTTGATTTTGCGCGCGGTGTTTCGATCGGCCGCGGCGGCAACTGGACCGCGCTTGCCCATTCGGCGGAGCCCGACTGGATGCTGCGGGCCCTGGAGCGCGAGTGGCAGGCCATGCTGGCTGCGGTCCGCACCGGGGCCCCCGTTCCCGTGCCCGGCGCCTACGCTCGCCACATCATCGCGTGCATCGAGGCGGCTTTACAATCGAGCCGCGAACGCCGCGAAGTCAGGGTGGCGCCCTGAGGTAGCGCCACCTCACCTTGCCCGAAAACGGCAGACGCGACCGCCGGGGAGGGCAACAAGGCCGCCGTTTTGCGTTATCAGCGCGCACGCCGAACATTGAGGAGTTGACCATGGCCGAGCCGGCACCGCCGTCCCTGACAGGCAAGGTGATCGACTACATCCTCGGGCGCAACACGCTGATCGGCCTCGCCTCCTTCATGCTGTTGCTGATCTCGGGTTATGCCACCTGGCACGGCATGCGCGATTTCATTATGGGCGTCGCGGCAACCGAAACGAGCCAGGGTCGCCTGTTGCCGGGAGGCATGTCGCTCTCCAACGACGCCCTGGTGATTGCGGTGGTCGTCGCGCTCACCTTTCTGATGTGGCTCATGTTGCGTGAAAGTTTCGGTGCGCGGCGCCAACTGCGCGAGCGGCTGATTACCTTTCCGCTCTATCTGTTTCTCGCCATCTGGTCGATCGGTTTTGGTTATGGCTTTTGGTGGAGCCTGATCTCCGGCGAGGAGGCGACGCGCACCGGGCTGGCGGGCTTGCGTGAGGATGCACGCGATGCCGCGCAAGTGGTGGCGGCACGCCTCGACGCCGTGCGCGGCCAGCTCGACAACGTGGTGGGCTGGTCGGACAGCCAAATGCAGCGCGAAGAAACGAGCGGTGGCAGTTGCGGGGTGGCATCGGCGGCGGGACGCGGCCCGCTCTATAACGCGCGGCGCAGCGTGCGCGACCAGATCACGACCCTGCGCGACGGCATGACCAAGTCCTGGTTGGAGCCGGTGCAGGGGGATATCGAGCAACTGCGCCAGGCCGCCACGGCGCTCGAGGGCGGCACGGTGGAGGAACGGCAGCGGGCCTTCGAGGCCAGGGCCTCCGACATCCGCGGCCGGGCGCGCAACATCGCCGCACGCAGCAATCAGCTGGGTAGGGCAACGGCAGCGGAGATGCGCGCGCTTGCGAGCGTCGTCGCCGTGACGCCGGGCGCCACCGGCTTTGCCTGCTACGATCCCGCCCTGGCCGAGCGCCTGCGCCAGGCGGCAACGCAGGCCGAGCAGCCCGCCGAGCTCAAACTGCGCGAGGCCGTCTTCAATGAGGGGCCCGCCGGGGTCGCCAACGCGGTCAAAAACCTCTGGCGCAATATTGGCGCCTACGCCAGCAGCCTGATGGCCTACGTGTTGAGCGGCGGCCAGCAGGCCGCCGGGCGAACCGACACGGGCGAGCCCATCACGGGTCGCGATTTGATCGCGCTATTGGCAACCATCGGCATCGATTTGGGGTTACTGGCGCTCGCGATCGTCAACCCGCCGCGCGAGCCGCCCTCGATCCGGCCCTCCGGCACGCTGCGGCGGCAAATCAACGAGGCCATCGATACCGCCATTGCCCGCGCCGGCGTCGATCGTGAGTGGGTGCGCCGGCATTTCGTGCACCACAACAAGGCGTCCTATCTGGTGATCCCCAATCTTTACAGCTGCGATCCCAACAACAAGGAAGAATCCGCCAAGGCCTTGGCCGTCAACCAACTGGCGGGCGTCCTGAGCGACCTGGAATTGGTGCGTTGGCCGAAACGCGGCGCGCGCTGGCTGTGGCTCAGAAGCGAGCTCGAGGCGCTCAAACGTGAGGAAAGCCTCGGCAGCGACACCGATCTCACCGAGATCCGCCAGGCCTGGCGCAAAAAAACCGGAGGCAGCGCCGGTGAGGAGGGTGATGATCTCGTGCGCGATGCCAAGCCCCTGCGCAACCATGGCCTCTTTTCCAAGGCCGAGAGGGCCTTGCAGATCGCGGGCTGGAGCGAGCGGGCCCGCAACGATATCGAGATCTTTCGCCTGGTGGACACCGAAGGCTTGACGCCCCTCTTGATGGTGCTGAACGAACCGCGCAGTGAGGCGCAGCCGGAGCCGGCAGCGCGGGTCGCTTGAGCCCTCGCGCGGCCACAACCCCTGCGAAGTTAGGGCGACCCGCCGCACGGCTCCGGCATCAACCCCAGTTGCAGCGCAGCTCCTGGCAGACGCGCCGGGGTCCGCCTCCAACCCGGCAGGACGTCGTCACCATGCGGCAGACGCGGCAACTGTAGGAGGAGAGGCACCCCCGATAGAGCCCGCCGCGCGCGAAATTGCAGGTGCGGATGGTCTGGCAATCACGCTGCGAGTCCCCGGGTGCGGGCTGCGCGACGGCAAGCCCGGCCGCGCCGATCGTTCCGGCAACCCACAGGAGCGCGAAGAGGCAACGTGCGGTTGGCATGGGAAGCGCCTTCAGACCCCTGTCGAGAATCCTTCCCGCCAGCATTGGCGAAGACGCCGCCGCCTGCAACGCTCCCGGCTTGGTTTGGTTTCGGTCCGAGGTCCGCTGTGCCTCGCGGGCCACGCCTGGGACCGGCTCGACCTCCCGCAGCGGCGGGCCGAGCCAGCCTGCCACGGCCGCACGGCCCTCCGGTGGCCCGGCTTTCCCGCCCGTAGCCCCGCGTTTGCGCCGGGCAGGCGCACAAAAGGCCAGGGAGCGTCGGTGCAGGCGCGGGCAGCGCTATTCGGCGGCAACCTGTTTGGGCTGCACGGCCGCCGTATAGTCGTTGATCAGCGTCTCTGAGATTTTGCCGGGCGTATAGCGGTACTCTGCGATTTCCGAGACGGGCGTCACTTCGGCCGCAGTGCCGACGATAAAACATTCGGAAAAGCTGGAGAGCTCGTCGGGCAAAATCGTGCGCTCCACCACCTCATAGCCCCGCTTCTTGGCGAGCGCGATCACCGTGCGCCGCGTGATGCCATCCAAAAAGCAGTCGGGCGTGGGGGTGTGGAGCTTGCCCTCCTTGATCAAGAAAATGTTGGCCCCCGTGCACTCGGCGACGTGACCGCGCCAGTCGTACATCAGGGCGTCGGCATAACCCATTTTCTCGGCCCGGTGTTTTTCGATGGTACAGATCATGTAGAGGCCGGCGGCCTTGGTTTTGGCCGGGGCCGTGGCCGGATCGGGTCGGCGGTAATTGGCGAGCGTCAACCGGATGCCCTTCAAGCGCTGCTCCATGGGGAAATAGGAGCCCCAGTCCCAGGCGGCGATGGCGAGGTGAATCTTGGTCGCTTGCGCCGATACGCCCATCATTTCGCTGCCGCGCCAGGCGATTGGCCGCACGTAACAATCGCTCAGCTTGTTGGCCTTCACCACGTCGCGGCAGGCCTGATCGATCTCGGCCACGCTATAGGGGATCTCGAAATCGAGGGTCTTGGCCCCCTCCACCAGGCGCTGGCTGTGCTGGGTCAGCTCGAAGATCACCCCATGGTAGGCGCGCTCGCCCTCGAACACCGCGCTGGCGTAGTGCAGGCCGTGGCTCAGCACGTGCAGGCCGGCCTCACGCCATGGCACCAGCTTGCCGTCATACCAAATGGAGCCGTCGCGATCGTGATAAGGGGTTGTATCGGCCATGCCTCGGGGTCTCCGCGGACGCTGTGCCCCACCCCCGGAGCCTCGCCACCAAGCCTTGGCTCTCGCCACCATGCCTTGGCTAAGGATCCCTGGCGGGGCAGGGAATTGCCCAATTTGCAAGCCTTTTCGCAGCCCAAACTGGCTCACAAAGAGGCATGCAGGCCTGTAAAATGTCTTGCCAGCACTAACAATCGGGGTCAAATAAGTCAACATGACTGACATAATTTCCGTGCCGGCACGGCGCTTACAAGCACCGGCGCAAGTCCGCGCCGAAGCGGGCACCGGGACGCGCGCTGCGGCGCCGGCCGAGGCCGAGCTCATTACCTGCGTGGAGCTGCTGTTCTTTGCCTATCGCGACTTTACCGGTGAGGCGGACGCGGTGTTGGCGGAGTTCGGGCTGGGGCGGGCGCACCACCGCGTGCTGCACTTTGTCAACCGCAACCCCGGCCTGAAGGTGCAGGATTTGTTGGCGATCTTGAAGATCACCAAGCAAAGCCTGGCGCGCGTTCTCAAGCTGTTGCTCGATCAGGGCTGGATCCAGCAGGTCGCCGGCAACGCCGATCGCCGCCAACGCCTGCTGCACACGACGCCCAAGGGCGCGGCGTTGGCCGACCGGCTCGATGCCTTGCAGGCAAAGCGCATTGGCAAGGCGCTAGCGGCGGCCGGAGCGGAAAGCGAGACGGCGATGCTGCGCTTCCTTTTTGCCATGATTGTTCCGGAAGAACGCGCATTCGTTGAGGCACTTTTGCCGCGGCCGATCGAGGCCGGGCAGCCGCCGGCGGGCTAGCTGCGGCACGGCAACGGGGGACTTGGGGCCATGGAACCGTTGGCCGACAATGCGGCGCACATCCTGATCGTCGACGACGATCAGCGCATCAGGGACCTGTTGGCCCGCTATTTGTTCGAGCACGGTTTCCGCGTCAGCACTGCCACCGATGCCACCAGCGCCCGCGCCGCCATGCGCGGGCTCGCCTTCGATGTCGTTATTCTCGACGTCATGATGCCCGGCGAGAGCGGTCTTGAGCTCGCGCGCGGCCTGAAAGCGATTTCCAACATTCCGATCTGCATGCTGACGGCACGTGCCGAGCCGGAGCAGCGCATCGAGGGCCTCGAGATCGGGGTTGACGACTATGTAGCCAAGCCTTTCGAGCCGCGCGAACTGTTGCTGCGGCTGCAGAACATCCTCAAGCGGGGCCGCGGGCCGTCCGGACCGCGCGATGAAATCAGGATGGGGGATTTCATCTTTCATGTGGGGCGCGGCGAGCTCAGACGCAACGACGAGACCATTAAGCTCACCGAGCGCGAGCGCGACCTGCTGCGGCTGTTCGCCCAGCGCCCGGGCTCGCCGATCGCGCGCCACGAGTTGGCGAGCGACGACTCCACCGGCAGCGAACGCGCCATCGACGTGCAGATCAATCGCTTGCGGCGAAAAATCGAGACCGATCCGGCAAACCCGGTCTTTCTCCAGACGGTCCGCGGCAAAGGCTATATACTGCATACGGATTGAGAGGTAGGCGCCCCGATGGCGATAGCCCACAAGCTCGTCCGCACGACCGAAACTTGGCGCAACCGGCTTGCCGCGCTGAGCTGGCCCAAAGGCGCCTTGGCAAGCGTTAGCGGGCTGCTCGCCGAGTTGGCGCCGAAGGGGCTTTACGCGCGCGCCCTCATCATCATCATTGCGCCCATCGTGCTGTTGGAAAGCGTGGTTGCCTTCGCCTTCATGGAGCGGCATTGGAACCAGGTGACGCGCCGCCTGTCGGAGGCCACGGCGCGCGATATGGCCGCGATCGTTTCCATCTACGAGAGTTCCGAGGATGGAACGCGCCTTGCCGAGCTGGCCCAGAGCAAGTTCGGCTTCACCCTGGAAATTCTACCTCCCGGCAATCTGCCGACGGCTCAGCCCAAACCGTTTTTCGATCTCCTCGACCGGGCGCTTTCCGATGAGCTGCGCACCTTTGTCAATCGGCCGTTCTGGATCGACACGGTAGGCCAGTCCCGGCTGGTAGAGGTGCGCGTCAAGCTCGACCGGGCCATCCTGCGCTTCACCGCGCAGCGCGGTCAGACCTACGCTTCCAACTCGCACATCTTCCTGATCTGGATGGTGGGCACCTCCGTCGTGCTCTTGACCGTGGCGATCGCCTTCCTGCGCAACCAGATCCGCCCGATCCTGCGCCTGGCCGAAGCCGCCGACGCCTTCGGCAAGGGCCGTCCGGTGGCGCAGGACTTCCGACCGCGCGGCGCGCGCGAGGTGCGCCAAGCGGCTTCCGCCTTTTTGGAGATGCGCGATCGCATCCGCCATCACGTCGAACAGCGTACCTCCATGCTGGCCGGGGTAAGCCATGATCTGCGCACCGTGCTGACCCGCTTCAAGCTCGAGCTGGCGCTGCTCGGCGACGGCCCGGAAATCGCCGCCTTGCGCAACGACGTCAACGAGATGCAGCACATGCTGGAAGACTATCTGGCCTTCGCCAAGGGCGATGGCGGTGAGGCGGCGGCCCCGACCGACGTTGGCGAGCTGCTCGGCGAGGTGCAGGAAGAGACCGAGCACATCGGGGCACCGATTGAGGTCAGGCTGCGCCACCCGCGCCGCCCGCTGGTGTTGCCGCTGAAACGCCAGGCTTTCAAGCGGGCGGTGACCAATCTGGTCACCAATGCCGCCCGTTTCGGCGACAATGTGGTCATCCGTGCCGCGGCGGAGGAGTGCTGGCTGCGCATCGAGGTCGACGACGACGGGCCGGGCATTCCGCCGGCCGAGCGCGACAATGTCTTTCGTCCCTTCTATCGGCTCGATCACGCGCGCAACCAGGTTGCGGGCAATTCGGGTTTGGGGCTGGCCATTGCGCGCGACATCGCACGCAGCCACGGCGGCGATATCGCGCTCGGCGTCAGCTCGATGGGTGGCCTCAGAGCCACCATGCGCGTGCCGCTGTGAGGCGGCTCAGGCCGGCTCGGCCTCACGCCGCGCCATCATGGCTTTAAAGGCCGGCCGTGCCTGGCAGGCCGTGAGCCAGGCAGCAACGCGCGGCGCCGCTTGGAACAGCTCGGTAGCGGGCATCGCGTAGCGCAAGACCTCCGCCAGATTAAGGTCGCCAACCGTGAAACGATCGCCGACGGCAAACCCGGTTGCCGCCAGCGCCTGATCCAACACGGCAAAGGGCGCGCGCAAGGTTTTGACCGCCGCCGCGGCGATGGAGGCGTCGCGCTGCCCCTCGGGGTAGCTCGCCCGGTGATAGAGGATGTTGAGGGCGTGCGGCTCGACCTCGGTCGCCGCCCACAGCGCCCACATGACCATGGCACCGTCTTCCTCGGGGTTCGCCGGCCCCAGCGGACCGCCGTGCTTCTTGGCCAAGTAGAGGTTGATCGCCAGGGATTCGTGCAGCACGACGCCGTCATCGTCGATGCTGGGGATATGCCCGTTGGGATTGATGCGCAGGAACTCGGGCGAGCGCGTATTCAGCGGGGCGTCCCGCGCCGCGGCATCGGGCAACCGGTAGGCCTGCAGCACCGGCACCTGGCGGAAGGCGAGCCCGAGCTCACCCGCCAACCAGAAGGTACGCGAGGCGCGCGAGCGATAGACGCCATAAATCGTCAGCATGGGCTTCCTCTCTTTTTGCTAGCACGCTGCCCCGCGGGGTCACCGGCGCGCAAACGCACAGGGCTAGAACAGCCGACCCCCATTGGGTACGCTTCGCTCCGGCGTAATTAGCACCACCTCGCCGGCGGCGTCGGGGAAGCCGAGCGTCAGGACCTGCGAGAGCGTCTTGGCGATCTGGCGCGGGGGAAAGTTCACGACGGCGGCAACCTGCCGGCCGATCAGTGCGGCCGGCTGATAGTGCGCGGTGACCTGCGCCGAGCTCCGCTTGACGCCGAGCTCAGGTCCAAAATCGATGTCGAGCCGGAGCGCGGGCTTGCGCGCGCCAGCAAGTGGTTCGGCGGCGATGATGGTGCCGACGCGGATATCGACCTTGAGAAAATCCTCAAACGCGATGGGGGACGGCGGCGGGCCGTGCTGGCGCATTGATCCTCCAGGGACAAGCCTTAACTCTTCGGCTCCTCGGCGGCGGCCGTTGCGTCGCCCGGCGCGCGGGCTTTGCGGCCGGCTTCGGCGAGCGCGCGCAGAAACTGCGGCACGGCGGTGGCGAGGCGCTCGACGCCGGCGGCGACGGCATCAAGCTGGCTGAGGGTGCGCTCGCCGCGGCGCAGCCGGCGATCGAGCGCCGCCATGGTGCGCGCGTGCCCGGGATCCTCATCCTCGAGCCAGGTGCGAAACACCGAAGCATAGACCCCGGCCAACCCGGCCACCCGCAGCCCACCGCCCGGTCCACTGGTGTCGATGCCGGCCGCCTCGAGCATCCAGTGCTGTGAGGCAAGGAGCGGCACGGCCAGCGACAGATCGGCGCCGGCCGATTTGGCCATGGATTTGATGGCGGCCTTGTGCGGTGAGAGCACGTCGAAACGGGTCATCAGGACGTCGAACAAAAGGTCGCGCTTTTCTTGACCCGCAACGCGCTCGGTCCGGCTCAGGACCTCTCGATCAACGGCGCGCAAAAGCTCGGCGATGATCGCGGCCTTGCTGGCGAGGAGACCGCGCATCTCGCCCAGCGGCACCTTGGCCTCTTGGGCAATGTCCAACAGGCTCACCTGCGCCCAGTCCTTGGCGGCGGCCAAGGCCAGGGCGGCCGCCAGAATGCGGCCCTTCGGGGTGGATTGATCGAGCATGGAGCACCTCCTCGCTCCCATTACATCGTGCGCGGTGGCGATTTGCAAAAGGCGCGTGCAAAGAATTCATTGACATTCGCGCCCGAGAGCCTAGCTAACAGCCCCTATGAACAGGGCAGATCCACGCGATTTTCTGGCATCGACCGATGCCCGCATGCTGGAGGTGATGAGCCCCAGCAGCGACTACATCGACATCCCCGACAGCGATCCGTTGCGGCTCGATTGCGACAAGCTGCTGGCGCCCGTACGCATCGCCTACAAGACCTACGGCACGCTCAATGCCGACAAATCCAACGCCATCCTCATCTGCCACGCCTTAACCCTCGATCAATACGTTGCCAGCGAGCAACCCGTGACGCGCAAGCCCGGCTGGTGGGAAGCCATGGTCGGGCCCGGCAAGCCGATCGACACAGATCGCTTCTTCATCATCTGCCCCAACATTCTCGGCGGCTGCATGGGTTCGACGGGGCCGGCGAGCCTCAATCCCAACACCGGCCGCCCCTGGGGGCTCGAGTTTCCCGTCATCACCATCGGCGACATGGTCGATGCGCAGGTGCGCTTGATCGACCGGCTCGGCATCGATCAGCTGTTCAGCGTGGTCGGCGGATCGATGGGCGGCATGCAGGTGCTCGAGTGGGTGGCGCGCCACCCCGAGCGCGTGTTCACGGCGATCCCGATCGCGACGGCAGCGTGGCACTCCTCGCAGAACATCGCCTTTCACGAAGTTGGCCGCCAGGCCGTGATGGCCGACCCGGACTGGTGCCAAGGGCGCTATTTGGAATTCGGCAAGGTGCCGCGCAATGGCCTTGCCGTGGCGCGCATGGCGGCGCACATCACCTATCTTTCGGAAGAGGCCTTGCACCGTAAGTTTGGGCGCAGCCTGCAAGATCTCGCGGCCAAGACCTTCAGCTTCAACGCCGACTTCCAGGTGGAGAGCTATTTGCGCCACCAAGGCTCCACCTTCGTCGACCGCTTCGACGCCAACAGCTATCTCTATATCACGCGCGCCATGGACTATTTCGACCTGGCCGCCGAGCATGGCGATGTCTTGGCCAATGCCTTCCGCGGCTGCAAGACCCGCTTTTGCGTGGTGTCTTTCACCAGCGATTGGCTCTATCCCACGCGTGAAAGCCGCGAGATCGTGCAGGCCCTCAATGCGGTGGCCGCCAACGTCAGCTTCGTCGAGATCGAATCTGACAAGGGGCATGACGCCTTTTTGTTGGAGGAGCCGGAGCTGTTTGCCGCCATCGGCGGCTTCCTCAACGCCGCGGCGGCCAAACGCGGTTCGAGGAGAGCCTGATGCTCGCCCCCAGCAGGCCCGCGGTGCACCGCGTCGACCATTTGCTGATCGCGGAAATGGTGAGGGCCGGCTCGCGCGTCCTCGACGTGGGCTGCGGCGACGGCGCGCTGCTGCAGCTGCTGGCCGACACCAAGAACGTCGACGGGCGCGGCATCGAGGTCAGCCGTGAACGCGTCAATGCCTGCGTGGCGCGCGGCCTCTCCGTGATCCAAGGCGATGCCGATCGGGATCTGGCCGACTATCCCGATGCGGCCTTCGACTACGCCATCCTGAGCCTGACCATCCAGGCTACCCGCTACCCCAAAAGCGTGCTTGAGAACCTGCTGCGCATCGGTCATCGCGCCATCGTCTCGTTTCCGAACTTCGGGCATTGGCAAGTGCGGGGTCAGCTGCTTTTCACCGGCCGTATGCCCGTGACGGAGAACCTACCCGAGGCCTGGTACGCCAGTCCCAACGCGCACCTGTGCACGATCAAGGACTTCGCGGATCTGTGCCGCGTCACCGGCGCCGGCGTCGAGCGCGCGGTCGCCTTCAACCTGAAGGGCCAAAAGCTCGGCACCTGGCTACCGCTGACGGTGCACAACTTCTTGGGTGAGAAGGCTGTCTTCATGCTGACACGGCACGTGCTGCCGCACCGGCCCTGAGCCCTGCCTAAGTCCCCTCTGAGCCCCGTGAAGCGGCCAAATCTGCCTCGATCCATGGGCGCAGGCCTGCCAAGGCAACCGCCGCGCTTCACAGCGTGCGCGTCACCTTGTTGAGGTTGCGCGGCCGATCGATGTCCGTGCCCAATCGCTCAGCCAGGCTGACGATCAGGGTATAGAAGCTTTGGATCAGACAGACGGCATCGGTCTCCGGTTGCTCGGCCGGCAGCGCCGCCAGCCGATGCGGCGCGCCGCCGCCGGGCGCGGTGGCAAAGAGAATGGAGCCCTTGCCGCTGAGCCAGGTGGCGAGCTCGGCCAGGCCGGCCGCGGCAGCATCGCCGGGCACGAACATGAGCACGGGATAGCGCGCCGAAACGAGGGCAACGGGGCCGTGCAGGAACTCCGCGCCGCTGAAGGCCTCCGCGTGCAAATTGCAGGTCTCCTTCAGTTTGAGCGCAGCCTCGCGCGCAATCGCCAAGGTTGGACCGCGTCCGATGGTGACGAGGCTGTTGGCGCCGGCCAGGGCGTCGGCGGCCGGCCGCCAGTCCAGCTCGGCGGCAGCGGCCAGGCGCGGCGGCAGGCGCGCCAACGCTGTGCTGAGCTCCTGCAAACCGGTCCAAGCCGCGGTCAGCCGAATCAGGGCCGCCACGGTGGCCACAAAGGTCTTGGTGGCGGCGACGCTGAGCTCGGGCCCGGCCCCGATCGGCAGCACAAAAGGACAGGTCGCTGCCAGCGGCGCGGCGCTATCGTTGGTGACGGCAACGGTGACGGCGCCGGCCCGGTGCGCCGCCTCGGCAAAGGCGATGAGGTCGTCGCTCTTGCCCGACTGGGAGATCACCAGCACCAGCTGATCCTTCAGCCGGAGGCTGCGACGGTAGACGCTGGCGATGCTCGGCGCCGCCGCCGCCACGGGTATGCCGAGATAGCGCTCGATCAGGTGCTTGCCGAAGGTGGCGGCATGCGCCGAACTCCCCCGCGCGCAGGTGACCACCACCTGGGGCGGCGTGTGAGCCAGGCGGGCAACGAGGCGAGCGAGGGGCTCAGCGAGCGCCGTCGCCTGTTGCGCCACGACCTGGGGAGCGGCCGCAATCTCTTGCGCCGTGAAGGAGGCATGCACCATCGGGACTAACCACCATTCGCACGTGCCGGGACCGATCGCATAATGGGGCTCCGAGCTGCCGCGCAGCGCCTCGCCCGTAAACGCGGGAGAACTCAAATTTGGTGATGCGCGTTGCCTTTTTCAGTCCATACCGGTGCCACCGATGCTCACGGAACGCCCTAGCCCACGCTTTGCAGACATCGACCTTTGGGACCCCGCCGATGTGCTCGAGGCCATGATCGGCGGCCAATTTGCCGCCGTTGCTGCCGTGCGCGCCGCCTTGCCGGCGATCGAACGCGCGGGTCTGGCCATGGAACCGCGGCTCAGGGCCGGTGGCCGCCTGATTTATGCCGGCGCGGGCACCTCGGGACGGCTGGCGGTCCAGGACGGCGCAGAGCTGATGCCGACCTTCGGCTGGCCGCGCGATCGGCTCATCCTGTTGCTGGCCGGCGGCAGGGCTGCCATGCTCGAGGCCATCGAAGGCGCCGAGGACCAAGCCGGCCGTTCGAGTGAACTGACCCTCGTCGAGGGCAACGATGTGATGGTGGCCGTGGCAGCGAGCGGCACCACGCCGTTCACGCTTTCGTGCCTGCGCGAGGCCAAGCGGCGGGGCGCGCTCAGCATCGGCATTGCCAACAACCCCGACACCCCGCTCCTCAACGAAGCCGAGCACGCCATCTTCCTGGATACGGGCGCGGAGCCAATCGCGGGCTCGACGCGGATGAACGCGGGCACCGCCCAGCGCATCACCATGAGCCTGCTGTCCACCCTGGTGATGATCCGGCTGGGTCACGTCTACCGCGGCCTGATGGTGGACGTGCAGGCCACCAACACCAAGCTCACGCGTCGCAAGAAGGAGATCCTCGTGCATCTGACGGCCATGGGCGAGGCGGAAATCGAGGCGGCGCTCGTGCGCGCCAACGGTAACGTCAAACTGGCCGTCTTGTTGCTCAAGGGCTGTACGCTCGAGACGGCACGGGCCCTGTTGCAACGCACGGGCGGAAAGTTGCGCGCCGCAATCGCTCTCGCCATGCCCCCCCACGACTGATGCTGCGCGCCGGCAGGCAGACTTTTTTGCCGCTCAGCGCGGGGAGGTGCGGGCTTCAGCGCAGCGTTTGAGGGTGCCCTGCGCCGTGGCGAGCCCGCCGCGGCGCACGGACTTGGCGCCGGCCGGGATGGCCCCCATCAGTTCTTTGCGCGCTTCGACGATCATGACGCCGGCGAAACCCGGCCACATGCGCGCGCCGAGCCTCTCGAAGACCGTCGACCAGCGCAGGATAAAAGGCCGGTCGATTGGCGGCATAAACAGAGCGCCCGTCCATTCCA
>Ga0075424_100001171_pt1 | contig 22513 bp, 18 predicted proteins | sample SoiMethybrSBSTD3_FD_75301 | JGI IMG/M metagenome (GOLD analysis project Ga0075424, IMG submission 75301) | Bulk soil microbial communities from a Populus tree surrounding site in Tennessee, USA - Soil MetaG P. TD hybrid SBSTD3 | ecosystem: Environmental > Terrestrial > Soil > Tree plantation... | reverse complement strand
CGGACCAGTAGACCATCAGCAGTCCCACGTCGGCGAGCGGGTCCCCGAGCGTGCACAGCTCCCAGTCGACGACCGCGGCCACCGTTCCCTCCTTCGACAGGATCATGTTGTCCAGCCGGTAGTCACCGTGCACGATCGTGGCCGGCCCCTGCTCGGGGATCCGGGCTTCCAGGCGGCGGTGGACGTCGTCCACGAGCAGCAGGTCGCGGGTCTTTGACTTCTCCCACTGGCCGTGCCAGCGATGCAGCTGGCGCGGGACGTAGTCCTCCTTGCGGCCGAGGTCCCCGAGCCCGACCGCGTCGGGGTCGACCGCGTGGATCGCGGCCAGCGTGTCGACCACGCGCTCGCCGATCGCGCGGCGGGTGACCGGGTCGAACCGCTCGGCGTCGGCGGTCGAGCGCACGATCGGGCCCTCCACGAACTCCATCACGTAGAAGGGGGCGCCGTTCACCGACTCGTCGCCGCAGAAGCCGACGATCGGCGGCACCGGCACCGGTGTATCGGCGAGGGCCGCGATCGCCTTGTGCTCGCGCGACATGTCGTGCGCCGAGCCGAGGCGCTTGCCGAGCGGGGGTCGCCGCAGCGCGAACGCGCGGCCGGCGGCGTCGCGCACTGCATAGGTCAGGTTGGAACGGCCGCCCGCGATCCGCTCGAAGGTGAGCGGGAGCCGCACCTCGGCCACGTTCTCTTCGAACCATGCCTCGACGCGCGGGCCGTCTATCCCCTCCGGCGCCTGGCTCACGTAACCGCTCCCTCGGTGCCCTCGATGCGCGCCTGAAGGCGCTGCATGCCGGCGATCCAACGGTCGTAGTCGCTGCCCTTGCGCCGGAAGAACTCCAGCACCTCCGGGTGGGGAAGGATCAAGAAGCGCTCGTCGCGCAGCCCTTCGACCACCGCCTGTGCGACGTCCTCGGGCTCGAGCACCTCGCCCGCAGCGGCCACCACCCGCGCGCCCACGCCCTCCTTGTCCGCCATGTCGAGCCCCGCGTTGAGCATGTTGGTGTTGACGCCCATGGGGCAGAGGCAGCTCACCCGGATCCCGCGGCGCCCGAACGTGACCGCGAGCCATTCCGAGAACGCCACAGCCGCGTGCTTGGTGACCGAGTACGGCGCCGATCCGATCTGGGTGAGCAGCCCGGCGGCCGACGCGGTCGACAGGAAGTAGCCCTCTCCGCGCTCGAGCCAGCCCGGCACCAGCCGGCGGGCGGCGAGCACGTGCGCGCGCACGTTGACGTCGAAGGCCTGCTCCCACACGTCGTCGGGTGTGTCGAGCCCGGTGCCCTGCCCCACGCCGGCGTTGGCACAGAACATGTCGACCGGACCGAAGGCCCGTTCGGCTCCGGCGATCAGGTCCTCCACCTGCCGGGCGTCGGAGACGTCGCAGCCGGCGGCGGTCGCCTCGCCGCCGTCCGCACCGATCTGATCAGCCACCGCGCGGGCCCCGTCGGCGTCGATGTCCGCGACCGCCACACCACGTGCGCCCTCGTCGGCAAAGCGTCGCGCGAGCGCCCGGCCGATGCCCGAGGCGCCCCCGGTGACCACCACCACCTTGCCCGTCAGCTCCATGCGTCCACGACTCTAATTGCACGCGCAACCGGCCGCTCCGCGCGGTCCAGCGAAGCCGCCGAAATCTTGGCCCGCTGTCCAATGACGCCGGAGCGGCGATGGCCGATCCTCAACGTCATGTTGGTGAAGGAGGTGATGCGCCGCGCGTCGGCGCTGGATGAGAGTGCAACGCTCTCCGACGTCATCGGCGGAATCGAGCGGACCGGTTGCGAGACGCTGCCGATCGTCGAGCGCTCGAACGGAGGCGTGGTGGTCCGCCAGCTGGTTGGGGTCCGGGATCTTCCCAACCTGCGGGCGGTCGAGGCGTCCGCCAGTCGCGGGCATGCGGTCGGCCACTCCGTCCTCGATCTGCTTGCGGTGATCGGCCGGAAGCCGGGCCGGATTCCCACGATCCGCTCCGACGCGGCTCTCGCGGACGCGTGGGGCATGATGTCCGACGCCCACCTCACCCACCTTCCGGTGATGGACGACGACGAGGTGATCGGAATGGTCTCGCTGGTCGTCACCTTCTCCGAATTCCCGCATCGCTCGCCGTCCGCAGGCTTCTGGGACTGAGGCGCACGCCCCGGACAAGTGGAAGCCGGCCGAAGGGGGGCCTCGGCCGGCTTCGCGTACTCGATCGGAACTACAGGATCGAGTGAGTTTGGATCGTGGACTTCAAGCGGCCGAGAACCTGCCCCGGCGAGAACGCGTCGGTCGAGAAGTACGTGTTCAAGACCGTCGCAGTAACCGCATTCAGCTGCGCGTCGGCTGCATAAGTGATCACGCCGGTGGTCGCGTCTTTGCTCCACGTGGCGTGCACCAGGTCGGCGGTCGGCGCGGGCACGATGCCCAGCGCGTTACCGACCAGCTCGCTGCCGGCGACGATCTTGATGTCCGTCACGTCGAGCTGCGCCGCCTTGGTGCCGTCGGGGTTGAACTTCTGGATGCTCAGGCCGCCGGCGTGGTTCACCGTACCCAGCATCGTGCTGCTCTCCACCGCGCCGTCCGTGATCGGAAAACGGACCGCGGGTCCCTCCTGCAGCGTGAACGTGAGGTAGGCCGGCGAGATGGGCGAAACGAAGATTCCCTTCTGGCCGAGCTGCTGGACGTTCGTCAGCGGAACGAACAGACCCGACTGACCGCCTGTCACCTGATCGAGCGAGACCGCGCCGGCCGTCTGGACGCCGAACCCCAACATCGACGCGACCAGAATCAGAGGCAGAAGCGCGAGAGAAGCAACGCCTCGTCTTCCTGGCATCAAGCACCTCCTCGGTTTTGCGAACGCGCTGAACCTCGCGCGCGTTCCGTTCTCCCCTTTCGCGCGGGCACTCTAGCACTTAACCGGGTCACCCGTGACTCAGTTTTGTGACACTTCCCACAAGCGTGGCTTGGTTTTGTGACCGCTTCCAAAACGATCCAAAACGAAGGCCCCGCATCCGGCGGGGCCTTCCAAGCGTGGACATCGGCTCTGCGACGCTAGCCGTTCACCACCTGCTTGAGCTTCGAGCCCGCGCTGAACCGCGGCACACGCGACGCCTTGATCTCGATCGGAGCGCCGGTCTGCGGGTTGCGGCCCGTCCGCGCGCTGCGGCTGGCAACGTGGAACTTCCCGAAGCCGGTGAGTGTGATCTCACCCCCGCGGGCAAGCTGCTCCTCGATCGTCTTGAGCGCCGCTTCGACGGCCGATTCGGCCTCCCGACGGCTCAAATCCGCCTTCGTGGCGATCTGCTCGACCAACTCTGTCTTGTTCACTAACAACTCCTCCTGTTCGAACAGCCGTGCGCTCACGCTAGGAGGTATGTCGGACGACTTGACTGCGCCCCGACGCCGAATCAGGCCCTAGGCTGCGCGGTCATGACAGCCTCATGCCCACGGGGGAGACGGGCCATCTGGGTCATCGCCGGCCTGCTGTCGCTCGCCCTCCTGCCTTCGCTGGCCACGGCACAGGCCGCCGCGCAGCCATCCGGGAACCCGTTTCTCGGAGTGCCGATCTACGTCGACCCCGGTTCGAACGCCCACCACCAGGCGGACCTTTGGCGGCGGACGCGCCCGGTCGACGCCGCCCTCATGGACAAGCTCGCGGCACAGCCCGAGGCCTTGTGGTTCGGGAGCTGGGGGACCGACGTGCGGGCAGACGTGGCCGTGCGGGTGGCGGCCGCGCAGGCGGTAGGCGCTCTGCCCGTCCTCGTCGCCTACAACATCCCGAGGCGAGAATGCGGCGGCCTGGCCGCCGGCGGAGCCCCCTCGCCGGTCGCGTACCAGGGCTGGATCGCGGCCTTCGCGGCCGGACTCGGCCAGGCGAAGGCCGCCGTGGTCGTCGAGCCCGATGCGCTGCCGGGGATCGACTGCCTGCGCCCCGCACAGCGCAGAGAGCGGATCGCGCTGTTGAGGTATGCGGTCACGGCCTTGAGCGGGGATGCCAACGCGGCCGTCTACCTCGATGCCGGCAATCGCGGGTGGCGTTCGGCGCGCGCGATGGCGTCGCTCCTGCGAAAGGCCGGCGTCCGCCGTGCCCGCGGCTTCGCAGTGAACGTGTCGAACTTCGACCCGACGAAGCGCGAGATCGCCTACGGCAGGCGCATTTCGCGCCGGGTCGGCGGAAAGCCGTTCGTGATCGACACCAGCCGCAACGGCGTCGGGCCCACCCGTGACCGCCAGTGGTGCAACCCGCCGGGCAGAGCGCTCGGCGCGGTGCCCACCGGAGCGACCGGCGCGCGCCGGGTCGACGCCTTCCTCTGGATCAAGCCGCCCGGCGAGTCGGACGGCCGCTGCCACGGGGGTCCTCCTGCGGGCGCCTGGTGGCCCGACTACGCGCTCGGGCTGGCCCGCCGCGCGGGCTGGTAGACGCGGCTGCCATAACGCGAACCGGGGCGCCCCGGTAGGATCGCCGCGGGCCGGCTGATCGAGAGGAGAGCGCGATGCACAGAATGAGCCCGCTGGACGCCTCGTTCCTGCACCTCGAGGACGATGTGACGCAGCTGCACATTGGGTCGGTCACGATCCTCGAGGGACCTCCGCCGCCCTTTCAGGACGTGCTCGACATGGTCGCCGGCAAGATGCCGCTCGTCCCGCGGTACCGCCAGGTGGTCCGTTTCGTCCCGTTCGCGATGGGCCGCCCGGTATGGGTGGACGACCCCCACTTCAACCTGCGCTACCACGTCCGCCGCACCGCCCTGCCGGCGCCCGGCGGCGAGGAGGAGCTGCGGATCCTCGTGGGGCGGATCATGTCCCAGCAGCTCGACCGGGCCAAGCCGCTGTGGGAGATGTGGATGGCGGAGGGCCTGGGCGGCGAGCGCTGGGCGCTGGTCTCGAAGGTCCACCACTGCATGGTCGACGGCGTGTCGGGCACCGACCTCCTGACCGTCGTGCTCGACACCGAGCGCAACACGACCCCCGCGCGGGCGGACGCATGGACGCCCGAGCGGGCGCCCAGCGGCAGGCGGCTGCTGGCTAATGCGCTGGTCGAGCGCACCGTCAGCCCGTACGAAGCGGTCCGCTCCGCGCGCGCGGCGATGCGCGCGCCCCGCCAATTCGCGCGCTCCGTGGAGGACACCACGCGGGGCCTGATCGGGATGCGCGGACTCGTGCGCCGCACGCCGCCCTCCTCACTCAACGGCCCGATCGGCCCGCACCGGCGGTGGAGCTGGGCCCGGTCGCAGCTGTCCGACGTCAAGGCGGTGCGCGGGGCGCTCGGGGGGACGGTGAACGACGTGGTGCTCGCCTGCATCACGAACGGATTCCGGCAGCTGCTGCTGTCGCGCGGGGAGTCGATCGACCGGGTTGTGCGCACGATGGTGCCGGTCTCCGTCCGCACCCCGGGCGAACGCGGCACCTACAACAACCGCGTGTCCGCGATGTTCGCCGCGCTGCCCGTCGGCATCGAGGACCCGGCGGAGCGACTCAACTCGATCCGCACTCAGATGGAGGGCCTCAAGGAGTCGAAGCAGGCCGTCGCCGGCGAGGTGCTCACGTCGCTCTCGGGGTTCGCTCCGCCCATGCTGCTGGCGCTCGGCGAGCGCGTCGCGACGCGGGTGCCCCAGCGCAACATCAACACGGTCACGACCAACGTGCCCGGGCCTCAATATCCGCTGTATGCGGCGGGCCGCCGCATGCTGGAGGCGTTCCCCTACGTCCCGCTGGCCGGACGTGTGCGCATCGGCGTGGCGATCTTCTCTTATGACGGAGCGCTGAACTACGGCGTCACCGGCGACTACGACACGGCCGCCGACGTGAATGCGCTCTGCGACGGCATCGAGAGCGGGATGTCGGAGCTTGTGAAGCTCGCCGGGCGCTCGCGGGCGGCGCCGCGACGGGCCGCGGCTCCGCGCGCCGCGAAACGCCGTACTGCGAGTACGCGCGCGGCGAAGAAGCCGGCTCGGCCGTAGTAGGCGCAGGGACATCTGCCCGGGCGATGTCCCACGAGAACGTCGAGATCGCGCGGATCTTCACGAGAGCGTTCAACGCGGGCGACGTCGAGGCCCTGGCCGCGTGCTGCGATCCAAACGTGGAGTTCCATTCGACCTTTGCCGCGATCGGCGGTGCGGTCTATCACGGCCGGGACGCGGCGCGGAAGTGGTACGGGGACATCGCAGGTGAGTGGGGAGAGGAGATTCGCTCCGAGATCGAGTCGCTCTTCGACCTGGGCGAGGACGTGCTCGTCTACAGCGTGGTGCACGCGCGAGGACCGCACAGCGGTGTGGAGGTCGACCTCCCGGCCGCGATGGTCATGAAGATGCGCGACCGGCGCATCGTGCGCTTCAAGGGGTACGCACACAGGGAAGACGCGCTCGCGGACCTCGGAGTCTCCGAGGACGCCCTCCAGCCGATCGCCCCGTGAGCCGGGCTTGACCCCGGCTGCCGGCCGGGCTAGGTTCTGCCCGCGGCCAAGGGGGGACCTCTGTCGTTGCGACATTCAAGGAAGCAGTGGCGAGAGCGCGGCCGACCGGTCTGGCCGGAGAGATCGAGGAATACATCGACGTAGACGACCGCCACGTTGCCTGCGTCGTGCACTATCGCGGAACGCAGCGCGACACTGGGTTGGAGGTCGATGTCCGCGATGCGTCGCAAGTAGTTGCGATCGGCCAATGCCTCGCACACGTCAGCGTCCCTGCGGGGAATTCCGAGGGGTGAGCGACGGGATTCGAACCCGCGACCGCCTGGACCACAACCAGGAGCTCTACCAGCTGAGCTACGCCCACCAAGATCGGCCGCTTGCACGGCGCCCGACCAATCTAGCAGTGGCCCAAGCCGACGAGGATCGGGCTATGGAGCGTAGACGCCCTCGATCGCGAAAGGCCGGTTGTCGGGCGTCGCCGCGATGCCATCGGCGCCGCCGTCCTCCAGCATGATCTGCCCGACCTGCCAGATCGAGCGCCGGCGCTCGGTCACCATGCCGGGCGTGACGGCGTTCGCGCTGGTGGCGACAGCGCAGGTCGCGCCGACCGCCGCGGCCGGCGTCGGCGTGCAGGGTACGGCGAACTGAAGGTCGAAGTCGGTCACGGTGGCGGCCTCGGTGCCGTCCGGCCCGTTGTCGCGGTCGGTCAGCCGGATCGTGGTGTGCGCATTCAACTCGCCGCTGTAGTCGGAGAGGTCGGCGTCCCGGCGGACGTCGCTGAGCGACGCTGAGAACGCAACGTCGGCCTCATTCGCCGGGGTCGCCGGATTGCCGGCGATCGCGCGCATGAGAACGAAACCGGTCGCGTTCGCGGCCAAACCGTTGGCATCCGGCGAGCCGAGCGTGAGCTCGTGCGAGACGAGCTCGGGCGGCCGGCAGGAGTCGTATTGGAGCGGCGCGCCGTGCAGGGAGTTCGCAACGACGCATGGCTCGCTTGCCGGCACCAGAGGTATCCGGATCGGCGACGCTCCTCGCGGCCGCGGGAAGCCGGCGCTCGCCGGCACGATCACGCTGGTGTCCGCGCTCGCCTGGTTGTTGCTCGAATCCGGGTCCGGAGTCGACGCGGATGCGCTGGCCGTGTTCGTGATCGTCGCCGCCGCGCTCGGCCCGACCGTCGCGACGATCGTGATCGTGACGTCGCCGGCGGCTCCCGCTGCCACCGTGCCGAGGTCGCAGGTGACCGTCGTGGTGCCGGAGCAGTCGCCCCCGGTGGACGAGGCCGAGACCAGCGTCAGGCTTTCCGGCAGCGAATCCGCGACCGTCACAGCCTCGGCAGGATCCGGGCCGGCGTTATGCAGCGTCACCGTGTAGGTCAGGTTCTCGCCCGGCATCACGGGGTCGGGTGAGTCGGCCTTGGAGAGCTGCAGGTCGGCGGACGGCGGGCGCTTCACGACCGTCTGCGCACTCGCTTGGTCGTTCGCCGTCGTGGGATCGTTGCTCGTGGACGACGCGGTGGCCGTGTTGATGACCCCGGGCACGGCGGCGTCGCCGGCCGTCGCCACGACCGTGACCGTGACGTCGTTCGCCGCGCCCGCCTCCACCGTCCCGATGTCGCAGGCGACCGTGTCCGTGTCCGAGCAGGTGCCCTGCGTGGACGAGGCAGAGACGAGCGTGAGCCCGGCCGGCAGGGGGTCCGACACCGCGACGCCCGTGGCTGCGCTCGGCCCCGCGTCGTGAACCGTGAGGGTGTAGGTGACGTTGCCGCCCACCAGCACGGTGTCGGGCAATCCGCTCTTCACGAGCTGAACGTCGGCGGCCGGGTTCACCGTGGTCTCGGCGCCGGCCTGGTCGTTGGCCGAGTCCGGATCCGGCGTGGTGGTGGACACGATGGCCGTGTTGGCGACGCTCGGGATCGCCGCGAGGCCCGCGCCGGCGACGATCGTGATGGTGACGTCATTCGGCGCGCCGGCCTCCATGGTCCCGATGTCGCAGGCGATCGTGTCCGTGCCGGAGCACGTGCCCTGCGTGGACGAGGCAGATACCAGCGTCAGTCCGCTCGGGAGCGGATCCGTGACGACCACCCCGGCCGCCGGGCTCGGGCCGTTGTTCCGGACCGTGAGCGTATAAGTCAGATTGCCGCCGGCATCCACCGGATCCGGCGCGTCGATGTTCGAGAGCTGCAGGTCGGCGGACGGGTTGACGGTCGTGGCCGCGCTCGCCGAGTTGTTCGACGAGTCCGAGTCGGCGGTCGTGGAGGACGCCGTGGCGGTATTGGTGACGCCCGGCGCCGCGGCCGCGCCCGCCGTCGTCGCGATCGTGACGGTCACGTCACTGGCCGCCCCCGCGTTCACGCTGCCGATGTTGCAGCTGATGGTCCCGGTGCCGGAGCAGGTGCCCTTGGTGGACGTCGCCGACACGACCGTGAGGCCCGCCGGCAGTGGGTCGGAGAGGGTCACGCCCGACGCGGCGCTCGGGCCGTTGTTGTGGATCACGAGCGAGTACGTGAGGTTGCCGCCCGCCGTCACGGGGTCCGGAGAGTCGGTCTTCGAGAGCTGAAGATCGGCAGCCGGGTTGACGGTCGTGGTCGCACTGCCGGAGTTGTTGCCCGTGTTCGACTCGGGCGTGGAGGTTGTGACGGTGGCCGTGTTGGTGACGTTCGGCACGGCGGCCGGGCCGGCGGTCGCCACGATCGTGACCGTCGCGTCGCCGGCGGTCCCGGCATTGACGGTGCCGACGTTGCAGCTGACCGTGCCCGTGCCGGAGCAGCTCCCCTTCGTGGTGGATGCCGACACGAAGGTGAGGCCGGCCGGCAGCTGGTCTGACAAGGTGACCGCGGCAGCCGGGTTCGGACCGTTGTTGTGCACCGTCAACGTGTACGTGATGTTTCCGCCCGCGATCGCCGGATCGGGGGAGTCCGTCTGGGTCACCTGCACGTCGGCCGACGGGGCGGCCGGTGCGATCACGTCCCGCACCCGCTTCACGATCGTCCCATTCGCAGCCCTCGGCCGCAGCCAGTCGAGGAACGCGTTGAAGGTGGCGACGCTGACCGAGGAATCCGCGCACTGGTTGCACATGTCGTGGAACACGATCGGCACCCAGCCGCCGCCACGGATCTCGGCCTGAGTCACCCAGCTCTCGAGGTCGGTCAGCGTGTACTCATCGGGCTGCCACTCCGGCGTTCGGATCCCGTACGCGTCCGCGGGCGGGATCGTCTCCGAGAACGGACAGCTCGGATCGGTGCAGCCCTGGCTGTAGAGATCGCCGAACTTCCGCGCCGACAGATAGCCGCAGTCGACGAGGTTCTGCCGCACGCTGGTGTCCTTGCTGCCGGCGCCGTACGGGTAGGCGAAGGTGTTGACCGTGTAGCCGCGACTGCGGAGCGCAGCCGCGTCGTCGCAGATCTCGTGCTGCTGCTGCGCGTCCGTGAGCTCCGTGAGGCGCTTGTGGTCGACGGTGTGGCCCGCGATCTCGTCCCCGTCGGCGTTCAGCGTGTTCACGTCCGCCCAGGTCATGTAGTACGAGTCCGTCCCGATCTTTCCGCTGTTGAGGTGAAACGTTCCGCGCATCCCATGGGACAGCAACGACTGCCGGATGAGCATCTGCGTCTCTATGCCGTCGTCAAACGTGAGCGAGACGATCGTCTGCGCCCGCGCCGCGCTTGGCAGCAGGGCAAGCGTGGCCAGCATCAGGAATGCCAGCCGCAATGCTGCGCGCCGCAGCACCAAGAATCGATCCTCGGCCAAGAAGAGTCCCCCGTCGGGCGCATCCGTGCGCCGGGCTTCCGTGCAAAGTCCCAGCTTAGTCCCGGTCCACCGGCGCTCGCAACGCTTGATTCGAGGCGTTAACGGGGGCGCAACGTTGGTCTTTCACAATTCGTTCCGATGCTTCTCCTGATCGTGTTCGCCGCGATTGCGGGGGCCGCTACGGCGGTGACGCCGTGCGTGCTGCCCGTGCTTCCCGTGCTGCTCTCGGCGAGCGCCGTGGGAGGGCGCCGGCGGCCGATCGGGATCGTCACGGGGCTGGCCGTCACTTTCACGATCACGATTGCGGGCCTCGCGAGCGTGATCGACGGTGTCGGCGTGGCCGACGGCGCCGCCCGCAAGATCGCGATCGCGGTGCTGCTGGCAGCAGGCCTCGCGCTGCTGGTGCCCGCGCTTGGCGACCGGATCGAGGCCCCGCTGTCGCGCCTCGCGCGCTTCGGCCCCCGCTCGCGCGGCACCGGGTTCGGGTCCGGCCTGGTGGTCGGGGCGGCGCTCGGCTTTCTCTACGCCCCCTGCGCGGGCCCGATCCTGGCCGCGGTCGTGTCGGTCGGTGTGAGCCAGGGCAGCTCGGCCAAGATCATCGCGCTGGCGGCTTCCTATAGCGCCGGATCGGCAGCGGTGCTGCTCGTGCTCGCGCTGGGCGGGCGGCGGCTGACCGAGCGCCTGCGCTCGGCGGCCCGGGGACCCGCGCTCCAGCGGGCGGTCGGCGCCGTGCTGGTCGCCACGGCGGTCGTGATGGCGGCCAACCTCGATGTTCGCTTCCAGACGGCGCTCGCCCGGCACTTTCCGAGCTTCATCGTTAACCCCACCAAGTCGCTCGAGAGCTCGGACGCGGTCGAGCAGCGCCTCGCGGACATTCGCGGGCGCCCGCGCTTCGACTCCTCGGGTGCCCCGGTCACGATCGCCGCTCGCCGCTCGAGCAAGGGCGTCCGATCTTCGCTGCCATCGCTCGGCCCCGCTCCCGACTTCACCGGCAACCAGCGCTGGTTCAACACGCCTGGCGGGAGGCCCCTCACCCTGCGAGGGCTCCGCGGCAAGGTCGTGCTGATCGACTTCTGGACCTACACCTGCATCAACTGCATCCGGACGCTGCCGTACGTGGAGGCCTGGTACCAGCGCTACAAGCACGACGGGCTGGTCGTGGTCGGAGTGCACACGCCCGAGTTCGCGTTCGAGAAGGACGCCGGAAACGTGGCCGCCGCGATCCACCAGAACGGCCTGCGATACCCCGTCGCGCAGGACAACGACTACGGGACCTGGAACGCATGGAGCAACCAGTTCTGGCCCGCGCACTATCTGATCGACGCGCGCGGCCAGGTGCGCTACACGCACTTCGGGGAGGGCGACTACGGGAAGACCGAGAGCGCGATCCGCTCGCTGCTCGGCGAAGCGAACGGCGCCCCCCTCGGTCAGCGTGTGCGGGCACACGTGGAGGTGCCCTCGGCCACCCTCCAGACGCCGGAGACATACCTCGGCGCGGCGCGGAGCGAGCGCATGCTTCCGTCCGCCGTCACCAGCGGAACCCGTCGCTACCGGCCGCTCGGGGGCCGCCTGCCGCTGAACCACTTGACCCTAGGCGGAACCTGGAGCATCGGAGACGAGGCCGCCACCGCGCGTTCGGGGGCGACGCTCAAGCTCCGGTTCGCCGCCCGGCGCGTGTTCCTCGTGCTGGGGTCGGCCGGGGGCGCGCCGCGGCGCCTCCAGGTCGGGCTGGACGGCCATCCGGTGTCGCGCGGGAGCGCCGGCGCCGACGTGCACGCGGGCGCCGCGACCGTCCAAGGCCAGCGGCTCTACCGGCTCGTGAACCTGCCGCGCGTCGAGCAGCACGAGCTCGAGCTGCACTTCGCCCCGGGCATCTCTGCCTACGCGTTCACGTTCGGCTAGCGGCGCGCCGGGCGAGCGCGGCCCGCACCGGCTCCACGTAATGAAGGATTGTCTCGTCGCGCACACCGCGCTCGACTTCGAGTGCGCTCAGTTCCTCGAACGACGAGCCCATCTGGCGCCGGTCGGACGGACTCAGGATGTGCGCGCGCGCCGGGTTCTCCTTCCACTCCTGCTCGGCCGTGCGGTGGTTCGCCTTCCAGAGCAGCTCCTCCTCGGACTTCCAGAAGTAGTGGTTGATCCGGAGCCGCTCGAACGACGGGGCCTTGGTCGCATGGTGGTGCACCGGATAGCCGTTCTCGTCGACCGCGCTGCGGCGGTGGTAGTTGAACAGGTGTGAGCCGCGGGCACCCTTCACCGCGGCCGGGTCGACGATGCTCTTCACGGTCCGGTCGGAGTCGATCCGGAGGTGCGTGAGGTAGCTCTCGATCACCAGCCCGTCCGGCCTCGCGCGCCGGCCGGACGGGCCGAAGCGCGGCGCGTTCACGACTACGCCCGGCCAATGCTCGTACCCCCGGAGCACCTCGGCGACCGGCCGATAGGTGGGCGAGAACAGGAACTCGTCGATGTCGAAGCAGGCGATCCAGCGCGCCTCGGCCGCGTAGGTGCGGACCGCGTGCTCGTACGCGTCCGTCTGCCCGGGCACGTATGGCACGTTCCAGTCGTGCACCACGACGACGCCCTCGTCGATGTACGGCGCGAGTACCTCCAGATGCTCGTCTGCGCTGCGGTTGTCGTAGAGATAGAAGCGCTCGAAGCCGACGATCCGGTGAAACTCGATCCACTCGGCCAGATAGGGCGCCTCGTCCCGGTAGATCGCGCAGGCCGCCAGATATTGCTCGGGGGACTTCGCGCGTGGCCGGCGCCCGTCCTCGTCCGTCAGCCAGAACTGCCGGTCCTCCCACAGCACGAGCAGCAGCGCCTCCGTGTCGATCAGGTCGCGGGCTTGGATCCCGGCCCCCACGAAGGCCTCGTGCATGCGGCCGACGAAGCGCACGTGAGCCGCGTACTGCTCGCCGATCGAGCCGGCCGGCGGTGACTCGCCGTACAGGCGGGCGAGCCACTGCAGCGCGGACAAACGCAGCAGCGGGGACTCGCCGGGCGCGGTTGCGAATGTGAAGAGCGCGCCGAGCACGAGCGCCAGCGAGTCGAGGTCCTCGCGACCCGTCTCGCGCCCGGCCAGGTCACGGGCGAATCGCTCGACCCGCTCCTCGGGCCCGATCTCGCCCTCGCTGAACACCTCCAGCGCACGGGCGAGGTCCTGCTCGTCCTCCGTCACCCAATCCCACAGCGCCCCCATGTGCCGCGCGAGCACGATCTGCGGGACCCGGCGGCGCGTCATCAGGTCGCCCAGCGATCCGAGCCGGTCGGCGAGCGACTCGGGCCGCTCCGGATCGAGGATCTCGCGCACCGACTGCGCCACCGCCAGCCGGTACTCGCGCTCGCCGACCTCGAAGCCGGGGTTGGCGCGGGCGCGCTTCGCCCAGCCGAGCAGGCGCTCCCGGGCGTCGCTGGGGATCTCGTCGCTCATGCGAGCGAATCATGACGCGACAAGCGCCCGGCCTTTTCGGGCCGAGCGCTCGCCTGGGATTCCATCTCCCCTGTGTGGCAAGGGAGGGGCCCTCACCAGGTCCGCACCGGGAGGAGCGGCTGTCGCTGGATGAGGTGCTTTGAATGTATCCGTCGCCCTGCCGCCCGGAAAGGACTTCAGCGCGGCAGTCAGGTTCTGTTCAGAAATGCCTGATCAGGCCGGATCATGCGCCGGCGATCGCGCTCACGATGTCCGCGCTGAAAGGCTGCGTGCCCGGTGCGAGCTGCACACCCGAGAAGGCGCTGTTGGTCTGCATGTACGAGAGCTCCTTGCCCAGATCGCCGACGCCGTTCGAGCCCGCCGTGGGCAGGATCTCGAGTGTGCTCAGGACGCCGATCGCCTGGCCTGTGCCGTTCATGAAGCCGCTGCCGGAGTCACCGGGAATCCCCGGGGTGTCGGTGTAGACGGTGCGGCTCCAACCGTTGCCGTCGACCGAGACCACGACTCCCTGCTTGGGGCTCAGCTTCGTGACGCCCCCGCGCAGCTCGGAGTTGCCGTAGGAGTAGACCGTGTCGTCCGCGGCCGCGCCTCCCACACCGGTTGGACCACCGAATCCGGGCACGGACGGGTTCACCTTGCCCACGTCCGCAGGGTCGATCTTGATCAGGGCGAGATCGTTGTACGCGCAGGTATCGGGGTTCGTCTCCCCCTTGGACTGCATCGTGAGCCACGAGTTGTAGACGAGCGTTCCCGGCTTGCTGGCGCCCGTCACGTCGACAGGCGTGCCGATCGGCAGGGAGCCGCTCGTGCAGCCGTTCGTGTCGGTCTGCGAGCCGGTCCCCGAGCAATGTGCGGCTTGGCCCAGATAGACGTTCGTGCCGTCCGTGTAGACGAAGTTGGAGGTGCACTGCGCGCCGGCCGTGAAGGTCTGCACCCCGGGATGGATGGTCGCTTGGCCGGCGGGTGCCCAAGCGGACGCCGCGGCTGGCGCAAGGAGCGCGACCGCCAGAGCCAACATGCATGCCAATGCCGTCCTGTGTCTCATCGATCTCCCTTCCCGCGGGTTGACAGCCAGAAATCGTCGTTCCCGCAGAAGCGGCTCTGAAACGCGAACGGCGGCGCGGACCTCCCGGAATGGACGAGATGCCGAGGATGTCAGCGTCATCGATCATCCGCCACCTCGCTCAGGCATCCGTCCACGATCCGCACGATTCGCTGGGCCCGCGCGGCCACGTGCTCGTCGTGTGTGATCACGACGAGCGTGAGCCCCTCCGTCGTGAGCTCCTCGAACAGCGACAGCAGCGAGTCTGTGTTTGCCGAGTCGAGGTTGCCGGTGGGCTCGTCGCAGAGGAGCAACCGGGGCAATCCCAGCAACGCCCGGGCTATGGCCACGCGTTGCTGCTCTCCGCCCGAGAGCTTGGTGGGCAGGAAGTCGCGGCGCTTATCCATTCCGACCCGCTCGAGCGCCGCTAGAGCACGCTCTCGCCGCCCGGCTCTCTCCCCGCCGGAGTACACCTCGCCGAGCATCACGTTTTCGAGCGCCGTGCGATAGGCCAGCAAGTGGAAAGTCTGGAAGACGAAGCCGATCTTTTGAGCGCGCCATACGGCCCGCTCTTCATCGCTGAGTCGGGAAGCGTCGACTCCGTCGATCGCGTAGCTGCCGCCGGTGGGACGATCGAGGCACCCCAGGATGTTGAGCAGCGTGGACTTCCCCGATCCTGACGGTCCGACGATCGCCAGCCAATCGCCTGCGTATATGTTCAGATTGACGTCTCGCAGCGCATCGACCGGCGGATCGCTGCCATACGTGCGGCTGAGACCGTGTATCTCGGCGACGGGCCGGTTTCCGTCGGGCGTGCGCGCCAAGCCGACCGTGATACCACCGACTTCCCGATTCATCGCACCGATGAGCCTTATGGGCCACGACCGCTGGGCGATCCGCCGCTCGAGCCGCCGCCGGGCGGCGCGGTCGTGCCGGTCGTCCCCCCCGGGCCCGTCGTGCCCGCGCCGACACCGGGTCCACTCGTGCCCGCGCCGGCCGGCGGCGGCGTGCTGCTCAAACCGGAGCCACCGGTGCCGACTATCACGAGATCGCCGGGGGTGAGCTTGCCGTGCGCCGGGCGGACCTCGACGAGGCCATTGGCAGCGAGCCCGGGCACGACCGCGACGTATTCCGTCCTTCCGTTCGAACGCTGGACCTGTACACGCGAGTTCCCGTCCGATCCGATCGAGAGCGCGGTGACGGGCACCGTCAGTACCGCCTGCTGGGTGCTCTTGACGGCGATCGTCAGCTTGACCGACGTGCCCAGCAGCTGGGCCGGCGCGGTCTTGGGAGTCACCTCCAGGTACACACGGTCCGGACTGACCATGTGCGTACCCGGGCGATCCGCCACCTGGGTCACGGTGCCGCTTGCGGTGACGCCGAGGTCGGGCTCCTCGATCTTGACGGGGTCCCCGCGCCGCACGAGCTTGGCGTCGTTGATCGCGAGATCTGAGTCAATCGCCAGGCGCGAGTTGCTCACGGTCATCACCTGGCCCGACACGCTGTCTCCCCGCCGCGCGCGCACCGAATCGACACGCAGCGGCAAGGTCGGGAAGAACAGCAACTCGTTCGCCGGCACCGAGATGCCGATCTTGGACGCCAGCCTTGCTACTTCGGACGCCGTGCGATTGGCCTCCTGTGCGGACGAGCGACTCAGCGCCCGCTGAAGCGACGTATCCCCAGGGGTCAGAAGCACCTGGAGCCTTCGGGCGGCGAGCACCGCCTGTCGCCGGGCGGCAGGCAAAGCTCGTAGCGTGCGCGACACGTCGGCTTGTGCGAGCTCGGCTTCGTAGCGGGCCTGGCGCCTGTCGCTGAGCGCTTTCGTGACATCGCTGCGGCCGGAGGCGTTCGTGGCGTTGGCGGCTGCGACTGCCGCGTTCAGGTCCGCCTGCGCCACGGTGACGTCATCCATCGCCTGCCGCACGGCGGCCTCCAGTGTGGCCCGCTCCGAGGGCGTGGCGTCGGGCGGGGCGTCCGCAAGGTTGCGGCGTGCCTCCGCCAGCATGTCGCTCGCCTTGCTCAGAGCGGCTCGCTTGCCGGCCACCTCGGCCGCCGCCGCCGCGTTGTCGCGTTGCGCGTTCAGCACCGCGACCGTCCCGCCGCTCGCGCTGCTTGCCAGATCGCGGGCGGCTCGCGCCTTTATGCGAGCCGTTTTCAGGTCGAGCGCGGTCGTCGTAACGGCGTCGCGCGCGGTCTGGGCGTCGATGCGCGCCTGCGCGATGTCCGCCGGCGTCGCCGCATGGGCCACGGTCTGGATTGTTACCCGGCTTTGGAGGAACGCATCACGAGCCTGGGCGGCGGCGGCTCGAGCGGTGCCCAGCTGCTCGATCTGCGCGTCGGTCGCCCCGAAGGGCGTGTAGCCGCTCCTCTCGTACCAGGCCGCGACCGCCGATGCGGTCTGCCCGTCGTAGCGCCCGTCGATCGGCCCGGGGAAAAAGCCCATGCGCGTCAGCGCAGCCTCGAGCTGACGGACGTCGGGCCCCTTGGCTCCTGGACCAATATCGCGATGGGACGGCTGCGCGCCGCGCACCGCGAACACGGGACGGCCGGACACCGACATCATGACCGTGCCCTCGCCGAACCTCGACCCCCGCCGGGGCGTCGACGTCACTATGTCGGAGGTGCCCGCGCCGCTCGTGCTGTTCTGCTTCAGCGTCGAGCTGGCGAGCACCACTCCCTGGGGTGCGCCATAGCGCACCGTCCCGCGCACGATCACCTCATTGGACAGCCTCCGGCGCGTCACCGGCACGGTGATGGGCGATGCCTTCGGGGCGGCCGTCTCCGAAGCTACCTGCGCCGGGGACTTGATCTGCTGCCCGACGAGCCACGCCGCCACGGCAAGCAGCGCCGGGACGCCGAGGCCGATCGCAAGTCGTCGCTCGCGGCTACCCCTGACCATCGCTCAGTGCACCTGCTTGACCTGGCCGAAAAGGGCTGAGTTCTGTTGCCGGAACTGCCCCTCGTACTGGGCGCGAACCGTGTTCTCCACCGGCGTTATGTACTTGTGCTCACAGCCGGTATCCGCTTGGAAGGTCGCAAGCTCGTCTCGCTGCAGCGCGGCAAGCGCTGCGTGATCGTAGGGTTGGGGCTTCTGACCGGGCGGCGGCCCGGTCGCGAACTTGCCCGGCACCGGGCCGACGATCTGCTCCAGGCGCTTCTGCAGGTCGACGTCGATTGCGTCGGGATCCGTGTAGTGGTAGCCCGCTGCGGCCATGCACGCTGTCCATTTCTCGGTGGCCCTCACCATCCGCTGGTCCTGGACGATGCGCTCGTCGAGCTGGTCGAGCTTGCCCTGGATCTCGCTCAGCACCTGGACCCCTCCGAACACCGCTTCGATCGCTTTGCGCCTGCAGCCGCCGAGCTTCGTGAAGTCACCGGTGTCGAAGGCGTCGTTGAAATTCGCACCGGGGTTGTCGCCGCCCAGCGCCCGGTCGTAGGCCGCTTGGTCGGCCGGGCCCATGCTGGCGCGGACGCGTTCGTTTGGGTCGGCCTGCTGCTGCGGGCCGCGACCCCACAACGTGCTCACGAAGTAGCCGAACTGCTTTTCGGCATCGGGCCCGGAGGTGGAGCCGATCAGCTGGGCGCGCTGAGCGACGGGGTCGATCGGCACGTAGTCGAAGCCTTGAGCCTTCATGCAGTCGCGGATGCGAGCCTCGGCCCGGCTCTGGCGCACCAGCAGCGAGGATTGGTCGAAGCCGAGCTGCTCTTCGACCCCCCCTTTCGGCTGGCTGGACGATGAGCCCCCGCAGGCGGACAGCGCCAGCGCGGCGATGGCGGCGCCGACGAGGAGGCGAGTCGGTCTCGATCTGCGCGTGCGAGCTTCCACGGTTCGATCCTCCGCTCAGATGCCGGCGCGCAGCGCCTCGACCGGCTCGAGCGAGGCGGCGCGCATGGACGGGTAGGTTCCGGCCAGGAGGCCGATCAATGCACCCAGCAGCGGTGCGGCAAACGGCACCCAGGGGTCGAGGACGGGCGTCCACGTCTTGGTCGCCGAAACCCCGACGATCACAAGCGTGCCGAGGCTTGCGCCCAGCGCCCCGCCAGCCAACCCGATCACGGTGCTTTCCAGCAGGAACTGGGCGGCGATGTGGTGGCGGCCGGCTCCCAGTGCGCGGCGCAAGCCGATCTCGCCCACACGCTCCAGGACCGACACGAGCGTTACGTTCGCGATCCCGATCGCACCGGCGAGAAGCGACACTGCCCCGAGCAGCAGGAAGAGCGCATTCAGGTCCTTCTTCACGGCGCCGCGTAGCAAGGAAGGGCTTGGCGGAGCCGTGACTTTCAGCAGCCCAGGGTCGCTGGGGCTGAGCGCGGCCGGCGCCTGATTCGCGATCAGGTCGACCGCGCCGATGCGCGTCTCGATCTGCGCGAGCGCCGGCGCCTGCAGCCCAAACTCCCGGCGCGCTGTGCCCTCGGGCATGATCGCCGACCCGAGCAGACCGGCCTGGCGGCTGACGCTCTTGAGCAGCCCGATCACCGCGTACAGGCGATCCCCGATGAACACCGCCGGCTGCTGGTCCAGTCGAGTGATCCCGAGTCGCTGCGCGGAATTGGGACCCAGTACCAGCACGCGGTCCGCACGCTGGGAATGCCCAGCGTCGAACAGCCTGCCGGCGGCCAGCTGCGCGTGCACCGCCTTGAAGAGACCGGGTGACGCGGCCTTCATCGGCAGCTGGATCGCCCCGGCAGCCAGCGGATCGTTGATCGGCACCGAGCTGACAAGCGCACCGCGCACGTCGACGTCGGCCAGGGACCCGGCGGCCGCGACTCCGTTCAACCGCCGCAGGCGCGACTCGGCGTCCCACGGCAGCACGAGACCACCCGCGCCGCCGCCCCGCACAGACGGGCTGACCACTACGTCGGTCGCCGACAGAGCGTCGAAGCGGCCCGAGATCTGCCCGCTGGCGGTTTTGGACAGGCCGAGCGTTGCAACCAGCGCGCCCACTCCGATGACGGTCCCAAGCACGGTCAGCACCACACGGGAGGGCCGCGCCAAGAGCGCGGCGAGCGCCTCGGTCGCCAAATCGACCGGGCGGATGCGGCGACGCACGACCGCGTTTTCCCCGCGCCGCCGCCGGCCTCTCGGCGAGCCGATCCAGCGAGCGATCCCGGGGCTTGGTCCTCGCATGGGCCGAACCTACCCACCCGTCTATGAGAGGACGATGAGCACCCGGTCTTCTCTCATGCCCCTATCACGACTCGATCCCGTCCCTCGCCTCCCCTGCCACGTCGGGACGACAAACCGCACGCTTGAGCCGCTTTCGAGGAGCGCCCCCGGCAGGACTCGAACCTGCGACCCGCTGCTTAGAAGGCAGCTGCTCTGTCCGGCTGAGCTACGGGGGCCCGGCTCGAAGGCTAGCGCTCGTGCCGCGCGTACACTTGCTCCAACGGGGCGTGGCGCAGCCTGGTAGCGCGCAGCGTTTGGGACGCTGAGGTCGCCGGTTCGATTCCGGCCGCCCCGATCAGGCAAACGCCAACTGCAGCACCAGCACCGACGCGATCGCGGCCAGGCACAGCAGGTGATCCCGCAGGATCGATCGCGCAAGCCGCCCCTGCACCTCCGAGGCGTCAGCCCTCGCCCCCAGCCGCCGCGCGGCGCCGAAGGTGTGACCGGCGGCGAGCCCGATCGCGCCGCCCGCGAGCACCAGCGACGTCCACGCTACCCACGCGGGATCGTCGCCCTTGGCGATCTGGATCACGATCGCGGCCAGCGTCCCCAGCATCACCAGAGCCACGAGCCGGTTCATCGGGCGCGCGTCGGTGGTCACGCGGCGGTAGTAGCGCGCGATCGACTCGAGCGCGGCCTCGGGGACGCGGGGCGCAGGGTGCCGGAGCACCTGCACGTCGAACATCAGGTCGAACCACAGGACCGCGAGGAGGAAGCCTGCTCCAGCGGTGATGAACGCGCGCACTTCGGCGTGGGCCGCGTCAGCGCTGGAGGCGGATCGCGTTGAGATCGCGCTCTTCGATCTCGTCCGCGCGGGCGATCAGGTCTTCGATGTCGTCGTGCTCGGCGTGGATATAGCGACCCGCGAGTCGGTCCGCGCGCCCACTCGCGAGCACCCGGACGAGCCGCGGCGCGAGCTCCGGCGGCGTCCACGGCACGTTGTCGCCGAACGCGTCGGTCATGTCCGTGCGGACGAGACCGGGGCTGAAGACGAACACCGAGATGCCTTTGTCGGCGACTTGACCGGCAAGCAGCTCGGCGAATCGCCCGAGCGCCGCCTTGCTCGCGCCGTACGCCGTCGCTCCCGCCATCGGCAGGTACGACGCGCCGCTGCCGGTGTTGACGATCCGCCCCCGGCCGCGCTCGATCATGCCCCGCAGCACCGCGCGCGTGCAGAGATATGCGCCCAGCACGTTGATCTCGAAGACGTGCCACCAGGCCTCCGGGTCCTCCTCCCAGGGAGCACCAGACGCCAGGCCAACGCCGGCGTTGTTCACCAAGAGGTCGATCGGTCCAAGCTCCCGCTCGACGGTCGCCACCATGTCCTCGACCTCGTCCTGCTTGCTCACGTCGGCGGTCACGGCGAGGCCGCCGATCTCCCGGGCCGTGTCCTCGACCTGATCCGCGCTGCGCGCCGCGACTGCCACCTTCATGCCTGCGTCGGCGAGCTCGATCGCGATCGAGCGTCCGATGCCGCGGCCGCCGCCGGTGACAAGCGCGACCTGTCCTTCGAGCTCGCGGGCGTTCTCCACCCCGGAGACGATAACTAGGATGCAGCGCCATGCGCGCTCTGCAGATCGCCGACCTCGGGGGGCCCGATTCTCTCCGCCCTGCGGACGTACCGGAGCCGGATGGCACCCACATGCTGGCGCCGGACGGCGGCGTGGTGATCGACGTGCGCGCCACCGCCGTCTCGTTCCCCGACGTGCTCCAAAGCCGAGGCCTCTACCAGTACAAGCCCGACATGCCGTTCGTACCGGGGGCCGAGGTGGCGGGCATCGTGCGTTCGGCGCCCGACGGCGCGGAGGTCACGCCGGGAGACCGGGTCGCCGCATTCACCGGCATCGGCGGGATGGCGGAGGTCGCTGTGGCGCCACCGTTCATGACCTTCCCGCTCCCCGCGCCGCTCGACTTCGCACAGGGCGCCGCCCTGATCCTCAACTACCACACCGCTTACTTCGCGCTCAAGCTCCGGGGGCGCCTGCGCGAGGGCGAGCGTGTGCTCGTGCACGGCGCCGCGGGCGGTGTCGGCACGGCCGCGCTGCAGGTCGCGAAGGGTCTCGGCGCCAGCACCATCGCGGTCGTCTCGAGCGACGAGAAGGAGAAGGTCGCGCGCGAAGCCGGCGCCGACGACGTCGTGCGCTCGGACGGTCCATGGCGTGAGCAGGTGGTCGAGCGCACGGGCGGCGTCGACGTCGTGGTCGATCCAGTTGGCGGCGACCGCTTCACCGACAGCCTGCGCTCGCTTCGCGAGAACGGCCGCGTGGTGGTGGTCGGCTTCACCGGCGGCTCGATCCCCGAGGTGAAGGTGAACCGGTTGCTGCTGCGAAACACCGAGGTCGTCGGAGCCGGCTGGGGCGGCTACGCCATGAGCAAGCCGGACCTGAACCGTGAGATCGGCAAGGCGCTCGACCGCATGATCGCCGACGGGATCGTGCGGCCGGTGGTCGGCGCACGCTTTCCGCTCGAGCTCGGCGCGGACGCGATGCGGCTGATCGACGAGCGCGGCGCGACCGGGAAGGTAGTGCTCGAGATTTCCTCCGATTAGGCTTCGCGCCATGCTGACACTCAACGGACTCGATGAGGTGAAGGCTCGCGTAGGCGAGGAGCTCGGCGTCAGCGACTGGCACGAGGTCACCCAGGAGGACATCAACCGCTTCGCGGAGGTGACCGGTGACGATTACTGGATCCACACTGACGTCGAACGCGCCAAGAGCGGGCCCTTCGGCGGCACGATCGCGCACGGCTA
>Ga0075424_100001169_pt1 | contig 22525 bp, 14 predicted proteins | sample SoiMethybrSBSTD3_FD_75301 | JGI IMG/M metagenome (GOLD analysis project Ga0075424, IMG submission 75301) | Bulk soil microbial communities from a Populus tree surrounding site in Tennessee, USA - Soil MetaG P. TD hybrid SBSTD3 | ecosystem: Environmental > Terrestrial > Soil > Tree plantation... | reverse complement strand
TTACTCTCTAAAAACAGTTGTCTTGAAACATCCCTCTCTTTAGCACTGAGCATTAAGAAATGATTTTCCATCAAATTCTAGTGCAAGAATATATCGTGAGGGCAAATCAGGATGAACAACTGCCAAGTTTATCTTGTAATCAGAATGTCCAATGTGAAGATCTACATTGTAGCCTAGTTTTTGTAATTCTGTACTTACGGTTTCTAATGAATCACCCTCGGCATTATCTAATTTGTCTACATTTTCGTATTGATTAGAATTCAAAGACGAAAGTATTTTCTTCGCTTCTTCAATATTGTGTTCACTAATTGCTTTAGCAAAGCAAAGATAATCCTTAAATCTTCTAGTGCAATCATGCCTAGCATTTTCAGCATCGATCCTCCTTGGATCAAATGAACTTACAACGATAATTTGTTCACGAGCCCGTGTAATGGCTACATTAAGATAATGTTCGCCATCCCTTTTATCCAATGATCCAAACCGCACACGTATACTATCATCATCTTCATCGTCAGGATCTTTGGCATAGCCTGTAGAAAATATAATAATACCACGTTCTTCACCTTGGACTCTTTCTATATTCCTTACAAAAGATAAATCCTCAAGTAAGTTGGTTTGCTCATTATCTGCTATAGAAGAAAGCTCACCAAATTCAGGATCTCGCTGCCTTCTTCTTTCTATTTCCTCACTAATTTCATCTTGCTGAGTGGAGTTAAAAGTGATAATACCAACAGATCTACGTAATCCCTGTTTCTTATTTTTTATTAGAATATTTTTGAGCTCATCTACTACGAGAATTGTCTATTGTTTATTTCTATAGTTAGCCCATGAACCATTATTACATGCAACCCACCTTATCGAAGCGATCATACATAAGCTCTCTCCTACCTTCAAGACAATCGTTTTGAAGTATTATCACAAAATGGGGGCTTGGTAGGTTTTTATCCATTGTGCATAGCATTATATTTTATATTGTATTTGTGTATAATCCCATTTTGTAGCTATTATTTGCTATGCAACTTGTCTTGAAAACCGCACAATTTTTAATATCCATTCTTTCAAAGATTAATATGGTAAAGACCGTTTCAAGTCAGGTTCTAAACACAGGCGAAAAATCACCAGACTTTAAATTAAAAGGAGTGGATAACAAAATATATTCTCTCAAAGACTTTGACAGCAGTAACTCATTGCTTGTAGTTTTTATATGTAACCACTGCCCTTATGTTAGGGCAAGAATTGGCGACATTGTCAATTTGCAATCTATGTTCAAAACATCTGAATTACAAGTAGCAGGTATCAATAGCAATGATCCTAATTATGAGGGAGAAGGTTTTGATAATATGATAAAATTTGCAAGAGAATATAAATTAAATTTCCCGTATCTAATTGATGATACACAACTGATGGCAAAGGCCTATGGGGCAGTATGTACGCCTGATCCTTTTCTTTTTGATCAAGAGCGCAGGTTAGTATTTCATGGTAGAATTAATGATGCTTTAGAGCCAGAAATGACTCCGAAAGTTTCCATTATGGAAAATAACGTAAGAAAAGTTTTAAGAGGTGAAAAAATAGAAAAGGATTTTGATCCATCTATCGGCTGCTCAATAAAATGGAAAAATTAGCTGTATAGCTAGCTATCCGTATTGGTAGTTAATTCCTTTCTCTCCACGAGGATGCCGCCATTCAGTTTCTTTTGCACAAGTGCCACATTCGATACATCCCTCATGCTGAAGCGTGACATCATCATCTTTTTCTAAGCTGTAGCATTTAGTTGGACACAGTATAACCATCTTTTTCATAAATTCACTTTTTGGATTTAAAACTTTGATGTGTGAAAGGTTATCATCATCATACTTTAATTTTGCTATACGTTGTGCAATCGTTGGAATTGTAAGATTATATTTTGATGCAACTGGCGTGCCTGATTTTTCAGCAATTTCGATTGGCACTTGAACATATGTATCTACAGACTCGACAACTGGTAAAAGACGATCATATCCTAATATGTTTGCAAACCCTACTGCAAGACCCCTCAGCGTTCCACTTGTCATTAGTCTGAAAACCATGCCATATCTTGCCCCTACAATATCCTTTGGAACATCTTTTGCAGCATCAAGAAAGATCTTAAGATAGTTTTTATCAATTTCCTTCATATCTCTTGTGTAAGGGCTATCATCTATCAATTGTGTATAAAATTCTCCTAAATAATTATGAGCATAATTATTTCTATCAATTGACCTTGCAACTGCATTGGCAGCCCTTACCGCATCATCAATTCCTACGTTAAGCCCTTCGATTCTTGGACCAATGAAAATACCTCTACCAGCTGCATCACCTATAAATATAATATTATCACGATAAGGTTTTTTCATTCTACATCGTTTTCCGTCTGGAACTAATTTTGCACTGTATTCCAGCTCAACGTAATCATTTACAAACTTTGTTTTATACTTATCAATTAGATCTTGACGAATAGAATCGATCCTTAATTTAATCTCTGCATCTGATTTGTACTTGCCACTTTCGATAAGTTTTGACCTGCTAGAAGGAGAATAATATGTATAGCGTAGCTCATTCCATGTATTGATTAGTTTGCTTACAGCAAAACGTATTCTTAGTTGTTCTTCTTTTGGGAGATTCTTATCAATATCTTCTTTTATTGCAACTTCGTCTGTGATAAGACTGCTAACCATAGGATTGTTCAATAATGCATTAACAAGTGTGTAAGGTTCATCCGGCTTTTCCATCAGAGAATCATAATGATATACTGCTCCAACTGAAAGTGTATCCCGGTTTGTATAAACAAAACCACCGCCTATATGGTTTAATGTTACATCACCTGCAAAAAGATGTGCAGCGCCCTCATTTGGCTGTATTTCAAATCTCTGATCAATAATCTGCTCAGGTAATTTTACTACAACCTTAACACCTTGATATAATTCTTCGGTAGTAAATTTAGGTCTAGCACCAGTTATTTCTGCTAGTTCTGAATTTACTCCATCAGCTGCAATTATTGCCTTTACTTCAAATTCTTGAAGTTCATTAGTCTCAATTACTGTTCTGTCCTTCTGTAAACTAACCGATTGAACATGAACCCCGTTAACAATACCACCACCTTGTCTTTCAGCACTTTCTGCTGCTTGTTTTGCAAACCAAGAATTCAACTTATTTAGAAGAACTGAATAGCCGTAATTAGATTGGTATTCATGAGCGCGAGTAAGATCAATTGAAAATATCTTATCTTTTGACGTAGCATGTAAGATATATTTCGTAATAGCTCTTTCCAGAGGAGCTTCGCTTAAAAATTCGTGACCGTAGACGTCTTCAACATTGTAGACCTTGCCATTTTTTGGTTTCTTTGAGTAAAGAATTCCACCAGATACATTTTTCGAACCAACTGTCTTACCAGCTTCTATCAGAACAGCTTGTTTTCCTAGATTTGATAATTGTTTTAGAGCAGCTAACCCGGCTGAACCGCCCCCAATTATTGCGACATCAAAATGCTCCATTATTTACTTCTAACTCCCATAATTAGTTCTTTTTGTTTTCTCAATTCCTCAATCATAACAGGTATTACATCTTCCATTCGACCTTTGATGAAAATATCACATTCATCTTTGATTGGTGAATTTTCATCTGTATTAATTGCAATGACGAATTCAGACTCTTTCATTCCTGCAGTGTGCTGCATTGCTCCGCTGATTCCCACAGCAATATACAACAACGGACTAACCTTTCGGCCACTAGTTCCTATCACCCTATCAGGAATCATATAAGTAGAAGTTATTTTCTCGCTTGTAACATATGGTTTCTTTGAAATTGGCAATGAGACGCCTACCTCTGCATCCAACTCCTTTGCCAATTCCTCAATTAATTTTATATTTTCTTCTGGTGAATCTTTAATTCCTCTACCAAAACTTATGATCGCTTTATGGACATCAAAATCAACGGCACTCTTGATAATCTTACGATTCAATATCTTTACATTAAGATCTTGCTTTTCTATCCTTGGAGTATAATCTACAATTATTCCATTCCTTGCAGCATCAGGAACGAGAGGAGCAAATACTCCTGGAATTATACTACATGCTTGAGGATGATAATCTCTTTCTATAGTAGGATTCCGATTGTCAAGGCATAGAATAGTAGTCCACAGAAATCCTGAAAAATCAGGTCTGTACATTTCCAGTGTTTTTGCATAAGTCATCATCTGACCTTTTGTCTTATGTTCATGTTTGATTTCAAGGTCTTCAACTACAAGCTTATTAATATCAGAAGCAAGACCTGACTCTAATTCTGCCAGCACCGTAGACGATAAATGCCTGCCTATGTTGTCTGCGGCAAAGAACATGTACCGCGGTTTTTTGAATTGTTCCCAATCTTCTGGAGAAATCTTTGCTATACATTCTCTATTCATAGCAATTTGGCTTATTATTTTAGTATCAATTATATTTCTTGGATATTGTAATTCTGGATCTTCTGCATAAATCACTGCGTCTGCTCCATAGAATATCAATTCTTCGCACAATTTTCTGACTTTATTTCCAAGCACTATAGCGACAACTTTTTCATGTGAAGAGTATTTTTTGTTAAAATGATCCATAAGTCTTCTAGCTTCACCGAGCATTTCCAAGCTAACAGGAATTGGTTTACCTTCTTCATGTTCGATTATTACAAAGAGGTGCTTGTAATGGCCATCTTCAGATGTGATGACAGTCATTTGATTATAATTCCTCCTAAAACATCATGTATTTTGGCAAAAACTTTTCTTATTTGATCGCGATCAGATCCATTTATTATTTCTGCTTTTCTGCTTGCTTTTGCTTTTGGAATCTTTTCTACCTTATATACAATTGTAGGAGAGCCAGGAAGACCAACAAACTTTGGATCGACGCCCAGCTGTTGAGCGTTGAAAATTTTGAGATATTTCTTATAATTTTGTGCTCGTTCAGTTGCCTCCTTTTGGTACTTTGCAAACGCCAACCTTTGTGAAATTGTGTTAAATTCTGACTTGTATGATGGATCTATTGTGATGAACACAGGAAGTGGCGCTTCTACTTCCTCTATTATATCATAAAACCCCTGCAAAGTGATTAAGCGTTTTGCGATGACAGTTTGTTTTTCAATATCAACGTCGTAATCAATTACATTACCTAGAAACGTATAACCAAGTTTCCATGCTGTCTGTGGTCCTGTTTGACCAGTCTCGCCATCAGAGGCTCGATGCCCTGAAAAAACAATATCCATTTTTCCGCCTTCCATTTTGCCTATTCCAGTTTTTAATACTTCAGCTGTTGCTAAAGTGTCTGCACCTGCAAATATTCTGTCACTATAGAGATGTAATTCATCAGCATCACAGATTAATTGTGCCTGTTGTAAAGCAAAATCGGCTATAGGAGGACCCATCGTTGAGACAGAAATATGTGCACCATATTTTACTTTGGAATAAAATGCAGCTCTTGATGCAACTGCACTATGAGGACCAAGTATACTCTTAGTTTCTGCCCTATTTAGTGTCCCATCTGAATTGTAACTGACATTTCCTTCTGAAAAGTCAGGCTCTAGCTTCACAATAACTGCTATGTTAAGCGGATTCATACGTCTTCCTTCTTCCCCGTACCATACCCTTTAAATTGTTTGCGTAAGAAAGTTAGTATTAAGAGTTAGAAGTTTTCCGTCTGTGTATTGCAGATATTTTTCTCACATATGTAGTCAAAAACTTAAGCAGCTACAGTCTCTTTGTATGACGCCCTTAATTTTTCATATGCCATCCTGATTCGACTATAAAAATCAGGCATTGCAGGATGGAGCATAGTATATGCTAAGTAAAAATCCTCCGCTTCTCTCAAATATCGTCTTACCTTTGGATGTCCCGGTATATTTGATATAAATTTCATATTGTTTAGCCTGTCAGCAAGTTTGATAGTTTTCATATCATATTCAGCTGACGTGAGTATGTTACAATACTCTTGAAACCGGGCTAGTTGACGTTCATCATCGGTAGATCCCATGTAACCTTCAGGAGATTGAATTTTCAGTCTGGTGGCTATATCATGTACTCTATTTCCAAAACGGTATATCAAATAAGCCTCAAAACCATAGGCCTTTGTCTTATACCAATCAAGAATTCTATCATCATCCTCCAATACATCATGTAAGATGGCGCAAGCAACTTCAACGCTAGTAATATTCCGATTAATAGACCTGTAATGTTTTACTACGTCTATTGCAACTGGCAGAGTATGTGTTTCAAAAAATGGCGATAAGTTATCCTCTCTCTTTAGTCCGTAATGAACCTCTTCTGCTACTTCAATCGCGCCTTGTATAAAATCATCAACACGCAGATTGGCTTCATTCTCTAAAAATGCCACAAATTCCTGCTTGCTAACTGCAGAACCAGGTTTTTGTTCCATAGTATAATAGAATTGAAGTCAAACAAAAGAATTTTGGTATTAGAATACCAGACATGACATTAAAATAGTTATCAATAGTATGCATATGTTATGACAAGGCAGTAAAAAAGACTTGCTGAGAATGCTGTATATAAATATATATTACATGTTATAAATATATACTAAAATGTCTTAATTATATCGGGTTTTCTCTTATCGTTTTTAAACTTGACAATATCACAAGTTGAGACGGAAAAAATGAAAGAAGCAAAAAACTCTCATAATTTTTGTATAACAATATATGATCGTTTTGCTACTAGAATCTTTTAGTGCTTACTACTTCGAGAGCATTCACACTGGCACAAGATGTATTTCCACCAAGGGGCGATCAGCCCGAAGCAATTGAAAAATTGGTCAAAGGGGTCTTAACAAAAAGAGGATGCCAAACTTTACTCGGTGTCACAGGCAGCGGAAAAACATTTACAATTGCAAATGTCATATCACGGACAAATAAAAACACGCTAATAATATCACACAACAAAACTTTAGCGGCTCAGCTCTATGCAGAATTCAAAGAGTTTTTTCCAAATAATAATGTTGGTTACTTTGTAAGCTTCTATGATTACTATCAGCCTGAAAGTTATATCCCACAGACTGATACATATATCGAAAAGGATACCGAAGTCAATGAAAGAATTGAAAAAATGAGGTTAGAAGCAACGGCGATGTTGATGTCTGGTGAGCCGACTATAATAGTATCTACAGTATCTTGCATTTACTCACTTGGGTCACCTGCAGAATGGGAAGAGAGTTCAACTACATTAGAAAAAGGAATGACGATTAGCCGAAGAGGTTTGATTCACAATCTAATTGAAGCACGGTATGAACGAAATGACACATCGCTAGTACCGGGTAGCTTCAGGGCAAAAGGCGACACTATTGACATCATTCCAGGGTATTCTAATGATGTAATTCGGATCTTGCTCTTTGGGGATGAAATTGAGAAGATTAGTATTCATGATCATGTTACTTTGAACAAGATCAGAGATATTCATTCTGTAAAGATCTTTCCTGCTAAGCATTACATTGTAGGCGATGATTCTAGGTTATCTGCTATAAAATCAATAAAGCGAGAGTTAGAAAATTGGCTTCCCAATCTACCAAGCGAGCTTGAAAGACAACGTCTTACATCACGTACAAAATACGACTTGGAGATGATAGAGGAGTTGGGTTATTGTGCAGGAATTGAAAATTATTCTCGTCATTTGGATGGTAGAGCCCCAGGACAACCACCTTATTGTTTACTAGATTTTTTTGGTGAGGATTTTTTACTGGTCATAGATGAATCACACGTAACAATCCCTCAACTACATGGTATGTACAATGGAGATTATACACGTAAGAAAATGTTGGTCGACTATGGATTTAGACTACCCAGTGCTTTTGATAATCGCCCCTTGAGGTTCAAAGAATTTGAAAAATATTTAGAAAATGTAATTTTCGTATCTGCAACACCTGCAAATTATGAGATAAAATCAAGCTGGCAAGTTGTAGAACAGTTAGTTAGGCCTACAGGACTAGTTGATCCAAAAGTGGAGATCAGATCTACTAAAAATCAGATACAAGATTTGATCGACGAAATTACCATTAGAGTAAATAATGACCAGAGAACCCTTGTTACGACTTTGACAAAAAGGATGGCTGAAGACCTCTCAGAATTCCTTGCAAAGAATAATGTAAGAGTACGGTATTTGCATTCAGAAATCGAGGGACTTGAGAGAACAGAGATAATAAGACAGCTGCGGATGGGCGAATTTGATGTTTTAGTTGGCATAAACTTGCTCAGAGAAGGTTTGGATATTCCTGAAGTGTCTTTAGTTGCTATTTTGGATGCAGATAAAGAAGGTTTTCTACGTAATAATACTAGTCTAATACAGACTTTTGGACGTGCTGCAAGACACATCGACGGCATGGTTATCTTGTATGCTGATCATGCTACTGATTCTATAAGAAATGCAATGGCAGAGACAGAGAGAAGACGGAGAAAGCAGATTCAATACAATAAAAAGAATCAGATAACTCCTCAATCTGTTGTCAAGCCTATTCCTGATAAAATATCAGCAAAAACGCAGGACATTGATCTGACGAAGTCTATGGCAAGAACAGATCTAGTAAAACTTGCCGCAGAAACGGAAACGGCTATGAAAAGATTTGCTGAAGATTTAGATTTTGAGAAAGCAATTGAATTTAGAGAAAGGTTGATAAAAATAAAAAGAGCTATTGGGGAGCCAATAATATCAGAGGTTTCCTAAAATATGCATGATAAAATAGCAATCAAGGGTGCAAGGCAACATAATTTAAAAAATATAAGCCTCGAGATCCCAAAAAATAAGCTCGTTGTAATAACTGGCTTGTCAGGGTCAGGCAAATCAACACTTGCATTTGACACAATTTATGCAGAAGGTCAAAGGCGCTATGTAGAATCTTTATCAGCGTATGCAAGGCAATTTTTGGAATTGATGGACAAACCTGACGTCGACTCTATTGACGGTCTATCACCGGCTATATCAATCCAGCAGAAGACTACTAGCAAGAATCCACGTTCCACAGTTAGTACGGTCACAGAAATCTATGATTATTTGAGATTGCTGTATGCCAGAATTGGAGTTCCTCATTGTCCGCAATGTAATAGGAAGATTACAAGCCAATCTGCAGACTCAATAACAGATTCAATCTTGGGATTAGTTCAGCAAGGAGGAAAGAACGCAATAATACTTGCTCCAATAATTCAGTCAAAGAAAGGCACCTATGAGAAACTGTTTAGTGAATTAAAGCAAGATGGATTTGCAAGAATCAGAGTAGATGGTGAAATAATTAATCTTGAAGACGAAGAAAATGGTGATAATGACCAAAGACAAATTTATCCTAGGTTAGACAAGCAAAAAAAACACACAATTGAGGTGGTTGTTGATAGATTAAAACCATCCACTAAAGAAAAAAGTCGACTATTTGAAGCAATTCAATCTTCATTAAAAGTAGGAAATGGCCTTGTAATCGCATCCATAGATGGCAAAGATATGCTTTACTCTCAACGCAACGCATGTCCACATTGCGGAATTAGCTTGGGCGACTTGGAACCACGTACATTTTCGTTTAATTCTCCCTTTGGTGCTTGCAGAAAATGCAATGGACTTGGAATCAAAATAGAATTTGATCCTGAATTAATCATTCCCGACAGATCAAAGAGTATTTTAGAAGGAGCGGTAAAGCCTTGGTCAGGTCATTTTGCTACTTTTCGTTCTGCAATGCTCAGAGATGTAGGAAAACGCTTTGGATTTGATCTTTATACACCAATTTCAAGGATGACAGATCAGCAGCTTAGAATTATTCTCTATGGAACTGATGAAAATATCCATTACAAATATGAATCTAGGTATTCCGAAAGTAGATGGGAATACAGAGGTTCTTTTGAGGGCATAATTCCCAATTTGGAACGTGTGTATAAGCAAACTGAATCTGAATCAAAGCGAGAAGAGCTCATGCAATTCATGCGTGAGCTACCATGTGATGATTGTCATGGAAGGAGATTACGCAGAGAAGCACTGTCAGTAAAAATTCAGGAATACTCTATAATGGATATTTGCGATCTTTCTATCGATGATTGTTTTAAGTTTTTCCAGACAATAGAACTTTCGGAAACTGAGAGGCACATTGCAAAGACTATACTAAAAGAGATAATTTCAAGACTTGAATTCCTGCGCAATGTCGGATTGAATTATTTATCATTGAATAGAATGACGGCAACACTTTCCGGAGGAGAATCACAAAGAATTAGATTGGCCACTCAAATTGGTTCAAACCTAACTGGAGTTTTATATGTTCTTGATGAACCCACTATAGGGTTGCATCAGAGAGATAACGCTAGATTGATTGATACATTGAAAAAACTGCGGGACCTTGGCAATACACTGCTTGTAGTTGAACATGACGAGGAAGTAATACGCAATTCAGATTGGATTGTAGACATTGGACCTGGGGCAGGTGTACATGGTGGACAAATTGTTGGCAGTGGTTTGTTGGAAGATATCCTAAAAAATGAAAATTCCATTACAGGTGCTTTTCTCAGAGGAGATAGTATTGTTTCAGATACTAAACACTTCAGAGGCAAAGATCCGGAAAAATGGATAACGGTATATGGAGCACAGGAGAATAATCTAAAATCAATTGATGTTCGATTCCCCGTTGGATGTATGACAGTTGTAACAGGAGTTTCTGGCTCGGGTAAATCAACGCTGGTAAATGATATCTTATTTAGGGCATTGTCACATCATTTTTATGGTTCAAAAGAAAAACCGGGTAAACATAGAAAGATTTCGGGCCTAGAACAACTTGATAAAGTAATAGGAATAGATCAATCACCAATTGGTCGCACACCTAGATCAAATGCAGCAACCTATGTTAATGCATTTACTCCGATAAGGGAACTATTTGCAAGGACTCCTCAAGCAAAAGAAATGGGATACAAAGCCGGCAGATTTTCGTTTAATGTATCTGTGGGAAGATGTGAAATGTGTGAAGGTGCTGGAGTAAAAAAAATTGAAATGCAATTTTTACCAGATGTGTATGTTACGTGTGATGAATGCAAGGGAAGGAGATATAATTCAGAAACACTCAGCATAAGATATAGAGGCAAAACAATTTCAGACATACTTTCTATGACAGTTGAGGAAGCGCTAGAGTTTTTTGCAAATATTTCAAAAATTGAGAAGAAATTAAGAACTCTAAATGACGTAGGACTTGGATACATACGTCTTGGTCAGCCGGCGACTACATTATCAGGCGGAGAGGCCCAGAGAATCAAACTTGCAGCAGAACTCTCAAAAAGAGATACAGGTAGAACAATCTACATACTCGATGAACCAACAACAGGCCTCCATTTTGCAGATGTAGGCAAATTACTACATGTATTAAAAAGGCTAGTAGATCTTGGCAATACAGTAATAGTTATTGAACATAATCTAGATGTGATTGCTAGTGCGCACTGGATTATAGACCTTGGACCGGAAGGTGGAGAGAAGGGTGGTAAAGTGGTTGTTGCTGGAACACCTAATGAAATTGCAATGAATGAGAATATCAGCTATACAGCTAAATATCTAAAGCCAAAATTAGTAATTAATCAACTAATTCAAAGAGGTGCGAAATAATCACAGAATCTATATCTGATATCTTTTACCTAACAAAAAAGCAGATCCCGCAATCTCCTGGAGTTTATATGATGAAAGATAATGAGGGAAAAATAATTTACATAGGTAAAGCGAAAAACCTCCGTAATCGTGTCAAATCATATTTCTTAAAGGATAATAATAATGATAATGATAACTATAATTGGAAGACTTCACAGCTCATAAGGAAAATCAAGGATATTGAATTCGTAGTAACTGATAATGAAATCGAAGCATTTTTGTTGGAATCGAATCTTATCAAAAGATATCGACCTGTATTCAATATTGAATTAAAAGATCAGCAACGCTATACATACCTAAGAATTACAGACGAGACTTTTCCTCGCCTACTTGTTGCAAGACGTAATAGAAATGGCGAATTTTATGGTCCAAAAGGCAAAATATACGGTCCGTTTGTACGTGGAAGTTCAAAGTTTCTTACTATTGGTTTTTTGAGAAAACTATTCAAAATTAGAATTTGTGGCAAACTTCCTAAAAAGCCGTGTTTGGAATTTTTTATCAAGAATTGTGATGCACCATGCATCAACAATATAACAAAAACTGAGTATATGAGGAATGTTTCTGAATTGCAGAAAATATTAGAAGGAAAAAATAGTATTGAGAAATTTATAAATGAAATGGAAAATGAAATGAAGAAAGCCTCAGATTTACAACAATATGAAAAAGCAAAGGAAATTCGAGACACATTGCACAGGCTTAGCAATTTACGTGTTAGACAAAAAATGGAAAAGGTGGTAAGTCAAAGCGATGATGAGGAATACATTGGAATTGTAAGAGATACTACAAAATGTACTGCTCATATTATGAGTTTACGCAGAACTCATGGAGTTATAAGTGATAGCAAAAAATTTGATTTTGATTTAATCGGTGATAATTCATTGACAAGCTTCCTGTCACAATATTTCTCAACAGTTCCAATAATTCCAAGGTTTGTATACGTAAATGAAGATGTCGAATCCAAGAATAGCTTGGAAAGATCACTTGAACACTTAGCTGAACATGCAGTAAGCATTATCAAAATTTCAGAGGACTTTCCGATAAAAGAAAAAAGGCAGTTAATGGATCTGCTTATACGTAATCTTATTCTTCACATTGAAAAAGGATATGATCCAGATCTAGTAGAACTGAAGAATATAATTCATTTACCTACCATACCAGCAGTGATTGATTGCTTTGATATCTCTAATTTTGGAACTTCATTTGCGGTTGGATCATGTACAAGATTTGTTGACGGCAAACCAAACAAGGCAGGATACAGAAAATTTAAGATCAGAACAATACCTAGTCAAAATGACTTTGCAATGATTGATGAGGTGATAACGCGCAGATATCCGTTAATTGAAAAAGATATCAAGGATCAAATAGCAATACCAGATTTGATAGTAATAGATGGAGGAAAAGGACAATTAAGTTCTGCGATAAATGCTATTCACAAAATAGGGTTGGACGTTCCATGTATTTCATTAGCAAAAGAGAATGAAGAAATATATACTCCCTATTCAAGTAAACCAATAATTCTTCCAAAAAGTAACGGCGCTCTTAAGATTTTACAACATATTAGAGACGAAGCCCACAGATTTGGATTAGCTTATAATATCAATTTAAGAAAAATACGTAATTAATTATCACAGTTTTGTTGCGGGATTTATTAACTCAGTGTGCTTACGTAACAAATAATGTTATCAAATCATAAAACAAGATCATTATAGTACCAAAAAAACTATAGATCACAATTCATTATATAGAGATCATTTATATGTCATATTTTCTATAGGATAGACTTTTGTTATACTTTGAACTAGGTTTACTTCAGAGTGAAAAATACATACAAAGAAGTCAAGTAAAAAACACGAGTATTTGAGGGATACTAGATATACTTACTGCAACTCTTGTAAAAAGAGAACACAACTTACGTGTATAAAATGCGGGTTTTGCTGGAGCCGTCACTGGCTGAAAGAAGAGATGGAGAGAATTCTTCCTGAGATGATACCAATGGAGGTATATAGTTAATTAACAATGACAATAATTGCAGCAATCGAATATTTTGCCAAAAATAGTAATTTGTCTGTGTATACGTATTTTTTGTGTTTAATCACCAAAATAAACAGATTCTGGTGCTATCTTAGCATTTAGGCCCAGTTTACACGCTTTTCTAGCCAGATGGCAGAATAACTATTGCATACTAGGCTAGAACTCAAGCAACCAAATTACAACAATATGTGGTTTTCTTGTCAATTCGGTAGCATCGATGGTGCGTCTAGGAAAATTACAAGGTAAGCAGAAAAGAAAGATGACTTTATTATTACTCATAATATTGTGCACTTGGTTAGTATAAGATGGAATTTGACAAATTATGGTATGAAACACAGATAGGTCATATCTACATCGATAAATTGTAGTCGTGCAATTTGAAAACACTGAAAAATGTTTTCATTGCTCTGTTCCTACTAACTGCAATTTACTTAGCATTTCTGGCTTTAAATTTTACAGCAATGGTCGAATACCAACAAGAACGTTTTCTATGCTAGTCATACGTTATTTGACTGATTGCAAATCTTTATCCTTCTCTTGTTGTTCCTGTAGCACATCCTGATAACCTGCAAAGGAAATTAGCATTTTGCATTTGCTGCACCATTTAGCATCTTGGGTAGGCATATAAGTATGATATAGCTAGCGTAACGTGCTAATAATACTTTGTATAAAGTAATATTATAATAATATAATAATATTTTGAATTCATAGGAAAACTAAAGGCTCATAATCTAAAACAATGGATAATACAAGTTCTGCGTAGTAGCAGGCTCAAAATGCATTAAATGACACAGATTTGCAAATAATTCAAATTAGTCATTTTGATAAGTTAAAATGAAGAATCTATCAGGGTTAGATCAATTTGCATATACCAAGAATTGTTATAGCAGGAGTAACTAGTGGAGTAGGCAAGACTACTATAGCTGCTGCTGTCATGTATATACTTAAAAGAAAAGGCTTGCAAGTACAGCCCTTCAAAGTCGGTCCAGATTTTATTGATCCCAGTTATCATACTTACATAACTGGCAGGCAATCACGCAACCTAGATACATGGATGATGGGCATAAATGGCATTTTGGAATGTTTTGATAATGCATCATATGGAGCTGATATCGCAGTGGTTGAAGGTGTTATGGGCCTTTTTGATGGAATGTCAGGAAGGCATGATTTCGCAAGTACAGCACAAGTGGCCAAGATACTTGATTCGCCTGTGATACTTGTTATCGATGCTGGTAAAGCGGCACGTTCTATTGCAGCCATAGCAATTGGTTTTCTTCATTTTGATAAGAAAATAAAGATAGCAGGAGTAATTCTAAATAACGTAGCTGGAGACAAACACGCAAATTTTATCATAGATGCTTTTGCTGACAAAGTTAAAGTTCCTATAATAGGAATAGTCAGACGAAATAACAAAATTACTATGCCAGAGCGTCACTTAGGTCTTATTCCTGCTCATGAGTTAGAAGAAAAGCAAAGGACGTCAATTATTAAGTCTGCAAAAATTGTAGCAGAACAAATCAACCTTGACAAAATAAGGGATCTGGCAAAAGTACACAGAAATAATTATAATCTACTACAACGTGTGCAACAAGAAAAACACATCTATACTGATCAAAAAATAAAATTAGCAGTAGCGGTCGATGAATCATTTAACTTTTATTATACTGATAACCTTGATGCTTTGAGAAAACAAAATACACAACTAATTTTTTTCAGTCCAGTAAATGACAATAGGTTGCCTGAAAATGTATGCGGGATTATCATAGGAGGCGGATTTCCAGAAGTATTGGCAGATAAACTTGAAAAGAACCAATCAATGATAAAATCCATCTCAAAAGCAGCTGGGAATGGGGTCCCAATTTATGGAGAATGTGGAGGACTAATGTACCTTACTAGATCAATTAGAGGCTATAAAAGAGACGAAGGCAAAAGACGAAAGATGGTCGGATTAATAGAGGCAGATACTTTAATAAGTGGTAAATTGACATTAAATTATACTGAAGCAAACTCTAATGCATCCATTTTTGGCAGGATGTCTAAGATCAGAGGTCACGAATTCCATTATTCAATGATTGAAAATATTGCGAAAGATTCAAAATTTGCGTATAATATGAAAAAGGGAAATGGAATAGATAATAAAAAAGATGGTTTCATTGTATACAATTCTATGGCATCCTATATGCATCTCCATTTTGCTGATAGTAGACTTCCAAAGAGATTTGTTGAAACCTGTGTTAAATATTCAAGAAAGTAATATTGTTTAGAATTTAGATCCAATATAAATAAATATAATATCAAATCAAATGCAGATGTATTATCAAACAATAACTGCAAACAAGAATACCAAATATTTACTTGACATAGAAATCATGAATGAATACGTCTAATAACTTTAATTAACATACATATCGAATACAGACTTTTCTAATACAATTGTAAAGGTTTTAATTGCTCTTTTTGGAGATAGGGTGCAAGTATTGTCTACTTCAGACGATCGACAGTCGCCAATATCGCCAGAACATCCGCATCAACAACACTTGGTTCGGTCATTGAGCCTCTTTGACATAGTCATGGTTGGAGTAGCAGCAATGATAGGTGGCTCAATCTTTGTGCTCACTGGAACTGCAATAGGTTTTGCAGGTGGCGCAGTCATTATTGCGTTTATAATTAATGCGATAATTACTTTATTTACTGCAATGGGATATGCAGAGCTGGGTTCCGCAATGCCTGAAGCTGGCGGCGGTTATCTCTGGGTTAGAGAAGGATTACCAAGACCAAATGCTTTTATAAGTGGTTGGATGGCATGGTTTGCACATATAGTTGCAGGCAGTCTATATGCGGTAAGCTTCGCATCATTTCTTACCAGCTTACTTAAGACTACACATATTATCGGGAACAACTATGAGCTGTTAGGAATTATTCCATTTGATAAGTTAATAGCAGTAGTGTCTGTAGCAGTCTTTACTTATATTAATATCAAGGGAACATCTGAAACAGGTAAAGCGGGCGATATTGTTACAATATTCCAGCTTGGTGTAATATTCATTCTAATAGGAGCTGGATTTTGGAGCATATACAATCATCCTAATTGGCAGATGAATTTTTCAGACTTTATGCCGATGGGAGCAGCTGGAATTGTTGCTGCTATGGGCCTAACATTTATTGCATTTGAAGGATATGAGATAATCGTCCAAACAGGAGAGGAAGTTAAGAATCCAAAGAAAAATATTCCAAGAGCTATATTCATATCATTAACTGCCGTAGTTGTACTATACTGCATTATTGCTTTTGTTTCAATAGGTGCAATATTTCCAACTGGAATAGCTTCATGGAAATTTATTGGCAATCATGGCGAGCTGGGCATAATGAAGGCTGCTGAAATGTTCTTGCCATATGGAGCTTTTATCATACTAGGCGGAGGTATGATTTCTACATTAGCAGCACTTAATGCAACTGCGTTTTCTTCAGCAAGGGTAGCATTTGCAATGGGTAGACATTATAATCTACCCCATCAGCTAAGCTCGATACATCCAAAGAACAAGACGCCTCATATTGCAATACTGATATCAGGCATAATTATGGCAGCAATGGCTTATGCACTTCCTCTTGCACAAATAGCCATCGCAGCCGGTGTTATTTTTCTACTTTTATTTACTCAAGTAAACATTGCTGTAATCACTATACGTAGAATATATGGTGACAAGCTAAAATATGGATATAAGATACCCTTATTTCCAGTTATTCCAATAATAGGAATATTTCTTAAACTTGGCTTAGCTGTTTATTTGTTGATAATAGATCCCCTCAGCTGGATTATTACTTTTATATGGGTTGCCATTGGATTTGCGATATACCGCCTTTATACTTTCAGAAGAGAAATCGATCACTACGCTCCTATAATAACAAGTGAGGGTGATCTCAGTAGAAAACACTTTAGAATTTTGATTCCATATACTCCAGAAAATCCTGACAGACTAATAAAATACGCAACAAGTGTAGCTAAGGAGAATGATGGAGAAGTCAATGTATTAAGAGTGATAACTGTCCCACAACAAACACCACTTTCTGCTGGTGTAGCATATGGTGAAGTAGCCAGAAGGTCTTTTGATCCATTAGAAAGATTACTAGAAAAAGAAGCCATATTAAGCCACTATCTAGTTAGAATATCACATGATGCTACAGAAGCTGTATTAGCAACTATTGAGGAACAAAGTATCGATTTATTGATCATTGATTTTGAAACATTACGAAATAGCAAAAAGCTGCAAGCATTAGTCACTTGCGATGTATTAGCTATTAGAACAACAGGCGATGATTTACGCATATTTGAGTCGACTAATAGAAGCGCAACAATAACTTTTCCACAGCAAATAGAAGAAAAGAAGAATATGTTAGTCTTATATGATGGTGGAGATCATTCGGATGTTACACTGAAGGCAACAAGTTGGCTTGAGCACTCTGGAAAATTCAATGTAAGTGTGCTGTCAATAAACAAAAAACAAGACAATAATTACAATAATAACAAAAATAATAATATTGAGAGATCTGAAGATGATGATCTCTCACATAATATCAAACAGAAAGAATATCTTGAGCAAGTTGGAGTTGAGTTTAACGAAATTTATTTATCAGAGGAAACTGAGCAGAATAGCGAAAAATCTGCTGATTTAATATTATCTGCAGTAAACTCATCCCAACCTGATCTCGTAATCGCTGGTGCTACGATAGGAAAATTCAGTTTCTTTAATAATTTGCATTTTTTGGCTCTACTAGATCAGTTAAATTGTCCTATTGTAATTGCCAAAGATTTTACTATTCCTGGTGTGCACCGTGTAAAATCATGGTTAATGAAGATCATCCACAGATAGATAATACTGCTTCATATAAAGTATTATTAGTACGTTAAGCTAGCTATATCATACCTACATGCCTAAGCATTCAAACAAATTGATAGAGCTAAAATATTATCACCCACGTATTTGTCACTATTAGATGTAAACGACAATGACAAGCAATTAGCACTCCTAGAGAGGAAAATCGCTTTAGCAATTGAAGATTTTACCACGCATAAGCTTTGTGAACTAATCCTGAAGGATAGGGATAGAATGTCAGAGGAATGATGCGATTATGTCATAGCAATGAAAAGAGGGATTAACCCAATGCTGCATTACAAGAGAAACACTATACAAGTTAAATTCCTGTGGCAGAGGTCCAAACATTCCCAGTTTTTTCTCTTTCCTCTATTTCCTTCTGAATGTTGTTACTAATTTCACAGTATTTGTCATCGAGTACTTTAATTTCATATTCATTCCCCCCATATCTTCCAGTAAATTTTCGTGAGCTGTTCTAATGCATATACATCAAGCGAGGGTTCGAAGTCATTAATAAAATTGCCAATTGAGCGCTCATCCGGCCTCTGTTCGATACAGTCAACGCTTTATAACTTCTGCCCATGCTCTTTCCCATTACTTTAACTGTATAATCAGAGGAGCTAACTCTGACAAATGTGGAAACATGTTATGATAAAGTATTCAAGGATGCTAACTCCAACTTTAACTCTAACCAAGCCTCAAATGATGATAATAATGATGTAAATTAATACAGAACAAGACTAGCTTCTAAGCTAGAATTGTTATTCACGTTTAACATTTAACATAGCTGGCTCAGGCTAAAATACATTATTATATTTTCGGCTTCTGTGGGTATGAAGAGAACCTATTCTAACGTCATGATTACCGTTGCCACAATACTATTTACAATTATTCTTTATTCGCTTCTCTTGTCTACCCTAGCTCATGGTCAGCAACAGCAGGATTTGTTTCCATTTTCATATCCAACGATAACTATAACAAGTTCAACAAAAAACCAAACTAGTAGTAGTAACAACATACATGATGAACTAACCAGCCATCATAGTTTTTCAGATTACTCAAGAAAAGCAGAGAATAGCAATGCGAACGTTAATGACAATTATAATGCTGATGCCAACGATAATGGTGATGATAATGCTGCTGGTGTTAACGATAATGATAACGTTGTTGATGCCAATAACCCCTCTAGCGGCAGTAGCAGTAGCAATAATAATACACCCAAAGCAGTTATTTTAAATTTCTATGATAACGATATAGGTCAGTTCACAAATGCCAAACCAATACTAGATAAATTTGGGTTTAAAGGTACTTTCTTTATAGTTTGCAGCTGGGCTAGTTCAGATAATCCTGACCGTATGACTTGGAATGAAATAACACAATTGTATAGAGAAGGACATCATATAGAATCTCATTCTACCTCACACAAAGTTCTAAGCAAACTATCTGCCATCGATTTAAATTATCAAGTAGGTCAATCAAAAAAATGTATTCATGAACACCTTGGAGTTGAACCTACAGTCTTTTCTCCTCCCCATAATAGAGGGTGGAATAATGCGACTGCAATCAGGTCCATTGCAAAATACTACGACCTTTCTATTGGAGGTTTTGTTACCGACTTGATGTTCTTACATTGCTATGGATGGAAACATGACCAACAACACTCTACAATTCAAACTGATTGCAGAACATACTCTAATGATGGTACATTAAACTATGCAAACAGATATGCTATGAAGGAAGTTTCCCACAATGGTTTAGATACTCGCTACTCACATGACGACGCTCAAATATTTCAAAAATTTGTTCAATTGATAAATAATCAGGCTAATTTCAACAAAGATGGAAACATAAATGCAATTCCTATTATAGGATACCATAATATAGAAGATGATAAGGCTATTACTAGTACGGATGTAAATCTATTTTATAAAGAAATGAAGTATTTGCATGATAATGGAATTAAAGTCTTGACTATGGCTGATTTAGGATATGATGAAGGTAGCAATCATTTGTATGTAAAAAATGGCAATAGATGAAATATTAAAGATAAACTAACCACTAGCCAAGTTTAGAATTTATTTGAAAAAAAAGATAAAAAAGAAATTAGATATTAATCGCTGCTACGACTTTACTCCATTCATCTGTGATGATGTTGTAGTTGTACTATTTCCTGCTGTAGATGTATTTTGTGCATAAGCACCGACATTATTCCAAAGAGTAAAAACCAAGATTCCAAAAGCACACTATAGGGCAACTTTTCCTTTTCCCACGCTAGCTTTCATAAATTACTGCTTTGGGACTCGAAATCAGTTATTTAATGTATTAGTGTGCATTGCTATGAATAAGGGTCAAGACATTCTAAGTAGTACAAGCCAAAGTTAAGAGAGCAGATAACTATGGAGTAATAATAATTTCATATATCATAAAGTTCATAAAATAATGAGGTTTGTCGCCATCAGACGAAGAACAACAAATGAAGAAAATATATAATAATATTTTGTTGTCTAGAGATTCTACTGAGAAGAAGAAAGGTGTGAGGGCATTATCTAGTTATGGAAAAAAAGCAATACCACTCATACAACAACTTCGTAGCATAGAAACAGATGACGATATGAAAAACTATATGTTTGACACTATAACCCAAATAGAAAAGGGAACTCTATAGTTCTGTAATAATTTAAAAACCTGGCTTAACATGGTTCTCTTAAATCAATAAATTAATTTATAGCTACTTATGCGATATTTGTAGGATTAGTAGGAACAATGATGGGCGAACTTCTACTAGGGTGTTCAGGATGGAATTATGGTGATACTCCAGATAAAGGAGGATGGACTGGTGTCTTTTATCCAGATAAAAATACTAAAAGACTAAGGTACTATTCCCAATTCTTTAACACAGCAGAGATGGATTCTATTTTTTATGAAAAATTCTATTCTCAAATGACTAAAGGCACATTTATTGGAATGGTAAGAGCTACACCAGAGAAATTCCAATTCTCAGTGAAAGTACCTGAGACTATTACGCATAACAAGAGATTGGACATCAATAAGGGTGTCATGATAGACTTTGAAGAATTCCTTGATAAGATATCTCCACTAAAAACTGCAAATAAACTAGGAGCAATATTATTTCAATTTCCTCCAAGTTTTACTGTTAGTGATTTTAAAAATATAGAAGGCTTCCTTGATAGACTACCATCATCTTCATCAGGTCATTATGATTATGCTGTTGAATTCAGGCACCCATCATGGAGTAGCGAAGGTCCATGGGATATGTTAAAGCATTATAATATTGCGGCTGTGATGACAGATTCCCCTGCAAGAGAAAATTTGCAATTCTTATCTGATATTACCATAACAACCGCTGACCAGTCATTCCTTAGATTTCATGGAAGAAATACAAAAGGTCATTATTGGTATAATTACCTGTATAGCAAAGAAGAACTAAAACCATGGGTTGAAAAAGTGTCACAGATAAAACAGCAAACCAAAGTACTAAGAATATACTTTAACAACCATTATGGAGGAAAGGCAGTTGTTAATGCTTTGCAGTTCAAAGATATGATTGGTGTGTCATTATCGGAGAAAGAAAGGAAGACTTTAGAAGAAGCTCAGTCCTACCTTTCAAAACAAAACAAATCTCTGAAGTAGCTTATATGGAAATACTAACTACAGAGGTTTTTAATCTATCGTGTTATATTAGTTCATTTTATGGTCATATTCTAATAACCATTGTAGCCGTTTGATAGTCAATTCAGAAATTACTAATACTTTGTATGGCTCAATATTATTAACTGATGGAAAATGCTGGCAATGATATTTTGTATTAATCACTACTAGTGTTAATTGATATTCTAATAGAACAGATGGTTGTTGTATCCAACAAATATGAAGAAGCCTTTTTGATATCTGGCCTTTATACTATCTATCTATCTATCTATCTATCTTCCAAGGTCTAGAAATATTAAATCCAATCTATACTTCCATT
>Ga0075424_100001168_pt1 | contig 22529 bp, 19 predicted proteins | sample SoiMethybrSBSTD3_FD_75301 | JGI IMG/M metagenome (GOLD analysis project Ga0075424, IMG submission 75301) | Bulk soil microbial communities from a Populus tree surrounding site in Tennessee, USA - Soil MetaG P. TD hybrid SBSTD3 | ecosystem: Environmental > Terrestrial > Soil > Tree plantation... | reverse complement strand
TCGGCGCGGCTCGCGATGAATGGATACACGGACCTGGCGCACTCCTTCGAGGCACCGGAGACGAGCGACGCCAGCCGTTAGAAGCGGCGCTTATCAACTCCCAATTTCCACCTTCCAACTCCCAAGAAATCCGGCTGCTTTGGGAGTTGGGAGTTGGAGGTTGGGCGTTGACGCCGGCTCTGCTATCTCGGCGATCGGAGCTGCCGCGTAACTTTCCACCTCCCTTCCGCGTTACTAGTATCGAGACGCGCGGTTCGGATTGAGCCAAATCACCGAGGACGACCGGCTTCTGATCGAAGCGGCGCAAGCCGACCCGGCTCGATTTGTCGACGTTTACGAGCGGTACGTCGATCGGGTCTACGTCTTCGTCAGTCGCCGCGCGGAAAATCGCGCCGTCGCTGAGGACATCACGTCCCAGGTATTCGCGCGGGCGCTTGCCGGGATCGGTCAGTTCGAGTGGCGCGGGTTGCCGGTGGCGGCCTGGCTGTTCCGCATCGCATCGAACACGCTCGCGGACCACTGGCGGGAGCGCAGCCGCGAGGCGCACGACGCGCCTCCTGACGTACCCGATGCGGGTGAGCTCGAGAACATCGAACGCCGCCTCACCTTGTATCAGCACGTCGAACGGCTGCCCGATCTCCAGCGGCAGGTGATCCGGATGCGCTTCGTCGAAGAGAAGAGCATTCGCGAGGTGGCGGCCGCTCTCGAGCGCTCTGAAGGCGCAGTCAAGCAGCTCCAGCTCCGCGCGCTGGAGAACCTGCGAAAGAGCATGGGTGGCCATGGCTGAACGCGACCTCGCCGATCGTCTGGACGAGACCATCGATGCCATCGTCGCTCGCTCCGATGCGACGGCGGCGTTGCGCGATCGGGACCTGGCGGCGCTCGCGCGCATCGCGGCAGACCTGCGGCACTACCCGCGCCCGGATTTCAAGTCGAGGCTTCGGGCGCAACTTGAATGGAGAACGAACATGACGGCAGCATCAACGATGACGACGGGCGCGAGTGCGACAGCGATTCGCGAAGGATTCACGACGGTGACTCCGTACATCCGCGTAGCGGCGGCGGGACTGGTCGATTTCCTGGTGCAGGTATTCGACGCGCAAGAGACATTCAGCGGACGCGGGGGTGGAGGTGGCATGCACCGCGAGGTGCGTGTTGCCGACTCCATGATCATGGTCGGCGAAGGGGAAGCGGCAGGCGGAGGCGGCGTGATGCCGGTAAGTCCGGTGGCGTTTCACGTGTTCGTGAAAGACGTCGATGCCACTTTCACACGGGCGCTCGCGGCGGGCGCGGCCTCTCTCGGCGAACCGGCAGACCGTCCGTACGGTGAGCGTTCGGGCTTTGTCGCCGATCCCTTTGGCAACCACTGGTACATCGCCACGCCGCGACCCCGTGGCGAAGCGGAGGTCGCCCGTGGCCCGGAGTCGGTTGCGAGCGCCCTGCGAACGGTGACGCCGTTTCTTCATGCAACGGGCGCCGCAGAGTACGACGAATTCCTCCAGCGCGCGCTCGGCGCGGTTGAGGAGATGCGGCGCGACGAGGGCGGCCAGCTGCGTTACGCGAGGCTGCGGATTGGCGACGGCGCGGTCGAGCTCGGTGAAGGAGAGCCGATGCCGGGATCGTTCTTGCTCTACGTCGCTGATCCCGATGCGATGTATCAACAGGCGCTCGCCGCCGGGGCAACCTCGATCATGCCGGTTACAGACCAGCCGTACGGTCGTATCGGCGGTGTCGCGGATCCGCTAGGTAATCGATGGTTCTTCTCGCGGCCCATTCAAGGCTGACAGCCGACGCGTGTTCATTCCTGGCAAGGTCGGGTCTAAAGACCCGCCTCTACCCCTTGCGATGGCTATAACGTCAGTCTGACTGGAGCGCCGTCGTCGGGTCGAGTTGCATCGCGCGACGCGCGGGCACTGCGCTCGCAGCGATGCCAGCGGTGAGCAGCACGATGGCGACCCCCGCGAAGGCGAAGTAGCTCCCGCCACCGGTGCCAACCAGCATCGCGGGCAGGATGGTCGAAATCGCCGCAGCGCCCGCCGTTCCGAAGACGAGTCCGATCATGAGCTGCCGGAGTGTGACGCCAGTCACCGTCCACCAGATGCTGCGTGCGTCGGCGCCAAGTGCTACGCGCACGCCAATCTCCCTCGTTCGACGAGAGACAGCATAGGCCGTCACTGCGTACAGGCCGCACGTCGCCAGCAGCATCGCGATCGACGCGAAGATGACGAACATCGAACCGAACAGGCGTTGTGGCCACAGCCGCCGTGATACAGCCTCGTCCACTGTCATCGCCGGTAACAACGGGACGTCGGCGTCGAGCGCGCGCAGTTGGTCGCCGACGAACGCCGCCGCTGCACTGGATCCCGATGATGAACGCGCGAGTACCTGCATCGTTTGTGGAGGATCGGCCGAGTAGGGCGTGTAGACGACGGGATCGAATTCCCCGGAGGGTAGCGTGCGCTGGCGCACGTTGCCAACGACGCCGACGATCGTCATCCATCGGGCATCATTCGTAGTCTTCACGGAAGCATTTGGCTCGATCAGGAGAATGCGCCGGCCCATCGCCGTCCCGTCTGGGAAGTACATGCGCGCGAACCGCTCGTTGATCACCACGTTGTCACCAGGCTGCCGGACATCGTCGGCCGTCAATGCTCGTCCCGCGATCACGGGCGCCCCCACCACATCGAAATACCGCTGGCCGACCTGGAGCATCGACACGAATGGAAGCGTTTCCGGCGTCGAGGCAGGCTGGCCATCGATTCGAAATCTTCGGATGGCCGCCCCACCCATCGGCGCTTCGCTCGCGAGAGCCGCGTTGATACCGACACCCGACGCGAGCCGCTCCTCGAGTTGACCGAGCAGGACGAGGCGACGCTCGCGATCGTAGTCTCGCCGGCGGAGATCGAACGCCATCTCAGCCAACGCGCTTGTCTCGACCCCCGCGTCGGTTCGTAACAGGCCGACCAGGTTCTGCATCATCAACGCGCCGCCCGTGAGCAGGACCAGGGCAAGCGCGACCTGGGCGACGACGAATGTGCCCATCCAACGCCGGCGAGTACGGCCGCCCACGCTGCCACGTGCGGCGTCGTTCAATGTCGCGACGAGATTGGGCCGCGAGGCCTGCCACGCTGGAACCAGGCCGCATACGAATGCGCTTCCGGCGCAGAGTGCGGCAAGGTACGCGAACACGTTTCGATCCAGGGTGAACTGCACCCATGAAGGAGGCGCCGATTCCGCGGGCAGGTTTTGCAGAACGGTGACGCCTGGGTAGGACAGTCCGAGCCCGCACATGCCACCCGCGAGTGCTAGCAGCAGGCTTTCGATCATTAGTTGCCGAACGATGCGCCAGCGACTGGCGCCAAGGGCCAGCCGGAGGCTGACGTCCCGCGTTCGATCAGCGGCACGCGCGAGGAGCAGATTCGCAACATTGGCGCACGCAATGAGCAGGACGAAGCCGACGGCGCCGAGCAAGGCCATCAATATCGCCACGAATGGCGCGGCGATACGGAACTGCTCCACCAGTGGAGCGGTGTTCCGGTTCGTATCCGGGTAGCGCTCGGCGAGCGAGGCCGCGATGCCATCGAGCTCTGTCGCGGCCTGCTCGATGGTGACCCCGGGCCGTAAGCGTCCGAAGCCGTCGAGTATGCGTGTACTGCGTGACGTTCGTTCCGTGTCCGGCAACGCGACGAGTGGCAACCAGAACTCGACACGATCGGGGAAACCAACTTCGGGTGGCATGATGCCGACGATCGTCGAGGGAACGCCGTTGACGCGGATCGTCTTCCCGATGATCGTAGGATCGGCGCCGAATCGCGCGCGCCACAGTGTGCCACCCAGCATGACTGCCGGCGGTGCTCCAATCCGATCGTCGCTCGCCGTGAAATCACGACCGAGCGCAGGAGGCTGCCCAATCAGAGAAAACGTGTTCCACGACACATACGCCGCGCGCACCACGGCGGGTGCCCGTTGCTCGTCGGCGACGTCCACCGCCCGCTCCTCAGTTGCCGCGATCTGTTCGAACGTCCGCCGCGCCGTTTGCCGCTCCTGAAAGTCCGGATAGGAGAGTTCCGAGACCGGGTTCTGTGCGTTACCGAGATTCCGTACGTTGAGTTGGACGATTCGATCGGCGTCCTGAAACGGCATCGGACGAAGCGCCACGGCGTTGACGATGGTGAATACGGTGCTGTTGACAGCGATGCCCAATCCAAGAGTTACGACGATCGTGGCCGCGAACCACGGTTGTCTCTTCATCATGCGCGCCGCGTACCGCACGTCCCGCCAGAAGCCGCGCAGCCATCCTGGGCTCGATTGCCCGTGCACGAGTGGCATCGGCGCGTGTGCCTGCGACAGCGCCTGCAACCGGCCTGTCAATCCTCCTGCCTCATCGAGTTCCTCGAGCGCGAGACGGCGCGCATCGGCATCAGTGGCACCGGCCTCGCGCAGCTCCGCGTAACGATCGTCGAGATGCTGCGACAGCTCCTCGACAATCTCCGCCTCGCGTACCGGACTGAGACGGAGTCCGGCGAGGAGAGCGTGCAGGTCGGGTTGCCAGCTAGGCATGATCGACTCCTGTGATGAGACCCATGGCCTCGACGAAGGCTTTCCAGGTGCTCCGCTGGCTTGCCAGGACGCGGCGGCCTTCCGCGTTCAGGCTGTAGAAGCGCCGTCTTCGCTGTCCCGCCTTTTCCACCCAGCGACCCTGCAGCCATCCGCGTTCCTCCAGGCGATAGAGCAGGGGATAGAGCGAGGCGATGTGAAACTTGAGCTGTCCGTTGGAGCGGGACTCGATCAACTTGCTGATCTCGTATCCGTGGCGGGCGCGCGGTTCGAGAATCGAGAGGATGATGAGTTCGGCGGAGCCCTTTTTCAGCTCGCGATCGAGCATGCGGCGATTAATAGCTGGCATAGACATATATGCTATAGCCATCGGCGTGATGTTGACAAGACAGGATGGGTCTTTCGGTCTTGGTGCTTGGTCCGTACGTAGTCCTAAGGTCCTTTGGTCCGCCGACGTGTGCAGCCCCAAGAAGGACTAACTAAGCACCAGCACGAAGGACCAGGCGGCCCCCGTCACAAGATGCCGAGCTGAGGCGCTGGATCCCCGAGCATCGCGCCGCCCACGATTTCGAGGAAGCTGTCACCGAGCAGCAGATGCTGGCTCATGGTGATGGCATCGCGCAGCAGTCGATCGAGAGGCGTTTTCGTCGAGAAGACGGCCGTGGTGCCAACCAGGTCGTACATCTCCTGCGTGACATGGCGCGCGGTCCGGAACGCGAAGGACAGCGACTGCATCATGGCGAGACGGCCGTCGGTCGAGACGTCGTTTCCGCGCTGCACCGCGTCCCATAACTGGTCGATCACGTCGTACGTGAAGGCGCGCGCCGCACGCCACTCCATCTCCGCCTTCGCGAGCGCGACACGGGCGTGCGGCCGTTGCCGCAGCGGGATCGGAGGCGGTGGAAAGACGCTCAACTTGTTCTGGACGATGGACGTCGTCGCATCGATGGCGCGGCGCGCGAGGCCGAGCGCGACACCATGCCAGCTGGCGAGAAACATGCCGGGGTAGCGATAGAGCGGCTCGGTACGCTGCGATCGTTCCTGCAGCGAAAAGGTGTGGGCCGCGGGAATGAAGAGGTCGGTGGTGCGATAGTCGTTGCTGCCGCTGCCGGCGAGTCCCGTACTGTGCCAGGTGTCGAGTACTTCGAAGCTCGACGCTGGCGCGGCGATGACGCGCGTGATCGGACCGGTGCCGGTCATGATCGGCTGTCCGTTCTCGGTGATCAGGCATCCGCCGATCATGACGTCGGCGTGAGTCGAACCGCTGCCGAAGGTCCAGCGGCCGGAGACACGGTACCCATCCGCGACTCGCTCGGCTTTGCCGTTGGGCGGGACCTGCCCCGCCGTGACGTCGTCGAGTTCCTTGTAGACCGTCCGCGCCACGCTGTCATCGAGCAACGCGGCGTAGTAACCACTGTCCGATCCAATTTTGACGCACCAGGCAACAGACGCATCAGCGGCGCCGAGGATTTCGTACACGTCGTACTGTTCACGTGGCGTCATCTCCGGGCCGCCCCACGCCCTGGGCATGGACATCCGGAAGACCCCCGCGGCCTTGAGCTGCGCGACGAGGTCAGCGGGAAGACGACGCAACGACGCAATTTCGTCGGCGCGCCGTTCGATCTCGGGCGCCAGGCGCCGCGTGTTTGCGATGATCACCTCGGAATCAAGGATAGATGTGTCTTGCTTGGAGGAACCAGAGTTCGTCACCGTTGCCATGCCATGCTCTCCAATGACCCTGCGCGGTAATATCGAGGGACGGACTTCGCAAGCTTAATCGATGCATCAGAAACCGCGTATCGCATCGGACATCGAAGAGTATCGCGACCAGCGATGGCGACGGGAAGCGACGCGCATCGTGCAGACCGTTGCGGATGCCGAGCGGTTCGTCGAGCAGGTGGGCTTTGCGGCGTGTCTCACCGACTCGCGACGGCCGGGGCCCTCGTTGTACGTTGCCGTCTGCGGGCGCCGCGACGCGGTGCTGCCACGCCACGTGCAGAAAGACGAGGAGACGTCGCTCACCTGGACGTTGAAGGATCAGCTCATTCGGCGCGGCAAGTTGTATTACGGCAAGCTCGCACGCGGCAAGGCGATGTTCATTGCGCCGCGCATGATTCCGCACTTTCACGCCATCTGGGGCGTTCGCGCGGTGGAGGAGCGCCGGCGACTGAGCGCCAGCGCGCGCGCCGTGCTCAAGGTGCTGCGGAAGGAATGGGAGATGGCGTCGTCCGATCTCCGTAAGGAGTCGGGCATCACCGACCGGGCGGCGTTCACGCGCGCCATCGATGAACTCCAGGCGGCGATGATCGTGGTGCCGAGCGAGGCGGTGTATCTCCCGAAGTTCACCTACCTGTGGACGCTCGGCGTCGGACGCTTTCCCGACGCCCTCGTCCGTCGCGCAGATCGCGAGACCGCCCTCCGCGAAATCGCCCGCTGCTTTCTGGCCGGAGCGGGTATGACGATTCCCGGCGAGTTGGCACGAGTCACAGGGCTCTCGCGACCGGAAGCCGGCCGCGGCAATCGGGCGCTCGTTGCCGAAGGCTTCGCGACCATGCTGGCGCCAGGCTGCTATCGATTGGCGGCCTACGACCCTGGCGAATCCGGATTGACAACCGGCCTGGAACAGGCACACGCTTCAACGCCGATGGGATCCGGGGAAGCAGACGGCAGGCAGTAGGAGCAGGAGACTGTCATGGCGACTGACGCGAATTCACACGTGGACCGCCGGGGATTTCTCAAGGGCGCCGCCGCGGGAGCCGCCGGTGCTGCGGCGCTGACGGTGCCGGGCGTTGCGCCAATCGATGCGAACGCACAGGCGCCTCAGCCGGCGCGCCCTGCGCCCGTCACTCCTGAACAGGCGGCGCGGAATCTGGCCGCCGAAACTGCGCCGCTGCCCGACGAAGTCGACGTGCAAACGGTCGACAACCCTGGCTCCGACTTCATGGTGGATGTGCTCAAGCAGCTCGACTTCGAATACATCGCCGCCAACCCCGCCTCGAGCTTCCGCGGACTTCACGAATCGTTCATCAATTACGGCGGCAACAAGGCGCCCGAGTGGCTGACCTGTTGTCACGAGCAGGCGTCGGTGAACATCGCGAACGGGTACTACGCCGTTGCCGGGAAGCCAATGGCCGTCATGACGTTTGCGCCGTCAGGGCTGCATCACGCGATGATGGGCATCTTCGGCGCATTTTCCGGACACACACCGACCTACATCCTCGTGGCGAACATCGCCGATGGAAAAGAGCGGCGGCCGCAGTTCGACTGGGGCGCGCATTCAGTCGTGGATCCTGCTGACATGGTTCGCGACATGGTGAAGTGGGATGACACTCCTGGATCGCTGCAGCACTTCGCCGAGTCCGCCGTCCGTGCATACAAGATGGCGATGACCGAGCCGCGAGGCCCAGTCGTGCTCGTCGTCGACGCCTCGCTGCAAGAGAACTCTGTTGCCGACCGGTCCAAGCTGCATATCCCGAAGCTGACGCTCACAACTCCGCCCGCCGGCGATTCTGGCGCGGTGGCGGAAGTGGCCAGGCTGCTGGTGGCGGCCGACAATCCGCTGATCATCGCGGGCGATGTCGCACGGAACGAAGACGGCATGCGGTTGCTGGTGGAGCTTGCTGAGACGTTGCAGGCGCCGGTGCAGGGCGGCGGGCGCGCCATGCCCAATCAGCATCCACTCAGCGGTGGCGGAAACGTACGCACCGCCGACGTGATCCTGGCGTTGAACGAGGACGGCTTGTACGGCCGTCTCAATCGATACCGGGATCAACAGGTGCGCAATTCGACGCCTTTGACCAAGCCGGACACGAAGGTGCTCAGCATCTCGTCGTACGACTTGTACATGAAGGGTAACTATCAGAACGTCGAGCGCTTCCAGGAAGTGACGATGTCCATTGCGGCGGATCCGCAAGCGACGCTGCCCAGTCTCATCGAAGCGTGCAAGAAGCTGGTCACCGCCGATCGCCGCCGTGTGATCGACGAGCGTGGCAAGAGGCTGGCGGCAGCTTCGGCGGACGCTCTCGAACGTGCCCGGCTCGAGTGCACGTATGGCTGGGACTCCAGTCCGATCACGCTGCAGCGCCTGGCCCTCGAGGTCTACGATGTGATCAGGGACAAGGATTGGGCGTCGGTGGGCGGCGGCGGTGGCCGCCTGTGGAACGTCGACAAGTTCTATCGCACGATGGGCAGCGTGAACGGCGGCGGCGTGGGAGGGTCGATGTCAATCGCTATCGGCGCCGCGCTTGCGCACCGGAAGCATGGCCGCCTGTGTGTCAGGTTCCAGCCCGATGGCGACATGCTCTACGTGAACAGCGCCTTGTGGACCGCGACGCACCATCGCATCCCGATGCTGTTCGTGATGCAGAACAATCGCGCCTATCACCAGGAGGTGATGCACCTGCAGCGCATGGCCAATCGGCGTCAGCGCGGCATGGCGCTGGCGCATGCCGGTCTCCCGGGCTCGTCGATCACCGATCCGAACATCGACTTCGCGATGATGGCGCGAAGCATGGGCGCGTATGCGGAGGGACCGATTTCGAATCCGAAGGACCTGCGGCCGGCATTGCTGCGCGCCGTGGAGCGCGTGGAAAAGGGAGAGGTCGCGCTGCTCGACACCCTTACACAGCCGCGGTGATGGGTTTGCGCACCACCGTCCTTCTCGCGATCGTGACAGCCCTGTCCGTCTCCGTCCTGGCGGCGCAGGGGCAGCCCTCGAACGCGCCAACTGGTAACGCAGAGAAAGGAAAGACGCTGTTCGTTGAGCGAGCCTGCTGGCAGTGTCATGGCCTCGCCGCCCAGGGTGGCGGGATCGCCGGACCACGGCTGGCCGGTCGCGTCCCAGCCTGGCCGGCGTTCTCACGTTACGTGCGGCGACCGACCGAAGAGATGATTCCATACACGGCGAAGTCGCTGCCCGACAACGAACTCGCCGACATCTATGCCTGGTTGCGGTCGATTCCACCGCCGCCTGCGGTCAGCAGCATTCCCCAGCTCAATCGCAAGTAATCGCGTTTACGAAACAGTCGGGGAGCGTTGGCTTGTCCCTGCGAGCTCAGCTCCCTCCGCACCCTATGCCCGGCTATCGATCGATGTCGTCGTTCGGATTGGTGCGCCCAGGGATCGGCCGCGCGCCGGCATCCAGATTCTGCTGAATGCTCTTCCGCTTGCGAACGATCCCCTTCTGCCGATCGACCTCGATGGCCGCGTCCTCTTCGCGCTCCGCGCTCAAGGAGTGCGGCAGCATGTAATTGCCCTCGTGGCACTCGTATGGCAGCAGCTCGTATTCGGGCGGTGAGCTGAGAGGCAACGAGATCGTGAACGCCTTCGTGTAGGTCTTCGGATCGTCTACGTGCACCTCGTAGCGCAGTTCGTCTTTGTCGACGCGCGTGATGCGCTCCGTGATCTTCATGTCGGCGCTGTGGCGGAGTCCGTTCCCATTGCCGCCGCCGATGCTCGTCTGATCGGTAAAGTTTGTCGTCTCGATAACTAGCGTGTTGCCTTCCCAGTGGCCGCGAGAATCCCCGAGGTACTGGCGAACGGTGGATGGGACGTGCGGCCGGCCGTCGGTGTAGATCACGCGCGTGTCGTGCACCATCTCGTAGCTGATGACGACCTGGCCGGGCGACTGCACGATGCGATTGCCGTTGCCATACACCACCGGCATGATCGAGCCGACGATGCCGCGCGTGATGCAGCGGTCGTAGAGCGTGAAATCCAACGGGCTGTCGAACGGCCCTTCACCGAAGCTGCCGCGATCGCGCGTCGCCGCGCGCTTTTGTGCTTCGGCTGTGAAGGCCGGCGTGCGGCCGTTTTCCGGTTCGATGACGAGCGACGTCTGACGATAGGACTTCGTCTTCCATGCGCCGTCGTTGCGAAACGCCCCGGTCGCATTCTCGGCGCCGACGCGTCGATCGGTGTCAGCCTTCTTCGCCGCCGCAAACTCCTCGTCGTTGAGCATGGCGCGGGTGCCGAACTTCTCCGGTCGCTCGCGTGGGATGCCAAGTGCGGCATCGCTGGTCCAGACGCCGGAGATGTCGGGGTCGCCCCACTCGGTCTTGGGCGGCGTGAACCCCTTCACGGGTGTGGCCAGCTGCGTCAGGACCGCTTTCGTGTCGGCGCTCTGCGACTGGGCGAACAGGGGCACGGCAGTAAGAAGTAATGCCAGGGTCGCGGCTCCCGATGCATGAAGTCGTCTGGTCATCCGGTCTCTCCAGTGAAAAGATGAGCGGGCCCTATTCTAAGCTACGGTCGCGAGGAATGGCCGTATTCTCTACGCACCGGTTGCGCTATCGTGTTCGTTCTTTGTCGGGCAACCAGGTGAGGAGGTCATATGCGTGGGGCACTGTTGTTTGCGGCCGGACTCTTCACCGGCCTGGCTGTACAAGTCGTGCTGGCGCAGAACGCCAATCGCGGCGTCGTGATGATGAATCATGTCGGCATCAACGTGCCGAACATCGACGAAGCGGTCAAGTATTACACCGAGAAAATGGGGTACAAGGAGGCGTTTCGCGTGTTCGACGAGAAGAAGCAGCCGCGCCTCGTCTACATGCAGATCAGCAAGAACACATTCCTTGAATTGAACCCGGCGAACGCGCAGCGGCCTGCTGGTTTCACCCACTACGGGCTTCACGTTGAAAACGTCGCTGATGCTGTCGCCATGTTCCGGAAGCGCGGCATCACCGTGAGTGATACCAACGTCAGCGACACGAAAGCCGTGCTCGCCAACATCACCGATCCGTACATGGGCCGCATCGAGCTTGCCGAGCTGACGCCGGAATCACTGCATTACAAAGCCATTCAGAGTTGGAAATGAGAACCAGGCCGGACGCGCTCATCGTGGGCGTTGGAGTTGCGCTGCTCGTTGCCGGTGTGTACGCGCAACAGCGGGGCGGCACGCCTCAGACGGACAAAGTCCAACCGGTCAACAGCGGCGCGAATCCCTATCGCGTCGTACGTGATTGGGCCATGTTCGAATCGGAGAAGAGACCGTGGGGTGGTTCGAACGGGGTCGCAATCGATCGCGACGGCAAGTCGGTGTGGGCGACCGATCGATGCTCCCCCGGGACGACGCCGGGTTGTCTCGGGACCAAAGCGAACCCGGTCCACCATTTCGACGAATCGGGAAAAGAGATCAGGAGCTTCGGCGGCGGCTTGTTGGTGTGGCCGCATGGCATCCACATCGATCGCGATGGCAACGTCTGGGTGACTGATGCGCGCGCACCGAGTCCGGAGGATCTCAAGAAGTTTCCGGGCGAAGACGGCAAGGGTAGCGTCGTCGTGAAGTTCAGCCCCGAGGGCAAGGTCCTCTTGACGCTTGGCAAGCCGGGCACGAGGGGAAATCCTCCCGAAGCATTGACCGACCCGACGGACGCCGTGACGGACCCACGCAGCGGCGACGTCTACGTGGCGGAGAGTCATACCGATGTCGCTGACCCGAGTCTCGTCGGTCGCATCTCGGTCTTCGACCGAAACGGCAAGTTCCTGAGGGTCATTGGCAAAACCGGTATGGGGCCCGGTGAGTTCCGTACGCCGCACGCGATCGAATTCGATTCTCAGGGCCGCCTGGTGGTTGCCGATCGCCATAACCACCGCATTCAGATCCTGACGAAAGAAGGAAAGTTCATCGCCGAGTACGACGACTTCGGCCGTACCAGCGGATTGGCGATCGACGGCAACGATGTGATCTACACGGCGGACTCGGAATCGACGGAAAGAGTCCACCCTGGCTGGCAGCGCGGGATCCGGATCGGCAGTCTCAAGGACGGGAAGGTCACGATGTTTATCCCGCCCCACATGACCCCGAACTCCACCGATGGTGCCATGGGAGAGGGCATTGCCATCGATGCCGCCGGCAACATCTACACCGCGGAAGCCCAACTGAGAGGTATCACCAAGTACGTGAAGAACTGAACGTCGCTTGCGCCCGTCCCGGGCGCGACACGGCGAGATCCCACAAGCGGACAGGAGCCCCGGAAGACCACGCGAATTGCTTCAGAATCGGGCGGCACACGGATTGACATGCCCGTGAATCCGTCGACTCGAGGAGACGCGATGCGTGTGATGACCGTCATCGGCCAACTCCAGCAGGATGCCCGCTACGCCGTCCGCGTGGCCGCCAGGCAACCAGGCACGTCGCTCATCATCGTCCTCTCGCTGGCGCTGGGCATCGGCGCCAACACCCTGGTCTTCAGCCTCGTGAACGGGATCCTGCTCCGCGCCTTTCCCTATCCAGAGCCGGAGCGGCTCGTGATGTTCTGGTTCACGCCGCCCGATCGTCCCGAGGTCAGGGCCGGACTTGCCAATGCCGGAGCCTGCATGGACCTGCGGCTGGAGTCCACGGTCTACGAACATGCCGGCTGCTACATCGGCGTCGAGGGGAATGTAGCCGATCCCGCTGACGCTCAAGCCGCCGGACCGGAGTGGCTCACGGGCGAGATGCTCAGCTATCGATCTGCAATGGCCGTGGGCACCCGGCCGATGATGGGACGCTGGTTCACGCAGGACGAGGACAACGCCGATGCCGACCGCGTCATGCTCATCAGCTTCGACCTGTGGCAACGTCGTTTCGGCGGCGCGCCCGACGTGTTGGGGAAGCGATTGCGCGTCGCCGACTTTGGCGGGAATGTCGATCCGAGCACCATCATCGGCGTGATGCCGGCGAACTTCTCGTTCGCCAATCCCCGGTCAGACTATTTCGTACCGCTCCGGCCGACGAACCGGCTTCGCAACAGCCCTGCGCGAAATCGGTGGGTTGTCGCGCGTCTCAAGCCAGGCATCACTCTCGAGCAGGCACAAGAGGGGGCCAACCAGTTCGCCGCCAACCTCGAACGCGATTCACCGAGGAACAAGGGCTGGGGCATCAAGGTGGAGCCGGTAAGCGAATCGCAGGTCGGCTTTCTTCGCGCGCCCTTCCAGATGCTCCAGGGTGCCGCGGCGCTCGTGCTGCTCATCGCGTGCGCCAACGTCGGAGGGCTGCTTCTCGCTCAGGGCATCACCCGGCAACGTGAGCTCGTCGTCCGCGCGGCGATCGGCTCCGGACGATGGCGCATCGTGCGGCAACTGCTGACTGAAAGCGTCGCGCTCTCGCTGCTCGGCGCGCTCGTTTCGATCATCGTCATCGCCTTTGGGATCAACGCGCTGCTCCAATGGCTGCCGGCCTGGATTCCGCGTCTGAACGAAGTCGCCATCGACGACCGCGTGCTGCTGTTCACAACGGTCACCTCCGTGCTGACCTCCATCGTGTTTGGCATGTTGCCGGCGCTGTCGGCGTCGCGCCTGGATCTGGCTGCGGCGTTCAAGGCATCGAGTCGCACCGGGACCGCCTCGCCAGGGCGGCTGCGATTGCGCAGCGCGTTCGTCGTCCTCCAGGTATCGACGGCTCTTGTGCTGCTGACCGGCGCAGGGCTCCTGGTCAACAGCCTGATGCGTCTCTCGAATGCCGACATCGGCTTCGACCCACGCAACCTGACGACGTTCCAGATGTCGTTCACCGGACGAGAGTTCTTCGGGGCGACGGGCCGGACGACTCCTTCTGGTTCGACCGAGATGCAGCTGAGTCCACGCATCAACACCGTGTCGACGGAGCTTCGCGATCGCATTGCCGCGCTGCCAGGCGTTGAGGGTGTTGCTATTTCAAATGCGAGGCCGCTGGCCGGCGGACGCCTGTACGCGTTTGCGATTGCGGGCCGGCAGCCGGCCACGTCTGAACGCGACGCGCTGCGCGCTGCATGGCACCCGATTGGGGCTGACTACTTCAAGGTGTTGCAGGCTCCCATCGTCCGCGGCCGCGAGTTCGGCGATCTCGACACGGCGTCGGGCGCGCCAGTGGCGCTCGTCAACGAGACGATGGCGCGGCGGTACTGGCCGGATGAAGATCCAATCGGGCAAACGATCACGGTCGAGTTCTTCAACGATCGACCGCGGCAGATCGTCGGTATCGTTCCCGACATCCGTCCGTCGATCCGCAACCGCGAACCGGAGCCGCGGATGTACGTTCCCTACGCCCAGCTGCCGCAGCTCCAGGCAGGCGTGACGGCCTTCGGACTCGAGACCGTCACGTTCGTCGTCCGTTCAGCTGCGCAGGTGGAAGACTGGCTGCCACAGGCGCAGGCCGCCGCGGTCGAGATCGATCCAGCGCATGCCGTCACCAGCGTGCAACTGGTCGAGGACTTCGCGGCACAGCAGACCCAGGGGTTCCGGCAGTACGTCATTCTGCTCGGCGTATTCAGCGCGATCGCCCTCATCATGGCGGTGGTCGGCGTCTACGGCGTGATGAGTCATTCAGTGACCCAGCGCACGAGCGAGATCGGCATCCGCGTTGCCTTTGGCGCGACGGCGCGCAACATACTCGCCATCGTTCTCAGTCAGGGACTGACGGTGATCGGGCTCGGCCTCGTCGTAGGGCTGGCTGCGTCGCTGGCCGCGACGCGAATCATCAGCAGCTCTCTCTACGGCATCACCGCGACAGACCCCGCGACGTTCACTGTTGTGGTGCTGACCCTCTTCGTCATCGCCTGCGTGGCGTGCTACGTCCCGGCCCGGCGCGCTTTGAAGGTCGATCCGGTCGTAGCGATGCAGCACGATTAGAACGAACTCCCAATTCCCAATTCCCAAATCGTCTGGTCACCACGAAGTGAGATGGCCACGAAGACCACGACGATCACGAAGATCACGAGAAGAGCTGCCCCCGCGTGGCGCCGGCCTGCGGCCGGCCATGCCGCGCGAAGCGCGGGCCACGCGGGCTTCAGCTCCTCTTCGCTCCTCCGCGAGCTCCACGACCAAACAGCGGCGAACATCGCTTCCCGATTACGCCAGAATCCCAAAATGCCTGAAAGTGCTTCGTGAACTTCGTGATCATCGTGGCGAAAACGAACGGCGGGTCTAAAGATCCGCCTCTACGTGCGCGGCCGCCGCGTGCTTCGCCACACTCGCGCGATTGTGATGCCGGTGACCAGGATCGACACGATAACGAGCGCTGTCACGATCTGTTGCGCTCTCTCTGATTCGAGCAGTCGCAGCACGGACGCGCCATAACGGCGCGCAAGCGCTGCCTCCACGCCGAAGCGGATCAGGCGCGCGACGGCGAAGACCAGGAGGAATCGCGCCAACCCCACTTTGAGCGCGCCGCTCGTCAGCACGAACGCAGTCAGCGGGAACGGCGGCGGCAGGATGGCAGACAGTCCCATCGCGAACCCGCCAATGTCCTTCACCCGGTTTCGCAGACGCTCGAGTCTGCGCCTCGCCACGAACCGGGACAGGCCTGCGTCGCCTATCTTCACGCCGATCAGATAGGTTCCCGCGGCACCGGCGACCGATCCGGCGGTGACCAGCAGCGGATACAACCAGAACAACGACGGATCGCGGGCGCACAGGTATACGACGACGGCATCGTTGCCGAACGGAACGAATACGAAGAGCGACGAGTCGAGGGCGCCCAGGAGGATCGCGCCCCACCACGTGAGAAAGTTGTTGAAGAACGAGAAGAACGTCACCGGGCCTGCTCAATCGGGCGGAAGTTGACATGCAACGTGACTGCTCGATCACGGCCATCGAGGTGCACAGCACATCGTGACGCGTGAGGGACACGGCTGTCACAGCCCGATGACAGAATGCATCGGCAAGTCGCACAAGTCGACGTTACCCCATTCTTTACAACGCCTCGTCATTGGCACTTATCGTGCTCTCAGCCGTCGGCAAATCAGGCTCTATGAGTCGAACCGTTGGTCTCGCCTTCGTCGCCCTGTGCCTCGGCACTCCCGTGCTGGCGCAGGCGCCAAACGTATCCGGCATCGTCATCGATGATCGCACCGAGCAGCCGATCAGGAGCGTGCTCATCTACGTCGAAGGCCAACCGAGCTTTTCCGAGACAGATGTGACTGGACGGTTCAGCGTTACTGTGCCGAAAGGCAAGCAGAAGATCACCGCCTCAGTGATCGGTTACGCACTCTTGAGCACAGACATCGAAGTTGCCGATGCGCCGGTTGAGATGACGATCAGGTTGTCGGAGGGCGCAGGCGCGTATACGGAGCGCGTGACCGTGTCGGGTTCGCTGCGGGGCGAATCAGATGCGGTGCCGGGAAGCACATCACTACACGGTCGCGAGCTCGAGAACTTGCGCGGTGCCGTGCTCGATGATCCGCTGCGTGCGATACAGGCGTTGCCGTCGACCACGGCGACCGATGATTTCTACAGCCAGTTTGCCGTGCGCGGCAACCCGTTCCGCTACGTCGGCCTGAACGTCGATGGCGTCCCGACGCGATACCTGCTGCACACGGTCAACGGCATCGTTGATGGCGGGTCGATTGCCATGATCAACAGCGACACACTCGGCAGCGTGTCACTGCTGCCGGGCAGCTATCCACAGCGAACCGGCCGCCAGATGGGAGCCGAAGTCGACCTGACGACACGCGAAGGGAGCCGAGACCAGTTTCATGGACGCGCCGGTCTGAGCGGCACCAGCGCCGGGTTTCTCGGCGAAGGGCCGTTTGCGGGCGGAAAAGGATCGTGGCTGGCGTCGATTCGGCGGAGTTATCTCGACTATCTCATCAAGCGGATCGATCCCGAGGCCGGGTTCGCTTTTGGTTTCGTCGACGCGCAGGTCAAGGTCGCGTATGACCTCAACCCGCAGCACCAGGTGTCGATCACGACACTCGTTGGCCGGGCGGTGTTCGAAGAGGGCGATCCAAACATCGGTGTAAACGACATCCAGGACGGTATCAATCGAGCGTGGCTGACGACACTCTCGTGGCGCTACATTCCCACGTCACGATTTGCGGTCACTCAGCGCCTGTTTTCAACCGGGGTGGACTTCGACAACGACAATCGTGCCGGCGCCACGATCTACGCCGCGCGATTCCACGATCTCGGGTGGCGTGCCGACGCATCGCTGTCGCTCACATCTCGTGTGGTCGCTGAATTCGGCGGCGACGTCGAACAGCTCGATGGCAGGAGTCTCACCGCCGCGCAGCTGTCAGACACCAGTCCCCAGGTCACGCTGAACTCGTATGACGAACACTCGTCCGCCGGCTCGGCGTACGGGCAAGTTCGCTTCAGTATCGGGTCTCGACTCACTGTCACGCCCGGCGGCCGCATCGATCATTGGTCGCTGACTGAGGCGACGACGGGATCGCCATGGATCAACGCCGAGTGGCGCGTGACCGATCGCATGCGCCTGCGCGGCGGCAGCGGTGTGTATCGTCAGTTTCCGGGCCTGGATGAAGTCCACGGGCTCTACGGTGGCGGGCGAGGGTTGCGGCCGGAGCGCGCGGTGCATATCGATGCCGGAGTCGAACAGACACTGCCTCGCCAGATACGTTTCCTCTTCAACGTCTACGCACGCCAGGAGAAGGATGTGCTCTGGAGACCGGGCTCCGAGCCGCGACTGACAGCCACCGGTGCGATCGATCGAGGAACGCCCGACGCGCCGTTGGTCAACGCACTCGAAGGCGAAGCGCGCGGTTTCGAAGCGGTCGTGCGACGTGATGCGACCGACCGCTTCTCCGGCTGGGCAGGTTACGGCTACAGCCGTCTGCGCTATACCGACACTGCGACGGGAGAGACCTTCTGGGGCGATGCCGACCAGAGGCACACGTTGTCGCTCTACGGCAACTATCGCCTGTCGAATCGCACGAGCCTGAGCGCGCGGTACAGATACGGATCGAACTACCCGCTGGTCGGCTACATCGGCCAGCCTGCCCGGGCGCTCGGAATGGTGCCGGTCATCGACGGTCAGCCGCTGTTCTATGGCCTCGACGACGAGCGGAATACCTTGCGCTTGCCAGCCTACTCACGACTTGATCTCCGTGCGGATCGCGCGTTCAACTGGTCGAGCCGCCGGATGGTTCTGTTTGTGGACGTTGCCAACATCTTCAACCGGACGAATCTGCGCAACACGCCCTACGGCGTCGACCGTGTCGGACGCGTGTTCGGCACAACCGAGTCGCTGATGCCGATCGTGCCTTCGGGCGGATTCGTGATTGAGTTCTGAGCACGAAGGCCACGAAGACCATATGGGCCACGAAGGCCACGAAGCTTGATCTTCTCGGATCAGACGGGCCTTGACACGACGTAGTGGGGTTCGTATCTATGTGCTTAAGGTTGCTGATGCGACACTTGTCATCCATTGTGACGAAATCGACGCCCGGAGGTCCTCATGTCCCGACTCAATGTCATCGTCCTGGTGCTCGTGTCATTCGTTGCAGGCCTCGCATCTCAGGCGTGGCTGGTGCGTGAAGTCTCGGCACAAGGAACGTTGACGCAGTTGAAGCATGTCGATCTCGGCGAGTGGTGTCCGGGCAAGGAAGTCACCATTTCAATCGAGGCGATCACGCCGCAGCACCAGTCGAAGCACTATCACAACGCTTACTCGTTTGCCTGGATGATGGAAGGCGCGCAGACACGCATGGTCACGGGCAAGCCGGTTGAATCCTTCAAGGTCGGCGACGTCGTAGAAGAGGCTCCGAAGGAGGTGTCCGAGTCGGACATTCTCGAACCGATCCGCGTGCTCCTCTTCAGGATCGCGGAAAAGGGCAAGCCGCTGACCGTGCGGTCGCAGTGACTCCGGGCTCAGTCCTGCGTGACCGCCGCGCCCTCATCGAACGCGAGATCGACCATGAGGTGATCGGCCATCGCCTCGAGCACGGCACGGATCTCGTCGACGTTGGTCGACGCCGGCAGCCGGACGCGCGCGTGCGCATGAAAGATCGGTTCACCGGACATCGCTGCGCTGGCAACCTCGGTCTCCAGTTCTTCGATGTTCACGCCGTGCCGCGCCAGCACGTGCGAGATGTCGCGCACGATGCCGGGCCGATCCGCGCCGACCAACTCCAGATGCAGCGCCCGCGAGCTGCTCGCTTCGAGATCGCCGCTGCGCTCGACGACGATGGTGAGGTTGCCGGCGGCCAGGCTGCGCAAACCGGCAGCCAGACGATCGGCGTGCGCAACGTCGACGCTGACGCGAAGGACCCCGGCAAACTTGCCCGCGAGGCGCGTCATCCGGCTTTCTTCCCAGTTGCCCCCGACGGCGAGCACCTGATCGGACAACTGTTCGACGATCCCCGGTCGATCGGGGCCGATGACGGTCAGGACGAGTGACGTCTGCATGGCGCTCTTCTCCCAGGCGGGTCTGAAGACCCGCCGCTACGGACTTGCTACCGCAATGACGGAGGAAACCGGAAATCCGCCATGTTGGCGTCGAGTTGCACGCCGGCGCTGTTGATGGCCATGGACACGCCTCGATAGCCGCCGACCGCCACCAGCAGATCGAGCAACTGTTTCGTGTTGAGAGTTTTGGCCAGCGTCGCCCACGTGCTCTCCGAGATGACATCGTCTCGATAGAGCTCGTCGGTCGCGCGCAGCATGGCGATCTCGATCGGGTCGCCGCCGGCGCTGTCCGGTCCCGCCACAATGCGGTCCACGTCAGCGTCGGTCATGCCAGCGCGTCGCCCAAGGCGCGAGTGCGCCGCCCACTCGTACTCCGATCGGCACAGCACACCGATGCGCATGAGGAGCAACTCCCGCTGACGAACCGCGAGCGTCGTCGAGTTGAGAATATGCCCGGTGACACCGCCGCGCAGCCGGTCGCCCGGCGGATTGCGCACGAACGTGACGAAGACGTTGGCGGCGCGTTGCCCGGTGCCATTGGGATCGAAGCGCTTGCGCTGCTCCGGCGTCCACTCCTTGGGATCGAGCGGTGGAATGCGCGGGTCCTTGCCCGTCAGCCTGATGTTGGTGCGCGTGGCCGCAATTCGGTAGGGAATTCCGGTTGGAAGGCGATCGGGTACGTCCGCTTCGATTTCAACGCCGAGCGAGTTGAGGGCGCCGGCGTGCATCGTGAAGGCGCCGACGCCATCGATCACATCGATCAGTTGATTGGTGTTATAGCGCGCCGAAAGCGCCTGCCACGTTGCGTCAGAGATGAACGAGTCGACGTGCAGTTCGTCGGTCGCGCGCAACAACGTCGCCTCGAACGCTTCCCAACCGGCCGCATCGGGCCCTTGGGCGATGCTTCGCAGTTCGTCGCTCGTGATCCCGTCGCGACGTCCCGCGGCGGCTTTATGCGCCCACAGATAGTTGGAGCGCGTGAGCCACGCCGTCCGGAGGGCGAGTAGCGCACGGTGTCGAGGCGGAAGCGTGGAGTCGCTCGACGCGTAGCGCTCGTAGGGCAGGATGTGCTCGGCCAACGACGCATGGTTCAAGTACGTCGCGACCGCGTTGGGCATTCCGGAGGAGGCAAATTGCGCCGCCAACGACTGCTGCGCGGCTGTCCGCTGATGTTCCGGCACAGGCGGAACGCGCGGGCCGGCGGCATGCGAAGGTATCTGGGCGATGACGGCCGTCACCAGCACGAGCGACGTCGGAAGCATCCTCATCGCCTGCTCCTTTGAAACAGGTCCGGCTGAAGCCGGACACTACCTACGCTCAACGGGCGGGTGCCGCGGGACGTTGAATCAGCTCGATGCGATTGCCCGCCGGATCGGTAGCGATCCCGATCACGACGCCGGTATTTCGGAACGGACGCGGCTCACCATCCATCGATCCGCCGGCCGCCTTGATTGCCGACACGGTGGCAGCCATGTCGGTCACGTTCAGGATCACGTGCGCGATTGGATCCTTGGTGGCATCCGAGTCACGGTGCATGATGACGATTGGCTGGCTCTTGTTGGCCTTGGCAGCTTCCACGCTTGCGCCGAAATTCACGAAGATCTCCGGGCCACCCGGCACCTCGATCCGATTGACCTCGTGCATGCCAAAGGCAGACTGGTAGAACTTGGCCATGGCCACGGTGTCGGCGGCGGCGATTCTCACGGAGTTCAAGGTCACATCTGCATGAGCCGTGTTGACGAGCAACAGCGCCGCGCACGCGCCGATCGCAATCCTGAATCTGTTCATCACGTTCTCCCTCGAGTTCCGGTTCAGCTCCTTCGGCTTGCCACGCGATAATACTTCAGCGTAGGAGTTACCGACGCAGGATGCCCTTCGTTGCCAGCCGGACCGCTCTCGTGATCGCGTGTGCGTTTTCCTGCGCCGCGATCGCCACGGCCGCCGATCTCCGGGAGGAGAGCCGGCGCGCGTTCGACAGCTATGCGGAGCAGGCGACTCGCGCCTTCCTCGAGCACGTTCGTAACGCGAAGTCGGCAGGGGCGGGAAGCGCTGCGGGCGCCAACGCGACGCCGCGTAACGGTGACGTCGTCGTTCGCCCGGGCCGTGAAGACGGCATCATGTCGGTGCCGGGCGGTCTCGTGCACCACTGGGTCGGGTCGACCTTCATCTCTGGTGTGACCCTGAAAGACGCGTTGGAGGTCTCGTCCCGCTACGACGACTATCCTTCCGTCTACAAACCGATCGTCGCCTCTGCTTTGCTCAGCCACAACGAGAACACATATCGGGTGCTGATGCGGATCGAGGAATCGGCGGGAGGATTCAGCGCCGTCCTCGACGTGACGTCGCGAGTCCAGTACTTCCAACCGGACAGCCGCAGCGTCTACAGCATCTCGAACTCAGAGGAGATACGGGAGTTGCGGGATGCCGGAACCGCCAAGGAACGACAACTGTCGCCCGGTCACGACAGCGGCTATCTGTGGCGCGCGGCCGCGTTCACGCACATGGTCGAGCGCGATGGCGGCGTGTTCGTCGAGATGGAGACGATCGGACTGTCGAGAGGCTTTCCCACGCTCTTGAGTTGGATCATCGAGCCGATCGCGCGCCGCGTGGGCCGGAGCAGCGTCGAGCGATCGCTGCAGGAATTCAGCGCCGCCGTGCGCAAGCGCTCGCCGGCGTAGGTGTGCACGTCAGAGCGTAGAGGCGGGTCTTTTAGACCCGCCTTCAGACTGGCACCGTAGGAAATCCGACGTCTGCCATTTCGCGAGCTATCGAGCGCGCGCTATCTAGCGCCCTCGTCCGCGCGTGCGCCGGTGAGGATGTTTTTCATCGCGTAGTTGCCCTCGTGGCACGCGTACTCGAACATCCCGTAG
>Ga0075424_100001167_pt1 | contig 22548 bp, 18 predicted proteins | sample SoiMethybrSBSTD3_FD_75301 | JGI IMG/M metagenome (GOLD analysis project Ga0075424, IMG submission 75301) | Bulk soil microbial communities from a Populus tree surrounding site in Tennessee, USA - Soil MetaG P. TD hybrid SBSTD3 | ecosystem: Environmental > Terrestrial > Soil > Tree plantation... | reverse complement strand
GTAGCCGCGCAGATCGGCGCAGACCACCGTGAGCTCGCGGGCGAGCCGGGGCGCGACCTCTCGCCACATCAGGTGCGTCTCCGGGAAGCCGTGCAGCAAGAGAAGCGGCAGCCCGGACCCGCCTAAGCGAACGAAGATCGTGGTCTCTTTCGTTCGGATCTCTCTCGCCGCGAAGTCGTCGAGCATCGGTAGGGCCTCTGTTTCGAGCATATGCCCGACACAAGCGCCGACTGATAGGATGTGCGCAGACGAGAGGAGCGCGTTCATGCACCCCTGGCACGACGTCGAGCTCGGTGAGCAGATCGCGAGCAGTTTCCGCGCCGTCATCGAGATCCCGAAGGGCTCGAAGGTGAAGTACGAGCTCGACAAGCACACCGGGCTTCTGTGGCTGGACCGGGTGCTCTACAGCGCCGTGCACTACCCGGCGAACTACGGCTTCCTGCCTCAGACCTATTGCCTCGACAACGACCCGCTCGACGTGCTGGTGCTCGGGCAGGAGCCGGTCGTCCCGCTCTGCATCCTGCGCGCGAAGGCGATCGGCGTGCTGACGATGGTCGACGACAAGGGGCCGGACGACAAGATCATCGCGATCCACGCGGACGACCCCGAATACGCCCACTATCGCGACATCTCGGAGCTGCCGCCGCACCGCCTGCTGGAGCTCGAGCGGTTCTTTCTCGACTACAAGGTGCTCGAGCACAAGGCGGTCAGCGTCGGAGACATGCGCGGCCCGGCGGAGGCCGAGCGGACGATCCGCGACGCCGTCGATCTCTACCGGCGCAAGATCAAGCCCGGTCGATAGCCGCGACGACCCGCGCGAACAGCGGAAGATTCATCGTCGGATCGAGGACGTTGGCGAAGAACAGCACGGCCGTCCGCCGGCGCGGCAGCGCCCAGAACCACGTGCTGTAGATGCCGTACCACCCGAAGCCGCCGATCGGGAGCGGACTCTCGCCCGGCGCGTCGTCGGTGGCGACCCCGACGCCCAGTCCGTAGCGGAGCCCGAACGCCTTCGCGTCGCCGATGTGATTCTGGAGCATCAGCTCGATGCTGGCCGGGGTCAGGAGCGGCGCTCCGCCGTCGAGGAGACTCTGCACGAAGCAGCCGTAGTCGCCCACCGTCGTGTGAAGCCCCCCGCCACCGCTCAAGTGCCGGCCGTCGACGTCCCGGGCCCACCTCGCGGGAACGAGCCCGCACGGCTCGCGGGTGTGGGGGCTGACGAGCCGAGGGCGCTCCCCGACGGGGACGCGAAAGAAGCTGTTCGTCATGCCGAGGGGCTCGAAGACGCGGGCCGAGAGAAATCGGTCTAGCGGCTCGCCTGACAGGACCTCGAGCAGGCGCCCGGCCACGTCGGAGCTGAGGCCGTAGGTCCATGTCTCCCCGGGATCGTGAACCAGCGGCAGCGGCCCCAGGTTCTTGACCTTCTCGGCCATCGGCATCCCGTCGCCGTGTACAACGCCGGCGCGCTCGTAAAGCGAGCCCATGACGTCGTCGAGCTGCGGAAACCCGTGATGAATGCCAGACGTGTGGGTCAGAAGATCGCGAACGACGATCCCACGGCGAGCCGGCCGCGTGACGAGCGCGCGGCTCTCGAGATTGTAGCTGACGAGCACCGTCGGCGACGCGAACTCCGGAAGATATCGCGCGATCGGGTCGTCGAGCCGCAGCACGCCTTGCTCGCACAATTGCAGCGCGCCGACCGCGACGACCGGCTTGGTCAGCGAGGCGACCGGAAAGATGTCGGTAAGGGCGAGCGGCGCGCCCTCATCGGATCGTCGCACGCCGAACGCCCGCTCGTGGACGACGCGACCTTCGGCCCGAACGTGCAGCGCCACGCCGGGGATCTGCCCGCGCTCCACCGCCGTGCGAGCAATCCTATCGGCCTCCTCGAAACGATCCATCACGACCGATGTGCGGGATCTCATCATGCGGTCCGCGTACGGCCGCGGCCGGCGGCGCATGCCGCCACGAAGCTTTGCGCCAGCTCGGGGTTCGACGCGAAGTGCAGATGAACATAGCTCAGGAGCGCGTTCTCGATCAGGTAACCCTCGGCGCGCTCCTCCCCGTGACGGCGGCGCAGTGCGTAGGTGCGCGGGATCGATTGAGGCACTGGATCGAGCGAGGAGTAGTGGAACTCGTGACCACGCGCGCGGCCGCCGATCGATCCCAGCGGCGAATCTGCAACCAGCGCGACCTCTGTGTACCCCAGGGACAACCGGCGCGGCCGCATGCGTACCGTCGCGGGCAGTAGCCCGACCATGGCGTGCGTAGCGCCGTCGAGATCCTCGATCGCGTCCGCCAGGTACATGAGGCCGCCGCACTCGGCGTAGACCGGCCGGCCCGCCGACGCGAACGATCGCACGGCGGCCAGCATCGTCCTGTTGGCCGCGAGCGTCGCCCCGTGAAGCTCCGGATAGCCGCCACCGAAGTACAGACCATCGACCGTCGGAAGCATCTGGTCCGCGAGCGGGCTCCACTCGACGAGCTCTGCCCCGGCGGCTTCCAGCAGCGCGAGATTGTCGCGGTAGTAAAAGCAGAAGGCCGCGTCACGCGCGACGCCGATGCGGGCTCGCGGTGAGCGAGCACGAGTCTGGCCGGCCGCGGCCGGGTCCCGCGCCGGCAGCGGCGCGGCGAGATCGAACAGCTCGTCCAGATCGACCGAGCCCTCGATCAGCTCGGCCAGCCGTCGGCGCTTGTCGGCCGTCAGCCCGCCCTCGCCCGCCGTCACGAGGCCCAGATGGCGTTCGGCCAGCGACACGCCGGCGTCGCCAGGCAGCGCGCCGACGACGCGGGCGCGGCAGCGTGCGGCAACCGCGTCGCGAATCCAGCGCGCGTGCGTGTCGCCACCGACGCGATTGGCGATCACGGCCGCCAGGCTCATCGCGGGATCGAGCTGCTCGAAGCCGAGCACGACGGCCGCTGCGCTCCGGGCCTGCGCTTGCGCGTCGAGCACGAGAACGACGGGCGCCCCGAGCCACTTGGCCATCTGCGCGGTCGAGCCGTCCTCGCTGACACCGTCGATCCCGTCGAAGCAGCCCATCACACCCTCGACGATCGCCAGGTCGGCGTCTGCCGCGTGGCGCGCGACGGTGGCGAGCGCGTGGTCGCGGCCGCACATCCAGCCATCGAGGTTGTAGGACGCGCGACCCGTGACGACCTCGTGAAACCCGGGATCGATGAAGTCGGGCCCGACCTTGAAGGCCTGCACGGTCAGCCCGCGCCGGCGAAACGCCTCGAGCAATCCCAGCGTGACCGTTGTCTTGCCGACGCCGCTCGACACGCCGCCGACGACGAGAACACGTGGTGCCGTAGTCGTCGCGCTCATCCCCAGGTCCCCCCGCGAGAACCGGTCAGGGTTGCTGCGCGCCCGGGCAGGTCTCCTGGCTTCCGGATCGTCCTACTCCCCTGCGCCTTCCCGGCTCATCGCCAGTGGCGGTTGCGGGTTTCGTCCCCGGTAACAGTGACGCGGTCGCGGCGGATTCACACCGCCTTCCCTGGACCCTCGAGGGCACCCGGGGCGCGTTGACGGGCGGAGGCTAGCAGACTCGTCGGGCACCGGCAACCGCATGAACGCCGGATGGCTCGTCCCGCCCGCGGTGAGCGCCCACTACCGGTCGCGTATCGAATGCGCTAGGCGTGGACGCCCGTCTGGCGCAATCTGAAAGAGAAGCCCATTTTCAGCCGGTGCCTGGAGAGAATGGATGGCCAAGACTCGCTCCGACAAGAAAGCAGCAGAACCGCCCGTCCGCCGCGTCCTGCCGATGGAGCTTCAGCTCGGTGATCGGCTCAGCGACGAGAACGGCGACTGGCAGGTGATCGGCCGGCCCTACACCACTGGCGGCGGCAAAACCGCCCACGTGCGCGTCCAGCGCGTCGAACAGCCCGACTCGACCGCGATGCATTCCTGGGGCGCGCACGAGCGCATCGATGTGAAGCGCGCGGGGCCGGCCGACAGCGCGTAGTCGAACCTGCGATAAAATCAGGGTTGAGGCCGCGACGTGGCCTCAATCCTGAACGATCTCCCTGATCCCCCTTTAGAGCTTTCACCGGATAGCCTTCGGTTCCCCTGCCCGGCACAGTCAATCAGGAGCCACTTGTCTCTTTCGATTTACTCGGGGGAATTCGACATGACCCGCCTGATGCATTCATCGCGGCGGCGCCTCGTGATGTATGCGGTCGCGCTGCTCTCGGTGCCCGTCGTTGCCGGCACGGCGTTCGCCCAGAGCGGTGCTGGGCGCGATGCGAGCGGCCGCACCTCGGTCCCGAGCGGCGCCGGCCGCGTGGATGCGGTGGACCCCGGTGACGGCATCCGGAGCATCGAACCCACGTTGAAGGCGATCCGGGATAAGCTCCTGGTGATCTGGCGGGAGCAAGATCAGCCGCGCGCCATGCTCGACTTCGCGAAGCGAGAAATCGCCGACGCGCAGCGCTTCATCAACGGCGTCCGGTCGACCATCGACACCAGTACCGATCGTGCCGCCCGGGCCGCCGCGCAAGATGCCGCAGAGGCCGCCAGCGCCGCGGCGGTCGCCGAGCCTCCCCGAGCCGGCAAAACGCCGCGGTCGAAGGGCGGCACATCGGGCATGCGCAAGAACCAGGGGACGGACGCCACGGAGGCCTCGCGCGAGGCCGTGGGGTATGCCGACGAGGCGTCGCGCGAAGCCTCCGAGGCCGCAGACGCGGCGTCTCGCGCGCTCCATGCGTTCCCGCCCAATTTCCCGGCGATTCGGCGCGAGACCAATCGCGCCCGGGCCGCCGCGGAGCGCGCCTGGGAGGCCGTTGACGAAGCGAAGGATCGTCCCGCAAAACTCGCGTCGGCCCCCGTCGTCCCGGCCAGCCTTCAGGGCGCCCGGCGAAACCAGCAGGCCGGGGCGAGCTTCCTGCGCGGCAGCGCGCTTCTCGAGGCGCATAGCTACCAGCAGGCGCGCGACCACTTCGCCGAGGCTGTTGCGCTCTCGCCCGAGCACGACGAGGCGCGCGCCATGCTGGGGTGGTCCGAGTACTTCCTGGGCGACTTCCGTGGCGCGACCATCACGTTCAAAAGCGCGCTCAAGCGCCAGCCCACGTGGGAGGGCCTCTACAACGGCCTCGGCTGGAGCCGGCTGCGCCTGCGCCGTTACCATCTGGCGGCCGCGGCCTTTCGATCCGCCCTCGACCGGAATCCTGACTACGCCGACGCCTCGAACGGCCTGGGCTCGGCATTGTTTGAGCGCGGCGACTACGAAGCCGCGCTGCCGCTACTGGAAAAGGCGCTCCACGAATCGCAGCGGCCCACCGGCGTCGAGCCGCCGGAGGTCACGATTCTCAGAGGCAAGATCGCGTGGAGCCTCTACTACCTCAAGCGCGAGCGAGAAGCGCTGGCCATGTTCGTCCGCGCGAGCCTGGCCGCGCCGGCATCCAACGAATTCCAGGTGGGCATGGGCTGGTGCTACCTCAAGCTCGGCCAGAACGACGACGCGCGCGAGGCGTTTGAGCGCGCCATGCGGCTCGGACCGACTGACGAGGCCGTTCGGGAAGGCCTCCGCCGCGCCGGGCTCTGAAGCGCCGTGCGGCCCACCATCGTCGTCTCGACGCTCCTTCTCGGCATCGCGGCCGCGGCGATCGCGAACGCCCAGCCGCTGTCCCCGCTGGTCAATAGCCCGTCCGAGGTGGAGTGTCCGCTCGGCCGCGTGGCGACGGTGCGGGGCAGTGATGCCGAGGCGCGCGAGGGTGGTGGTTTTTACGCCGCACGGCGGAACGGCATTCATGGCGCCGTCGATCTGGACGGATCGGTGGGCGAACCCGTGTTCGCCGTCGGCAACGGCAAGGTCGTCGTGGCCGAAGGCCGAAGCGACTGGGGCAAGCTCGGCAAGACCGTCGTCATCGACCATCGAGACGGCGGCTATACCACCTACGCGCACCTGCACACGGTCGAGGTTCAGGCGGGCAGCAGCGTCACCGCGGGTGACATGATCGGTACGATCGGCTACTCGGGCAACGCCGCCGGCCTCGAGGCCAGGCACCTGCCGCCGCACCTGCACTTCGCCTACTTCCGCTCGGTCGCGGGCATGGACGGAAAATCCGCCTGGCTCTCGCGGATCAAGAGCTCCGCCGACGGCTTTCGCTTCGTCTCCGCGAAGGATGCGATCCGCGCCGATCTGGCCGGTATCGTGAATCCGATGCGCGCCGTCAACTTCATGAAGTGCTGGGAAGACGCGCCGACCGCCACCGAGGCGCGCTCGGCGCCCCTGCCGCTCACCAGACCCTGACGCCGCTCGGCGCTCTGATGCCGCTCAGCGGCGCGCGACGAGCACGCTGATCGGATAGAGGCAGTAGTAGTCCGCATCGTTCAGCACGTAGCGCGCCGACTCTGTCTCGCACAAGGCCGAGCGCAGCGCCCAGTCTTCCGCGGAGAGGCGGTCGCGCAGGCGCGGGCCCCAGTTGCGATCGAATACGACGTGCTGAATGTAGTCGGCGGCCGCGTGGGGTAGCGGCGCCCGCCGCTCCAGCAGGTACGTCCGGAAGCTCTCCACGGAGAGCAAAGCCGCGCGCAGCGACGCCGCGGTGCGCTGCCGCCGCTCTTCGAACGAGTACTCGCCGCCCTCGTGGCGACTCCACTCCATCTCGGCCTGGCGCAGGCGACGCTCGAGCGCGGGATGACCCGGCAAAAAGATTCCGTGGAGGAGCTGCGACTCCTTGACCACGATTCGCCCGCCCGGGCGAACGACGCGAGCGAACTCGCGCAGCGCGACGCCTGTGTCCTGGATGTGGTGGAGGACGTCGCCGCACCAGATCCAGTCGAACGTCGCGTCGGGCATGTCGAGCTTGGTCGCGTCGCCCACGCGGAACTCGAGCCGTGAGCCGACGGGCCCCTGCCCGACGATCGCTCGGGCGGCCTCGACGCGCTCGAGGGATGGCTCGATCCCCACCACGCGCCCGCGGGGCCCGATGGCCTCGGCGAGCCACTGGCCGAAGAGCCCGACGCCGCAGCCCACGTCGAGACCGCTCGAGCCCTCCGGCAAGCTCAGGTCGTTGATGAGTGCCCGCGCCTCCGGCTCCTGAAAGAGGTTCATGCGCTCGAGTGATTTCGTGAAGGGCTCGGTCTCGGCGTGTGCCATCAAAGCTCTCCTCTGAGCGCCGATGATATCGCCTCGGTGCCCGAGCAACGCACGCGCCGTCCGCGGTTTTTGTTCCCCGTCACGGAACAACATGGTATAGGGAATGACCAATGGCTGTTCAGTACGCGGGCCTGTCCCTCCCGATGCCGGTCGACGGCTCCGCATGACCGACCCGACCTGCTTCCTGTGCGCCAAGGACATCCCGACAGCGCCGGGCTCGAGCCTGGTCGAAGTGACGCTCGAGGGCGAAAGCGAGAAGCGGTTCTTCCATCTCCCCTGCTTCGTCGCCTTCACGACGGGCACGCCCCCCGACGCGAACATCTGGACATACCGGATCGTCGCCAATCCCACGCCCTGATGCGTGTCTTCGCCTGGGTTTGCATCGCCGCAGGCATCCTGCTGGCCGTCGCGGCGTTTCTGATCACCGCGCACTCCGCGACGATCAGTCCATGGCCGAGCTTCGTGCTCGGGTTTCTCCTGGCCGCTCTAGGAATCGTGCTGCTGGCGGTCGAGCGAAACCTCAGGCCGTGATGGCTGATGACTGGTACTGAGCGAGCACGCGCGTCTGCCCGCGCGACGCGGAAACGCGGGGCGGTGAGGTTCGCGGGCTAGGGCCGCGCGGTCTCGTGCGCTTGTCCGAGCGGGCGAGTCGCGTAGTGCTCACGGCCGTCGGCGTCGACGCGATAGACAAGACGCTGGACCTGGTGCTCGCACACGCACCCGCCGTCGTGACCGCGCGGCCTGAGGCAGGGACAGGTGTCTACGAGGAGGTATCCCCGCGCGTCGAACTGCCTCGGCGACCGTGGGTGCGTGAACGGACGTCCACACCGCGAGTCGGCCAGATAACGTTGCCGCCTGCGCCGCGCCAGCGCGAGCTCGGCGACGAAGTCGGCGACTCCGGCGAGATCCTCGCGACGCGGGATCATGTCGTCATCGCCTCTCGACCGTCGCCCAGAGCTGCAACAACGTGCCGAGCACCAGCGCGCCGAGCCCCATCCAGCTGAGGACGCTGTAGAGGTCGCCGAACTTCTTCGTCTGCAGATCGATGCTCATCAGAGCCCAGCCCGCGACCCTGTCACCGCTCGCGACGCGCATGGGCATCCCGAACAGGAACAAGAGCAGGACGCCGCCCAGGTTCAGGAGGAGACCGAAGACGTTCAACGCTGTGCTCACGCTGTTTTCACGGCCCCAACCTTCATTTTTCCACTGATTCACGGCAAGCATATGTCCAGATCACTGCAGATCGGCGCGTTTTTGCAATGCCCCGGTATGCCCACAGGGCTTGTACCGTCAGGCGCTGATCGGGCTTGTGGTCGCTCTGATAGCTGCATCGCACGAGCGCGTGGCGGCTAGGCGGGGATGATTGCGAACAGAGAGCGACGACGGCTCGAGGAACTCTTCTCCTCTATAGCAGAAACCCCAAGACTGCGACTACAGCGATTACCACCAGAAAGAGCCAGAACCCGAGCTTGAACTCGATCGTGGTCTGAATATCCGGCCATACCACCTTGGCGCGCGCTAATTCGACGAGGAGCCGCCGCCTTTTGCGCGCTGATTGGATGAGCAGCCACCTCTTCGTGCGTGCTGATTGGACGAGCAGCCATCTCCTTGCGCGCGCGAATTCGACGAGCAGCCACCTCCGTGCCGGGAGTACTCGCGCCATTGATATACCTCTTGCAAATCGCCGGCGCCCACTGCGCCACGTTGCACCTAACGACTCTGACAGGGCAAGAATCTATTAGCCCGGCTCGACGGGCAACTTATCGATGCCCTCCTGTCACCACGTCGATTTTCGTGCGTTCGAACTCCCACGCCGCCAAACAGCGCACATGCAGGAAGTGTCGGTCCGAGCCGGATTGCGTGCCGGGGCGTCTGAACTCGATCTCCATTTCCGTTTGGTCCGGCGTCACTAATTCTCTGCAGAGCGAACACACCACACGAGTTCCCGGCCCGCCGAATGTGCGGTCGGGACGTCGGCTTGGCAGTCTTCCCCTGCGAATCGCCGCTCGGGCCATCTCGCGGAGCACTGCCTCGTCGTCTAGCATCCTGGCTCGCCTTTGGGTGCGTGAGGATACTCGATGTCCGATCGCCGCGCGATAGCTTTTTATGCAAATTTCCGGAATGTAGCCGGCCCGCATTCCAGCCACTGGCGATGGAGGTCAAGATCGGCAATCGGATTGTTGACGAAACTCGCGAGTACGAGTCATCGGTCGTCCATACACGACGAACGCGGGGAAGAACGCGCGTGCTGGCGTCCGTCGACTGGACACGGCATGCGTCCAGATGTTCTAGGGGCGCGCGCGCAGCCTACGACAAGCGCCCTCGATCGCGGGGACGCTAGCGGAGGGCGCTCTCGGCACGGGCTCGCCAGGTCGGCATGTCGAGGTCGCGGAACATCGTGACGGCGGTCGTCACCGCTTGCTCGGCGCGCGCCATCTCCCCGCTCCGCGCCCGGAGCGACGCCAGATCGAGATGGCAGTGCGCCACGAGCGGCGCCATCTCCCTCCGGGCGCCGATGCTCAGCGCTTCCTCCAGCTGAGCAGCGGCCGCCCGCAGATCGCCGGCCTGCAGCGCCGTCTCGGCCGCCGCGCGGAGGCTCCAGGCTCGAAACCCCTCCTCGCCGTGGCGCTCGGCGAGCGCCACCGCCCGGGCCGCGGCGTCCCGCGCCGGCTCCACCCCCCGCCCGGCCGCCAGCAGCGCGTGGGCGAGACGCGCTTGGCGTAGCGACTGGCCGGCGAGGAGCTGCAGCGATGTCGCCTCCGTCACCGTCCGCTCCAGCAGGACGACGGCCTCGTCGGCACGGCCGTCCAGCACGAGCGCGAGCCCGAGGTCGGCGGCGATCCAGGGTCGGATGGAGCGGATGTCCGCGCCCTCGCAGTCCGCGCTCGCCCGCTCGAGCGCGGCGAGGGCCGGGGCGACGTCGCCCCGCGCCAGATGCACGGCGCCCCGCGCCCAGCTCGCGAGCGCCCGGTAGAACGGCGCGCTGTTCATGCCGGCGAAGGTCAGGCAGCGCTCGGCGGCGGCCAGGCCCGCCGCGAACCGGCCGCGGCTCGCCTCGGCAAGGGCCACGAAACACTCGGCGACGACGCCGTAGAGCTGCACGATGTTCGGCCGCCGGCTGACCGCATCCGCCTGCAGCCACTCGAGGCACGTGCTCATCGCTCCCACCGTCGCTGCGTGATCGCCCCGGGTGTAGTGGAGCTGACCCAGGTGGCAGGACGCGTAGGCGAGCAGCGCGGCGTTGCTGAGCTTCTCGCCGAGTTGGCGCGCCCGCTCGGCGAGCGCAATACCGCGGTCGACGTTGCCGAGCATGAAGTGGGCATTGGCCATGAACGCGCAGGCGCGCCCGAGGCGATCCGAGTCGTCGATGCTCTCGGCCAGCTCGCTCACTTCCTCGAGGAGCTGGAGCGTCCGCGGGATATCGGCCAGGAGGAAGAGTGGGTTGCGGAGCTCGAAGCGCAGGTCGATGGCCAGCTCAAGATTCGCGCGCGTCTTCGGCAAATGGCCGAGCGCCTCCAGCGCCTGGCCGAACCGCGTTACCGCCTCGGTGCTCGCCGACCGCAGCGCCGCCTTGGCTCCCGCGCGCCGCAGCCAGATGACAGCCTGCTCCCACTGACGGCCGCGGAACGCGTGGTCGGCCAGCGTACCCAGGCGCTCCTCGAGCCGCTCGGGCGCAAGCTGCCGCTCAAGTACGCGCATCACCCGCGTGTGCAGGCCCGCGCGGTGCTCGCGGCTCAGGCCGGCGTAGGCGATCTCATGCGTCAGCGGGTGCTTGAAGACGTACTCGATCTCCGGGAACAGCTGCGACTCGTAGAGGAACGAGGCGTCGCGCAGCCGCGCCAGGCTCGCGTGCAGGTCGCCCTCGCTGAGATCTGCCATCGCCTCCAGTAGCTGCAGCGGGACGTCCTTGCCGATCACCGCCGCCGCCTCGAGAAGTCGCTTGTCGGTCGGCGCCAGCTGGTCGATGCGCGCGGCAAGCAGCGCGCGCACGGTCGGCGGGATGCTGATCGCCCGTGGCGCTTTCGACAGCGCGTAGTGCCCGCGCGGCCCGGCCAGCACGCCCTCGGTGGCCAGCATTACCACGCTCTCCTCCAAAAAGAACGGGTTGCCGGCCGTCCGTTCGCCGAGCAGACGTCGGAGCCCGCCGAGATCCTCGCTCCGGCCCAGCAGCGCGTCGAGGAACTGCACGACGTCGTCGCCGCCCAGCGGCTCCAGCCGGTGCGCCTCGCAGCGCGGCCGCCGACTCCACGGCGGCACGTACTCCGGCCGGTGGCCGACCACGACGAGTACGGGCGCGTCCGACACCGCCTCCACGAGCACGTCGAGCAGGGTCTGGCTCTCCGCATCGATCCACTGCAGGTCGTCGATGGCCACCAGCATCGGGTGCGCTTGGCTCTCGCAGAGCACCAGCCGTCGGACCGCCTCCATGGTGGCATGCCGGCGCTCGAGCGGGTCGAGCTGGCGCCACCGCGCGTCGTCTACCGGTACGTCGAGCAGCGCCTGCAGCGCTGGCAGGTACACAGCTAGGCCCGGCTCGAGCGCGATCAACCGACGCGCCATGCGCTCGCGGATGGCGGTGGCGTCCTCGGACGGCTGCACGTCGAAGTAGGTACGCAGCAGATCGATGACCGGTGCGTAGGCAGACGCCCGACCATAGGACAGGCAGCGCCCCTCCAGGACCATCCAGCCGGAGGCCCGCAACGACTGCGACAGCTCCCAGATCAGGCGCGACTTCCCGACCCCGGCTTCGCCCGACACGGCCACCGCGCTTCCGCGGCCCTCCCGCGCCTCGGCCGCAGCACTGTGCAGCCGCTCCAGCTCCGCGCGCCGGTTCATGAACTGCGTGAGCCCCTGCGCCGCCGAGCGCTGGAAGCGAGTCCGCACCGAGGTGGCGGCGCGCAGCTCGAAGAGCTCGACGGGCTGGCCGATGCCGCGCACCATCATCGGGCCGAGGGCGCGCGTCTCGATGAACCCTTCGGCCATCTCCAGGGTCTCGCGCGACAGCAAAATGGTGCCGGGCAGCGCCATCTGCTGGAAGCGGCCGGCCAGGTGGGTGGTGCGCCCGACCGCCGTGTAGTCAAGCGAGAGATCGCTGTTGATCGCGCGCACGACCACGTCGCCTGAGTTGATCCCGACCCGGATGGAGACGGCAATGCCCAGTTCCTGGCGCGCCGGCTCGGCCCAGCTCTGCAGCGCCTCTTGCATGCGCAGAGCCGCATAGCAGGCACGGACGGCGTGGTCCTCGTGGGCGACGGGAGCACCGAAGAGGGCCATGATGCCATCGCCCATCACCTGGTTGACGGTGCCCTCATAGCGGTGGACGGCCTCCATCATCCGCTCCACCACCTGGTCGAGGATGAAGCGCGCCTGCTCGGGATCGCGGTTCGCGATCTGCTCCAGGGAGTCGCTCAGGTCGGCGAGGAGGACTGTGACCTGCTTGCGCTCGCCCTCGAGCGCGCGGCGATCGTTGAGGATCCGCTCAGCGAGGCGGCCGGGCGTGTAGGTGTCCGGGGCGGGGAACCGGCCCGGACGCCCGGCCGCGGCGATGCGGGCGCCGCACGCGCTGCAGAACTTCGCTGTGGGCGGGTTGTCGGCGCGACACTGGGGGCAGGTCATCGCGCTATCCTAACTTGTCCCAACTCGATGCTGAGTGTCCATCGATCGCTCCCCGGCGGGCCGCTCAGCGTCCCGCGCCGGGGCGACGTCGCCGTGTGGATCGTCGCCCTCGACATTCTTGCGCCCGCGGAGCCCGCCAGCGAGCTGGCGCCCGACGAGACGGCGCGAGCGCGCCGGTTCCACTTCGAGCCGGACCGCCGGCGGTTCACCGGAGCCCGGTTGGCGTTGCGGCGCATCCTCGCCGCCTACCTGGCAGTGGCGCCGCGCGCGATCGAGCTGCGCACCGGGCCGCACGGCAAGCCCGCCCTCGCTGCGTCGAACGAATCCACGCTCCGCTTCAACCTGTCGCACTCCGGCGAGATCGCGCTCGTCGCGGTCGGGGCCGGGGTCGAGGTGGGCGTCGACGTCGAGCGTCGGCGACCGCTGCCGGACCTCGAGCCGCTCGTCGCACGCTACTTCTCGCCCCGCGAGCGCGCCGCCATCGAGGCCGTGCCGTCCGCCCGCCGCCCGGAGGCGTTCTTCGACTACTGGACGGCGAAGGAGGCCTATCTCAAGGCCGGCGGCGACGGCCTGACTCGCCACCTCGACGCCTTCGACGTCGTCCTCGACGAGGCGGCGGCCCCGCGGCTGGTCGAGGTCCGCGACCGCCCCGGCGACGAGCAGCGCTGGACGCTCGCGCGGCTCGCCGTCGATCCGGCCTACGCGGCGGCCGTCGCCTTCGAGCGTTGGGATCGCGGCGGGTAGTGGCGTCAGTCGCGCTTGCGGTCCGGAAGCTGGTGGCCGTGCTCGGCGATGAACCTCTTGCCCGCCTCCCACCCCGCGTCCCAGAGCGCTGTCGTGTTGGAGTAGCTCCAGTCGAGCGGCCGCTCGCGGCGAAGCTTGGGAATCTCGAACGGCACCGAGATCAGCTCCGGCATGCCCTTGCCCCGCTCGCGATAGATCTGCTCGCTCTTCTTGGCGAGCGATACCACCGGCGTGAGGATGGAGAGGCCGTACGCCTCCCAGAGGCTTCGGGGCTTGAACATGATCGTCCGCTCGAGCGCGCCCAGGATGTCGAAGAGGAAGACGCGGATCGTCGGCGGCGACGTCTTCTCGGGCAGGCCGGCCGGGCGGCGGTGGACCGCCGCCATCACGTCCGGAAGGTTCAGCGGGTCGACCTGCGCGCCCTCGCAGTAGAGCGCGCCGTCCACCTCCGTCGGCGGATAGACGAACGGGAACGAGAGCGCGGCGCGGATGGCGGCCGGCGTGAGCGAGCCCGCGTAGGTCGCCGGCGGCACGAGCGGATCCGTCTGATCGCGGTCCGGCGGGATCGCCGACATGGCGTTCGAGAACTGCTGGATCCCCTTCGTGTCGAGGTTGTAGGCGTTGACGTAGAACCATCCGTAGTTGAGGTATGCGGTCGTCGGCGGCTCGGTGGGCAGCACGACGGGGATCGTGAAGTCGAACCCGCTTGGGGACAGCTGTTGGTTGACCCGGTCGAAGTCCACCATGGCCTCGAGAAACGGGAGGTGCGAGCAGAGCCCGGGGCTCGCGCGGTCGAATGACGGCGGGGTGAGCGCGGAGAACCAGAACTCCACCAGGTCGTTGTAGAGCCGCCGGCGACGCTGCGTGCCCGGATCGTAGCCGACCGGCACCTTCTCTCCTGGGAACGGGCGCGGCTCGACCGGGAGCTTGTGGGCGTCCGCCCACTCCCGGAACAGCCGGGTGTACCGGCTGTTCTTGAAGAACGTCTTGTAGCCGACGGGAAACGCCTGGTAGATGCGATCGTCGACCCCGAACTCCGCCACCTGCCGAAGCGCCTCGTCCGCCTGCTTCTCCCGGGACGCTACGAAGAGCAGGCCGATCAGTGCGCCCCCGCCCGAGGTGAAGAAGACGTCGAAGGTCTTCTTGCTCTTCCGGTAGATGTAGGCGAGGGCGCCGGCCATCAACCCGGCGTGCGGCGCACCGGCGCCCAGGACGGCGACGGCCACCGAGTCCTTCGTTGTGGGCGTTGTGGCCGCCATGGTTCCCTCCCCGCCCCTAGGCGGTCAGCTCCCGGTTGAGCGTCGCGACGATGAAGTCCCGGTCGTCCACCACCAGGAAATGCGCGCCCGGCCGCCAGTACAGCCGGAACGCGCGCCGCGTGTAGTCGCTCCACGCCCCCGCGTCCTCGCGCGACACGTATGGATCGTCGACGCCGGCGAAACAGGTGAACGGCACGTCCCACGGCGGCTCCGGCCGGTGGCGGTAGGCGGCGGTGAGCGCGAAGTCCGCGCGGACGGTCGGCAGGAGCAGCCGCCGTAGTTCGGGCCGGGCCAGGAACTCCTCGGTCGCATCGATATTGAAGTGGCGCGTGATCTCGGCGAAGACCTCGTCCGGCTGCTCGTGGGCTGGACGCAGGGGATCGAACGTGTCGTGCCGCAGCATGCGCTCGAGCAGCGTCTGCTCGAACGGCCCCTCGCGTGTGAGCCGGTGCGGAGGGCGCACGCCGGCCACGAAGAACGCGCGGAGGTCGAGTCGACCGCGCTCGCGCAGACGCCGCGCCGCCTCCCACGCGATGAGCCCGCCCAGGCAATGCCCGAAGAAGGCGGCGGGACGGTCGAGCACCGGCGCCAGCGCGCACGTCAGCCGGTCGAAGAACCGCTCGAGGTCCCGTTCGGGCGCCTCCTGGATGCGGCGCGCCCGCCCCGGCGGCTCGACGGCCACCAGCTCGATCGAGGGATGGAGGGCCTCCGCCCACGGCCGAAACGGCGCCGCCCCGGCTCCCGCGAACGGAAAGCAGATCAGCCGCAGCGCCGCTGCTGGCCGCCGGCGTGGGACGACGAGCCAGCCATCGCCGACCTCGCGGCTCTCCGCCGCTACGGCCGCGGCCGGGGACGACGGCGCGGACGCGAGCCCAGCCACGAGACCGTCGACGAGACGCTCGATGCTCGGGCCCCGGATGAGCGAGACAACCGGTACCGGCATGCCGAGGGCGGCCTCGAGCCGGTTCGCCACGTTGACGGACATCAGAGAATCGAGCCCCAATTCGTTGAGCGGCTGTCGGGTGTCGATCGGTTCCTCGAAGCCGAGCTCCGTCATGACGTGCCGGCGGACGACCTCAATCACGATGTCTCGGCGCGCCGCGGGCGCCGCGCGCCGGAGCCGCTCGACGGCGGGCTCGGTATCGGACGCGACCCCGGCCGCGGGGCCCGGAGCGCGATCGTGCACGCGCTCGTAGAATCGCCGGCCGCTCGCGGGGAGCGCACCGACAAAGGCCGGCCAGTCAACGCCGGCCACCGCCACGTGCGCCGGGCCGCGCCGAAGCGCGCGATCGAAGGCCTCGAGCGCGGACGCCGGCTCGAGATAACGCACGCCGCGCGCTTTCCACATCGCCGCGCCGCGGGCGCCCGTCGACCGCGCCATGCCGGCCTCGGCCCACGGCCCCCAGTTCAGCGCCGTCGCGGGCAGGCCGAGCGCACGCCGGTGCGCCACCAGCGCGTCGAGGAACGCGTTGGCCGCGGTGTAGTTCGCCTGCCCCGCCGAGCCGGTGAGGCTCAGCAGCGAAGAGTGCACCACGAACACGTCGAGCGGTACCGCGCGCGTGTGCCGATGGAGCAGCCAGCCGCCGAGGACCTTCGCCCCCGTCGCGCGGGTGAACTGCGGCCAGGTCATCCGCGCCAGCACCGCGTCGTCCAGGACGCCCGCCCCGTGCAGCACGCCGCGCAGCGGCGGCAGACCGCGCAGCGAGCGAAGGAGTCGGCGCACGTCGGCCTCGCGCGACACGTCGGCGGCCACCACTCGCACACGCGCGCCCTGCGCGCGCAGGGCTGCCAGAGCCGCCATCTGGGCGCCGGCCGCCGCGGGGCGCCGCCCGACGAGGACCAGCGAGCGCACGCCGTGCGAGGCGACGAGGCGCTCGGCGGTCCGGAGGCCGAGCATGCCGAGACCGCCGGTGATGAGATAGGTCCCGTTTCTGCGCACGCGCGGCGACGGAGTGGGCTCATCGGCGGCGAGCGGCGCCAGGCGCGCGACGAACCGCGTGCCGCCGCGCAGGGCGAGTTGGCTCTCATCTTCCGGCTCGACAATCTCGGCCACCAGAGCGTCCGCCTCGCTCGCGTCGTCGTCGGCAGCGGGCGTGAGATCGACGAGCCCACCCCAGATCGCAGGTGCCTCGAGGGCCACCGTGCGCCCGAGGCCCCACACGAGCGCCTGGGGCGCGGACACGGGCCAGGCCCCGCCGACCGGTCGCTGCGCGCCCCGCGTCACGAGCCAGAGCTTTCCAGTGTCGCCCCGCTCGGAGCGGACGTGGATCAACGCTTGCGCCAGGAACAGTGCCGCCCCCGCGCCGCGCGCCTGCGCCTGCTCGAGCTGCGCGAGCGTGAGATCGTCTGCCGCCGCGATGTCCGTCGGCCACAGGAAGAGCAAGCCGTCGAGCGGCCGCGTCTCCACCCGGGCCAAGTCGCCGAGGAGCCGCTGGAAATCTTCCGGCCGTCGCGGGTCGATCGTCCATCGCGTACCCTTCCGCGCGAAGGCGTCCCCGGCGCGCACGACATGACAGCGTGCGCCGCGCCGGCCAAGCACGGCGACGCAGCGCGCGCCGACCTCGTCGGTGCCCGCGAACACCAGCCAGGCCCCCGGCTCGCGAGTGGAGCGCTCGCTCGCTGCCCGCCGCGCGCGCGCCTCCCACTGGACGTCGTACAGGCCGGCCGACTCGTTGGCGCCGAGCCGGTCGACGCGCAGCGCGCGCAGCGACAGGCCATCGACGGTCACGATCGGCCGTCCGGCCTCGTCGACGACGCGGATGTCCACCACGGGACGGCCCGCGCCGGTCGCGGGGCGGAGCGCCGCGTGGACCCTCCCCTCGATAGCGCCGTCGCGATGCACGCACACGCGCTCGATGCCCACCGGCAGGTAGGTGCTGTCCGCCCGCCGGCCGCGATCGCTGCGGTCGAGCACCGCCGGGAACACGTGAAGGCACGCGTCGAGGAACGCGGGATGGATGCCGTAACCGTCAGCGCCCACGGCGGCCGGCAGCCGCACGCGAGCCTCGGCTGCGCCGCGGCGCCGGCGCAGCGCGACCAAGCCGCGAAACGCGGTGCCGTACTCGAGCCCGATCGAGCGCAGCTCGGCGTAGAACCGGTCGGCCTCGACGACGCGGCCCGGACGCGGCCGGTCCGACGCGGCGGCGCCGTCGGCGTGCTGCCCGGACGGCGCGGTGACGACGACGCCGGTCACGTGGGCGCGCCAGCCGCCGGGCGCGAGGGCAGAGAGGCTGAAGCTCGCGCGGTCCACGGCCAGGCGCCCGAGTGTGACGCGAACGCGGCGCTCGGTGTCGTCCGCGAACCGCAGGACTTCGTGATAGACGAGGCCCTCGATGGCGACCGCCGGCGTGCCGAAGTGCGCGCGAGCCGCTGCGAGGACGGCCTCCACCGCCACGGCCGTCGGCAGGATCAGCGCGCCGCCGATCCTGTGGTCGCGCAGGTACGGGAGCCGCGCCATGCTCCACGCCGTCTCGAACGCCGGCTGACCATCGAGGCGAATCGCCGGCCCGAGCAGCGGGTGGACGCGCTCCGTGGGCGCGGGCGCGGCGACATCGGCCGGGCCCGGCGGCGCCACCGGGTCGAGCCAGTAACGCTTTCGCTGGAACGGATACGTTGGCATCGCGATCCGGCGCGCCGTGGTACCACGGTGGACCTCGCGCCAGTCGACGGCCACGCCGCGCAGGTACAGACTCGTCAGCGCCTCGGTGGTCGCGTCCAGCTCGGTGGCCGCTCGCGGCAGTGTCGGGAGCCACGTCACGGCCTCCGCGTCAGCGAGCGTCTTCCGTCCGAGCGCGACCAGGGCGCCGCCCGGGCCGATTTCCAGGAAGACATTCGCGCCGAGCCCGTGCGCGGTGCGGATACCGTCGGCGAACCGCACGCTCTGCCGGGCGTGCGCGCGCCAGTACCCGCCGCCGGGCGCCGCCTCGAGCGGCTTGCCAGTGATGTTCGAGATCAGCGGGATCCGTGGCGGGTGCGCGGGCACGGCATTCGCGGCACGCTCGAGCGGCTCGAGCGCCGCGTCCATGAGCGGCGAGTGGAAGGCGTGCGAGACGCGCAGCGGCCGGGTGCCCACGCCGGCGGCCGCGAGCCGCGCCACGGCGCTCCGCACGCTCGCCACCGCCCCCGACACCACGGTCACGTCGGGCGCGTTCACGGCGGCGATGGCGATTGGCCCGGCGACCGCGGCGAGGGCCTCCTGCACGACGTGCTCGGCGGCCAGGACGGCGACCATGTCGCCGTCTTTCGGCAAGGCCTGCATCAGACGCCCCCGCTCGGCCACCAGGGCCAGCGTGTCCTCGAGCGTGAGCGCGCCGGCCACCGAGGCCGCCGCCAGCTCGCCGACGCTGTGGCCGAGGACGGCGCAGGGCTCGATGCCCCACACGCGCCACGTCTCGGCCAGCGCCAGCTCGAGCGCGACGAGCGCCGACTGCGTGTAGCGCGTCTCGTCGAGGAGGGCGGCGTCCGCGCCCTCGGCGAAGAGCACGTCGAGCAACGGGCGGTCGAGATGCGCGCGCAGCGCGGCCGCACAGCGGTCGAGGGCCTCGCGGAAGACCGGGTACCGGCGATAGAGCGCCGCCCCCATCCTCGCGTACTGCGAGCCCTGCCCGCTGAACAGCAGCGCCACGCGAGGCTCGGCATCGCGCGCGTTCACCGCGGAGATCGGCACCGCGCCGGTGACGAGGGGCGCGAGGCGGGCGCGCAGGTCGGCCACGGTGGGCGCCGTGAGCGCGAACCGATAGGGCAGCTGGCTGCGGCTCACATTGCTCGTGTAGGCCAAGTCCGCTAGCGCGGGGGCGGGCGCCTCGTCGAGGAAGGCGGCGAGCCGCTCGACGTAGCCCGTCACCGCCGCCTCGCTCTTCGCGGAGAGCGTCAGCGCGTACGGGCCGGGGCTCGCCGGCGCTTCCGCCGCGGCCAGCGCTGGAGCCTCCTCGAGCACCACGAAGGCGTTGGTGCCCCCGATCCCGAGCGAGTTCACGCCGGCCCGGCGGGGGTGCGCATCGGCCGGCCAGTCCCTCAGCGCGGTGTTGACGAAGAACGGGCTACCGGCGAACTCGATCTTCGGATTCGGCGTGACGAAGTGCAGGTTCGGCGGGATCCGGCGATGGTGGAGAGCCAGCGCCGTCTTGATGAGACCGGCTAGCCCGGCCGTCTGCTCGGGATGCCCGATGTTGGTCTTCACGCTGCCGACCGCGCAGAACTCCGCGCGCGCCGTCCACGCCCGGAACGCCTGCGTCAGCGCGTGCACCTCTTGCGGGTCGCCAACGGTGGTGCCAGTGGCGTGGCACTCGACGTAGCGCACGGTGTCCGGCGAGCAGTCGGCGAGCGTGAAGGCCTCGACCATGGCGCGGGCCTGCCCGGTGACGCTCGGCGACGGGAAGCTCAGCTTGCGCCCCCCGTCGTTGTTGACGGCTGTGCCCTTGATGACCGCGTAGACGTGGTCGCCCGCGACCACGGCGTCGTCGAGCTTCCGGAGCAGCACGGCGGCCACGCCGCTGCCAAAGATCGTCCCTTGCCCGGCCGCGTCGAAGGCGCGGCAGCGCCCGTCCAGCGAATAGACGTTGCCCTTCTCGGCCACGTAGCCGGCGACCTGCGGGATGCGCACGGTGGCGGCACCGGCCAGCGCCATGTCGCATTCCCCCGCCAGCAGGCTCTGACACGCCAGGTGCACCGCCACCAGCGACGTCGAGCACGCCGTCTGCACGGTGAGGCTCGGCCCGGTGAGGTTCAACTTGTAGGAGACGCGCGTGGCCAGGAAATCCTTGTCGTTGCCCAGATGCGGCAGGCTGGCGGTGGGCGCCTCGAAGGCGGGATGGCCCGCGTGCGCGAAGAGATAGCTCGTGACCACGCCGCCGCCCCCCGCGAACACGCCGGCCACGCCGTCGTACGACTCGGGGTGATAGCCGGCGTCCTCGAACGCCTCCCACGCCACCTCGAGGAAGAGCCGCTGCTGAGGATCGAGCAGCGTCGCCTCACGCGGGGAGAAGCCGAAGAACCCCGCGTCGAACCGGTCGGCCCCGGCCAGGATCGCCCCCGCCCTGACGTAGCCGGGCCGGGCCAGGAGCGCGGGGGCGACACCAGCGGCCAGCAGCTCCTGGTCCGTGAAGAAGGAGACGGAATCGACCCCGGCGCAGAGGTTGCGCCAGAACGCGCCGGGAGTGTCCGCGCCGGGCAGCCGGCACGCCATCCCGACGATCGCTACGCCGGTGGTCACACGAGCTGTCCGGTCATCGGCCCGCGGCCCGACGCGCCTCGGCGCGCCGCCGGCTCGCCGCCAGGTCGTCGCGCCCGCCGCCGACATCGCCATCGACGGCCGCGCGGAACGCGCGCCGCAGGTCACCGACGGTCGCGATGTCGGCGCCCGCCAGCATGCGCTCGGCGCGCCGGGCGTCCAGGCCCGCCGTCAGCCGCGTGAGCACGGTGGTGACGTCGAGCGAAGTGAGCCCCAGGTCCGCGTCGAGCCGCAGGTCGTCGGTCAGCCGCGGCGCCGCCTTGCCCGATTCCTGTAGCATCTGTTGCAGCGCGTCGTTGACCGTCACGTCAGCACTCTGCATGGCGTCCTCTCCGTCAGGATCGCTGCGCGGACAGCTGCTCCCGTAGGTCCTCGATTGTGTCGGCCATCGCCTTCACCATCTCCGCGTGCTGCTCCATGAGCCGCTCCCGGCGCTCGGGCGTGGTCTTGAGGACCTCCAGGTACGCAGCCATCAGGTTGCGGGCCATCTTACGCATCTGGTCCTCGACCGGCGCATCGAAGGCGCCCTCGTCGAGCGCCCGCCGGTACACATCGAGGAGGGCGGCCTGCCACTCGAGGGCCTGCAGCAGCAGCAGCGCGGTGACGCGGCCGAGCGGGTGGGTGCGGTCGAACAACACGGACGGATCGAACAGGCCGTCGGCCGAGGAGTGGCCGGCGCGCGCGCTGCCGCGTCGCTGCCGAGCCCGCCCGGTGGTCGAGGCCCCTCGCGGAGGTTTCGCCATCGTCTCGCTCCTTTTATTCCGAGGCAATGGGAGGCTCGCACCGCGTACGGTCAAGCCGCGGTGCGGGCCGGGATCGGCGCTCGGGTGAACACCAACGTGCGCGCCGGGCCTTCCACCAGTGGCCGCCACCTGGCGGCGTCCACACCATTACGGGCGCAGGCGCGGAACCGCATCTTAATGAGCAGGTGGTGGTAGCTGTAGGAGCATCGACGGGACGGCTCAGTTAACGGCCGTCCTCAGCGCGCCCGCCTCTCCCGGCCGATTCTCGCGTTCTGTCCCAGCTACGCCCGGATAACCGGCCTGTCAAGAGATTTCTGCTTGGCAATCGAGCGACGGGAGAGGGCACCGCCGCTGCATGCTGCGAGCATTCTCTCTACAAGGCGGTGCAAATTACTGGTGCCCCCGGCGAGGACTGAAGCTTTCTACAAGGTGCCACTACGCACTCGGGTAGCGGTTGGCCCGGGATCGGGTTCGAGCAACCGGTCAGGGCCTGCTGCGGACGACGCACCGCGGCGGCCGTCGGCCCCCTGAGCCGCGAAGAATGCCGGAGCCGGGCGCGTGATGAAAGCGCCGCTGGCGCGGCGGCCTAGCTACCCACGGGCGCTTGAGGGCTCGAGCAGCGGCCGCTAATCCCTCTCCTAAGGGCTCTTCGAGAGCGACGCGGGCTCACGCAAGAGCAGCTGTCGGAGAAGTCTGGCGTGGGGCGGAGTCATCTGGCGCGACTGGAAACCGGCAAGCAGGAGCCGACGCTCAGCACACTCGAGAAGTTGGCGAAGGCGCTTGGTGTGAAGGTGGGGAGATTGCTCGAATGAGCCTGAAAGCAATTGCGCGGAACGCAGTACGGGAAGCCCTCAGGAGAT
>Ga0075424_100001163_pt1 | contig 22594 bp, 20 predicted proteins | sample SoiMethybrSBSTD3_FD_75301 | JGI IMG/M metagenome (GOLD analysis project Ga0075424, IMG submission 75301) | Bulk soil microbial communities from a Populus tree surrounding site in Tennessee, USA - Soil MetaG P. TD hybrid SBSTD3 | ecosystem: Environmental > Terrestrial > Soil > Tree plantation... | reverse complement strand
GCGCTTCACAAGCTTCCCTTCGCGCGAATGCCGGTAAACGAATCGATCTCCACCACGCCGCCTCCGGCGGCGCCTTTCGGCGCGTGCCCATCGGCGACGGCGCGCACGCCTTCGAGGATCAATTTCCGCAGCATGATGACGCCCTTGTCGGAGGTCGCGAGCTGCTCCTTGCGCGCGCCGACGAGCGGCTGGGTGCCCTGGCACGCGATGTCTTCGCGCCGAACGCTGCCGCGAAACGGCGCGAAGCGCCGGTCATCGTAAGGCTTTCTCTCTTCCTGCGCCGTCAGCTCGCGCGACGGCGCGAGCTTTTTAAAAAATTCGCGGTCGGGGCCGGTATAGTAATTGACCGTGAACAGCGTGAAGCGCTCGTCGTCGTTCGGCGTGAGAAACATGAAATGGCGGTTGTGCGAGCCTGCCTTCAGCGCCTCGCGCGGCTGCTTGAAATGCGTGAACTCGGTGTCGCCGATCTGCAGGATGCTCGGAAGCGCGAAGCTCTTCTCGTCGACGTATTCGGTGTCGGGCGTCGGCCCCGGCTTGCGCGAAACGACTTTCATGCCGTAGCTCGTTTCGACCGCGTCGAAGTACGGAATGTTTTTGAAATCGAAAAACCAGCTGCGCCACGTGCCGTCGCTGGGATCGCTGCGGTGAAGGATCGAGAAGTGCACCGGGTCGGCGCCATTCTCGATGAAATTGAACCAGTTGTAATCGTAATGGCGCGTCGCTTCGGGCGAGCGCTGCCCCGCAGCGTCGACGAGCGCGAAATACTTCGGCAGCGGCGGCGGATCGTCGCGACCCGGTCCGAGATAGGCGAAAAAGAGGCCGCCCTGCTCGCGCACCGGATAGGCGGCGTGTCTGACTTTGCGCGCGAAGCGATCGTCCGGCTCCGCCGGCTGCTCGAGGCATTGTCCGGACACATCGAACAGCCAGCCATGGTACGGGCAGCGGATGCCGCCCGGCTCGATGTCGCCGTATTCGAGCGACGTGCCGCGATGCGGACAGTGGAGGCCGATCAAGCCGATTTCGCCGCGACCGTCGCGGAACAAAACGAGCTCTTCGCCGAGAATTTTGAGCGCGAGCGGAATGTCTTTCAGATCCGCCGCGCTCGCGACGGCGAGCCAGTAGCGGCGAAACCATTCGCCGGCGGCCGTGCCCGCGCCGACGCGGGCGAGATCGGCCAGCGTGATTTTTTCTTTCTGCCTGCCCATCGCTTGCAATGAGAATAGGCAGGCGCGCACGTCATGTCAATTTCAAACTATTTAGCGACGGATTGAGTTTTACTTGACGACACGGCGGCGCCTAGCGCAGATATTTTTCCCACACATGCTGCGCTTGGAAGCCGAGGACCTCGCGTGCGCGCGTCGAATCAACGCCGCTCCAGTTTCCGCGCAGCTCCGGGCGCGCTTTTTTTACGCCGGGAAAATAGCGGCGCGCGAGCTCGTCGGTCGGATCGGCGACCGTGCTCGTCGGCGCTGCGGCGATGAGCACCGCATGGCCGCGCGCAGGCGCCTCGAGCGCGAGGCGGCATGCCGCGGCCGCGTCGCGCGCGTCGATATAGCTCCAGACGCGCCCGAGCTTGACGCCGGGGTCTTGAAAGCGCTCGGTGAAGCCGCGGAAGTCGGGCTCGAAGTTGACGCCTGGAAAACGCAGGCTGAAAACCGCCAGGTCGTGAACGCGCGCGAACGCGTCGGCCGTCGACTCGGCGACGACCTTGGAAAGCCCGTAGGGGTCCTGCGGCCGGCACGGATGATTCTCGTCGAGCGGCAGGTAATCCGGCGCGAACGGTTTTCGCGCGTAGAGAAAACCGAACGCCGCGGTGCTGGAGGCCAGTACGACGCGGCGCACGCCGTTTGCCGCGGCGGCCTGCAGCACGTTGTAGCTGGCGGTTACATTATTAGAGAAAGTCTCCGGGTCGGAGACGATGCCGGGCGCCTGGTAGGCGCCGAGATGCACGGCGCCGTCGGCGCCGCGAAACGCCGCGGCGACTTCGTCCTCGCGCGTGAGATCGACGATCGCGGACGCGCAGACGTCTTGCTTCGGCGCGGCGCGGTCGACGCTCAAGACATCGAAGCCGCACGCGAGCAGCTCGCGGATCACTTCGCGGCCGAGCATGCCGCTGCCGCCGGTGACGACGATCCTGCCCATGGCTACTCCAGCTTCAGCGTGTTCGCCGCGAAAAGCTCTTCGACGGGAAGCGTTCTCTCCAATATTTTCTGTCTTGCGAAAATTTCTTTGGAGACCGGACCATAGCAAATGAACGACAGCCGAAGCAAAGCGAGGCCGCGTTTAAGCGACGAGCCGGTTCATCTCGGACTGGTGTTTTTTGAGAAATTGAAGAAATGTCCTGGCCGCGTGCGACAGCGGCCGGCCGGCCCTTTGGACGATCCGGTGACGAATCGAAAGCTTGAAGTCCGGCACCTTGAGGATCGCGATCTGTCCCAGTTTAACTTCGTTGTCGATCCAGCGCCGGCCGATGGCGCTGATGCCGAGTCCCTCGGCGACGGCGATCTTGATCGATTCGTGACTCGAGACTTCCATGGCGACCTTGATGTCGAGCCGGCGATCGTTGAAGAAGCGGCGCACGAGTTCGGTGCCCGACGACTCGGGCTCGCGCAGCACGAAAGGCTCGTCCGCGAGCTCTTCGATGCTCACCCTGCGCTTCGCCGTCAGCGGATGGCGCGGCGGCGCTGCGACGATCATCTCCGAGGAGCCGTACGGCTCGGTGACGAGGCCGCGGACGCGCGGGTCGCGGCTGAACATGCCGATCTCGATCGCGTCTTCCTGGAGCAGCTGTTCGATGCTGCCCGCGACGCCGAATTTCATGTAAATGTCGAGCTTGGGATATTTTGTTTTGAACATGCTGAGCGCCTTCGGTAACAGATAAGTTCCCGGCAGGCCGGCGCCGCCGACGGCGAGACGGCCGCGGCCCACCTCGAGCACCTCGCGGACGTCGTGCCGCGCGGTGTCGAGGCTCGCCAGGATGCGCTGCGCATGCTCCTTGAGCGTCTCGCCGGCGTCGGTCAGCTCCACGCGCCGTCCGCGCCGCAAGAACAGCCGCGTGCCGCACCATTCTTCCAGTGCGCGAACGTGCAGAGAAATCGAAGGCTGGCTCAAGTGCAGCGCTTCCGCGGCCCGGGAAAAGTTTTTCAGCCGCGCGCATTCGAGAAAGACCTGCAGGCGGTAGGTATCCATAGCGGAAGTATAGGACATTCGAAGATTATATTAAAGTTCTTAATAGTGGAATTTGAAAACTATATTGGACACCGCAGCCTGCCCGCGGTAGAAAGTGTTTTTTCACTTCGGGTCGAACTGGTTCGTAAGGAGGCAGAACAACGATGTTAGTGATCGATCTCGATTCGCATTCGCGGCCGCGGCGGGAGGACTATGTGATCCCGGCGGAGTACGAGCATTTGCGGCCGCGCGCCTTCACCGATTCGCGCGGCAACGTGCGCCGCATTTTCGACAACAAGATCGTGAGCGTGCTCACGGCTGGCGAACGCGAGGTGGCCGACCGCGATGGCAAATCCGCCTGGCGCGCGGCGGAGTACGACGCCGATGTGCGGTACGAGCAGGTGAAAGAAGCCGGCATCGACTACCAGTTCGTCTCGGCCGGGACCGTCGGCATGTTCAGCTACATCGACGCCGACCCCGGCGCGGCCTTCATCCGCGCGTCGAACAACTTCATTTACGACAATTTCATGAAACGATATCCCAAGACGTTCACCGGAGCGCCGCAGCTGCCGCTGCAGGATACGCGCGCGGCGATGAAGGAGCTCGAGCGCTGCGTAAAAGAGCTCGGAATGCTCACGTTCTTGATGCCGACCAACTGGAACGGCATCGATCTTGCCGATCCACACTGGTGGAATCTCTATGACTACGCGCGCGAGCTCGGCGTGCGCGGCGTCATCGTGCATATCGGGAGCTTCGCCGGTCCGTTCGTCGGCAAGGAGCGCCTGGCGATTCTGGGCTCCGACGGAACCGCGGGGCGCCGCATCCTCTCGCAGCCGTTCGAGTACTGCACCAACATCGTCAACCTCATCTTCGGCGGGCTGCTCGACTCGTTCCCCGAGCTCAACTTCGCCTTCATGGAGGCGGGGGCGGAGTTCGCCGTCAACTTGAAGCACCGCATGGCGGAGAACGTCGACCAGATCGGATATCTGCAGGACATGCTCACCGGCTCCATCGATAAATATTTCGACCGCTTTTACTTCGTGGTCGACGATTTATTGCTGGAAAACAACGGTAAGCGACTCGCGCAGGTGATTGAAGAGCTCGGCGAAGACCGGCTCTTCTTCGGTTCGGACTATCCGCACGACGACGGCCACCTCGACACCGCGGCGCACGTGGAAGGCCTCAACAGCATATCGGCCGAGACCAAGCAGAAGATTCTCGCCGGCAACGTGCTCAAGTACATAGGCGGCAAGGTCGCGCTCTAATATTTTCCAGAGGTACTATGGAAGCACAAGTATTCGACGATCTCCGCCAGTACATTGCGGCGGCAAAACAAATGAGCGCCTGGAAGGAGATTAAAGGCGCCGATTGGAACCTCGAGATCGGCGCGCTGATCGAGGCGACCGCCGAATTGATTCCCCAGCCGCCAATGCTGATGTTCGACGAAATCAAGGGTTACCCGGCCGGCTACCGCATCGTGAGCCTGCCCTACGCCGATTTCCGGCGCGTCGCGCTCGCGCTCGGCCTGCCCTACGACAGGAGCAAGCTCGAACTCGTGCGCCTCGCGTCGAAAAAGATCCGCTCGGCCAAGCCGCTCCCGCCGATGGAAGTCGGCCGCGCGCCAGTCATGGAAAACATCATGACGGGAAAGGAAGTCAATATCCTGAAGTTCCCCGTCCTCAGGAGCCATGAGACCGACGGCGGCCGCTATATCGGCACCGGCGACGTGATCATCAACGCCGACCCCGACAGCGGCTACATTAATATGGGCACCTACCGCATGCAGGTGCACGCGCCCGATCTTCTCGGCTTATGGATCAGCCCGGGACAGCAGGGGCGGCAGATCTGCATGAAATATTGGGAGAAGGGCCAGAGCTGTCCGATCGTTGCGACGTTCGGGCAGGACCCGCTCACGTTCATGGCGTCGATGACGAAGTTTCCCTGGCAGACTTCCGAGCTCGATGTGCTCGGCGGCCTCCGGGGCAAGCCGCTCGAAGTTTTTCGCGGCCCGGTCACGGGTCTGCCGATTCCCGCGCACGCCGAGATCGCGATCGAAGGCTTCGTGCCGCCGCCGCGGGAAGAAGCGCGGGACGAAGGGCCGTTCGGCGAGTGGACCGGCTACTATTCCGGCGGCACCGTCGGCACCGGAGAGCCGCAGCCGGTCGTCAAAGTAAAGGCGATTTATCATCGCAACGATCCGATCCTCGACGACGAGGCGCCGCTCTGGCCGGGTGCGGTGCGCTTCGATTTGAATCTCCGCGCCGGTCTTTTATGGGATCAGCTCGAGAGCGCGGGCATCCAGGACGTCGTCGGCGTCTACGCGCACTCGAATTACCTGTATGTCGTCGCGATCCGCCAGCGCTACGCCGGCCACGCGCGCCAGGCGGCGCACGCGGTGATCGCCTGCTCGGCAGCCGCCCGCCACGGGCGCTATGTCGTCGTCGTCGACGAGGACATCGATCCGACCAATCTCAAGGAAGTGCTTTGGGCGATGATGACCCGCGTCGATCCCGCGACCGACATCGAGACGATCGACGGCTGCTGGTCGACGCCGCTCGACCCGCGCATGCCGCCGGAAAAAAGGGCCGCGCGCGACCACAGCAACAGCCGCGCGATTTTCTACGCCGCGCGCCCGTTCGCCTGGCGCGAGAAGTTTCCGAAGGTCTCGCGCACCGGCCGCGAGCTGTTCGATCAGGTGGTGAAAAAATACAGCGGCATCCTGCCGTTCCCGCCGCGTTGATCATCGAACGGCGTTCATGGTAAAGGATGCATTCATCGACGAATTAAAATGACTTTAAAAAGCGCCCCCCTTTTTTTTACGGCGCTGGCTCTCGCCCTCCTCTGCGCGCGCTCCGCGTCCGCGGAGCGCATCCGGATCGCCTACAGCGCGATCAGCGGCGTCCAGCCGCTCTGGATCGCGAAAGAAAGCGGATTCTTCAAGCGCCAGGGTCTCGACGTCGATTGTCTCTACATCGGCGGCGGCTCGGTGGTTGTGCAGGCGATGCTCGGCGGCGAGGTCGAGCAGGAGAGATTTTTTCGCGCGGACGCCAAGCGCGTCCCGTAAACTTTTTATGGCATACTATCGTAATCTTCGGGAATACATCGGCGCGCTCGACCGCGCCGGACTGCTTTACCGCGTCACGCGGCCGATCAACAAAGACACCGAGATGCATCCGCTCGTCCGCTGGCAGTTCCGCGGCCTGGACGAAGAAGAACGGCGCGCGTTTCTCTTCGAGAATATTCACGACGCGAAGGGAAAAAAATACGACATCCCGGTCTTGATCGGCGGCCTCGCGGGTTCGCAGAAAATCTACGCGCTCGGGCTCAACTGCAAAGAGGAAGAGGTCGAAGCGATCTGGTCGCGCGCGCTCGACAAGCCGCTTCCGCCGGTGCTCGCCAACCGCGGCGCCGTGCAGGAAGTCGTCTATCAGGGCGAAGAGCTGAAGCGCGTCGGCGGTCTCTACAAGCTGCCGGTGCCGATCTCGACCCCGGGCTTCGACAACGCGCCGTACTTCACCGCCGGCTGCTGGATCAGCAAAGATCCCGAGACCGGCGTGCGCAACATGGGCGTTTACCGCGCGCAGGTGAAAGGCGCGGCCAAGACCGGCATCATGTGGGGCAGCCTCAAGCACAGCGCCATCCACTGGGAGAAATGCAACAAAAAAGGCGTGCCGCTCGAAGCCGCGATCGTCGTCGGCGGCCCGCCGTCGATCACTTACGCCGCCGTGCAGCCGGTACCTTTCGGCGTGGACGAGGTAGCGCTCGCCGGCGCGCTCGGCGGCGAGCCGCTGGAAGTCGTCAAGTGTAAGACCGTCGACATCGATGTGCCGGCCGAGGCCGACATCGTGATCGAGGGGCGATTCCGAACCGATTACCTCGAGCCCGACGGCCCGTTCGGCGAGGCGCATGGCTACGTCGATCCCGGCGATCTGAACGCGCTCTTCGAGGTGACGGCGATCACGCACCGGAACAATCCTGTGTACGTGTCGATGCTGAGCCAGCTGACGCCGAGCGAATCGAGCAAGATCAAGCAGTCCGCCTACGAGACGCTCGCGCTAAAGCATCTGCAGAAAACCGTCGGCCCGGCGGTGCTCCGCGTCGCCCTGTACGAAGATCTGCTCAACCGGCAGGTCGCGGTCGTGCAGATGGACAAGGCGAAGCCGGAGCAGAAATGGGCGGCCCTGGAGGCGCTGCTGCCGTCGCGCATCATCCACAAGATCATCGTCGCGGTCGATTCCGACATCGATCCGCACGACCCGATGTCGCTCTTCTGGGCGATCGCCAACCGCTCGCAGCCGCATCGCGACATGCGCATCGTGCCGAACCGGCCGCTGCCGTGGAATCCGATCCGCTACGTCGCCGACGGCGACCATTACGATGTCACGGATTCCACGCTGCTCGTCGACGCGACGCTGAAGGCGGACTTTCCGCCGGTCGCGCTGCCGGCGCGCGAATATATGGAAGCCGCGCGGAAAATCTGGGACGAGCTCGGCCTGCCCAAGCTCACGCCGCGCCCGCCGTGGCACGGCTACTCGCTCGGGCTCTGGTCCGATGAGCTCGTGGAACAGGCGAAGAACGCCGTCGCCGGCGAGCACGAGCGCAACGCCGAATACAGCCGCGCGCGCGGCATGAATGTGCCGAAGGGCGCGGACTTCGTCGAGCACAAGAAAAAATATCTCGCCGCAGAGCTGGACGAGTTCCTCAAACGGCCGGGCAAATCCGGCAAGCGTTAAATCCGTATCCGACATGACTCGGTTACAGTATTTCGTTCTCGCATTGTTTCTCTTCGCGTCCGGCGCCGCCGCGCATGCGCAGAGCCTCAAGCTCAGCTATTCGTCGGATAGTCCGGGCGCGCTGCCGGTCTGGATCGGAAAAGAGAGCGGCCTCTACGCCAAGAACGGTCTCGACCTGCAGCTTATCCGCGTCACCGGCAACGTCGCGGTGATGGCGGTCGTGGCGAACGAGGTGAACATCGCCTTCATGGGCGGAACCGCGGCGATTACGAGCAACCTCGCCGGATCGGACGCCGTGATAGTGGCGGCGGGCGAGATCGCGACCGATTATTCCCTGATCACGGCCACCAAAATCAAATCGCCCGAGCAGCTCAAAGGCAGCGTCGTCGGCATCGCGAGCGTCGTCGGCTCGGCGACGACGGCGACGGTCTACGGTCTGCAGAAGCTGGGCATCAGCCGCAACGACGTGACGCTGCTGGTCGTCGGCGGCACGCCCGAGCGCCTCGCCGCGCTGCGCACCGGGCGCATTCAGGCGACGCTCTTGAGCCCGCCCACGAGCTTTGCCGCCGAGCGCGACGGCTTCAATATTCTCACCGACGTGAACATGCCGCTGCCGTACAACAGCGTCGTGTCGACGCGGAAATTCGCGAAGCAGAATCCCGACATCATGCGCCGCTTTATCAAAGCGCATCTCGAAGCCGTGCACATGCTCAAGACCGACCGCGACGCGGGGATCAGGACGCTGGCCAAATATCTGCGGCAGACAAGGGACCGCCAGCTCCTGGAGAAGAGCTACGACATCTCGACGGCGGAAAACATCCTGCCGCGCAAGCAGTATCCGACGAACGCCGGCATCAAGACCGTGCTCGACTCGCTGGTAAAGGTCTATCCGCGCGCGGCGACGGCCAAGCCGGAGGAGTTCACGGAGCTGCAGTACCTCAAGGAATTCGACGAGAGCGGTTTCATCGACGCGCTATATAAAAACAAGAATTAAGGGTTGAGACGTGCCGGGGACCGTAGGCCAGAGCGTGCCGCGCATCGACGGCCGGGAGAAAGTCACGGGCCGCGCCGTGTACGCGAGCGATTTAAAGTTCCCGAACATGGCGCACGGGAAGATCCTCCGCAGCTCCTACCCGCACGCGAAGATCGTCCGCATCGACGTGCGGCGCGCCGAGGCGATACCCGGCGTCGTCGCGGTGCTCACGCGCGAGAACCTCATGTCGGGCGCGCCGTACTACGGCACCTACATCAAGGACCAGCCGATCGTCGCGCTGGACAAGGTGCGCTACGTCGGCGACGTCGTCGCCGCGGTCGCGGCCACCGACGAGCGAATCGCCGACAAGGCGCTCGCCGAGATCGAGGTCGAGTACGAAGAACTGCCGGCGCTGCTCGACGTCGATACGGCGCTCGCCGCCCGCGCGCCGGTGATCCACGACGAGAACCCCGCGCGCAAGGACCCGAAGTACGGCTACGGCGCGAGCGTCGTGCGCCACGACGCGACGAACATCTTCTATCATTTTCATTACGAGCGCGGCGACGTCGAGCGCGGCCTGAACGAATCCGACCGCGTCTTCACCGAGACCTATCATCTCGCCGGCGCGCAGCACTATCCCATGGAGTCGCACGCCTGCGTCGCCGACGACCGCGGCGAGGAGATCACGGTTTGGAGCGGGACGCAGACGCCGTTCCCGCTACGCCAGGAGATCGCGCGCATGTTCGGCCTGCCGCAGAGCCGCGTGCGCGTGATCGTGCCCTACGTCGGCGGCGGCTACGGCGCGAAGAGCGGCGTCAAGTACGAGGCGCTCGCGGTCGCGCTGTCGCGCCTCGCGCAGCGGCCGGTGCGCCTTCGCGTGAGCGCGGAAGAGACGTTCAAGACGCTCTCCGATCCGAGCGCGAAGGTGACGATCACGACCGGCGTCAAGAACGACGGCACGTTCGTCGCGCGCCGCTGCGAGATCTACTTCGACGGCGGCGCCTACGCCAATTCCGGTCCGACAGTCACCGAGCGCGCCGGCTACCGCGCGCACGGCCCGTACAGGATTCCGCACGTGAAGACCGACGCCTATTGCGTCTACACGAATAAAGTTCCCGGCGGCGCCTTCCGCGGCTTCGGCGGGCCGCAGGTATCGTTCGCCTATGAATCGCAGGCCGACACGATCGCGCGCGCGCTCAAGATCGATGCTGTCGAGCTCCGGCTAAAGAATTTGCTGGAGAAGGGCGAGCTGTACACGGCGGGAAACATTCCGATCGACTGCGATTTAAAAAGCGAGCTCAAGAGCATCGCGGGCGCGATCGGCTGGGGCGAAAATCCCGCGCCGCCGACGACCGCGGGCGTGCGGCGCGGCAAAGGCATCGCCTGCGCCGTCAAGGACGGCGGGGGCGTCAACAAAGAAGCGAACGCGATGGTGCAGATCCTGATCGACGGCAGCGCGCTGCTGTTTCTGGGCTCGGTCGAGATCGGCCAGGGTGTGCGCACCGCGCTCATGCAGGTCGTGGCCGAGGAGCTGTCGCTGCCTCCGGCAAAAATCCAGGTCGCGCCGCTCGATTCCGCGTACACACCGTTCGACCGCGGCACGCACGCGAGCAGCGCGATCACCGTCATGGGGCAGGCGGTCCAGGCCGCGGCGCGCGACGCGCGCGAGAAGCTGCTCGCGCTCGCGGCCGAAGTTCTCGAGGCGCCCGCCGGAGAGATCAAGCTCGACAACGGCCGCGTCTCTTTCGGCGGCAAACAGGCTTCGTTCGGGGAGATTCTGCGGCGCCATTTCGGCGATCTCGAAGGCGAGATCACCGGGCGCGGGCGCTTCAAGGTCGAGCGCCGCGACGATGCCCCGCTCGGCTATCCCGCGACGTTCTGGGAGAACGGCCTCGCCGCCGCCGAAGTCGAGGTCGACGAAGCCGGCGCGGTGAAGCTCCTGAACTATGTATCGCTCACCGACGCGGGCAAGATGATCAATCCCGGCCACTGCCTCGGCCAGGAGGAGGGATCGGTACTCTTCGGGATCGGCCACGCGCTGCATGAGGAGCTCGTCTATAGCGACGGCCAGCTCGTCAATCCGACCGTGATGGATTATCATCTGCCGCGCTTCCGCGACCTGCCGCGGAAGTTCCGCTCGATCATCGTCGAAGAGGGGGGCGGTACGGGACCGTTCGGCGCGAAAGGCATCGGCGAGGGCGGCACGCTTGCCGCCGCGGCTGCGATCTGCAACGCGGTCTACGACGCGACCGGGGTGCGCGTGTATCACGTGCCGCTTACCGGCCAGCGCGTCTGGAGCGCGGTGGCGGAAAAATCCGCCGGCAAACGAGGGGAATGACCATGGCTGGAATGACGCTCGATCTCGCCGAAGAATGCGTGCGCCGGATCAAAGAAAAGGCGCGCGAGATGAAGCTCGAGATGTTCATCGCGGTCGTCGACGAGATGGGAAAGCTCGTCGTCTACGCGCGCATGGGCGAGGCGAGCGGCGGCTTCGGCGAGAAAATCGCGATCGCCAAGGCGAAGACCGCCGTCGCGTACAAGCGCGACACCAAGCAGACGATGGAGCGCTACGCAAATTATCCCGGCAACTACTTTATCGCCGGCATGTCGGGCCTCTATCCCGACGAGTTCTGGGCCGGCCCCGGCGGAGCGCCGATTCTGATCGACGGCAAGCTCGTCGGCGGCGCCGGCGTTTCCGGCTCCACGCCGGAGAACGACCACAAATGCGTCACCGAGGCGATCGCCGAGGTCGCCTAGGCGTCGGGCTGGAAGCCCGGAAAGTGAGGAGTCTCGTTTATGGAAGCTGAGCTGGCGCAAAAAATCGTCGGCGGCCTCAAGGCCGCGGGGATCGATTTCGTCACGTTCGTCCCCGAGACCCGCCTAAGCGAAATGCTTCCCCACATCCAGAAAGACGATCGCTTTACGCTCGTCCCGGTGGCGAGCGAGGCGGAGGCGGTCGGCATCGCCGGAGGCGCGGCGCTGGGCGGCAAGCAGTGCGCGGTATATATGGAGGGGACCGGCGTCTGGGTGTCGGCGTACAATATCGTCACGGTCGGCGTGCGCTACGGCGTGCCCATGCTGCTGCTCGTCGGCTACGTCGGCAGCATGGCCGACAAGCGCAACACGTATCTCTACGTCGAGTACGGCGTCAGAATGATCGCGCAGCTGGAATCGCTGGGCATCGAGTATCAGATTCTCCGCGACGGCGACGGGCTGGAGACCAAGATCGCCGACGCCGTGCGCATGATGAACGCGCTCAAGAAGCCGGTGGCTCTGCTCTTCACCGGGGAGTTTACCATATGATTCGCTACGACTGTTTCGAATGGCTGGCGCCGCAGATGAAAGACGAGCTGGTGGTCACGTCGCTGAGCGGCCAGAGAGTCGAGTGGGGCCATCTTTCGCACCGCGACGCCGACCTGATGCTCGGCTCGATGGGCAACGCGCTCGCCGTCGGCATGGGGCTCGCGCTCGCCCTGCCGCACCGCAAGGTATTCGTCTTCGAGTCGGACGGCAGCCTGCTGCTCTCGCTCTTCAACCTGCCGACGCTCGCGAATCTCAATCCGCCGAACCTCGCGGTCTTCGTCTTCGACAACCAGAAGTACAGCGGCACGCGCATCAGCTATCCGACCGCGACGGCCGGCAAGACCGATCTTGCCGCCGTGGCCAAGGGCGCCGGCGTCGAGCACTCGCTGACGATTCGAGAATTCGAGGAATTCAAGCGCGAGGCGGCCGGCGCGTTGCAAGAGAGCGGGCTCCGCTTCGTCGTCTGCAAGATCGAGGAAAGCCTGGCGCACCGGAAGATCGAGCGCTCCAATATCGATTTATTGGAGACGAAATATAAATTCGTTCGCTACCTCGAACGGACCGAGGGCAGGCCGATTTTCGCCGGCCGGGGCTGATTTTTTTGTATTAAGGATTTTAATGGATAGATAGGGATTCTATATTGGACAACTATGCCTTATCCCACTACGGTGATGCATGCGCTTAACGCCCATGGAAGCTGCGATCAAACATGGAAGGAAAACGAGGAAAATGCCGGTAGAACAAAAAGAGCAGCAGGAAGCGTCGCCGATCGTGTGGACGCATTGCCCGAAATGCGGCGACACTTGGACCGTCAAGACCGTGTTGGTGCCGGGGAAGTGCCGCATCTGCGGCGGCAAACCGAAGCTTCAGGAAGTCGTATTTTAATCCATCTCGCCTTTCCGGGCGAGACCCTTCATATTTCCCGATCTTTCGTCGGCAGCGCGGCCTACGGCGTCGCGTTCGGGCGTGAAGCGCGCTGCAACCCGCTCGGCATCGGCGCCGCGGGTCACTAGCAACGCTGCCTCGCATCGATCGATGTTGCACGAAAAATCATAAAGGCCTAGAAAAGTGCTCATGAAAATCATCGGCACCGCAGCTCCGCGCGTCGACGGCATCGACAAGGTAACCGGCCGGGCGAAATACACCGGCGACATGATCGTCCCGGGGATGGTCGAGGGGAAGTTTCTCCGGAGCCCCTACGCGCACGCGCGGATCAAAAGCATCGACGTCTCCGCCGCGGAGAAAATCCCCGGCGTGGTTGCCGTGCTGATCGGCAAGGACATCACCGATATCGATCCCTACATCGGCCGGGGCAAGCGCAAGGACCGGCCGATCATGGCGATCGACCGGGTCATCTATGCGGGCGAGCCCGTCGCCGCCGTCGCCGCCTTCGACATCCGGGCTGCGCAGGCGGCGATCGACGCGATCAAAGTCGACTACGAAGAGCTCCCCGCGGTGACCACCGTGGCGGAAGCGATGGCCGACGGCGCGCCGCAGCTCCATTCGTTCGCGCCGAAGAACATCTGCTTTCAGGATTCGCTCGTCAAGGGCGACGTAAAGGCCGGCTTCGCCGAGGCGGACGACTTCGTGGAAGACACCTTCGAGTTTCCCATGGTCTACCACTACTCGATGGAGCCGCACACGACGATCGCGGAGCAAGACGAGGACGGCGTGACGGTCTGGTCGTCGAACAGCCATCCGTTCGGCGTGCGCCAGGAGATCGCCGATGTTTTCCAGCTGCCGCTCTCGCGCGTGCGCGTGCTGGTTCCGTTCGTCGGCGGCGCGTACGGCAGCAAGTCGGGGTGCAAGATCGAGCCGCTCGTGGTGGCTCTGGCGCGCAAGGCGGGCCGGCCGGTGCGCGTGAAAACCAGCGTCTCCGAAGCGATGATGACATGCCGGCGCCATTCGGCGATCTGCAAGGTCAAGACAGGCTTCAAAAAAGACGGCACGCTGACGGCAAAGCAAGCCGAGATCTATCTCAACACCGGCGCCGTCGCGGAGACCGGTCCGACCGTCACCGGACGCACGCTCACGCGCATCCTGGGTCCGTACCGGATTCCGAACCTTAAAATTACCTCTTATTGCATCTACACGAATACCGTCTCGGCGGCTTCTTTCCGTTCGATCGGCGGCCCGCAGACCGCGTGGGCGACCGAATCGCAGCTCGATATCATCGCGCAGAAGCTCGGCATGGATCCGGTCGCGCTCAGGCGGAAAAACCTACTGCGCAAAGGTGAGGAGTTGAAGCCGAAAGGCAATCCGATCGACGCCGATCTTTTCAAAGGCCTCGACGAGGTCGCCAAGGCGATCGGTTGGGACGGCGCCAGCACACGCGACGGCGCCGGGCGCGGGCTCGCCTTCGGCGTCACCGATCCCGGCGCGCCGCTCGCATCGACCTCGACCGTCCACGTTCTCGCCGACGGCAGCGTCGTGCTGCTCACCGGCACAGTGGAATTGGGCCAAGGGTCGAAGACCGTGATGAGCCAGATCGTCGCCGAGGAGCTTTTCGTGCCGCTCGAGCGCGTCACGGTGCGCCCGATCGACACCGATTTCACGCCGTTCGACCGCTCAACGGGATCGAGCCGCTCGACGACCGTCATGGGCAAGGCGGTGCTGCTCGCCGCGCAGGACGCGCGCCGGCAGCTCGTCGAGCTCGCGGCCGAGCACTTCGAGGCGCCGCCCGAAGCGATCGTGCTGAACGACGGCCGCGCGAAGGCGGCGGGCAAAGAAGTCTCATACGGCGATGTGATCCGCAAACACTTCGCGATGCAGGGCGGCGAGCTGATCGGCACCGGCTATGCGCACAGCGGCATGGCGCCGGAGCCGTCCAATCCGCTCTTCTGGGAGATCGGCATCGGCGCGGTCGAGGCGCGCGTCGACCGAGAGACCGGAGAAATCTCCGTCGATAAGTATATCAGCGCCGCAGACGTCGGGAAGGCGCTCAACCCGCCGCAGTGCGAGGGGCAGGACGAGGGCGCCGTTATGATGGGCATCGGCCATACCTTCTATGAGTCCCTCACCTACGAAGGCGGCCAGATTGTCAACGACAGCATGCTCGAATACCAGGTGCCGAACTTCAAAGACGTGCCGGAGAAGTTCGAGGCGATCCTGATCGAGGACGGCAACGGTCCGGGACCGTACGGCGCCAAGGGCATGGGCGAGGGCGGCATCATTCCGGTCGCGCCGGCGGTGGCGAACGCCGTGGCGTGGAGCACCGGCGCGCGCATCAAAGAGTTGCCGCTGACTCCGGAGCGCGTGTGGCGAGCGATTAAAAAATTATCTTGACCGTTCACATGGGAGGACCGCCCCATGAACCAATCGCGCTGTAATCTTTTACTTCTTCTTGCCGGCGGCTTGTCGCTCCTGTGGCCGCGATTCGCCGGCGCGGACGTCGAAGAAACGCTCGCCCAGCTCAACCGCCGCCCGGCGGAGGAGCGCCAGACGATCCTGCTGGAGAACGCGAAAAAAGAAGGCGGTCTGACGCTTTACACCGCCACCAACAGCCGCGACACGCAGGATGTGATCAACGGCTTCACCAAGCGCTATCCCGGCGTGAAGGTGAGCTTCTTGAGCCTCGGCGGCCCCGGCGTCCTCAATAAGATCAATACCGAATACCGCGCCGGCGTCTACAACGTCGACGTGTCGGTTCTCACCGGCAACAACGCGCTCGAGCTCATCGACCGCAAAATCCTCGCGCGCTACAAAAGTCCGATGGTGCCGTTTGTGCGCAAGGGCTTCATCGACGACGAAGGCCTCTGGCCGGGCGTGTACGCCATCGGCTATACCCTTATCTACAACAACAAGCGCGTCGCGCCGCAGGACGCGCCGAAGCAGTACGAGGATCTTCTGAAGCCGCGCTGGAAGAAGAGCCTGCTGATGGACGCCGAGGCGCACGATCTCTTGGCCGGCCTGATCGACATTTGGGGAGAAAAAAGGGCGCAGAGTTTTCTCCTGGAGCTGGTGCAAAAGCAGGAAGTCACATTTGCGCGGCAGTCGCATACGTTCATGACGCAGCTCGTCGCCGCCGGCGAGCACGATGTCATCGTCGACGGCTACGCGCACAACGCGGTCAAAATGAAGTCCGAAGGCGCGCCGATCAATTTCGTCTTTCCCAATCCCACGATCGTGCGCACGCCGTCGATCATCGGCATCGCCGCGCACGCGCCGCATCCCTACGCCGCGGCGCTCTTCGAGGACTATCATCTGTCGAAAGAGGCGAGCGAGATCATGGTCAATCAGCAGGGGCGCTGGGCGCCGCGGAAGGACGTCAAATGGACAGTCGAGCCGGATACGAACGTGCATGTCGTCTCGATGTTCACCTGGGGGCGCAAGAACCGCGACCTCGCCGCGTTCTTCAGCAAACTGTCCGGACGTTGACGCCGCTGCGAAGGCTCAAGGAGGTAACAACCGGATGAAAGAGGAAAAAGCCAAGCTGATCGTACAAGGAATGAAGGAGGCCGGCGTCGACTTCGCCGTCGGCGTCCCCGACGCGCAGTTCATCGAAGTCTACAAGATGCTGGAGAGAAGCGAGTCCGGCATCCGCTACGTCGGCGCGGCGAACGAGGCGGAGGCCGCGGGCATCTGCATGGGCGCGTGGGCCGGCGGCAAGAAGCCGGCGCTCGTGATCGCGACCTCCGGCCTGCTCGTCGCGACGTATCACATCGCGCGCATTAATCTGCTGCACGAGATCCCGCTGCTCATATTAATTCCCTATCGCGGCGACCTCGGCGATCCGCGCTGGCTCGGCATGTATCAGAAAACCACCGAGCCGGCGCTGAAGGCGATGGACGTGCCGTATCGCGTGGTGCGGCGGAGCGAAGACGTCGTGCGCACGATCAAGGAGTGCCACGAGAGCGCGCGGGCGTGGCTCAGGTCGGCTGCGGTTTTGTTCACGGAGGAGGCGTTATGGTAAGCCGCTACGCATTGCTGAAAAAATTGGCCGGCCTTGTCGCCGACGACACGCTGGTCGTCGCCTGCATCGGGAACACGACCGGTTTCTGGGGACAGCTCAAGGAGCGCGAAGCGAATCTGTTTCACGTCACGCTCGGCATGTGCACGCCGGTCGCGCACGGCCTCGCGCTCGCGCTGCCGAAGCGGAAGGTCGTCGCGCTCGACGCCGACGGCAACCTGCTGCTGAACCTCGGCGCGCTCGGCACGGTCGGCAACGAGGCGCCGAAAAATCTCACGATCATTGTCTTCGACAACGGCAACTATCTCGGCAGCCACAAGAAGGAGCCCGGGATGCGCACGGCGACCGGCGGCAAGATGAACCTCGCCAAAGTCGCCGAGGCGAGCGGCATCGAGAGCGCCTGCACGATCGATAATGCCGACGCCTTCGAGCAGAAAGTCAAAGCCGCCCTCGGCTCCAACGGCCCGCACGTGATCGTCGCAAAGATCGCGGCGCTTGACGACGAGCGGCCGGAGAAATCGCGCCGCATTCCCGACCCGCGGCAAAACAAATACGAGTTCGCCGCCTATATCGAGCGCACCGAAGGCGTCGCGATCCTGGGCGGGGGCCTGGGAAATTTCGGCTGAGAGAGGGCACGCGCGAAAGGACGGTTATGAAGCACCGAAACGCGAGCGTTTCGCTGGCGGCGCTTTTTCTCTCGCTGGTTTTCACTGCCGGCGCGCAGGCGGCCGAGCGCGCGAAGATGATCTTCGGCTATTCCACGATCGGCGCCATGGCCGCCGGATCATGGATGGCAAAGGAGATCGGCGCCTTCGAGCGCAACGGCGTCGACGCCGAGCTGATTTACATCTCCTCGGGTCCCGTCGTTGTGCAGGCGCTTCTCGGCGGCGATCTTCAGGCCGGCCTCGCGGCGACGAACGCGACGATCGCGGCCGTGCTCCGCGGCGCGCAGCTCGTCTCCGTCATGAGCACGGCCAACCGGCCGTATCACCGCCTGTGGGTGCAGCCGGAGATCAACCGGCTCGAGGATCTGCGCGGGAAGGTGCTCGGCGTCACGCGCTTCGGCGCCGTGACCGACAATCTCACGCGCATCCTGCTTAAAAAACACGGCCTGGAGAACGCCGTCAGCATCCGCCAGCTCGGCGGCACGATGGAGGTGGGCGCGGCGTTTCAGCACAAGCAGATCGCCGGCGCGGTCACGTCCACGCTGCGCGTCGATGCGCAGGCGAAGCCCAAGCTGCTGCTCAAGCTCGAAGACATGGGCATCCAGTACTCGATGGACGTCATCGTCGTTTCGCGCGATTTTCTGCGCCGCAACGCGGCCGCCGTCGAGGCGATGACGCGCGCGTATGTGGAAGGCGTGGCGGCGATGCACCGCGACAAGCCGACGTCGCTGCGCGCGATCGCGCGCTTCGCCCGGCTCACCGATCCGCGATTGATCGAAGAGATTTATCAGGATTCGATCGTTTACCTGGAGAAAGTGCCGCGGCTCGAGCCCGAAGCGACGACGCCGATTCTCGAATCGATGGACAAGAAAGAGGTTCCACTCGAGACGTTCGCCGACAATTCCATCGTCGACCGCTTGGTGCGCGAGAAGTACATCGAGAAATTTTATAAGAAGTAATTTTTCGAGAGCACGATGAAAGCGCGATCCACCGTGATGGGCAAAAGCGGCATGGTCGTCTGCAGCCAGCCGCGCGCGACGCTCGCCGGCGTGGAGATTCTGCGTCGCGGCGGCAACGCCGTGGACGCCGCCATCGCTACGGCGGCCGTCCTCGGCGTGCTGGAGCCGATGTCGATCGGCATCGGCGGCGATGCCTTCGCGCTCGTCGGAATGACCGGTGGTGCGAAGCCAGCGGCGCTCGACGCGAGCGGCCGCTCGCCCTACGCGGCAAAGCGGGAATTTTACCGGGACAAGGGATTCGAGAAAATGCCCGAGAACGGCATCCATTCCGTGACGGTGCCCGGCGCGGTTGCCGGCTGGGACGCGCTGCTCAAGGCGCACGGCACGATGAAATTGTCCGATCTGCTCGCGCCGGCGATCGAATGCGCCGAGGAAGGTTTTCCCGTCGGCGCGCTCACCGCCGAGCACTGGCACAAATCCGAAGGCAAGCTCGCGAAAAATCCCGCGGCGGCTGCGACGTATCTGAAAGACGGCCGCGCGCCGAAAGCCGGCGAGCGCTTCCGCCAGCCCGACCTCGCGCGCACGCTGAAACAAATCGCCGCCGAAGGCGCCGATGTTTTTTATCGCGGCGCGATCGCGGAAAAGATCGTCCGCGCGTCCGAGGCGCTCGGCGGCATTCTGTCGCTGAAAGATTTCGCCGATCAGCGCGCCGACTGGATCGAGCCGGCGACGGCGAACTATCGCGGCTACGACGTCTACGAGCTGCCGCCCGCGACGCAGGGCATCGCCGCGCTCGCGATGCTGAAGCTCGCCGAGCCGTTCGAGTTGCGCGCGCTCGAGCACAACGGCGTCGAGTATCTGCATCTTCTCATCGAGGCGAAAAAGCTCGCCTTCGCCGACCGCGACCGCTACGTCGCCGACCGCGATTACATGCGCGTCCCGTGGCAGGCGCTGATCGCCGAGCGGCGCCTCGCCGCGATGCGGAAAACGATCGAGCGCGAACGCGCGCGCGCCGAAGCGGCGACGATCCCCGTCGCAGGCGACACGGAATATCTCGCGGTCGTCGATCCGCAGGGCAACTGGTGTTCGTTCATCCAGAGCCTCTTTACGAACTTCGGCTCCGGCGTCGTCGCCGAGGGCACCGGAATCGCGCTGCACAACCGCGGCCAGCTCTTCTCGCTCGACGAGAATCATCCGAATTGCGTCGCGCCGCATAAGCGGCCGCTGCATACGCTGGCTCCGGGGCTCGTCTATAAAGACGGCGCGCCGTGGGCGGCCGTCGGTCTCAAGGGCGGCCACGTGCAGCCGCAGGTGCAGGCGCAGATTTTGTTGAATATGATCGAGTTCGGCATGACGCCGCAGGAAGCGGTCGACGCGCCGCGCTGCAATCACGTCTCGGGCCTCGAAGTCGCGTTGGAACCGGATTTTCCGCGTGAGACCGTAGCCGCGCTCGAAGCCAAGGGGCACAAGATCGTCGGCGGCACCGTCGAGAGCTTCGGCGGCGCGCACGCGATCCTCCGCGACGAGACGACCGGCGCGCTTTTCGGCGGCAGCGACCCGCGTAAGGAAGGCTGCGCGCTCGGATTTTAATTCGTCAGGAAGGAAACGGCATGGAATTTCGCTACGGCCTCATCAGCTCCGACTCCCACGGACAACTGGACAAAGACGCGTTCACCAGCCGCATGTCGCGCGCGCAATGGGGCGACCGAATCCCGCGCGTGGTCGAGGTGCGCGAGGAAAAATATTCTTTTCCCGTCGAGCGCTGGATCGTCGACGGCGAGATTCAGGGCGGGAACGTTTGCAACTGCCCGACGGCGATGCCGGACCGCGGCTATTATCCGCAACGATGGGAAGAGGTGCCGCGGGAGGTTTACGAGCCCGCCGCGCGGGCGCGCGCGCTCGACCGCGATCGCGTCGACGCCGAGGTGCTGTTTCCCAACGGCCCCGGCGGGACCTATTACCAGGGCGGCGAGGCTTTCGAGCTCGCCTGCGTGCGTGCCTACAACGACGCGCTGGCGGAATTCCGCCGGGCGAGCGAGCGCTTCATTCCGCTCGCGATCACGCCCTTCCTGAGCCCGATGGAAACGATTGTCGCCGAGACGCGGCGCGCGGTCGCCGCGGGCCACGGCGGCATCAACATGCTCGCCGACCCCAGCCATGCCGTCAAAGGGCAGAAAAACTTGAGCGATCCCTACTGGCGTCCGCTCTGGAGCGCGTGCGAAGAGATGGGCGTCGCCGTCCATCTGCACGCCTCCGCGGGGCTCGCGGGCCAGCTCTCGCTGCCGCAGTGGAAAGAGTTCACGCGCAAGCAGGCGCATGCCGTCTCGACGCTGCGGAATTTTTGCACGGCGACGCAGATGATCCCGTATCTCATCTTCTCTGGCGTGCTGGAAAAATTTCCGCGCCTCAAATGGGTCTTCGCCGAGACCGGGCTCGGCTGGGTGAGCTCGGTGCTCGAGGCGTGCGACTATGAATGGGAGCGGCGGCGCCTTTGGACCGAGGGGATCAAGACGCGGCCGAGCGAGCAGTTCCGCCGGCAGATTTATGTGGACTTCTGGTTCGAGACCGTCGGCATCGCGCTGCGCGAGCTGATCGGCGTCGACAATATCATGTGGGAATCCGACTTTCCGCACATCACCTCGACCTATCCCGATTCCTGGAAGATGGTCGAGCGCTCGCTCGCGGGCGTGTCGCCGGAGGATCGCGAGAAGATTCTGTTTCGCAACGCGGCGCGGCTTTACGGCTTGAATTAGCGTTTGAAGGCCATGATGAAATACGGCTTTATCAGCGCCGACGATCACGCGCAGGAGCATCCGCGCGTCTGGACGTCGCGCATGTCGAAGACGAAATGGGGCGAGCGCATTCCGCAGCTCCGCGAAGAGAGCGGCGGCGCTCAATACTGGAGCGTCGACGGCCGGCGCATCGATCTCCCGGGCGTCGCGCTCGCGGGCGCGGCGCTCGACGACCGCACCCGCTCGGCGCGGCGCTGGGACGAAGTCCCGGCCGCCGCGTACGATCCGAACGAGCGCTTGAGGGCGATGGACCGCGACGGCGTCGATTACTCCGTCCTTTATCCCGTCGTCGCGGGCCTCGCGGGCGAAACGTTCGCACGCGTTGACGATCCCGAGCTCGAAGTCGACTGCGTTCGCGCCTACAACGACTGGCTCGTCGAAGAGTGGGCGGCGGTAAGCCCGCGCTTCGTGCCGCAGTGCATCGTGCCGCTCTGGCCGGCGGAAGCCGCCGCGGCGGAGATCCGCCGCGCCGTCGCCAATGGTCACAAGGGCGTCGTCTATCCGGCGTCGCCGATGGAGCTGCGCGCGGTGTCGCACATCAACGACGCCGCGTACGATCCGATCTGGGCGGCGTGCGAAGAGCTCGGCGTGCCGCTCTGCTTTCATTCCGGCGCGTCGCGCAAGATTCAAATGACGCCGGGCCCGTCGTTTCCGCCCGCGGCCGCGGCCGCGTTCAGGGACATCACGCGCTCGGTAAGCTCGATCGCCGTGCTCGCGAATTTTATCCTGTCGCGCATCCTGCACCGCTTTACCAAGCTGAAAGTGGTCTTCGCCGAAAGCTCGCTCGGCTGGGGCGCGTACGAGATCGAGTATGCCGATTATCAATCGGCGGCCGATGGTTTGCCCGGCGAGGGCTATCCGCTGAAGCCGTCGGAGCTTTTCGCGCGCCAGTGTTATTTTACCTGCTGGTACGACCGCGAGAGCGTGCGCGTGCGGCGCTATCTCGGCGTGAAGAATATTCTCTGGTCGACGCAGTTTCCGCTCGCCACCTCCTGCTGGCCCGAGAGCCGTGCGCGCATCGCGCCTGCGCTCGCGAGCGTGCCGGAAGACGAAAAGCGCCAAATGCTTTGGGAGAACGCGGCCCGGTTATAC